>Ga0116155_10000580_pt1 | contig 29365 bp, 25 predicted proteins | sample AD_UKC032_MetaG_FD_89890 | JGI IMG/M metagenome (GOLD analysis project Ga0116155, IMG submission 89890) | Active sludge microbial communities of municipal wastewater-treating anaerobic digesters from USA - AD_UKC032_MetaG | ecosystem: Engineered > Bioreactor > Anaerobic > Digestate | place: USA...
AGGGCGATGATGGCCTTCTCGGTGAAGTTGAAGGTGGCGTCCAGGAGGTTGGCGGGGTCGAGGAAGACCGGCGAGAGGAGGGAATTCGCGGCCATCATCGCGACGAAGATCAGGAAGAGGAGGGACTCCCACTTGAGCGCGAGGGCCGCGAGGCGCTTGCCCGGGCTCAGGTCGGCGCGGATGAGCCTCGACTCGTCGACGAGGGCCCCGTCGGCCGCGGGGCCGAGCGAAGGCCCGCTCATACGCTCCTCCTGGCGGCGAGCTTCATCTGGTTCCTCCGGTCGATGAGGGTGTTCGAGACGATGGCGAAGAGGATGACGAAACCCTGGAGCGCCATCTGGTAGAAGGGGGAGAGGCGGACGACGGTGAGGGCGTTGTTGATGGCTCCGAAGAAGAGGGCGCCGATGGCCACGCCGATCGCCGCCCCCGACCCTCCCGACATGCTCACCCCGCCGAGCACGCAGGCGGCGACCGTCTGCAGGTCGAAGCCGGCCGCGGTCTCGCTCTGCGCGACCCCGTAGCGGGAGACCCAGAGCACGCTCGCGAGGCCCGCGAGGGCCCCGGACGCGACGAAGGCGAGTATCTCGACCTTGCGCGAGCGGACGCCCGCGAAGAGGGCCGCAGTCTTGTTGCCGCCGTAGGCGTAGACCTCGCGGCCCGAGGCGGTGTAGCGCATGAAGACGATCACCGCCGCCGCCGCGAGCGCCGCGATCCAGACCATGCTCGATACGCCGAGGATCGGCGTGTTCGGCAGGGCCAGGAAGCCCGGGCTCATCTTCGTCGCGGTGACCCAGGAGCCCTTGAGCACGAGGTAGACGACGCCCCGGTAGATGCACTGCGTGCCGAGGGAGGCGATGATCGGCGGCAGCCCGCCGTAGGCGACGAGGAGGCCGGTGAAGGCGCCCGTCGCGGCGCCCATCGCGGAGCCGCCGGGCAGGAGGAGGGCGGCGGGCAGCCCGGGGAAGGCCACGTTCGCCAGGGACATGGTCATCCCGACCAAGGCTATGTTCGAGGCCACGGACAGGTCGATGCCCCCGATGAGGATGACGAGGAACTGGCCGAGCGAGGCGATCACGAGGAGGGCGCTGTCGTTGGCGATCGTGTTGACGTTCTTGCCCGAGAGGTAGCTCGGCGCGCGCAGGGAGACGAGGGCGCACAGGAGGGCGAAGAGGAGGACGAGGGTGGCCTCCTTGCGCTTGGCCGCCCGCTTGAGGAGCTCCTTCACGACGCGGCCCCCCTCTCCTCGTCGGCCCCGAGGGCCGCCCGCATGACGGAATCCTCGTCGGCGTCCGCGCGGTCGAAGAGCGCGGCCACCCGGCCCTCGTGCATGACGAGGATCCGGTCCGACATGCCGAGGACCTCGGGCAGCTCGGAGGATATCATGACGATGGACATGCCCTTGGAGGCGAGGTCCGCGACGAAGGCGTGGACCGCGGCCTTGGTGCCGACGTCGATGCCCTTGGTCGGCTCGTCGAGGATGAGGATCCTGGGCTCGGTGGCGAGCCACTTGGCGAGGACGACCTTCTGCTGGTTGCCCCCGGAGAGGTTCTTGGCGTTCTCGCCCCAGCCCGCCGCGCGGATCTCCATGCGGCTGCCGTACTCCTTGGTGAGCTCGGCCTCGGCCGCGGGGTTCAGGAAGGGCCCCTTGGCGAGGTCGGCGACCTGGGGCAGGGTCACGTTGGCGCCGATTGCCATCTCGAGGATGAGGCCCTGGGCTTGGCGGTCCTCGGGCACCAGGGCCATGCCGAGCTTGAGGGCGTCCCGCGGGCCGCGGATCCTCGCCTCGCGGCCGAAGACCTTGACGGTGCCCGAGTCGCGCCCCTCGAGGCCCATCACGGAGCGCAGCACCTCGGAGCGGCCCGCGCCCACCAGGCCGAAGAGCCCGAGGATCTCGCCGGAGCGGAGCTCGAAGGAGACGTCGCGGTAGGTCCCGGCCCTGGAGAAGCCCTCGACCGAGAGCGCGGCGGGGCGCTCGGCGGCCCCCTCCAAGGCGGGGCGCTCGGGGAAGAGCTGGCCCATCTCGCGGCCGGCCATCATCCGCACGAGGGAGTCGACCGTGGCGTCGCGCATCGCGCCGGAGCCGACGTAGCGCCCGTCGCGCAGGACCGTGTAGGAGTCGGCGACCTCGAAGAGCTCGTCGAATTTGTGCGATATGAAGAGGATCGCGACGCCCTCGTCCCGGAGCTGTCGGACGATCCTGAAGAGGTCCCGGGCCTCGCGGAGCGAGAGGGCGCTCGTAGGCTCGTCCATGATGACCAGGCTCGCGTCCTCGGAGAGGGCGCGGGCGATGCCGACGAGGTGGCGCTCGGCCACCGAGAGCTCGCGGACGAGGGCATCGGGCGGGACCTCGAGCTCGACCCGCCTGAGCAGCTCGCGCGCGCGCTCGCGCATGGCGCGCCAGTCCAGGAGGCCGGCGCGGCCGCGCAGGAGGTGGCCGGAGAACACGTTCTCGGCGACCGTGAGGTCGGGGAACATGGAGGCGTCCTGATGGATGGCCGCGATGCCGGCCCGCCGCGCGTCCGTGGGATCGCGGAGCTCGAGCGCCTCGCCCTTGAACAGGAGCTCGCCGGAGCTCGGCCTATGCACGCCGGTCAGCACCTTCACGAGGGTGGACTTGCCCGCCCCGTTCTCGCCGATCAAGGCGTGGACCTCGCCGGAGCGCATCGAGAAGTCGACGCCCTCGAGGGCCTTGATGCCGGGGAAGAACTTGCTCACCCCCCGCATCTCCAGAATCGTCTGTCCCACTATTCGCCGCTCCTCAATCGATGCCGCGGGGCCGGATCAAGAACGCATGGATAAGAATACCACAGAGGCGCAGGGGAGGGAGGGATCGGAAGGGACGAGCGGCCATGGCATCCCATGGACCCCCTTGCCCTTCCGCCCCCCGCCCGCTTCCCCGCGCCCCTGCGGCGTATTCCCGAGGCCTAGGGCCGATCAGAAGATGGAGGCGTACTTCTCGACGTTGGACTTGTTGAACACGAAGGGGTTGCCCATGACGGCCACGCCGCTCTCGCCGATCGTGATCTTGCCCATGCGGCCCGCCTCGACGACCTCGCCGGCCTTGACCGGGGTCCCGTCCTTGGCGCTCTTGAGCTTGCCCTTGACGAGGGCGTTCGTGATCTGGGTGGCGGAGTAGCCGAGGTCCACGGGGTTCCAGAGGGCGAACTGCTTGCAGGCGTCGTTCATGACGTAGAACTTCATCTCGGAGGGCAGGCCGAGGCCGACGAGCTGGACCTTGCCGATGAGCTTCTTGTCGGTGATGGCCTTGCCGGCGGCGGCGACGCCGACGGTGGTCGGGGAGATGATGCCCTTGAGCTTGGGATAGGATTCGAAGAGGCCCATCGCCTCGCGGTACGACTTGTCGGAGAGGTCGTCGCCGTAGACGGTCGCGACGAGCTTCATCTTGGCGTAGGCGGGGTTGGTCTCGAACTCCTTCTTCATGACCTCGATCCAGGCGTTCTGGTTCGTGGCCTGGCTCGTGGCGGAGAGGATGGCGACCTCGCCCTCGGCGCCGATGAGCTCGGAGATGAGCTGGACCTGCTGCTTGCCGATGAGCTCGGTCTCGGAGGGCACGAGGTCGACCATGCGGCCGCCGGCGGCGATCGCGGAGTCGAAGGACATGACCTTGATGCCCTTGGACATGGCCTTCTTGGTGATCGGGATCAGGGCGTCCTTGTCGTTGGCGGAGACGATGATGCCGTCGACCTTCTGGGCGATGAGGGAGTCGATGATCTCGATCTGGCCCTCGGCGGTCGGTGTCGAGGGGCCCTGGTAGATGATCTCGATCCCGCCGAGCTCCTTGGCGGCTTCCTGGGCGCCGTCGCGGCAGGCGTCGAAGAAGGGATTGCCCATGCTCTTGACGACCATGGCGATCTTGGCTGTCTTGGGCGCGGCCTTGGCGCAGGAGCCGAGGGAGAGGGCCGCGCCGGCCACGAGGGCGAGGGCGAGGGCCAGGGAAAGCATCCGAAGAGTCTTCTTCATCACGTTTCCTCCTAGGTGGACTTTGGAAAATGATAGACCCGTCCCGGGAAACGCGACACGGGCCGCTTCTACGATCGGGGGGGGGCGATTCTACGATAACCGGGGACCCCGCCCGGCTCAGCGCCGGCCGGCGAGGAATTCCGAGGGCAGGAGGCCGGTGCAGGCCTTGAACTTGCGGGCGAAGTGCCGGGCGTCGGAGTAGCCCACGGCCTTGCCCGCCGCGGCGACCGAGAGGCCGCCCCGGAGGAGGCGGGTGGCCTCCTCGACCCTGAGCCGGGCGAGGTAGCCGCTGATGGTCATGCCCATGCGGCGGCGGAAGAGGGCGGAGAGGTAGTTGGGGCTGAGTCCGGAGAGCTCGGCCGCGTCGGCCACCGAGGCGTCGGCGTTGTAGTTGCGCCGGAGGTAGTCGATGGCGGGCCCGAGGACGGGATCCTCCTCGGGAGGCCGGGGGAGGATGCCCAGGCGGCCGAGGCAGGCGGAGAGCTCCTCGGGCCGCACGGGCTTGAGCAGGTACTCGTGGACGCCGAGGCGGATGGCCGTGCGGGCGTACTCGAACTCGGCGAAGCCCGACACGAGGACCCAGGCCGTGCCCGGGCTCGCGGGCGCGGCCGCCTCGATCGCGGCGAGCCCGTCGAGGCCGGGCATCCGCACGTCGACGAAGGCGCAGGCGGGCCGCAGGGAGGAGGAGGCCTCGACGAGCTCGGCCCCGCTCGCGGCCTCGGCGAGGGAGCCGGGCTCGAAGCCGAGCTCCTCGAGCATGGACCTGAGGACGAAGCGGGCCGGCCGCTCGTCGTCGACGATGAGGAGCCTCATCGCGGGCCGAGCTCCCCGACCGGGACCCGGACCTCGGCGAGGAAGCCCGCGCCGAGGCCGCCCTCGAGCCTGAGCGAGGCGCCCGCGTAGAGGAGGCCCAGGCGCTCGCGGAGGTTCCCCAGGCCGACGCGCTCCTTCTCGCGGATGGCCGCGATCTCGCAGCCCGCCCCGTCGTCCCGGACGCGGAGCAGGAGGGCCCCCTCCTCGACCGAGGCGCTCACGGACACGGTCGAGGTCCGCGCGAGGGGCTCGACCCCGTGGATCATCGCGTTCTCGACCAGGGGCTGGGCCAGGAGCCGGGGCACGACGAGGCCCGCGGCCTCGGGCGCGACCTCGATGCGGTACTCGAGCCTTTCCTCGAAGCGGAGCTTCTGGAGGCTGCAGTAGGCCTCGATGAAGGCGGCCTCCTCGGCCACCGTCGACCAGGTGCCCCGGCCGAGGCTGTAGCGGAGCATGTCCTTGAGGGCGAGGAGGGACTGCTCGAGGCCGGCCTGGTCGCCCATGCGGTTGAGTGCGACCAGGCCGTTGAGCACGTTGTAGAGGAAGTGGGGCTGGACCTGGGACTGGAGGGCCTCGATCTCGGCGTCGCGCCGGGCGAGGAGGGCCTGGTGGGCCGTCACGTTGTCGACGACCTGGGCCGCGTAGTCGGCGAAGGACTCGAGCTGGGCGAGCTCGAGGTCGGTGAAGGGCCGGGACTTGCGGCCGAAGGCGCAGAGCCCCGCCACGCGGCGGCGGAGCGAGAGGGGGGCCACGAGGATGGAGCGCAGCTCCGGGTCGAGGCCGAGCCCGAGGAGCTCGGGCCCGCCTTGGCGGAGCTCCCGCGCGACGAGGCTCCCGCCCCGGGCCGCGAGGTCGGCGACGAAGCCCGGGAGCCGATCCCGGCCCGCGGCGAAGGGATCGAAGCCCGACCAGGAGCCGCGGACGGACTCGCCTTCGAGGAGGTAGATGGCCGCGCACTCGGCCTCGTCGCCCCGGAGGAGGGCGTCCGTGACGATGGCGAGGATGCGGTCGAGGTCGGGGGCGTCCGGCAGGGCGAGGTTGACGTCGGCGAGGAGGGCCGAGAGGGAGCCGACGTTGCGCTTGAGCCGCTCGGACATGGCGTTCACGCGCCCCGCGAGGAGGCCGATCTCGTCGGAGCCCAGGGGCGCGATGGGGGAGGAGAAGTCGCCCTCGGCCAGGCGCTCGAGGGCCCCCTCCACGAGGCCGAGGTTGGCCGCGATCGACCTCGTCATGACGAAGGCCCCGGCCACCGCGAGGCCGGTGACCAGGAGGGCGGCCAGGCCGTAGGCGAGGACGATGCGCCGCTCGATCCCGAGGGCCTGGCGCTCGAGGCCGGAGACGAAGCGGCTCAGGTAGCTGCCGAAGATGTTGCCGAAGTAGAAGGAGGTCGAGCGCAGGGCCCCGAAGACGAGGTGGAGGGACTCGTCCTTGGACTGCTGGATGAGGGAGTAGAGCCGGTCGTCCTCGGGGTAGGAGCTGCGGATCCGCTGGATCGTCGCGCGGAGGGACTCGATCTCGAGGAAGGCCCGCTCGCTCATGGGTCCGGCCACCGCGTAGGCCTCGCGGAGCTCCTCGTCGGCGAGGAGCTCGCGCACCGCCGGGTCGGCCATGAATGCCCCGTAGGAGGAGCGGAAGTCGGCCACCGACTCGATCCAGGCCCGCTCGGTGGCCACCCTGCCCCGGGAGAGGACGACGCCCTGGAGGGAGGAGTAGAGGCCGGGGCCGAAGAGGTCGAAGACGAGGTCCTTCATGAGGCCCTGGGCCAGCTGGGCCTTGGCGATGAGCCGCGTCCCCCGGTCGATGGCGCTGCGCATGGAGCGGAGGCGGAGGTAGGTCTGGATCGAGAGGCCCGTCAGGGCGGCGAAGCCCCCGGCGACGAGGAGGACCAGGGCCAGGAGCTTGGAGCGGATGCGCACGAGCCGGAGTATAGCACGGATGGGGGCCGAGGGGCCCGGGACGCTGGGGCTCGAGGGACGATGCCGGGCTCAGCTCCCCCTCGCCCGCCGGTACTCCTCGGGCGTGTCGAGGTCGGCGAGGACGGCCGGGTCGCCCGCCTCGACGAGATCCATGCCCCGGGCCGCGAGGAAGGGCTTGAGGCGGCTCCCGGGCTCCAGCCCGAGTATCTCGGGGATCCACGCCGAGGGGATGAGGACGGGGTGGCCCGGCTCCCCGCGGAAGGAGGCGAAGAGGGCCGCCTCGGGCAGGCCGGCGCGCCGGCGCGCGTCGCGGGCCGCGGCGAGGAGGCCGTAGGCCGAGGCCGGGACGAGGGGCATGTCGGCGTGCATCTCGAAGAAGGCCTCGCCCCGGACCTGGCCGAGGGCGGCCTGGATGGAGCCGAGCATGCCCTCCTCCCAGCGGGGATTGGGGACCGCGGCGACGAGGCCCGAGGCCAGGGCAGGCCCCAGGGGCCCGCCGCGGAGGCTCGCCTCGACCTCGGCGGCGCGGCAGCCGAGGACGACGAGGGCCCGGCAGCCGGCCTCGAGGGCCGCGGCGACGACGGAGCCGAGCATCGTGAGCCCCGAGCCCTCCGGCCCGAAGGGCAGGAGCTGCTTGGGCCGGCCCATGCGGGTCGAGCCGCCCGCCGCGGCTATGACGCAGTCGATCAGGATAGGCCCCGCGCGGAAGCGCATCGGCGAGCTGGGTTCACGCCTCGAGCTTGGGCGGGGCCCGGGGCCCGCGTCAAGGGGACTCGGCGGGGGCAGCTCTTTCGCCTATCGCGTCGTCGAGATCATGCCGTCCCAGGAGTTCCGGACGCTGCCCTCGCGGGCCTCCTCGTCGGAGAACCAGTGGGAGGTCACGCTCTTCAAGTCGGTGTAGAAGCGCAGGCCGTCCGCGCCCATCGCGTGGAGGTCGCCGAGGAAGGAGGCCTTCCGGCCGGTGAAGCCGAAGAGGCCGAGGGGCACGGGTATGCCGACGTTGATCCCTACCATGCCCCCGTGGCTGCGCCGGGCGAATTCCCGGGCGTAGTAGCCTGAGCGGGTGTAGATCACCGAGCCGTTGGCGAACTCGCTGGCGTTCATGAGGGCCAGGCCCTCCTCGAAATCCCTCGCCCGCTTCACGCAGAGGACCGGCCCGAAGATCTCACGCTCGCCGACGGCCATGCCGGGCGCGACCCGGTCGAAGAGGGTCGGGCCGAGGTAGAAGCCGCCCTCGTAGCCGGGGACCCGGAGAGCGCGGCCGTCCAGGACGAGCTCGGCCCCCTCGGCGACGCCCCGCTCGATCCAGGCCTCGACGGAGGCGCGGTGCTCGGCGTTGACCAGGGGCCCGAGCCGCGAGGAGCGGTCGTAGGCTGGCCCGACCTTGAGCTCCGACATCCGGCGCCGCAGGGCCGCGACGAGCTCGTCGGCGATGGCCTCCTCGGCGACGACGACGGGCAGGGCCATGCAGCGCTCGCCCGCGCAGCCGCAGGCGGAGTTCACGATGCCGGCGGCGCTCCGCTCGAGGGCCGCGTCCGCCAGCACGAGGGCGTGGTTCTTGGCCTCGGTGAGGCACTGGACCCGCTTGCCCGCGGCCGCGGCGGCCTCGTAGACGTGGCGGCCGACCGAGCTCGAGCCGACGAAGCTCACCCCGGCGATCGAGGGATGGCGCAGGAGCAGCTCGGCCTCGGCGCGGGAGCAGGTGACGAGGTTGAGGACCCCGGGAGGGAGCCCCGCCTCGTACCAGAGCTCGATGATCCGCAGGGCGGTTCGGGGGGTGTAGCTCGCCGCCTTGAGGACCATCGTGTTGCCCGCCGCGAGGCAGAGGGGGGCCATCCAGCCCATCGGTATCATGGCGGGGAAGTTCCAGGGCACGATGCCGGCGAAGACCCCGAGGCTCTCGCGGTACTGGGAGGTATCGTAGCCCGGCGAGCAGTCCATGAGGGCAGGGCCCGCGAGCAGCGACGGCGCGCCGCAGGCGAACTCGACGACCTCGATCGCCTTGAGGACGTCGCCCATCGCCTCGTCCCAGACCTTGCCGTGCTCGCGGGCGACGAGCTCGGCGAGCTCCTCGACCTGGGCATCCATGAGGGCCTTGAGCCTGAAGAGGACCTGGACCCGCTTGGTCGCCGGGGTGCCCGACCAGGCGGGATAGGCCGCGGCCGCGGCGGCGATCGCCTCCTCGACCTCCTCGGGCAGGCAGCGGGGCGCCCGCGCGACGAGCTCCCCGGTGGAGGGGTCGAAGCAGTCCATGTAGCTCGCCGTCCGGGAGCGCCTGAGCTCACCGCCCGAATGGTAGCCGAGTTCCCTGATCTCGCTGTTCATGGCGTCTCCTTACAATCCGAGCATGTCCTTGAGCCGGAGGGCCTGGGTCACCTCGCCCTCTATCCGGAGCCTGCCGCGCAGGTAGGCGGTCTCGAGCCGGGCCGAGCCCTCGAGTATCTCGACCCAGGCCCGGCTCGGGATCCTCACCGTGAAGAGGGCCGAGCCGGGCAGGGGCCCTTCGGCGACCTCGAGGCCGCCGCTCCCAACCCTGAGCGCGAAGCTGCCGGCGCAGTCGGAGAAGGCCAGGCCGATCTCGCCCGAGAGGCCCCCGGCGGCCCCGGCCCTGAAGCGGCCGGGCAGGGCCAGGGTCAGCTCCCGCGCCCGGTCGGCGCAGGCCGAGCCCTCCCCCGCGCCGCCCCGCGCGAGGGAGGCGAAGAAGGCGGCCCGGGAGCGGCGCTCGGCCCGGCGGGCCCGGGCGGCGAGGAGGCCGGGGAAGGGCGAGTCGAGCTCGGCGAGCCAGACCGTCCGCCGCTCGCGGTCCGACTTCGCGACCGCGAGGTCCATGGCCAGGAGCCGCCTGCCCTCCTCGCCGGAGGGGCGGGGCTCCTCGCGGCCGAGGGCGGCCGCCACGAAGTTGCGCGAAGAGAGGCGGAAGCCCTCGGCCCAGTCGGTCTCGGCCTCGTGCCAGGCCCAGCTCCCGCCCGCGTAGACCCCGACGGCCGGCCCCTCGAGGATGGAGGCGGTGCAGCGGCGGATGACGAGGATGCCCCGGGAGCCCGAGACGTCGATCCATTCGTCGTTGCCGTAGTACCGCGAGGGGACCGCGAGCTCCTTGCCGTAATGGAACTCGCACTGGCCGAAGCGGCGGCCGCCCTCGTGGGCCCACATGACGAGGGCCGGGGAGTCGACGACCCCCTCGGTCTGGTCGATCCAGGCCGAGACCTTCTCGAAGTCCCCGAGGAGGGCCCAGGCCGTCGCCCACATGTGGTGGCCGTGGTCGAAGGTGTTCATGCCCCGGCCCTCGGCGAGCTCGCGCAGGCGCCAGGCCCAGGTGGAGTCGGGCACCGGCCAGCCCCCCGTCCCGCCCGAGATCATCTTGATCCTGACGGTCGCGGGATCGCCTATCGCGCCGGAGTCGAGGAGGCGCCGCGCGAGGGCGATGGGCGGGTAGTGGACGTAGTTCTCGGCGACCTTGAGGAGCTTCCCCGAGGCCCTCGCCGCGGCGATCATGCGGTCGGCGCTCCGCAGGCTCGTCGCCATGGGCTTCTGGACCGAGACGTGCTTGCCCGCGCGGAGGGCGGCGACGCTCATCGCCTCGTGCCCGAGCTGGGGGACGAGGACCTCGACCGCGTCGATCCCGGGGTCGGCGAGGAGCTCCCCGTAGCCGCCGTAGACCCGGGGGACGCCCCATTCGGCGGCCTTGCGGGCGGCGGCCGCCCCGTCGAGGTCGTAGAGCCCGAGGAGCTCCGCGTCGGGATCCCCGCGGTAGGCCGCCGCGTGGAGATCGGAGATCCGTCCGCAGCCGGCGAAGGCGACCCTGAGCTTGGCCACATCCTGCCTCCTAGAGCCCGAGACGGTGCTTCTCGCGCTGCACGCGCTCGCACCAGGCGCCGACGTTCCAATCCCCGTAGGCCCCGAGCCCGCCCCGCTCGTCCGGCCCCCAGTAGACGGGGACGTGGACGAGGGCGAGCCCCGGGTGGGCGTAGGCCGACTCGAGGGCCGCTCGGAGCTCGGCCGCCGAGCCCCCGCCCGCGAGGCCGAGGACCCCCTCGACGGAGCGTGCCATGGCGGCGTAGTCGACGGCCACCGCGTCGTCCGTGCGGAAGTCGGCCCCGTACTGGGCGAGCTGGAGGGAGCTGATGGCCCCCATCCGCCGGTTGTCCAGGAGGACGATCATGCCGCGCAGGGACTGCGCGGCCGCGTCGACGAGGATCTGGTTCCCCATCATGAAGCTCCCGTCCCCGCTGAGGGCGATCGGGTAGGCCGGCGCGTCGGCCAGGGCCGAGGCGAGGATGGCCGAGGAGGCGAAGCCCATGTAGGAGGCCCCGGTCTCGGTGAAGACGCGGCCCGGGACCTCGTCCTCGAGGAGCTGGAAGCCGTTGGCCTGGACGTCGCCGGCGTCGAAGTAGGCGACGGCGCCCTTCTCGCGGGCGAAGGCGGCGACCGTCGCGATGGCCGCGGGCTGGGTCAGGAGGGGGCGGCCGTACTTGGGGTCCGGCAGGCTCTCCTGGGCGATCCGGGAGGCCAGGAGGGCCTCCCACTCCGCCCTGCGGGCCCGGCATTCGCCCATCCAGGGGCTCGGCGAGGAGCCCTTGTCGATCCCGGCCTCGCGGAGGGCCTCGAGGAGCCGCTCCACGACGGCGGCGGCGTCCCCGAGGAGGGGGAGGCAGCGGTTGTAGTGCGAGGCGTCCCCGTGGCGGGCGTTGATCGCGATGAGGGAGCGCGCCGACTTCCAGGCCGTGCCGGAGCAGTCCCACTGGCAGACCGCCCTGGCCCCGACGGCGATGGCCAGGTCGGCCCCCGCCATGGCCGCGTTGCCCGATATCGATCCCTTGGAGCCGCCGACCCCCATGTTGCGCGGGTGCGACCCGGGGAGGATGCCGACGGCCGAGGGGCCGTGGACGTAGGCGGCGTCGGCGCGGCGCAGCAGCTCGTCGAGGGCGGCGGCCCCGATCCCCCGCGCCCCCCTGCCCGCCTTGAGCGTCACGCGCTCGGCCCCGGCGATCATGCGGGCCGCCTCGCGGAAGGCCTCGGCGTCGGCCGGGGCCAGGCGGGGATACTCGGGCCGGCGCGGCAGCTCCTCGAGGTTGAAGCCCTCGAGGCGCGCGGCCTGGGCGTTCATGGGCAGGAAGAGGTAGAAGGGGGCGGGGAAGCCGGGGGCGAAGACCGCCTGGGCGCCGCGCTTCAGGGCCGCGGGGAGGGCCCAGGGATCGAGGAGGCTGTAGGCGGCGCCCATGGCCGAGGCCATCTTGAGGAAGGAGGCCTGCTCGGCGAGGGGGACCTGCTGCATGTTGTAGCCCTCGTCCTGGCTGGTCTCGTCGCCGAGGAGGTAGTACAGGCCCAGGCCGTTCGAGGCCGGGGCGAGGGAGGCGGCGAGGGCCTGGAGGGCACCGGGGCCGATGGAGGCGAAGACCGCCGCGGTCTCGCCGTACTGCCAGGCGAGGGCGGTCGCCGCGTGGGAGGCCTCGATCTCGCTGCGGAGGTTGAAGACGCGGACCAAGCCCGCGGCCTCGTAGGCCCGCAGGGCCTCGCCGAGCGCCGTCGAGCCGTGGCCGAAGACGCCGAGGTACTTCCGGACCCCTTGGCGGAGGAGGCCCAGGACGAGGGCCTCGGCGGCCTCGAGGTCCTGCTCGCGCCCGAGCTCCCCCGAGGCGAGGGCCGCCTCGAGGCCGCCGGCGAGGGCGATGGCGGCGGCGCGGGCCTCGGGGCCGGAGCCGCGGGAGCCGGCGAGGGTGCTCACCGCCGGGCCCTCGCCTCGAGCGCGGCCGCCAGGGCCGGGTCGGCGGCCTCGCCCGACAGGGCCGCGTCGAGGAAGCCGGGGTAGCCGAGGGCCGGGAGGGCGATCTCGTCGGGGAGTTCCCGCACGATGTCGGCGAAGGCGCGATGGGCGACGCCGGATAGCCTGGCCAGGAGCTCGCGCGAGGAGCGCTGGGGCTCGCGCCGATGCGCGGGATAGCCCGAGGCCCGCTCCTCCGTGAACAGCTGGTCGAAGAGGAGGCGGAGGTTGACCTCGCCGGCCCAGCCGTAGCCCTCGTTCAGGGCCAGGCTCGCGCAGTTGCCGCCGTTGATGCGCGCGAAGAGCCAGGCGTCCAGGGGCGAGCGCAGGAGGCCGCAGGAGACCCCGGGGTAGAGGAGGACCGAGTTCAGGTAGCCCTGCCCCGTGCCGCAGCCGCCAACGGCGAAGTCGGCGCGGCCGAGGCCGAGGAGGAGGGCCGACATGAGGCCGGTGTGCAGGTAGGAGAGCTCGGGCGCCTCGCCGGAGCGGCGCATGCCGCAGTTGAGGATCTCGTGGCCCCGGCCCTCGAGGGCGCGGAGGATGTCCGGGTTCCGGTCGGCCGAGCTCGTCTCGTTGATCAGGGCGATCCGCATGCGTCCCTCCATTCGGTATCGCGCAACGCGTTTTTCGCGCTCGCGGCGATGGACCCGGGCGTCAGCCCGTGCTTGGCGAAGATGGCCTCGTCCTCCCCCGACTCGAGGAAGGCGTCGGGGAAGCCGAGCCTCAGGACCCGGCAGGGCGAGGCCTCGGCGACCGCCTCGCAGGCCGCGGAGCCCAGGCCGCCCGAGCGGGCGTGGTTCTCGACGGTCACCAGGAGGCCGCAGTCCCGGGCCGCCCGCGAGGCCGCCTCGGCGTCGAAGGGCTTGATCGTGCCGAAGTGGAGGACCCGGGCCGAGATCCCCCCGCGGGCCAGGATGGCGGCCGCCTCGAGGGCCCGCGCGCTCATCATGCCCTCGGCCAGGATGGCGAGGTCGCGGCCGGGCGCCAGCTCGACGGCCCGCCCCAGCTCCGGCCGCCACGCGGGGCCGAAGAGATCGGGGAGCTCGCAGCGCATCGTCCGGAGGTAGGCCGGCCCGGGGATGGCCATGGCGAGCTCGGCCATGGCCCGGGCCTCGGCCGCGTCCGCCGGGGCGAGCACCGTCATGCCGGGCATCGAGCGCATGACCGCCAGGTCCTCGATCGCCGAGTGGGTCGCCCCGCCCCGGCCCGAGGGCAGGCCCCCGTAGGAGCCGTTGAGCTTGACCGGCAGGCCTGAGTGGGCGACCGAGACCCTGATCTGGTCGGCCGCGCGGCAGGCGAGGAAGACGGCGAAGGCCGAGACCCAGGGCACCAGGCCGCAGGAGGCCATCCCCGCCGCGGCGCAGACCGCGTTGGCCTCGGCTATGCCCATGGCGTAGAAGCGGCCCGGGTAGGCGGCGCGGAAGAGGGAGGTCCTGGTCGAGCTGCAGACGTCGGGATCGAGGACGACCATCTCCGGGTGCCGATCGGCCATCTCGACGAGGGCCGCGCCGAAAGCCTCGCGTTGGGCGATTCCCGGAGCCTTCATCCCCCCACCTCCCCGATGGCCCGGGCGTACTCCTCGTCGTTCGGGGCCTTGCCGTGCCACTCGCAGCGCCCCTCCATGAAGGACACCCCCCTGCCCTTGACCGTCCGGGCCACGAGGGCCACCGGGCCGGAGCCGGCCCCGTGGCGCGCCGCCTCGAGGGCGGGGACCAGGGCGCCGAGATCGTGGCCCGCGACGACCGAGGACTCCCAGCCGAAGGCGCGCCAGCGATCGGCTATCCGCTCGGGGGCCAGGGAGGGGCCGGTGGGCGCGGAGAGCTGGACCCCGTTGCAGTCCACGACCGCGACGATGCCCGGCAGGCGGAGGGCCCCCGCGTACTCGGCGGCCTCCCAGACCTGGCCCTCCTGGAGCTCCCCGTCGCCCAGGAGGACGAAGGTCCGGAAGCCCCCGAGCTCGGGCCTGAGCTGGGCGGCGAGGGCCATGCCGACGCCGCAGGACAGGCCCTGGCCGAGGGAGCCGGTGGAGATGTCGATGCCCGGGGCCCTGCCCATGTCCGGATGGGCCTGCAAGGGGCTGCCGAGCTCGTCGTAGCCTTCGAGGAGGCTCTCGGGGAAGTAGCCGCGGAGGGCCAGGGCCGCGTAGAGCCCCGCCGAGGCGTGGCCCTTGGAGAGGATGAAGCGGTCCCGGTCGGGACGCTCGGGCCGCTCGGGATCGATGTTGCGCAGGACGCGGAAGTAGAGGGCGACGAGGATCTCGACCTCGGAGAGGGAGCCCCCCGTGTGCCCCATGCCCGCGCGATGGACCGTATCGAGGATGAGGCGGCGGAGCCGCCGGGCCCGGGCCTCGAGCTCCCCGGCGCTCCCCTGCAGTACCCCTATCTGCTCGCTCATTATTGCGCATAGTACAATCGTGTTGCGCTTATGTCAACAAAAATGATTCACCCGGCTTGCAAAGCTCCGAGGCAGGCCCTATAGTCCCCCCATGGCCAAACAGGATGGAAGCATGGTCCAGTCGGTGGAGCGGGCCCTCTCCCTCCTGTGGAGGCTCGCCGAGCATCCGGAGGAGAAGGCCGGCCTGGCCGAGCTGGCGGCCCACCTCGACGTGGACAAGAGCTCGGCCTTCCGGCTCCTCTCGACCCTGATCAAGTACGACCTCGTCCGCCAGGACGAGGGGGTTCGGGGCTACCGCCTCGGCTACGGCATCTACCGCCTCGCCGCCTCCCTCCGCGAGCAGCTGAAGATCACGGAGGCCTGCTCCCCCATCCTCAAGCGACTCGCCCTCGCGACGAAGGAGAACGCCCACCTCGCCGTCCTCTCGGGCACGAAGGCGGTCTTCATCGACCGCGAGCGGGCGGCCAAGTCGATCGCGGCGAACACCAACATTGGCGACACCGAGGAGCTCTACTGCACGGCGGTGGGGAGGTGCCTCGTCTGCGCCCACGCGGAGGAGGAGCTGGAGGCCCTGCTCGGCGGGATCGAGATGACGCGCTTCACCGAGCGCACCATCGTCGAGCCCGCGAGGCTCCGCGAGGAGCTCCGGGCCATCCGGGCCCGGGGCTACGCCCTGGACGACGGGGAGTACGAGCCTAACGTCGTCTGCCTGGCGGCGCCGGTCTACGGCTTCGAGGGCAAGGTGGAGGCCTCCATCGGCATCTCGGGGCCGCGAGAGCGCATGGAGGCCGAGATGGAGCTCTACCGCGCGGCGGTGCTCGCCGCGGGCGGGGAGGCGAGCTCCCTCCTCGGGGGCTCGGCCCGGCCGCGGCCGGCGCAGGCCTGATAGGCCTGGGCTTGGGAGGCCGTCCCCGGCGACGCCGCCGATCTCGGCCGCGCCGCCTTACTGGGCCTTCCCCAGGACGTCGAGCGGGTTGAAATACGTGCCTCGGCGGGCGATCCCGAAATGGAGATGCGTCCCCGTCACGGCCCCCGTGTTCCCGACGCGGCCGATGGGCTGGCCCTGGGCGACCGACTGGCCGACGCGAACCTGTATCGAGGACAGGTGGAAATAGTACGAGGTGTATCCCTCGCCGTGGGAGATGATCACGTAGTTGCCGAAGGTCGGATCGTCGCGGAGGGCGGCCACGACCTTCCCGGACCTCGTCCCGGTCACCGTCGATCCCCATGGAACCGCCAGGTCGATCCCGTGGTGGAACACCTTGACCCCGGTGAAAGGGTCCTCCCGGAGGCCGAATGGCGAGGAGACGGAGCCTTTCGCCGGCATCATGAACAGGTCGCCATTGATGCGCTGGAGCGCCGCCGGGTCCATACGAGCGCCGGCCAGGAACAGGATATCCCCCGGGGCGACCCGTCCCTGGCCTGTCAGGAAACGAACGCATTCAACAGGGATCGCATAACGCGCCGAAATGGACTCGAGGTCGTCTCCCTCGCGCGCGGTGTACAAAAGGCCATCTTGGTTGGGAACCCGAATATCCGCCCCGAGGCGGAGCGCGCGCGAATCCGTTATGCCGTTGAAGCTGACGAGCGTATCCACGCGGACGCCGTGGTCTTGGGCTATCCCCGAGAGCGTGTCTCCCCGCTGGATCGTGATCGTGGCATAGTCGAGCGGGGCGGTCGGCGCCTCGGCCTGCTCGCCATCCTCCGACAGGGCCGGAGCCTCTTCGAGGCGCTCGGAGCCGCGGGGACCGATGCCAAGGGCCAGCATCGCCGCGGCGAACAGGACCACGATCGCGGCGAAGGCGAAGGCTCGCTTCCCCATCGACGCAGGGCAACGGGCCCAAGAGCGGCTCTTCGCGTCGCGGAAACGGTATCTCATGACCGGCCCCTAGCGGCTGCCGGCCGGCCTTATGGCGGCGTCGAGGAGACCGGCGGGCGCCGGCTTGCGCGCGAGGGCCGAGACGCCGCCCGAGATCGAGAAATACACGTACGAGGACGCGGATGGGGGGTCGAACAGGACGGTGAAGCCAGGCGCGCGAGAAGCCGTCTCGAGGGGGAGCGCGACGGCCAGAGCATCCCTCCCCTCCTTGATCGCCGCCTGCGCCGTCGCGCTCACGACCTTTTTCGCGGGCGGATCGAAAAACGCGACGCTGCAGCCGCGTGAAGAGGTATACTCCATCGCGAAAACGACCGTGTCCCCGTCGACGTAGACATCGGCACCCTCGATCGCGATCGCGCCGTCGCCGATGCGGACCAATGCGTAGAACCCGGGGCCGGCCAGCCTTCCGGACCGCATCGCGGCCTCGGGAGCGGCGGCGAGCGCGGCGGCGCGCAACGCGCAGGCCGCGAAGAGCCCGATCCGCGCCACGCGGCCGGTCATGGGGCGACCTCTCCGGCGAAAGCCGCGCTGATGGCCTCGGCGTCGATCGCGGCTCCGCCGACCCGGACCTCGTAGTGCAGGTGCGGCCCCGTCGAGCGCCCGCTGTTGCCGACGGCGCCGATGGCCTGGCCTTCCCTGACTCGGTCGCCTCCCTTCACGTCGACCCGCGACAGGTGCGCGAAGAGCGCCGTGGTCTCGCCGCGGCCGAGGACGACGAACGAGCCGAGGCTCGCGTCGCGGCCGGCCTCGATGACGGTCGACTCCATCGTCGCCATCACCGCATCGCCCGACCTCCCGTTCGAGTAATCCACTCCGGTGTGCAGGCGAGCGGAATCGGCGACCGGTTCGAAAGAGTCGCCGAAGCCCCTCGTCACCCGCCAGCGCCCCTCGAGCGGCTTGGCTTGGGGAAGGGACCCGATCGGATAAGCCCGCGTGGCCTTCTCCCCGCCGCGCTCGATCGCCGGCAGTTCGACCTTGGGACCCGTCCTCGCCGCGGCGAAGAGAGGCGTGAAGGTCGAGGAGACGGCGACGGCCGCCGCCAGGAGCAGGGCCGCGAGGCTGGACAGGACCGCCGCGCCCGGTCCGGCCGGTTCGCCCTCGAGGATGCGGCGGATGCGTCGCGCCGCCCCCGTGGCGCCGCCGATGCCGCTCGCCAGGGGCGGGAACCCGGCGGCTCCCGGCGATGACAGCTCGAGGATGAGCGTCGCGTAGAGCGACGGCCGCGTACCCCCCTGGACCACGATCGCGTCGCAGGCTTCCTCCGCATCCTCGGATAGGGCCTTGATGAACCGCGCCGCGAAAGGCAGGCACCAGGCCGACGCGAGCAGGGACCCGACGATCGCCATGAAGGCCAGGTCGTGGCGCTTGACGTGGCCGAGCTCATGGAGCATCGCCGCGAGCCTCCGCTCTTCGCTCCAGCTCTCCGGATCCTCGGGAACGACGAACGCGGCGCCGGCGCGGAAGGCGACGAAGGGCGAAGCGAAACGCCCTTCGAGGAGGAACGGCCGCTTGCGCATACCGAGGCGATTCCGGGCTTCGGCGAGCGAGAGCGCCCAAGCCCCGTCCCGGGGCGGGCGCAGGCTCCTGAGCGTACGAGCGGTCGAGGCCGCCGCCAGGGCCATCCTCGCGAGCGCATGGGCGGCTCCGAGGGCCCAGGCGCCGACGAGGACCAAGGCTATGCCCGCCGAAACCTCGAGGCCTCGGGTACGCGCGCCTTCGAGCCCTCCCGAGCGGCTATTCCCTGGGCCGGCCTGATCCGCGAGGACGACGCCCGTCCGGTCGAAGCGGCCGATACCCGCCTCATCGATGTCGCGGCCCGAGGGCAGGAGAGCCAGCAAGGGCAAAAGAAGCGCGGAGGCGAGGAGCAGCCTGAAACGCGCGGCCGCGGCGAGGCGTCCGCGCAAGAGGCCCCTGAGCGCGAGGGTCGAGCCGAGCACCGCGAAGGCGCGCAGGAGGAAAAGCGAGAGAGACTCGATCATCGCTTCACCTCCCCTGCTTCCAGGCGGCGTCGATGAGGTCCTTGAGCTGGCGGTACTCCTCGTCGCTGAGCGGCTTTCGATCGCTCCCTATGAGGGCTGCGATCGCGCGCGCCTTCGATCCGCTGAAGAAAGTCGACATCGCGTCCTCGAGAAGGGAGGCGCCCTCCGTCTCCAGGTCCGTCGCAGGAGACCAGACGTAGCGCTGGCCGTGTTGCCTATGGACGATTCGGCCCTTCGTCTCGAGCGCGGCCAGGAAGGTCCGCACCGCGGAGTAGCTCGTCCCGTCGGCGAGCGCCTCCTCGACCTCGTGCGCGGTCGCCTCGCCCAGCGATAGGAGGATCTTGAGAACCTCGCGCTCACGCTTCGAAAGTCCATCGAGTATCGACATAGCGTCTCCAGGTGCTAGTTTTTTAGCACGTGCTAATAATCTAGCATCTAGGTATATGACTGTCAAGGACTCGATGAGGCGATCGCGCAGCCGAAAGCGGAGATGCGGCGTTGCGAGCTACCTTCGCCCCTCGCGGCAGAGCCGGCCGCGGCGGGGTGGAGGCATAGCATCGCAGAGCCACTCAGGAGACGGGCGAGGCCCTTCGCTTCATTGGATCGATGCGGCGGGCGCCGGGACGGCCTCGGCCTTGGCCGCGATGAAGGCGCGCAGCTCCTCGAGCTGCCGGACCACCGCCTTGGGCGCGGGCCCGCCGACCTGGTCGCGCCGCTCCACGCAGGAGTCGAGCCTGAGGTAGCGGGAGAGCTCCCCGGTCTCCGTACCCTGCCAGGCGGGATGGAGGGCGGCGAGGCCGGCCTCGCCCAGGGCGGCGAGGAGGCCGGCGACCGCGGGGCTGCAGCCGAAGGCGCCGCCCTTGCGCGCCGACTCCCAGGCCAGGACGAGGGCCCGGCCGGCGGCGTAGGCGGTGCGGAAGGGAACGCCCTTGTTGAGGACGAGGTACTCGGCGGCGTCGGCGGCCCAGAGGCAGCCCTCCTCGGCCGCGGCCCGCATGCGCGCGGGATCGGGCGCGATGGACGACACCATGGTCGCGAAGGCCTTCGCGCAGGCGAGGGCGGTGTCGGCCGCGTCGAAGATCGCGGCCTTGTCCTCCTGGAGGTCGCGGTCGTAGGCGAGGGGCAGGCCCTTCTGCATGACGAGGAGGGCGACGAGGTCGCCGTAGGCCCGGCCCGCCTTGCCGCGGATGAGCTCGGCGGGGTCGGGGTTGCGCTTCTGCGGCATGACGGAGGAGCCGGTGGAGCAGGAGCTCCCCAGCTTGACGAAGCCGAACTCGTAGGAGGTCCAGAGGCATATCTCCTCGCAGTAGCGGGAGAGGTGGGTGAGCAGGGCGGCGCAGGCCGCGGCGAGCTCCAGGCAGGCGTCCCGGTCGGCCACCGCGTCCATGCAGTTGGGCGAGGGCCGCGCGAAGCCGAGGGAGGCCGCGACCCCCTCCCGGTCCAGGGGGAGGCCCGAGCCGGCCAGGGCGCAGGCGCCCAGGGGGCACTCGTCGGCCCGGGCCGCCGCGTCCTCGAGCCTGCCGTAGTCGCGCCGGAGGGCCGCGGCCCAGGCCATGAGGTGGTAGGCGAAGCTCACCGGCTGGGCCCGCTGGAGGTGGGTATAGCCGGGCATCAGGGTCCGGGTATGGCCCGCGGCGAGCTCGGTTATGGCGCGCAACGCGTCCAGGAGGGCCTCCCTGAGCTCGGCCGAGGCGCGGCGCATCCAGAGCCGGAGGTCGAGGGCCACCTGGTCGTTGCGGCTGCGGCCCGCGTGGAGGGCGCGGCCTGAGTCCCCGAGGCGGGAGGTGAGCTCGGCCTCGACGAAGGAGTGAACGTCCTCGGCCAGGGGGTCGACGGCGAGGCTGCCCTCCTCGGCCTGCACGGCGAGGGCGCCCAGGGCGCGGCCGAGCTCGGCGGCCGTCCGCTCGGGCAGGATGCCCTGGCGGCCGAGCATGGCCGCGTGGGCGATAGAGCCCTCGATGTCGACGGCCAGGAGGCGCTGGTCGACGCCGACCGAGGAGAGGAAGGCGTCCATCGCGGGATCGAGCCCGCCGTCCTTGGAGGTTTCCCAGAGCTTCGCCATGGCGGGCCTTCAGTCCCCCGCGGGGGCGGTGTAGCCGGCCGAGCCGGGGGCCATGGGCTGGACGGGCTCGCCCGCCTTGAGCCGGGCCTGGAGCCTCGCCCGCACCTTGGTCGGCAGGCCGAAGAGGTTGATGAAGCCCTCGGAGTCCTTGTGCGAGAACAGGGGGCCCGTGGTGAAGCTCGCGATGCTCGCGTCGTAGAGGGAGGTGGGCGAGCTCATGCCCGCGCTCGTGATGGAGCCCTTCCAGAGCTTGAGCTTGACGGCGCCGGAGACGTTCGACTGGGTCGAGTCGATGAAGGCGCAGAGGGCCTCCATGAGGGGGCAGAACCACTCGCCCTCGTAGAGGGTCTCCGCGAACTTCTGGCCGACCTGGAGCTTGAAGGAGAGGGTCTTGCGGTCGAGGCAGAGCTGCTCGAGCTTGGCGTGGGCCTCCATGAGGACGGCGCCTGCCGGGGTCTCGTAGACGCCCCGGGACTTCATGCCGACGACCCGGTTCTCGACCATGTCGAGGATGCCGACCCCCTGGGCCCCGGCGATCTTATTGAGCGCCTTGACGAGGGAGACCCCGTCCATCGCCGCGCCGTCGAGGCTGACCGGCACGCCCTTCTCGAAGCCGATCGTCACGTAGGCTCCCTGGTCGGGCGCCTTGGAGGGGGCGACGCACATCTTGAGCATGTCGCCCTCGTACTTGGGCTCGTTCGCGGGATCCTCGAGGTCGAGGCCCTCGTGGCTGATGTGCCAGAGGTTGTCGTCCCGGCTGTAGGAGTCGGACTTCTTCATGGGCACGGGGATGCCCCGCTTCTCGAGGTACTCGATCTCCTCCTCCCGGCTCGAGATGTCCCAGATGCGCCAGGGCGCGATCACCTCCATCTCGGGGGCGAAGGCCTTGATGGCGAGCTCGAAGCGGACCTGGTCGTTGCCCTTGCCCGTGCAGCCGTGGGCGATGGCGGTGCAGCCCTCGGCCAGGGCCGTCTCGGTGAGGCTCTTGGCGATGAGGGGCCGGGCGGCGGAGGTGCCCAGGAGGTAGCGCCCCTCGTAGGCCGAGCCCGACTTCACCAGGGGCCAGAGGTAGGCCTCGACGAACTCCTTCTTGAGATCCTTCACCACAAGCTTCGAGGCGCCCGAGGAGATGGCCTTCTTCTCGAGGTTGGCCCAGTCGCATTCCTGGCCGACGTCGCCGCAGACCGCGATGACCTCGCAGTCGTAGTGCTCTTTCAGCCAGGGCACGATGACCGTGGTGTCGAGGCCGCCGGAATAGGCCAAGGCGATCTTCTTCTTCATGCTCTTCATGATCGAACTCCTTGTTGCGAGCGCGCCTGCGCTTCGTCGGGCCGCCCCGGGGGCTGGCCGCATGCACTACCAAGACTGTCGTGGGGTGAGGGTTTAGCGACGACGGAGGCGGGAAAGCGTCGAGGAGGAGATGCCGCGGATCGGTTGCTCCGTCATGCGAGCATAGTAGCGGCGCGCAGGGCGAGCGTCAAGGGACTGATGCATATTTTTGCATTTTTCATGGCTGTTTTAGCCACATAAAAAAAACACAGCGCTTGGTCGGAAACGGTATTTCTTTTTCTATTATGCTTTTACAATCTTCGAGGCAGCCGCCCTGACAAACGTTTCGGTTTTTTATGCATTTCTACATATATGACGAGGCTCGCCCCACGAGGGCGTCGAGGGTGCGGCCGATATGCGCGCGGGTAATCCGCTCCGCCTCGGCGCCCTCCCGCGCGCCGAGGGCCTCGACGAGGAGGCGGTGATCCTCGTCGGCCCGCCTCCGCGCCGCCGGGTCCAGCCGGGCGTGGAAGCTCAGGTCGCAGTGCTCCATCCGGAGCTGGGCGTGGATGGAGACGAGGCAGGGATTGCCCGCGGCGGCGATGAGGGCCATATGGAAGCGGTCGTTGAGGCGCTCGAGCTCGCCCCGCGGCTCGGGCCCGCCCGGGCTCGCGCCCTGCTCGCGCATGGCGGACTCGAGGAAGCGGAGCTCGGCGAGCTGGGCCTCGCTCCGGCGGGAGGCGGCGAGGCAGGCGGCGAAGCCCTCGAGCCCGATCCGGCACTCGATGCGGGCCCGGATCTCGGCCGGGTCGTACTCGCGGACGAGCCAGCCGCGGTTCCGCTCGACGAGGCCTTCCTGCTCCAGCCGGAGCAGGGCCTCGCGGACGGGGGTCCGGCTGACGCGGAGCCGCTCGGCCAGCTCGTCCTCGACGAGGCGGCGCTCGCCGCGGGGCGGGATCGCGAGGATGGACTCGCGGAGCCGGGCGTAGACGGTCTCGGGGAGGGCGGAGCCGGCGCCGCTCCTCCTCCGTCCCGGGGCGGGGATTTCCCGGGAGCCCGCCCCTCCCCCGCTGTTACCGGCTGTACCCTGCGTCTGCTGCTCTGCCATGCCGGGCATTCTAGCATGGTCCGGCGGAAGGGAAGAGAGGCCGGGCTAAAAAAGGCCGCCCCGGGGGGGCGGCCTCGATCGGATGCCGGGATAGGGGCCTACTTGCCCCACGCGGCCAGGTCGAGCTCCTTCTCGGTCTTGGCGACGATTGCGCTGCCGGCGATATCGCCGGTGACGTTGAGGCAGGTGCGGCCCATGTCGAGCAACGCGTCGATGCCGAGGATCATGGCGTAGGCCGCCGCGACCGCCGAGCCTTCCGTGACCTTGAGGCCGATGGACTCGAGGACCATGAGGAGCATGATGGCGCCGGCCCCGGGCACGCCCGCGGTGCCGATGGAGGCCAAGGTCGCGGTGACGATGACGGTGAGCTGCTGGTTGAAGGTCAGGGGGTTGCCGGTGGCGTAGCCGATGAACATGGCGCAGACCCCGAGGTAGATGGCCGTGCCGTCCATGTTGATGGTGGCGCCCAGGGGCAGGGTGAAGGAGCAGATGTTGCGCGGGATGCCGAGCTTCTCCTCGGCGCAGCGCATGGTGATGGGCAGGGTGCCGCTCGAGGAGCGGGAAACGAAGGCCGTGATCATGGCCTCGTTGGCGCCCTTGAGGAACTTGACCAGTCCCAGCTTCCAGACGGCCAGGAGGCCGCCGTAGACGCCGACGAGGTGGACGACGAGGCCGAGGTAGACGGTCACCGTCACCATGAGGAGGGGCCCCAGGGCCTTGGCGCCCTGCTGGGCGAAGACCTGGGCGATGAGGACGAAGACGCCTATGGGGGCGTACTGCATGATGCCGCCGACGATCTTGTACATGGTCTCGGCCGCGGCGTTACAGACCTGGAAGAGGGTCTCGGCCCCGTCGGCGAGGGTCTTGGTCTTCGAGTCCTTGACGTAGGAGATGCCGAGCCCGAAGAGCACCGCGAAGAAGATGATGGGCAGGACGTCGCCCTTGGCGAGGGAATCGACGGGATTGGTCGGGACGATGTTGAGGAGGATCTGGACGAGGGTCGGCGCGGCCGCTTCCTTGCCCTTGATCGCCGCGTCGCCGACGATGCCGAATCCGGCCCCCGGCTGGAAGATGTTGGCGAAGACCAGGCCGATGACGACGGCGAAGGCCGAGGTCAGGAGGTAGTATGCCATGATCTTCACGCCCACGCGCCCCAGGCGGGAGGGGGCGATGCTCGCCGCGCCGGCGATGAGGGAGAAGAGGATGACGGGCACGACGATCATCTTGAGCAGGCGGATGAAGAGGTCGCCGAAGAACTTCGTGTTGTCGACGAAGGGCTTGACCGCGTCGGGGGAGAAGCCGAGCGCGATGCCCAGGATCGCGCCGAGGATCAGGCCTATGAGGATCCGTGCGAGGAGGTTCGACTTGAAGTACCAGTCGAAGATCCCCTTCTTGTTCGCGTTCTCAGCCATGCGTGTCTCCTTGTGGCGAGGCTGCTCCGCCCCGAGGCGGAGCTCAGGTACCCGATCAGTGTAGAGGTCTTTGCGTCGGGCCGAAATGCACCAAATGGGGTATACGGCCGGCCGGCCGGCGGGGGCTCCGCGGGTCCGCCCCGGCTAGACGAGGCCCTCCTCGATGGCCTTGCGGACGATCTCCGCCCGGGAGGAGACGTTGAGCTTCTGGTAGATGTGGAGGATGTGCTTCTTGGCCGTCGCCCCGGCGATGTGGTGCCGCTCGGCGAGCTCGCGGTAGGTGAGGCCGTCGACCACGTCCCTGAGGACCTCGCGCTCGCGGGGGGTCAGCTCGTAGTCGGCGGCCGAGCCCGAGCGGGCGCCGCGCTGGATCTCCTCGAGGAGGCGGCGGGCCACGGTGGGGCTGATCGGCGAGCCTGAGTCCCGGGCCGAAAGGATCTGCTCGAGGAGGGCCTCGGGCTTGGTGTTCTTGAGGATGTAGCCCTTGGCCCCGGCGCGTATCGCGGCGAGGATCCGGTCCTCCTCCTCGAAGATGGTGAGGATGAGGACGATGACGGAAGGGCGCCGCTCGCGGAGGGCGGCCGTGGCCTCGATCCCGCTCATGCCCGGCAGGTGGATGTCCATGAGGACGATGTCGGGCTCGGGATTGGCCTCGATCCAGGCCAGCAATCCCTCGGCCTTCTCGAAGGAGGCGGCGATGCGGATGCGCCCGTCCCGGCCGAGGAGGTAGCGCAGGCCCTCGCGCACCTCGCGCTCGTCCTCCACGATGGCCACGGACAGGGGCCCAGGCCCCGCTTCAGGCCTCACAGGGCGCCTCCTCCCTGGCTCCCCGCGCCGCGAGCCGCCCCGCCGGCGCCTCGATGGCGAAGCGCGCGCCCTCCCCCGGCGAGGAGGCGATCTCCACCGAGCCGCCGAGGCGCTCGGCGCGGTAGCGGATGTTGGCGAGCCCGGCGGAGGAGGGGCCCGCGGCGGCCGGGTCGAAGCCCCGGCCGTCGTCGGAGAAGCGGATCGAGAGGGCCCGGCCGTCGAGCCCGATCCGCGCGCGCACGCGCCTGGCCCCGGCGTGCTTGAGGACGTTGCTCACCAGCTCGTCGAAGATCTTCTCGATCTCGTCGCGGGCCTCGGGCCCGATCGCGTTGAGCGCCTCCCGGCCGCGGACGCGGCAGTCGAAGTCGATGCCCCCGTCCCGGAGCCTCTGGCGCATGCCGGCGGCCAGGCGCTTGGAGAAGTCGGCGGCCAGGCGCTCGTCCGCCTTCATGCCGAGGATGATCTCCTTCAGCCGCTTGATCGCCTGGAGGCAGTTGGCCTCGATGCGCTCGTGCATCTCCCGCAGCTCCTTGGAGCCCTCCCCCGCGAAGCCGCGGGCCAGGTCCCGCGCCACGCCGTTGCAGAAGAACACGTTGGTCAGCTTCGCGCCTATCGTGTCGTGCATGTCGCGGTAGATCCGCTGGCGCTCCTCGCGGAGGCGCAGCTGGGTGTTCTCCCGCTGGAGCCGCCACAGCTCCTCGGTGCGTTGGGCGACCTTTGCCTCGAGGTCGCGCGAGTTCTCCGCGACCGTGTCGAGGAGGCGGTTGAGCTCGTCCCCGAGCTGCCCGAACTCGTCGCTCGAGCCGGCCTCGACCCGGGCCTCGGCCTCGCCCCCCTCGATCCGGTCCACGACGGCGACGACGTGGTTCAGGGGCGAGACGATGAGCTTGGTGGTGATGGCCGCGAGGGCGAGGACGAAGAGGATCATGAGCAGGAGGTCGATCGCGGTGACGAGGTCGAGTATCTCGTTCACCGGGGCCATGATGGCCTCGAGGGGCATGCCCACCGCGATGATCCAGTCGAAGCTCTCGGCCCGCTTGTGGACGAAGAGGGTCCGCTGCCCGCCGACGCTGCCGACGAAGGAGCCCGAGCCCCGCGCGAGGACGGCCTCGCCCCCGGCCAGGTCGAAGCGCTTGAGCTCGAGGCGGGGGCCCCGGTCCTCGGGGAACTGGCTCGCGATGATCTCGCCCGAGGGGCTCAGGATGAGGGCCTTGCCGCCTTGGGGTATCTCGAGCCCCACGAGGATGCTCGCGAGGTCCTCGAGGAGGATGTCCAGGCCGAGGACCCCGGCGAAGGAGCCGTCCTCGCCCTTGACCGGCAGGACGCAGGTGATGCCGAGGGCCTCCACGCTGGCGTAGCGGTAGGGGGCGGAGACGCCGAAGGAGCCCGAGGAGGCGGCCAGCTCGTACCAGGGCCTGCGCCGGGGATCGTAGCCCGGGGGGAAGCTCGGGACGTTGTCCGTGAAGCCCTCGCCGACGCCCCATTCGAACATGCGCCCGTCGGCGGTGCCGAGGTAGACGGCCCGGAGGTGGGCCTCCCGGGCCCGGACCGTGGCCAGGAAGAGGTCCCGCATCCCCTCGGGCTCAGCCCGGCGCACGGCCTTGGTGCCGGCGAGGGCCCGGGCCGCGAACTGGAGGTCGCGGAAGAACTGGGCGAGGCGCTTGTCGGTCTGGTCGAGGATGGTGGAGGCGATCTCGTCGGCGCTGCGGAGGGCGAAGTCGCGGAAGACGCGGCGGCTGATCAGGAAGGCCGAGGCCAGGAAGAAGATGACGGAAATGGATATAAAGATGAAGAACTTGACGCCAATGCCCCAGCGACGCCCCTTCATGCCGGCCGTTCCTCCTCGAACAGGACATTCTAGCGGCGTCCGGGACGCCGGGGCAAGCGAGAACGGGTCCCCGGTGCCCCGCTGGACGGGGCGAGCCCCAGGATCGATACTCATCGCCATGGAAACGCGCGCACCGCGGATCGGCATCATCGGGGGCATGGGGCCGGAGGCCGGCATAGCCCTCCTGGCCAAGGTCGTGGCGGCGGAGCCGGCCGCCCGGGACCAGGATCACCTGCCGGCGGTCCTCGACTCGGACCCGAGTATCCCGGACCGGACGGCCTTCCTCATGGGCCGGGGCGAGGATCCCCTCCCCGCCCTGATCGCGGCGGGCCAGCGGCTCGCGGCCTGCGGGGTCAGCCTGGGGGGCATCGCCTGCATGACGGCCCACGCCTTCATCGGGGGCCTCCGGCCGGCCCTCCCCTTTCCCCTCCTCTCGGCCTTCGAGGAGCTGGCCGCCTTCGTCGCCGCGCGCTACCCGGGGGCCCGCCGCCTCGGCATCCTCGCGACGAGCGGGAGCCGCAAGGCCGGCCTCTACGAGCGCGGCCTCCCCGGCCTCGAGTGCCGCTGGCCCCCCGAGGAGGAGCAGGAGGGCCTCGTCACCGAGGCCATCTACGGGGCGCGGGGGATCAAGGCGGGGAACCGCGGCGAGTACCCGCGGAGCCTCCTCGCCGCGGCGGCCGAGGGCCTGGCCCGCTCGGGGGCCGAGCTCATCGTCGCGGGCTGCACCGAGGTCCCCCTCGCCCTCTCGCCCGCGGACCTGGGCCTCCCCCTCCTCGACCCCATGGAGATCCTCGCCGCGGCCCTCGTGCGCGAGGCCAGGCTCCAGGCCGCCTCCTAGAGGGGCTGGCCCCCGCGGAGGAGGCGGGCGGCGATCTCCTTGAAGAGCTTGGCGGCGACCATGGCCGTGACCCCGCTCGGGTCCCGCCCCGGGTTGAGCTCGACGAGGTCGGCGCCGACGAGGGTGCCGGGGCAGGACTGGACGAGGCCGAGGGCCTCGCGGCTCGTGAGCCCGCCCGGCTCGTGGTGGGAGACCCCGGGCGCGAAGGCCGGGTCGAGGGCGTCGAGGTCGAGGGAGAGGTAGAACTCGCCGGCGAAGGAGGGCCTCGCCCCCCCGGCCCAGGCCCTCATGTCGATGACCTCGGCCCCGAAGCGCTCGGCCTGGGAGCGCAGATGGGGGCTCATGCCCCTGATGCCGACCTGGACCAGGCCGCCGACCGCGCCCTCCTCGCAGGCCCGGGCGAAGGGGCAGGCGTGGGAGAGCCGGTCGCCCTCGAAGTCCTCGTACAGGTCGTTGTGCGCGTCGAGGTGGAGGACGTCGATGGCCCTGCCCCGGGCGCGGGCGTAGCCGGCGAGGATCGGGTAGCTCACCGCGTGGTCCCCGCCGAGGCAGATCAGGCGGGCGCCCGCGCCGAGGACCGCGGCCACGGCCCCGGAGATGGCGCCGGGGTCGAGGCGGCCGCCTAGGTCCAGGTCGCCGAGGTCGACCAGGGAGGGACAGTCCCCGAGGTCGCGGCCGTCCTCGGCGCAGCGGTTGGAGGAGGGGCAGGCGAAGGCCGCCCGGATGGCGCCGGGCGCGGCCGCGGCCCCGCGGAGGTAGGAGGACTTGTCGTCCGCGGGCAGGCCGAGGACGGCGACGGCGCCGGGGCAGGGCAGGGAGGCGGGATCGAAGGTAGGAGGCATGGGAAGGGTGGTAGCATCGGACCGGCCCGAGGTCAAGGGCCGCTCAGCTGCCCCGAGGTCCTGAAGCGCCCCAGCTCCCTGCCAAGGGACGCGACGAGGCGGCTGTTCTCCTCGGCCAGGCGGAGGGACTCGCGCCCGTCGGCCTCGATGCCGTCGGCCCTGCCCCCGATCTCGCGCGAGCATTCCTCCACGCGCAGGCTCGCGGCCCGGAGCCGGTCCATGGCCTCGCGCACCTTGGTGCCGGCCGCGGCCATGGCCGTGCCGGAGGCCTCGACCCGGCTCGCGGCCTCGCGCACCTGGGAGAGGGAGCCGAGGACGAGGCCGCCTCCCGAGCGCTGCTCGAGGATGGCGGTGCAGACCTCTCCCTCCAGCCAGGACAGGGAGCCGATCCGCCCGAGGATGGCGTCGAAGGAGGAGGAAGCCTCGAGCGATGAGGCCGAGGCGGCGGCGATCGAGCCGCCTATCTCCGCGACCCG
>Ga0116155_10000581_pt1 | contig 29270 bp, 20 predicted proteins | sample AD_UKC032_MetaG_FD_89890 | JGI IMG/M metagenome (GOLD analysis project Ga0116155, IMG submission 89890) | Active sludge microbial communities of municipal wastewater-treating anaerobic digesters from USA - AD_UKC032_MetaG | ecosystem: Engineered > Bioreactor > Anaerobic > Digestate | place: USA...
AATTTCATTATGCTGATACAGGGTATATCACTACCGTTTACATAAACATTAACATCAGGATACTGAACAACAATCTTCACATGAAACCACTCATCACCGACGGGAGCAGGCATTATCTCTTTTTCAAATTTTCCGGCATATTCTTCCCTCAGAACCTGCCATGTAAAATCAGGATGGGAGATATATTGAATTGCATGAGACTTTTTAACACTATCTGAAACCTGAAAATTGAAGGGACGGAAATAAACTGCATCCAGAGTATCGCTGCCCGATCCATGGAATGCAATACCTGCAAAGCTTTCCTGAAAAATATCCTTACCCCTTATATCGATCTCAATGGTGCCATCTGAAAATTCCACACCCTTTATCCAGGCAATTCCATCACCTGAATTCTTTGATAACCTGACAGCTTTCTTATCATCTTCATAAAACCATGAAAGTTGCCTGTTGAAGGTCTCAAACTGGTTCTTTTTGCAAAGATCCGCAAGATCATACCTGACAGAGAAAGTCTGTCCTTCCAGCGGTAAAATACTTATAAGCCATAAAAAGATTCCCGGAAAAAATCTGAAGATAGGTTTAGTGTTCATAATAATTAAATAAAACCGTTTAATCCGAATAGGGGTGAAATTGTTACCCTCCGAAATGCACTTTTTTTTCAGTTTCATGAAAAATTTTTAAATTTGGATTCATTTTACTGTCAGGGCTACTGTTTGTGAAATCCTATTCAGATAACGAGATCATTGAATGCCTGCGTAACCGGCAAAGTTATGTGGTGAGCTATCTTTCCGACCGTTATCTGCCCATGATCAGGCTTATGATTATCCGCCTGGGCGGGACAGATGAAGATGCAAGGGATATTTTCCAGGACGGATTGATGATAATAATTGAAAATATTGATAAAAAGGAATTTGCATTAACCTGTAAATTCCGGACATTTCTTTATTGTATATGTGAAAAGCTCTGGGGAGATATTCTTGTTAAAAGGAAGGCAGTTGCCAACTACATGAGACGAAGGCTTGATGAAAGAGAAGCCGGAGATTTCACCGATGTGATAGATGATAAATTATATGAGGATATTTTCAGGAGTGTTTTTGAATCACTCGAGCCCTCATATAAAAGGATACTTTCGCTTTACTGGGAAGAGATGTCTCCACAGGAAATAGCCGATAAGCTTGGTCTGACCTATGGTTATGTGAGGAAGAAAAAATCTGAAGCACAGGCTGAACTTGTAAGGCTGGTTAAGAGTCATCCCGATTACAGGAGGATTGCAGGCGAAGAAGTATTAACCGATAATCACTTGTCGTCATCAAAAAAGATATTACATTCAGGTAAATGATTGGCTGAGGATGAAAAAATCAGATGAAAACAGTAATCAGAAGCTAAGAGCATCAGGGGCGTGGGAAGATGATCATTTGCCATCTTCTGAAGATGAACAGCTTCTTGAAAGGATCAGCAATTTTTTCAGGGCGGAAAAGGATATTGAAGAGGTTATGAGTGATCCTTTACGTGAAGAAATCTGTGATCGGGCAGTATCAATGGTATCAGAGTTTACAGGAAGAGGATCACATAATGACGAGATCAGGAATTTTGTTCAGGACAATCTTTTAAAAGATGATAATGGCAAATCTTTAAATGAGGAAATCAGACAAATCAAACAGGAGATAAAGGATTCGGATGTTGAGAGTATTTCAGCAGCCTGGGTTAAGGAGTGGCATGAGCGGAAGCAGAAAGAAACGGATATCAAATCCCGTGAAATAAGAGATTTTGTGACCACTTCCTTTCAGAATGAGAGCAGTAGTCAGATAATCAATAATGAGCCTGTCAAATCACAGAAGAATAAAACCAGGATTATAAGGTATACATCAATAGCAGCTGCTGCGATTCTTGCGTTTGTTTTCCTTGTCAGGTATTTTATCCCGTCAGGGAAGCCGGACAGTATTTTCAGCAGGTATTATGAACCCTATTATGCAGCGTCTCTGGTAACACGAAGTTCTGTTTCCGGTGGTAATGAAAACCTGGACACAGCCCTTGAAAGCTATAAGAGCGGTAATTATCAGCTGGCTGCTGTTGAATTCTCAGATGCTCTGCTTGAGGAGCCTGAATCGGATCTGCCGGGGTTTTATCTTGGCGTTACATTTATTGAGCTTGAAAATTATGACCGGGCAGTACGGTTGCTTGAACCGATTGCCGGCCGGCCGGGGGAATTCAATAAAGATGCAAAATGGTATCTCGGACTTGTGTGGCTGAAGTCTGGTGACCGGGAAAAAGCTATACGGAGCTTTGAATATCTAGCCGGCGATCCGGGTTTTTATAAAAAACGGTCGGAAAAAATCCTTCGTCTCCTTAAAAAGCAATAAACAAAGCCGGTTCCACAAATCAGGGTGACAGTCAGCAGCAGGATACTCCGATTATTTGAAATGGGATCGGTGTTCCCCATAATTTCATAGGCTGCCCAGTAATAAGGACCTGCAAATGCCGGAGGGATCTCCTTAAGGTAATCAAGTTTCGAGAGGCGCAGGGCTTCATCTTTCTTTTTTCCCGATGATAGATAATTATAAAATCTTGTCATAATAATTGCACTTGTTTCATCATTGACCTCCCAGGCAGTCCTTACAACCGATGATGCACCTGCAAGTGTGAATCCGCGGGCAAGACTCATCACCCCCTCTCCGTGGTAAAGTATACCCTTGCCTGAATTACAGGCGCTCAGGACTACCATAGGGGACCTGATCTCTGCAACACTGATCTCATAATTATACAGTTTTCCATCCGACACTGAATCTGTCCGGGTATCGAAGAGGAGATATGAATATTTTGAATTCACTGTATCGGATATGCCATGCATTGCCAGATGAAAAATTACAGGTTCATGGATAACATTTAAGAAATTTGTTTCAGAAGCAAGGGCACCCGGGAAATTCTTCCCCCTGAAATATCTGAATATGGATTCAATCTCATCTGCTGCTCCCGGCAGCTTAACTGCTGATCTCCGGTTTGCCTCCTGATCAGGATAATCAGGGTGAAAAGCAAATACCTTCCTTGTTTTGCTTTTACCTGCTCTTGTATATTTAAGCATTGACGACGAATAGGAAAAGGATATTGTATAATCATATACCAGGTAGTGTACCCCGTCCCAGTCTTTCCTGGTGTAAACCGGTTCATTAACAAGGAAGGCATCAAACGGGAGCCGGCCGATCTCATCATCCGGGATAATTATAAGTCTTTTCCCGGCAAAATAGCTTTCTGCCGGTTTGATCAGGTTTAAATACATATAATGCAGTGCATCTGCCTGACCGGGAAATGTGCCCGGAGAGTGACCGTATTGATACTTATTCAGTATCTGTGCATAAGCCGAGAAAGATGTATCGGGATTCAGTTTAAGACATTTCAATATATTTCTGGTTATAATAAAGATATACAGGTCCCGGTGTCCGTCAGTATGCTGATTTGAAATCATGTAGTCGAGGATCGTTTCATCGCGGTCAAGCTTCTTACGGATTTCATCCAGGCGGGGAGTTTCAGTTTTCCCGAGCAGATCATTATATCCGGGATAAGTAGCTTTTATATAGACGCTTAGCCTCTCCATATTTCTGTTCATTTCAAATACAGCGTCCTTCCACTTTGAAATTTTTTTATTATCTGGAAGCGCTTTGATCGATTCGTCCATAATAAGTTTGTTGTATGCAGCAATATTTGAAGCAATATTGCTCCGGAGTCTGCTCAGGGAATCAGGCATACCTGTTGTCAGATAGAAGTCATTTTCCCTGATTTCGTTCCTCAGGATGGCTGCTTTTGAATTCATTGCTATCCCGTACATTTTCTCCTCCAGTGATCGCTCACCCGTTAAAGCATACAAAGCACCTGCATTGTTGATTGCGGTGATGGATGTCTCCTTTTCATTTTCGGAAAGATAGATACGGCTTTCTTCTGTGAGATAGCTGTTCCTTATCCTTTCTGTGAGCAGGAGGGCCAGTTCAATAGTTTCCAGGCTTTTTCTCATGGTCTGAACTTTAAGATCCTCATCACTTTGTTGTGCAGCAAGTAGTTCGAGAGCTTTTGATTTACTTTTCAGATTGTCAAGCAATCTGATGTCGAACAGAACGGAATCGATGTCGGGATTTGAATTAATATCAGGATCATCGAAATCGTTCACCACTGCGATAAGCGATTTCTGATAATGATCCGCTGCACTTTTGTAGTCAGCCAGTTTAACAAAATGATCTCCTATATGCTTGTATGCAAGTGAAACCAGCGGGTGCTTATTCCCGTAATTTATACGGCTGATATAAAGTGCTTTGTTGTGTGCATCCAGGGCTTCATCAAATCTTCCCTGTGATTCGAGGAACAAACCGTAATCAAAATAAACTTCAGCCAGCCTGTAATGATCTTCGCCGAACCGGAAAACTGATTTCGCAATACTTCTTTTAAAATACTCTTCAGCCCTGACAGGATCATGTAACTCTGCCATGACCTTTGCCATGTTCAGATAAACCAGCTCAGATCCTGTGAAACCATTTTTTTCTTTTATATCAAGACTTCTGTTGAAATATTCAAGTGCTTTTTTAAGATCCCTGTTTGCCAGCAATACTATCCCCGTATTGAGGTAGGTGGAAGCCAGCGACGAAAGAATCCTTTTATCACCCTGATCAAGGTTTCCGAATATCCTGATGCTCTTTTCATAGTATCCAACTGCTAGGTCGTAAGATTTCTTAAAAAACAAAATATTTGCTTTATTAGTGTAAATATCGGCCAGATTGTTAAGGTATTGATCCTTACCGGTTATTAGATGTTCTGCTACTTTATAATATTTAAGCGCTTTTTCATATTTTCCAAGCATCTGGTTGACTACTCCCAGATTATTGTTAGCTGCAATTATAAATGGTTCGTAAAGTCCAGTATCTTGTTTTAAGACCTGAAGCATCAGCTCTTCGGCTTTTATTAAATCACCGGTCTGATAGAACCCGTTAAACCTTTCAAAAAGAGATTCGGCACCAGTGTTTTGTGCTTTGCAGGTAAAACATGATAAAGCTAGAACTGGAAAAAGGTAAATACTTATTTTTATCCAACTGAATGTCATAAAACTTATCCAATTCATTAATTCCACGCAAGTTAAATAAATTACCTTCTTAAACACAAATGCACCCGTGATTATTAGGATGCATTTGATTTAAAACTAAGAAGATGATTTTCTATCAGTTACGGTTTTGTAGGGATAATGATGATTGGTTCATGTCCGCTTCCTTCTCCTTCTCCGCCTCTGACATGAAGCATCTCACTGGTCTTTAGGATGTTAATTTCAGACAATTCGGAAACAAATTTTGAATAATTTCTTTCTGTCGCGTTTGTTTTGTTGTTCGTTTTCATGATTTCTGGGTTTTAAATTATAGTTTAAAAACCGTTTAATCCGAAATACCCCGAAATTGTTACCCTCATTTTGGCATATTTTTTTTAAAATACATATAATCAGATTGTTATAATGGAATTAAATGTTATGATCAGATTATCAATAACATAACATTTTTTTTAGGCAAATGAGTAATTTTTTTGTGATTTTGATGGTAACAATTTCGGGTCAATACCCATTAAACAAAAAAACAAACCTTAACCGTTCAGATGAGAAAAGTATTAATTGGAAAAACTGATGTTGAATTAAAACGGTAAAAAGATGAGAGAAAAGTATTTTATCAGTTCCAGGCCCCGGACCGACGGGACATATCTGATCCACAAGGAGGGTTGTCCGTTTTTACCGGGCTGTGACAGACAAATCTTTCTGGGAGCCTGTCAATCTGTTAAAGGCGCATTGAAAGAAGGACAGAAATATTATAAAACTGCTTCTGCCTGCAGATTCTGTCTGAAGGAACATTGTCATGATACAGGTTTCAGGATGTTCCCAATAACTATCAGCGGAGCCGGTTCCGGATCATCCTTGAGGATGAATGATCCCGGACATGTCAGTGCACTTGTGTGCTGTAAGAATTAATATCAGCGCCTGATATCCGGTTTTGAAGAGCTGACAGGATCATTCAAATTTTTGCATTTACAAATCGTATAACCTTTGGCAGCGTCTCATTTAAAACACAACAATTTCATTATGCCGCTCATGCCTATGTGCATGTGCCGGGGATTTAACTAAGGTCAATTTCGTATATTTGAAAACCCGCCACCGACCTCAATTTAAAACCGAATCTGCATTGATTAACAGCATGATGATATTTATAAATAATGGACTTAGTTCCATCAAAGTCCCACAATTAGCTATTCTTGAATATATCATTAATTTAGTATATAGTAATTGTATAAAATTTGATTTACTAATGAGGCACTGAACCATCATTGCCTACTGAGTAATCATTTATAAAATAAGAAGCAATACGTTAAAGCAATTAATGCTTCAATCGGCAAGGATTTATAAATTAGAAATTCAGCTTGTTTTCGTCTTTTACGATCAGGATCGTCCCAGGTATCAAACCATTTACTTGCATTAATAATCCGCCAATCAATATGAGCGAAACCTTCTTCTGTATTGAAGATTTGCGATAAATGGTGATAACCATTTTTAATATTATAGAGCATAGGGGATCTCCTTCCAAAATAGAAAGCCACATAATCGTCAAAAGTTCCTCCAGGATTTAATCTAATAGGCATTTCACGCCGATGAGCTATTAAAGAATCGTCTCCGATTCTAATATAATCAGTATTGGCATAGCTATGTGAAGGACATGTTATACCCTTATTGGCTATTATGATTGGAAGATTGTTAATATGAATTATTCTGTATAAATATATTGGAGATGGAATTGTCATTTTGTTAAGTTTCAAGTAATAAACAATATTGGTAATTATCAATAAATATTTATCATTATATTAATTCCTCAGCCAGCAATTTTGCCTGTTCAATCACCGTCTGTATCGCCTTCTCCTGCTTATCCGGCGGATAATTATATTTCCTTAGTATCCTTCTTATATTTCTTCTTAATGATGCCTGAACACTCTCTTTTATGGTCCAGTCAATCGTAGTGCTGTTCCGGACACTCTGGAGGAGTTCCCGGGCAATAGCCCTTAATGTTTCATCGCCAAGGATGGAAACAGCACTATCATTGGTTTCAAGTGCATCATAAAATGCAAGCTCCCGGAAATTAAGGTTGAGTATCTCTCCCCTCCGGTCAGCTTCCCTTATCTCCCTGGCCATAGGGATAAGGATGTTCTCCAGGAACTCAATGGAATCGATCATACCGTTATGGTACCGTTTTACAGCTTCTTCAAGCATATCAGAGAATTTCCTGCTCTGAACAAGATTTACCTTTGTCCTGATCCTGATCTCATCCTTTAATAGTCGTTTCAGAAGTTCTGCAGCAAGGTTCTTATGCGGCATATTTTTCAGCTCACTCAGAAAACGTTCATCCAGTATCTCTATGTTTGGTTTTTTAAGACCGGCAGCGCCAAACACATCTATTACCTCATCAGAAGTAATCGATTCAGAAATAATCTGCCGTATTGCAGTTTCGATTTCCTCATCTGTTCTTTTCTTTGTACCCTCTGTGATCTTGACTATTCTTGCCTTTATCGACTGGAAAAATGCAACTTCATCCCTTATAGCTATAGCCTGTTCATGAGGTACGGATATTGAAAATGCCCTTAATAATCCGGTTACCTTGTTAACGAATTTCTCCTTACCATCTTGTAATGATAAGATATGATCTGCTGCAACCGGAAGAAACTTAAACTTCTCCTCAGGCTCCCGAAGTATAAAGAAGCTTCTGTAATCAAATCCATCAAACATCGTGACCACTGATTCAAAATATTCCATCATAGTTCTCACTGCTTCTTCCTGGTCAAATGCAGGTTTTCCTTCACCACCACTGGCAGTATACTCGGCAAGCGCTCTTTTAAGGTCCTGTGCTATGCCAAGGTAATCAACCACCAGACCTCCCGATTTATCCTTAAATACCCTGTTTACCCTTGCAATACCCTGCATCAGGGTATGACCCCTCATCGGTTTATCAATATACATTGTATGCAGACAGGGAACATCGAATCCCGTGAGCCACATATCCCGTACTATGACAAGCTTCAAGTCATCAGAGGGATTCTTCATTCTTTCCCCGATAGCTTTTCTCTTTAACTTATTTCTGATATGCTGCTGCCAGTCAGTGGGATCAGTGGCGCTGCCTGTCATAATCACTTTTATAGTTCCCTTATTATCATCTTTATCATGCCACTGCGGTCTCAGTCTTGTTATTGCATTATACATGTCGACACAGATCCTTCGGCTCATACATACGATCATTGCCTTGCCGTCCATAACGGCATTCCGCTGTTCAAAATGACTAATAAGATCCTCGGCAATTTTTGCCACTCTGTCATCATCACCCACTATAGCTTCAAGTCTTGTCCATTTTGATTTGAACTTCTGTTTATCTGTCAGCTCCTCATCCTCGGTAAGTTCCTCGAACTGTTCATCAAGAGTGACCTTCTGAGCCTCATTGAAATTAACTTTTGCCAGACGGCTTTCATAGAAAATGCTCACGGTAGATCCATCGGCAACAGCCTGTTTAACATCATAGATATCGATATAGTTGCCAAAGACAGCCTGGGTATTCTTATCCGTTGTTTCGACCGGAGTGCCGGTAAAACCAATGAATGATGCATTCGGGAGTGCATCACGGAGATGTTTTGCAAATCCGTCTATAAAATCATACTGACTCCTGTGAGCTTCATCTGCAATTACAATTATATTTCTTCGTTCACTTAATGGTTTGTTTTTGATGAAATACAGGTCAGAATCAGGTTCAGCTGCCTGTTCCAGTTCCTCTTCAACAACTAATTCACCTTTATTCAGGACCGGCATAAACTTGTGAATAGTCGTAAAAACAATGCCTCCTGATGCAACATTAAGTAATTGCCTGAGATGTCTTCTGTCTTCAGCCTGGACAGGAATTTGTCTTAATAATTGACCACAACCGGTAAATGTATCAAACAACTGATCATCGAGGTCGTTCCTGTCGGTAAGAACTACTATTGTCGGATTATCAAGCGAGAGAACCAGTTTCCCTGCATAGAATACCATTGAGAGACTTTTGCCGCTTCCCTGGGTATGCCAGATAACACCTGCCCGTCTGTCTCCGGTTGTCGAGGAAGCAATCATGGTAGTGCTGACTGCCTTGTTAACAGCATAATACTGATGATAAGCGGCTACTTTCTTATATGTACAATCCTTACTTTTCTCAAAGACAATAAAATGCCGGATAAGGTCAAGAAGAGTATGTTTATTCAGCATTCCCCTGAACATTACCTCAACCTGTGGAATGGTTGATTCAACAGTAGTTTTCCCATCAACGGATTTCCATGGAACGAACCTGTTCCAGTCACTTGTGATAGTACCGCATCTTGCTTCCCATCCGTCAGAAACGATCAGAAGGGAATTATATGTAAATAGAGAAGGAATAAGATGTTTGTATGTTTGTAACTGGTTGAATGCAGTTTTGACAGTTGCGGCCTCATCAGTGGGATTTTTCAGCTCAATTACTATAAGCGGGAGGCCGTTTATGAACAGAACAATATCCGGACGTTTATTATTTCCTTCCTCAATAACCGTAAATTGGTTTACGGCAAGGAATTCGTTATTTTCAGGATGGTTAAAATCTGCCAGATAAACCTTGTCACCCCGGATAATACCATCTTTCCTGAATTCAATATCAATTCCTTCGGTGAGGTAACTGTGAAATGTTTCGTTGTTAATAAGATTATTCGGGCTTTCGGTACGAAGTACCTTTTTCAGGGCATCAGCTCTGGCTTCATCGGGAATGGAAGGATTTAGTTTGTCAATTGCAGCCGTTAACCGGTTAACCAGAACCACCTCATTGTATTTCCGTTCTGTAAAAAGACCGTCAGGAGAAATATCCGGTCCGGAGAGGCATTCATAACCCAATTCTCTGAGGTAATTAAGGCAGATTAATTCAACTTCCGATTCGGTTATTGTGTGCATATTACCGGATTCTTTATCAGATATAGATGAGTCTTTTTAAGACTTCACAATATATAAAAAGAAAACCTGACAACCAATTATTTAAATATCAATAAGCTGACTTTTATTCTTTGTATGTTATTTTTATCCCTGTTTTTTGATCTGAGACACTTTATTACAATTTGAATTTGCTTCACTTTTTTCAATTTCAGGAAGTAACGCAATTCGCAACAGATTTCTCGCTTCGCTCGAAATGACAACAGAACCGGAGATCATAAGGGGAGAGAAGCCGGGGCGTTTTGAATAAAATCAGGTTCATTGAGAAACGCCAGGGCAAAACGCCCCGGCTTCCCTCCCCTCCATCTATGTAAAAGCCTGTCATTCTGAGCGGAACGAAGTGAAGCGAAGAATCCCTCCGGACAGGCAGGAATTTAATCTATTCCACCCGCGACATATCACATTTAACGTCACAAAGCAATCATTATGGTTAATGCCGTTGTCTAAAATGCCGTTGGTTTCAGAGGCTGTTTGAAAATCCTACAGTAATCGTTTACCCCTAAATAGCCCAAGGAGAAATATTGAAATACTGATACTTACTAATGCCATATTGGAGGTTAGGAGGCAGATCAGGATTATGAAACATTTGCAACAGGTCGCCCCTCCGGGGCTCAATTGTTTATTCATGGTTCATTTCTAAAAACAGAACGTCCCTGCGGGACTTCTGTAATTCAAACTCCGTAGTGCCTGTCCTGCCTATGGCGGGAAGTGAACTGTTTGTAGAAACCAGTACCAGCATAATTTGTGCTCCATTAGGCTTGCCCCTCCAAAGGGCACAGCCGTCAACTAAGGAATATTGGGGACAATAGTTTCCCTTCCTTTTTTCAAGGAGGGCCGACCAGACCATAAAATCATCTGATGTGAAGAAATATAAATGGTCTGGAGGGGTGGTTTTCTTAGGCTACCAGACTTTTATTTTGCCGGTCATAAGTTTTGGAAGAAGGGAATCTCTAATTTCCGTAAGGGTCTTTATCTCACATGAGTTATTAAGTATCTTCTCATCAATAGGATTTACGAATTTCTCAAATTTTCCCACAACAATGCTATCAGGCAAAATCATGCTGATATTTTCAAAGTTAGTTTTATTTATAGAGCCAAAAACAGTTCCCTCTCCTTCGAATCCTTTGAAGATGTTTTCAATATGTTTCATCCCATAATATGTGTATGAATAGGCTCCTGAACTATGCCTGATGGCTGAAAGTCCTCTCCCGATACAACATTCCTCCATTGCCATGTTAATATCCCCGACAGGTGCTCTTACACTTACTAAAGTATCAAGTTTTTTAGCCATTCTCATGGGCACAGTAGTGTACATACGATTTTCAGGAAACCTAAATCCAAAATCAGTCCTGCCCTGATAAAATGCTGTTCCATTTCCAATTTCATTATAGCTCTCCCCTGGGGGTGATTGACCCATTACTAATTTGAAACCATCACCTAATTTGCCTCTTCTCCACCCTTTCGGCAATCCATCCACCAATTCTCCGTCAAATCCCGGGAACCGGAAATCAACAAACCACTCCTTAAAGATTGCCTGGGCAATGGCTTCAAGCGTTTTATTCATCCGGAGGTTGAGTTCAATCTTGTCGTCAAGGGAGGAGAGGATGGAGGCAATACGGGATTGTTCTTCTAATGGTGGGACCAATACACTCACCTCTTTCAATGACTTAGTTGGAGTAGCTATTGCAGGGACTCCAACTTGAGAAGCATTCTTTAAAAGTTCTCTTTGTCCAAATGGACTTAGAAAAAAGTAATACAAGAACTTTGGAATTAAGTATTGCTTGTTTACGGCAAGTCTCATTTGACTTTGTGAGACAAGATAATAGGGGTACTGATTATTTGGTATAATCCCAACTTGTCCGATAGTTCCTCTATGAGTGAAAACCAGTTCATCAGGGTATGTAATACACCGTTTAAGTGTCTTTGCTTTTTCTTCTGATACAAAAACAAAATTATTCTCCTGAAAGCCTCCCTTATTCAGATTGGAGCCCCTTATAACAGGTACCCCTGAATTAATAAAATTGTCCACTTTAAGGTTGGACCCAAATGGACCCATTGCGATATCCTCAACTATATCACCAAGTCTATATTTTCTCCAGTTTATCATTACCTTTAGCTAAAAGAATATCCCGGTTATGGAGCCACTTAATTTTTAGATTAGGGGACTCCCGCATGATGTAAAACTCAATTTCAGCCTGCAACCTACTTTCATCATGCACAAAAGTTGATGAATGGATTGACCCATAAATATTATTGCCTTCAGTAATTCTTCCTGGTAATAAAAGAGGATTTAAAACTTCAAAGACTTGGTGAATGGTCCAAGGAAAAGGCCTTCTATGTCGGTGCATGAAAAAATTTAGAAAATTATTTACAGCTATTATTTCATCCCATTTAATTTTTGCATTGTAATTGACATTTTTCAATTTCATCACTATAGGAAGTAACCATGATAATGGAACAGGTCTCCCTTTTGAGAGTATAGATTCAATCCCCATGAATCCTAATATCCTTTTTTCTAAAGATAGCCTTAAAGCATAAAGGACCAAGATATCTAATTCATAACGTCTTTTTGATTCAGGTGGTAGAGTGTTATTATAGAAAATCCATTTAGCATGATTAAAATGCAAACTTGAAGGTAAAGTATTGGCTGCAATTAGGATAAATGAGGAATCCTCTTTGGGATCAAGTTCCCTGATTGCCGGTATGATTTCAGCAATCGTTGTTTGAACACTTTCTTCATAATCATTTGGAGCAACATTAATTATGAGATGATTAAGATAGATTGCAGCAGCTTGAAGATGACATCGTGTAATTAGTTCATAGTTCTTTGTAAGATTTTTAGTCTTGAAAATGTTTTGCCGGATAAATGAGACTGATAATTTCTCCCCACTCAAAGAATAAAGATAAACAATGAGACTATTAATGTTGTCTTGAGATGGATTATAATATGTTGGTTTAAGTATCATTTACATAAAGGAGAATGTTCACTCTTACATTAGTTTTAAGCCAATGGTGGATAAGTTCTTTGTTATCTGGACATCAAGTTCATTTGCCTTAGTCATCTGCTCCTTGAGTTCCAAGGTCAGCTTTTTCATCTTTTCCTCAAATGCCACTATTCTATACAAGATACGATTGTCGTATTTACAAAACAGCATTTTTCTATACAGGTTAGTATTGATATGTATAGAAAATGCCACTTTTCTATACATATTATATAAGCCCGGTTTAAGTGATCTGATAATGGTATAGACATAATCCTGCATAGTTATTTTGCAGTTTCAGGGTTAACAGTCTTAACAGGTTCTGTTTCCTGAACAGTAACAGGAGTTCCTGTAAACAGTGCAAATAAAGGAGAATTAATATAGTAATTACTTCTTCCTATCTTCTTCTTTATAAGAAAATCACTTTTGACAAGAAGCTCAAGATATCTGCTCGCGGTAAGTCTTGAAACCCTGAGATCATTCATAACGAATTCGACTTTAGTATAAGGATGCCTGAACAAATTATTAAGAAGGTCCTGTGAATATATTTTTGGAAATTTATTTCTGATGTCATGTTTGTACCTCTGCATAAGGTTCCGTATATTTTCGATCAGCACAATAGATTCTTTAGCTGTTTGTTCAACGCCATCAAGAATATATAAAATCCAACCTTCCCAATTATCGGTTTCGCGTACTGCCTGCAGCAACCTGTAATAATCACCTTTATTTCTGATAATATATCTGCTCAGGTAAAGAATAGGAATATTTAAAAGTCCGTTCAGCACCAGGTAAAGTATATTAATTATCCTCCCTGTCCTTCCATTACCGTCGTAAAAAGGATGGATGCTTTCAAACTGAAAATGTATAACAGCCATTTTGATCAGGGGATCTATACCATGCATATCATTATCGTTGATATATCGGACAAGATTTGCCATTAAATTGACAATTGATGCATGATCCTGAGGAGGCGTGTAAATTGTTACTCCGGTTTTCTCATTTATCAGAGCAGTCCCTGGTACTTTTCTATAACCGGCATCATTTTTTTCGAGAATCCTCTGAATTTCCAGAATATAATTCTCCGTAAGTATTTTATTCTTCCTTACGAGCTTAAATCCCTCAATGAGAGCACTGGCATACCTGCTCACTTCTTTGGCGGAAGCATTAATAAACATTCCCTGGAACAGATGAGCCTTGTACATCTCATCGTGAGTTGTTATAATATTCTCAATTGCTGAACTATCTTTTGCTTCCTGTAAAGCAAGTGTATTTATCAATATGGATTCATTTGGAATAGTTGCAGCCATACCTTTCAGCTCTGCCAGATATCTGTGAGCTGATGGCAGTTTTCTCAGGATCGCTTTTGTCTCAAGATCTGATCCCGGAGGCAATGGGTTGACATCATATTTCATAACCTATCGAACTAAGATTCTTTTTGATTTCATCATTAAGACGGAATGATTCTGCCATCTGCTCCTTGAGTTCTGTTGTCAGCTTCTTCATTTTTTCCTCAAATGCTACTCCATCATCTTCTTCCTCCCTGAACTCGATATACCTGCCGGGTGTGAGAATATGATTATTCTTACGGATCTCATCAATGGAGACTGACTTGCATAATCCCGGCACATCCTTGTATGTCTGTTCCCAATCCTTACTTCGCCAGAAGTGATATATCTCGCCAATCTTTACAATATCCTCATCCGTCAGCTCCTTCTGTCTCCTGCTGATCATCGTTCCAAGTTCTCTTGCATCAATAAATAATACCTGATTGGTTCTGTTACGGAACTTTCCATTTGTTTTATTCCGCGCCAGGAACCAAAGGCAGGCAGGTATCTGGGTATTATAGAATAGCTGCGACGGCAGGGCAACCATACAATCCACAAGGTCATTTTCTATCATATTCTTCCTTATCTCTCCCTCAGTCGAAGTATCGCTGCTCATGCTACCATTGGCAAGAACAATCCCTGCTGTCCCTCCGGGAGCAAGTTTACTTACAAAATGCTGTAACCAGGCAAAGTTGGCATTGCCGGATGGCGGAACTCCATACTTCCATCTGTAGTCATCCTTCTGAATGTTATAATCGCTTACATTAAAGGGGGGATTTGCCAGGATGTAATCAACCTTAACCTCCGGCAGCTTGTCATTCATAAGAGTATCACCAAGCTCAATCTTTGCCTCAATGCCCCGGATAGCAAGATTCATCTTTGCCAGCTTCCACGTTGTAGGATTACTCTCCTGTCCGAATATGCTGATCTTACCTCTTCTGTGTTCATGCAGCTCAATGAATCTCTCACTCTGGACAAACATTCCTCCACTGCCACAACACCCGTCATAAACCCTCTTTTCAGCCTCGGGAGAAAGCATTTCCACAAGTAATTTTACAATACTCCGGGGAGTATAGAACTGACCGCCTTTCTTGCCTTCTGCATCTGCAAACTGACCAAGGAAATATTCAAAAACAAATCCGAGAACATCTTTCCCTTTGTTATTTCCACCCTCCGATAGTGTAATTGAACCAATCAGATCAATAAGTTCTCCCAGTCGCTGTTTATCAAGAGCCGGTCTGGCATAGTCTTTTGGAAGTACCCCTTTGAGTGAAGGATTGTCCTTCTCAATGGCATCCATGGCATCATCAACATCCTTTCCTATTGAGGGTAGTTTTGCCCTGTTCTGTAACCAATTCCATCTTGCCCGGGGAGGAACATAAAATACCCTCTCAGCTGTATATTCATCCTTATCCTCAGGATCAGCGCCTGTATTTACCTTTTCAACCTGCAGCTTCTTAAATAGTTCTTCAAATGAATCGGAGATATACTTCAGAAATATCAGACCAAGCACTACATGTTTATACTCGGCTGCATCCATATTATTCCGGAGTTTATCTGCAGTCTTCCAGAGAGTAGATTCAAGTTTGTTGTTCTCAGACATTACTAAATTAAGATTTTCAATATGAGTGAATAAAAATACAAAAATTACCCGATCATTTATTACTGTGGGGTTTTCTCAGGTTGAGCGTAAGAATCATTTTCTGAGACTGGTTTCACATGGACAGGGAGAAGGTCCGTGTTTCCTGTATTTGTTTTGAGAGGCACAACTTCCGACAGCTGGTAAAATCAAAATAATACACATGAGTAATATCCTGACCTTCAGTTTGTTCTTTTTGTAAACACATGTCAAAAACATATTTCCTTCTTTTGTTTGACCCGACCATTTCAAAATTATAACTAAAAGGGATAAACTATTATTTTATTTATACGGATCATTCAAATTTTTGCATTCACAAATCGTATAACCTTTGGCAGCGTCTCATTTAAAACACAACAATTTCATTATGCCGCTCATGCCTATGTGCATGTGCCGGGGATTTAACTAAGGTCAATTTCGTATATTTGAAAATGTATCCAAATAAAAAGGCAGTTATTATTTCAATTAATAACTGCCTTATTTTCCTGTCAGCCCGGAGAGGCTCGAACTCTCGACTTATGTTTGCAGATTTTAAAATTGTAACATAATTGTAACAATAGAATCCTTAATATCAATAGGATAGTTCCTAATTTTACACGACAGGAATCTGTAAATGCAGCTATTTTACTAAAAATATGACGTTTTTAATTTTAATAATAATTCTTGTACTGATCTTTGATTTTATTAATGGGTTTCACGACTCAGCAAACTCCATCGCAACAGTTGTATCGACCAAAGTGTTATCTCCAGTTGCCGCAGTTGCACTTGCAGCCTTTTTCAATTTTCTGGCATTTGCAATTTTCCCGCTGAAAGTAGCAACTACTATTGGTAAAGGAGTCGTAAATCCGGAAATTATCTCTCTGAATCTGATAGCAGCTGCTGTTACTGCAGCAATTATCTGGAATCTTATCACCTGGTGGTGGGGATTACCTTCCAGTTCTTCACATACCCTTGTCGGAGGACTTGTTGGCGCAGGTATTGCAGGCTTTGGATTGGGATCAGTGATTTATTCAGGAGTGATCAAAATAGCTGTTTTCATAGTAGTTGCTCCTGTTTTAGGTATGATAATGTCCTTTATCATTTCTGTTATAGTATTACACATTGTAAAGAAACAATCGCCATTCAGTGTTGACCGGTGGTTCAGAAGGATTCAGCTCTTGTCTGCATCGGCATTCAGTCTGGGGCATGGTGGAAATGATGCTCAAAAGTCCATGGGAATAATATGGGTTGCCATGATAACAACCGGCCATGTAGCAAAAGATGCTCCCATTGATCTGTGGATAGTATTATCCTGTCATGCGGCAATTGCCCTCGGAACATTGTTCGGAGGATGGAGGATCGTAAAGACCATGGGACAGAGGATAACGAAGCTAAAACCTTTTGAGGGCTTTTGTGCTGAAACAGCTGGTGCTCTGACATTGTTCGGAGCTACTCATTTCGGTATCCCGGTAAGCACCACTCATACAATTACGGGAGCAATCATAGGAGTAGGAGCAACAAAAAGACTTTCTGCTGTAAAGTGGGGAATAACAACAAAGATATTTTGGGCATGGATACTAACAATCCCGGTTTCAGCAGTGATCGGAGCTGTAATGTATTTAATATTCAATACATTAATGAAACAGATCTGAGATTAATTATAATAGTTTCATTCAATAAACAGGATCTATTTTGGAAGCGAAAAAAGAAATTCTGTACCGCCTTCTCCCTTGTTTCTGACAAGTATTTCACCCTTATGAAGTAAAATTGCATTCTTAACAATAGCCAGGCCAAGGCCTGTCCCTCCGCTTTTTCTTGATCTTCCTGAATCGACCCGGTAAAAACGTTCAAAAACACGGTTTATATGTTCCGGCGGAATACCTACTCCATCATCAGAAAAAGAAAAATGGTAGAATTTTTTATCTTCATTATATACAAAAATCCTGATGGTTGTTTTTTCCCCTGCATAGTTTATTGCATTTTCAATAAGGTTTTGAAATACTGACAGAATAAGGGACTTATCACCTATTACCATTACTTCTCCGTCGATATCCATTTCGATATTCATCATTTTTGCCTCTATGGCTGATTTGAAATTTTCACATACTTCTTTTATTACTTTTCTTATTTTAACCTTCTCCGGTTTGAAAGATGAACCTGCTTCTTCAATCCTGTTGAGTACCGAAATATCATTTATCAGTCCTATTAATCTGTCGGTTTGAGCCAGAGCTTTCTCAAGGAAGTATTTCTTTTTCTTCTGATCAATTCCGGGATCATTCATAAGAGTCTCAATATATCCCCTGATGGAAGATACCGGAGTCTTAAGCTCATGCGCTATATTTGAGGTCATTTGTTGTTTGATTATTTTACTTTTCCCAATTTTGGTGATATCACTCAGAATGATCTCAAAGCTTTTATCATAAAATATTACACATTGCACACGAAAATATCTTCCGTCCTTGTTCAGCTGGTATTCTGTTTTTGGTAAATCTGCCTGATTTATTTCGGAATCTGAATATTTTGCGATGAATTCATTTATAGCGGACAATTCTGAAATATCAAAAACATTTGTTGGGAATATTCTAAGATCTCCGGAAATCATATTCATAATGCGAATGAAATGATCGTTATTTAAAATCCTGGATTTGTCAAAGGAAAAGAAAGCTATTCCTTCATCCAGTGCATTGAGGTGATTGAACAGCTTCTCTTTTTCATTTATAAGATCATTTTTTGTTCTGAGAAGGTTGTTATATATCTCAAGGATTTCTTCTCCTACAATACCTATTTCATTTTTCGGGAATTTAGTTTTGAAATCAAATGTTTCATTCTTCCCTACTTTCAGGGCAAAATCCTTAAGCTTGGTGATCGATTCGCTGAATCTGCTGGTCACAAAGAGAAGTGTAGCCCACACTGCAAGGAAGGATAAGAACAATACCAGAAGGAAGAACTTACTCGCATTTAGAAAGTTAACGACATTGATATCATATAACACAGCCGCCCTTATAACATATCTTCTGTAATTAGCCGCATAATAATAATACGGCTGCCCCGTAGTTTCAGATTTTCTGATCGATGTACCAAATCCTGTATTAACAGATGCTTTTACCTCTGGCCTTCCCGAATGATCCTCCATATTTTTCCAGTCCCTGAAAAAGCTGTCATACAGAATTCCTCCCTCCGGTTTTATTATTGTGATCCTGAGATGAGCCTGGGGGAAGAGATTCACAAGGGAATCAGTTATTTCATAATCAGAAAGCTCAAAAATTGAATTAACAATAATGAAATTATTTACAATATCTGTAATGGTCTTAAGCTCATCATTCAGTTTTGATAACCTGTAATCCTTTTCTCTTTTATAAAGATATGCAAGGATTAGCGTTGTAAAAACTATGAATATTATTGAATACCAAAGAAATAGATTATTTCTAAAAGAGTTTTTTATTTTCATCTGACTGTCTTCAGAATTCAAAGAAATATCCGTATCCGGTTTTGTTTTTAAGATTCTGACTAAAACTACCGAGTTTGATTCTTAATCTGGCAATATTTACATCAACGGTCCTTTCAGTAACAATAACATCCATCCCCCACACTTTTACAAGAATATCCTCGCGTGAAAACACCTTGCCGGGATTTTCAAGAAGAAGTTTTAAAATTTCATATTCCTTCCTTGTCAGATCAGTTTTTTCATCGGAAAGAATAAGCCTTTTGCGGATTGTATCCAGTTCAATTTCCCCGAATTTCAATAACCCCTGATTCTTTAACTTATCTTTATGTGTTCGCTTCAAAACTGCTTTAACTCTTGCCGTTAATTCATTTACGGAGAATGGTTTTGCGATATAGTCATCAGCGCCAAGGCTGAATCCCGTGAGAATGTCATTCTCAGTATCCTTTGCTGTCAAAAAAATGATCGGGACACTACTTTTAATTTCCCGGCGGAGTATATCCGCCAGCCTGAATCCTGATATCTGTCCCATCATAACGTCGAGGAGCAAGAGATCAAAATCACCCGGCAATCTTTTAAGAGCCTCCTCTGCCGAATGAGCAATCTCTGTAGAATAACCTTCATTACCAAGATTGTACTGAAGGATCTCACAAAGATCTTCTTCATCATCAACAATTAAAATCTTTTTTCCCGTCAAATCCATCAATATCAAATTTAGTTTTATGCCGTCTCAGTAAAATCTGTTTCTGATTTGATGCAAAGTTAATCTCTCTCCTGTAAAAATGATATTACAATTTGGTTACAAAAATCATAAACCTGTAACATAATATTAAATAAACCTTTATTATTTCGTAACCAACAGTATTATCTAATATTCAGATATTTGCAGTGATTAAATATTAAAAAATATGAAAATTGCAAAACTTCTGAAATGTTACTCATCAATCATTCTGTTTATGATAGCCGGATTGCTGGCTGCCCAGACCGGCTCGATCCAGGGGACAGTAACTGATAAGGCAAACTCAGAAAATCTTATTGGCGCAACCGTTCAAGTTGAAGGTACAACTATCGGAACCATAACAGATATTAACGGGAATTACATAATTAACAACCTGAAGGCAGGAATATATAACCTGAAGGTATCGTATGTTTCTTATAATCCGGGAATAATTAATAGTGTCGTTGTGGAATCCGGGAAATCAACCTCAGTAAATATCGTACTTGAGGGTAATCTCATCAGCCTCGGCGACATAAATATAACTGCTGTCAGGAAGACTAATACCGAGATTTCGATGATTACCGATATCAGGGCCAGTACATTCGTTTCAACCGGTATATCAGGTCAGCAGATATCGAAAACACTTGATAAGGACGCTTCTGAAGTTGTCAGGAGAGTTCCCGGGATCACGGTTATAGATAACAGGTTTCTTGTGGTAAGGGGACTTTCTCAGCGCTATAACAATGTATGGCTGAATAATGCTGCTACACCCGGTACCGAAGCGGATGTCAGGTCATTCTCTTTTGACATTATACCCAGCTCTATGATTGAGAATATAGTTATTTTTAAATCACCAGCCGCTGAACTTCCTTCAGATTTCTCAGGTGGATTTGTCAGAATAACAACAAAGAACCTGCCTGAGAAGAATGGCGTATTCTTTTCATACAGCACAGGTATAAGCGGAAACACCACTTTCAGAGATTTTAAGAAACCTGTCTCCGAAACTACCGACTGGTTAGGCTTTGACAACGGAACAAGGTCATTGCCTGAAAAGATGCCGGCTCATCTGAATCAGTATGAATTTGCCACCAATCCGGCTGTAAGAGAAAGGATCACATTGCTTGCAAGGGAATTAAACAACAACTGGTCAGCGATACCGGTCAGGGCTTATCCCGATCAGAAATTTATGGCAGTATTGAACCGCAAAGTAACATCGGGAAATAATATCCTGGGGAATGTTACAGCTGTGACATACAGCCTTTCAAACATATCCGAGGAGATCGAAAATACAGATTACTCAATCTATGATTTCGCTTCAGACAAACCTTCTTTTCTCAACCAGTTCACAGACAAACAATATTCGAACTCAGCAAGAGTAGTGATCATGAATAATACTTCACTTTATTCAGGGAAAGCCACAAAGCTTGAACTCAGGAATCTTTTCAATCAGGCAGGCACTTCCCGTTATATAATAAGGGAGGGGAGGGAATGGTATAACAATGGCAGATTCATAAGATCAGAGGAACTAAGATATTTAAGCAGGTCAATTTATGCCGGACAACTGGCGGGAGAACATGAATTTAATGAAGGCAAAACAAAACTTGACTGGATACTCGGATATGCTTCTTCAATTAAAAACGAACCCGATACAAAGCGATACAGGTATTTACGCGACGAAGACGATCCGACAAAATATATGATGTTGTTCTCTGACCAGGCTGATCTTTCTTCGCAATCAAGAATGTGGATAAATCTTAACGAGAGGACAATATCAGCAAACGTAAATCTTGCAAAACAGCTCAGCCTGGGTGGTTTCGAACCGGAGATCAAGGCAGGATTCTATTTTGAAAATAAAGCAAGGAGCTTTCATGCACGTAATTTCGGATATGCCAAAGGAAGTCAGGAATCAATATTCGGGCAGACTTATCTTCCGGTTGATCAAATTTTTACCGATGAAAACATAAATCTTACAACAGGTATAAAGCTGACAGAAGTAACTGCACTTTCAGATTCCTACAAGGCAGGCAACAACCAGATTGCCGGCTATATCTCTACTCGTGCCAGGCTGTTGACCAAAATTAATATCTATGCCGGTTTAAGGCTTGAAAAGAACAGGCAGACTCTGTCAAGCTATAAACAAGCATCGTCAGTAAAGGTGAATGTTGACAGGGATACGATCAACATTTTCCCTTCTGCAAATATCGCATACAATTTTAATGATAAGAATCTTTTCAGACTGGCTTACGGCATGACTATCAACCGCCCCGAATTCAGGGAGATTGCACCATTCTACTATGTTGATTTCGAGCAAAATGCAGGCATATACGGGGCACCGCATATCAGACAGGCGTATATACACAACTTTGACCTGAGATACGAACTTTATCCCGGTCCCGGAGAAACATTTAATGTGGGCGTGTTTTATAAGAAGTTCCTTGATCCTATCGAGCAGATCATCCTTGGGAACAATCCCAACCAATATTCATTCGAGAATGTTGAATCAGCATATAGCACAGGCATTGAGGCCGAATTAAGAAAATCCCTCGGCTTCATACCACGAATGCAGAATTTTATTTTGGTTTTGAACAGTTCACTGATCAGGAGCCGGGTTACTTTTCCCGAAGGATCACTTTCCAGGAACAGACCTCTTGAAGGACAGTCACCATATATTGTTAATGCAGGATTGTACTATCAGGGTGAAAATAAGGGTTTAATGATCAGTGTCCTTTATAATATTATAGGAAAAAGGATCATTGCCGTCGGCCGTCCATCCCCGAATGAATGGGAAGATATCCCTGATATATATGAAATGCCAAGGAATGTTATTGATCTCACGATCAGCAAAGTCATTGGTAAAAGATTTGAGATCAAAGGTGGTATAAAAGATCTGCTTAATGAGAAAGCTGAATATATGCAGTCAATAAATGCAGTTGTAAACATGGACACATACACAAAAGGATCAGAATCCGGGTTGAAAGAGTTTAACCGTACTCAGTACACAAGGATATATTATCCGGGAAGGTATTTCAGCATTGCCCTGTCGGTAAAGTTATAATGGCACAACGGCGCAATGGCAGAACGGCACAACTGAACAGCGGCCTAAGTGTATTGAGGAGTAATGGCAAATGGTAAATAATCAATTAATTAATAGAAACATGAAAAAAATCAATTTAAAAAATCTTCTGACAATTTTCGCTTTATTGACTTCATTAGCGGTATCATGCGAAAAAGATATTGCATTAACCGGAATTGAACTTGATAAGGTCACAGCAGAGGTAATGGTGGGATCAACACTGAATCTTAATGTAGTATTTGATCCAATAGATGCAACAAATAAAAACATAACCTGGGAATCAAGCAATGCTGACATTGCATCAGTTGCTGATGGTGTTGTTACTGGTGTGGCACTTGGATTTGTAACTATAACAGCAACCTCGGATGATAACAATATGCTCAAAGCTACCTGTGAGGTTACAGTTATCCCTTCGAACGGACAGCAGATAACTGTAACAGGTGATATAACCTCTGATACCAGGTGGTATTCAAATGCAAGATATTTCCTTTCAGGATTTGTATATGTGAAGAATAATTCAACATTAACCATTGAACCCGGAACAATAATCAAGGGTGTTTCAGGTACCAAGGGTGCACTGATAATCGAAAGAGGTTCAAAAATAATGGCACAGGGTACTGAGGCCAAACCCATCATATTTACTTCTGATAAACCGAAAGGACAGCGTGGTTATGGTGACTGGGGAGGGCTGGTCATTTGCGGCAAGGCACCAACAAACAAGCATGATAATGGAACCGGATCAGGTATTGCTGAAGGCGGAATAGGTTCAAACTATGGCGGTAATGATGCAACCGATAATTCAGGTGTTCTTCAATATGTAAGAATCGAGTTCCCGGGTATTCCTCTTACTTCGACTGCAAACAGTGAGATCAATGGATTGACTCTCTATTCTGTTGGCTCAGGAACAACCATCGATCATATTCAGGTATCATATTCTGGTGATGACTCATTTGAATGGTTCGGCGGAACTGTCGATGCTAAATACCTCGTTGCCTTCAGAGGCTGGGATGATGATTTTGATACTGATAATGGTTTCTCAGGCAAGGTGCAGTTTTTTGTAAGTCTTCGCGACCCGGCCAGCGCCGATCAGTCACAGTCAAACGGGTTTGAATCAGACAATGATGCTGACGGATCGACCTTAACACCAGTCACAGCTGCGATATTTACAAACGGCAGTTTGTTTGGCCCCCTTGCAACCTCAACAACAACAATTAATTCCTTGTACAGGCGGGCCATGCATTTACGTCGCGGGACCCGGTTGTCAATATATAATACTTTATTTGCCGGTTATCCGACTGGACTGGATATTGATGGCCAGAAAGGTGATTCTCCGGCACAGGCGACTGCCAACGTTCTTCAGATCGAGAACTGTGTTATGTCAGGGATGACAAATTACTACAATACAACCTATCTGCCTGATGCAGAAGAATGGTTTACAAAAGCATCAAGAAATAACCAGGTGATGGCAACAAATGATCAGCTTCAGATTACAAATCCTTTTAATCTCACAGCTCCCAGTTTCCTGCCTGCATCCGGTTCAGCACTACTCGTTGGTTCATCATTCAGCAATTCAAGACTGACCAATTCATTTTTTACAGAGGTAAGTTACCGGGGGGCTTTCGGTACAACAAACTGGACCGCAAACTGGTGTAATTTTGATCCTCAGAATACGGATTATTAAAAAAAAAATACCAGAAAAATGTTCTGGTATTTCCTGTCGGCCCGGAGAGGCTCGAACTCTCGACCCCATGATTAAGAGTCACGTGCTCTACCAGCTGAGCTACGGGCCGGAAAAACGGCGCTAAAATACAAAATTTTATCTTCCAATGTTCTTTGGCTGAATAAATCTCAACAGAATCTTATAAGTTACTATATTTGAACCAGACAGAAATTTTCAACCCAGGAATAACAGAAGGTGATCAGGATAAAAATAATTTCAACTGATGATCCCCGGACTATCGAAACAGAACCGGGCAACTCTCTTCTGGAAATCCTCAGGAACCACGGACTGAATATCTATGCACCTTGCGGCGGTAAAGGCAAATGCGGCAAATGTATGGTAACTGTCTCCGGCGAGGGAAATGCAATGGCCTGTTCTTTATTCCCAGTAAAAGATATAGAGGTCATACTCCCGGGGAAAGATATAGCGAATATACTGGTCCACCAGACAGAATTCCTTGAAAATATCCCTTTTAAGAGCAGAACCAGTTTTATCGGGGATAATCCTTACGGAGTTGCCATCGATATCGGGACCACCACCGTTGTGCTCTATTTTCTGAATATGCTCTCCGGGAGAATTGAAAAGGTTGCGTCTTTTATGAATCCTCAGAACATTTATGGCGCTGACATCATTTCAAGGATAACATATTGCCAGGAAAATGAAAATGGACTTAAGGACCTGAGACAGGTAATCATAAATTCAATAAACACGGACCTTGACCGGTTTCGGCTAATAAAAGGAATTAGCTCAGATTCATTTGAAAGAATTATCGTGGCCGGAAATACGACCATGCTTCATCTCCTCATGGGTGAAGATCCGGTATCAATAGCCCTTGCTCCATTCACGCCCAGATTCACCGGGATGCAGGTCAGAAAGGGTGATTCATCAGGATTAAATATTAATCCCCTTGCAGATTTAATTACCCTGCCATGTATTTCAGCCTATGTCGGAGCTGATATAGTTGCCGGACTTGCTGTAATAAAACCTGTTTACCGGAATTATCTTTTTATTGATATCGGGACAAATGGTGAGATGGCGCTGGTAAAGGGTGACAGGATTTTCACATGTGCGACGGCAGCAGGACCGGCGTTTGAGGGCGCAAGCCTTTCTTGCGGATCGGGCGCAGTGACCGGTGCCGTATCATCATTCAAAAGTCCGGATGAATATTCGGTTATAGGAAATGCGGAACCTGCAGGGATATGTGGTTCGGGTATTGCAGATATAATCGCATACCTTCTTGACACCGGTCTGGTTGATAAGTCTGGTGTGCTGAAACTCCCATTCACGATCCATCAGAAAAACAATATTATTGTAACACAACAGGATATAAGGGAGATCCAGCTTGCCAAATCGGCAATATATTCAGGAATCAGAGTTCTGATGAAGACCGCGGGAATGAACTTTAATGACATTGATGCTCTTTACCTTGCAGGAGGATTCGGTAACTACATTAATATAAGGTCTGCCGTAAGGATAGGACTTTTACCTGCTGAACTTCAGGGTAAGATTTTCCCGGTAGGCAACAGCGCAGGAATGGGAGCTCTTCAATTCCTGAAGTCGGACGAATTTGAGGAAAGAGTTGATGAGGTAATGAGAAGATCTGAATATATTGAACTTTCCGATTCGGATGATTTTACGATCGAGTTTGTAATGAATATGGATTTTAATTGAAGTCCGAAGACGGAAGTCCGAAGTCCGAAGTCCGAAGACGGAAGTCCGAAGCCCGAAGTCCGAAGCCGGACGCTGAACACCGGACGCCGGAATTACCCTATCTTATAATGAGCTTCAAGAATTTTACGGAATAATCTGCCGGGGAGAATATGTTTGAGAAAGACAGCCAGCTTTTGTTCGAATGATGAGATTATGTAACGTTGTTTCAAGTTTTTACTTTCAACGATTTTAACCATTTTCTTTGCCAGAGTGACCGGGTCCCATCCATTGGATTCATCTTTTTCGATTATTTCCAGGGTTTCTTCAAACTGCTCCCGGTAAGGATCATTTTCTGTCAGGGGAGCAAGGAACTTCCTGCGATTAGCTGAATTGCTGGTATGAAAATCCCCGGGATTTATTACAACGACTTTAATATCGAATGCTGCCACTTCCATTCTCAGGGCTTCGCTGAATCCCTCTATTGCAAATTTGGCAGCGGAGTAGAATCCCTGGAAAGGAAGTCCCATCAGTCCGCCGATTGAACTGAAATTGATAATTAAACCGCCACCTTGATTTCTCATTCCCGGAAGTACTTCCCTTGTAAGTGCTACTGTCCCGATGAAATTGGAATCCATCTGCAGCCTTATATTTTCAGGGGGGGTGGTCTCGACCGGCCCTCCCGTGTGCATCCCTGCATTATTTATCAGCACATCGATCTTACCTTCTTTCTCAAGAACAGTTTTAACCGCTTCTTTTACTGAAAGTTCATCGGTAAGGTCCATTTTAAGTACATTGACTTGCCCGGGAACTTTACACTCTTTTCGGACAGTCCCATATACAATATATCCTTTCTCCGCCAGAAGCTTTGCAGTTTCTCTTCCAAAACCTGATGAAATGCCGGTAATTAAAATGACTTTCTTTAACATAAGTTTATCTCTAACCGCAAAGTAGGCAAAGTATGCGCAAAGTGCTCAAAGGTAATCAATGCCTTTGCGACCTCTGCGTAATATCTTAGCGTTCTTTGCGGTTAAATTTTTCATAATTCTATACTCCCACCAGAAGTAGATAAGCAGTTGGTACAAATATTTGAAAAATTATCTAATTTAAGATTCCCAGTTCCTTAGCCGCTTTGGTAATTTTTTCTATCGAAAGCTCCACCTGTTCTTTTGTATGTGTAGCCATAAGAGAATATCTGATCAAGCAGTCTTCCTTCGGTACAGCGGGTGAAACGACCGGATTGACAAAGATGCCGTCGGCCAGCAATGCCTGTGTCAGCAGAAGAGCTTTTATATCATCACGGATGAACAGAGGTATGATCGGTGTTTCAGATTTCCCTGTATCAAATCCCATCTCTTTAAATCCTTTAAGTGCATAATGAGTAATTTCCCAGAGATGATTTATCCTTTCAGGCTCGCTGACCATAATATCGACTGCTGCAAGTACGGATGCTGCCGATGCAGGTGTCATGCTTGCGCTGAAAATCAATGTGCGGGAATTATGTTTTATAAAATTGATCGTATCCTTGTCCGATGCAATAAAACCTCCAAGCGAGGCAAGTGATTTTGAGAATGTTCCCATTATCAGATCGACTTTATCCGTAAGTCCGAAATGTGATGAGGTACCCGAACCGTTCTTCCCCAGAACTCCTATTGAATGGGCATCGTCGACCATTATTGTCGTATCATATTTATCGGCCAGTGCAACAAGTTCCGGCAGCTTTACAATATCCCCCTCCATCGAGAATATCCCGTCGACGACGATAAGCTTCATACTTTCTGCCCTACAGCACTTAAGCTTACTCTCAAGAGCATCCATGTCGTTATGTGCGAACTTGAGCACCTTGGAGAACGAAAGCCGGCTGCCTTCAATAATCGATGCATGATCGAACTCATCGAGAAAGACATGATCCCTCCGGCCTGTAAGAACAGACACAACACCGAGATTCACCTGGAAACCCGTGCTGTAACAGAGTGCACCATCTTTCCCGACAAGATCTGCAAGCCGCTCCTCTAGCTGAATATGAATATCCAGTGTGCCATTCAGAAATCTCGAACCGGCACATCCCGTACCATATTTATCAATGGCTTTCTTGGCAGCTTCCTTGATCTTAGGATGGTTTGTCAGTCCGAGGTAGCTGTTGGATCCGAACATCAGGACTTTCTTTCCCTTAATTGTAACAACAGTATCCTGGTCGGATTCAATTTCCCTGAAATAAGGATAGATGCCTGCCTTCATAGCTTTCTGAGGGGCATCATACTTCGATAAAACTGATTGTAATTTTCTCACAGGCGGAAATTAAAAATGGAATTCTCCAAATATATGGAAAAAAGTAAATGATTATTTCATTACAGAATCTTATGAAAGATGAAATAAAAAATTATGCTGTGAATGTTTAAGATATTTAAGTCATATTTATTATAATTTTACACCTGCTAAAAAACTATCAATAAAACACTTTGTGCTCTTAGTGATTTCCTTAGTGTCCTTTGTGGTTAAGTAAAATTTCTGTTTAACCACGAGAGCACAAAGGTCCCGATAGCTATCGGGAACGCAAAGAGCACAAAGGGGGGCTAAAGATTAAGGTTTCAGTGGATTTAACAGACTAAAACCGTTCATAGCTATGTTTAAACTTTATAACTATTCTCTTATAATAATCTTTGCCACCGCGGTTATAGTTTTTATATTGTTGTTTTTCATTTCCGCACCTTACGGAAAATTCAGG
>Ga0116155_10000624_pt1 | contig 28170 bp, 23 predicted proteins | sample AD_UKC032_MetaG_FD_89890 | JGI IMG/M metagenome (GOLD analysis project Ga0116155, IMG submission 89890) | Active sludge microbial communities of municipal wastewater-treating anaerobic digesters from USA - AD_UKC032_MetaG | ecosystem: Engineered > Bioreactor > Anaerobic > Digestate | place: USA...
TCTTCACCGACGCTCACGGGATCCTGCACGGGTCGCCGCGGCCGCGCTACGGCGTCTTCGCGCCGGCCTACTGCCCGACCGGCGTCGCCGCCTTCGGGCGCGACCTCGAGTCGAGCAAGCAGGTCTGGAGCGCAGAGGAAGGCTATCCCGGCGACTACGAATACCGCGAGTTCTACCGCGATGTCGGCTACGACCTCGAGCACGACTACATCAGGCCCTACATCAACGCCGACGGCAAGCGCAAGAACGTCGGGATCAAGTATTACAAGATCACCGGGCGCACCGACCGGAAAGAGGCGTACAACCCGTACCGCGCGATGGAGAAGGCGGCAAGCCACGCGGGCAACTTCATGTTCAACCGCGAAAAGCAGGTGGAGTTCCTGTTCGATTACCTGAAGCACAAGCCGATGATCATATCGCCGTACGACGCGGAGCTGTTCGGCCACTGGTGGTACGAGGGCCCGCAGTTCATCAACTTCCTCCTGCGCAAGCTGGCATGCGACCAGAAGACGATCAGGATGATCACGCCGATGGAGTACCTCGAGGAGAACCCGAAACAGCAGGTCCTCACGCCGTCGATGTCGAGCTGGGGCTACAAGGGGTACGCCGAGGTCTGGCTGGAAGGTTCCAACGACTGGATCTACCGCCACCTCCATCAGTCGATGGACCGGATGACCGAGCTGGCGCGCACCCGCGCCGGCGCGTTCGGCCTCGAGAAGCGCGCCCTCAACCAGGCGGCGCGCGAGCTCCTGCTGGCGCAGTCGAGCGACTGGGCGTTCATCATGAAGACGGGCACGATGGTCGAGTACGCGGTCAAGCGCACGCGCGACCACATCGCGCGCTTCACCAAGCTCTACGAGGACATCAAGCGCGGCGCGATCGATGAAAGCTGGCTCGCCGACATCGAGTGGAAGGACAACATCTTCCCCGATATCGATTTCCGCGTCTACACGTAACAGCAGTTCTGTCGAGAAACAGGGCCGGGCATCATACGCTTCGATGATGTCCGGCCTTTTTATTCGGAGCGGATATGGCGCGTGCGTTCGTCGGCACAAGCGGTTTCTCCTACGGCCATTGGTACGGCCCGTTCTATCCGCACGGCATGCCGGCCGGCGACATCCTCGGGTTCTACGCGCGGCATTTCGACACCGTCGAGATCAACTCCTCTTTTTACAGCCTCCCGTTCAAAAATATCGTGAGCGGCTGGTACCGCAGGACGCCCGAAGATTTCGTCTTCGCGCTCAAGGGGAGCCGCTACATCACCCATCGCCTAAAGCTCACCCGTTTCGAAGAGCCGCTCGATGCATTCATGGAGCGGACATCGCCGCTCAAGGAGAAGCGCGGCCCGGTGCTCTGGCAGCTGCCGCCGTATCTGAAACCCGATATCAACCGGCTTGAGCGCTTTGTCCGGAAACTTCCCGCGGACGCGCATCATGCGGTCGAGTTCAGGAACGACGAGTGGCTGTCGGACGGCCTCTTCAGCCTGCTCAAGGAATACGGGATCGCCTATTGCATCGTCAGCGCGCCGCACAAGGCGTGCCTCCTCGAGGCAACGGCGCCGTTCGTTTACATCAGGATGCACGGGATCACCGGCTGGTATTCGTACGACTACACGCACGATGACCTCGCGTGGTGGGCGGAGAAGATCAGAGGTTTTCTGAGGAAGAAGCTCGACGTGTATATCTATTTCAATAATGATGCGAACGGCTTCGCGCCGCGGAACGCGCTCGCGCTGAAAAGCATGCTCGAAACATAATGCGCGTCGGGTAATAATAAAATAGAATGTGTAGGGGAAACCTTCAGGTTTCCCTTAGGTCGGTTCAATAGCGGGAAGCCTGAAGGCTTCCCCTACTGCCGCGCCTGGAAAGAGGGATAATACATGAAAATCGCCATTGTCCATGACTGGCTGAACGGGATGCGGGGAGGGGAGAAGGTGCTCGAGCTCCTCTGCGATATCTTTCCCGATGCGCCGATCCACACGCTTTTCTGCGACAGGTCGAAGCTGTCGCCGTACCTGCGGTCGCGGACGATCGTCCCGACAGTGATGCAGAAATTCCCGCTCGTCAAGAAGCTGTACCGGCACTATCTCCCGTTCTACACGTTCGCCGTCGGCCGCGAGGACCTGTCCGGATACGATGTGATCGTCTCGATCAGTACCTGCATCGCCAAGGGGTTTAGGCGCCGCGCCGGCTCGCTCCATATCTGCTACTGCAATACGCCGATGCGGTACGCCTGGGGTTTCTCGGAGCAATATTTCGGGACCGGCCTCAAGCGCAGGCTGATCGACCCGACGCTCTCGCGGCTGAGGGAATGGGACCGCCGGTCGTCCGATAACGTCGACTTCTATATCGCCAACTCGCATAACATCGCCGACAGGATCAAGCGTTATTATGACCGGGATACCGATGCCGTGATCTATCCGCCTGTCGATACCGGTTTCTTTACGCCCGGAGGCGCGCCCGGCGATTTCTACCTTTTCGTCTCGGCGCTGACGCCGTACAAGAGGGCGGACCTTGCCGCCGAGGCGTGCCGGCTGGCGGGCGTAAAGCTCGTCGTCGTCGGGTCGGGGCCGGAGGAGAAGCGGTTGCGCCGGCTGGCAGGGCCGTCGGCAGAATTCATCGGCTGGCAGAGCGGCGACGAGCTGCGGCGCTATTACCGGACATGCCGGGCGTTCATCTTCCCCGCCGAAGAGGACTTCGGCATCGTGCCGCTGGAGGCGCAGGCCTGCGGACGGCCGGTGATCGCGTTTGGCAAGGGAGGTGCGCTGGAGACGGTTGCGCCGCACCGCGCCGGGTATCTGCCGGAGGGGATCCGGGCGGGCGAGCGGCCGACCGGCATCTTCTTCGCCGAACAGACCGCCGCGTCGCTCGCGGACGCGATTGCGAAGTTCAACAAAGTCGCCGACGACTTTGACCCCGCCGCGATCCGCGAGAACGCGCTCAGGTTCAGCAAGGAGAACTGCAAGGAACAGCTCCGGCGGTTCATTGAAGGGAAGATAGCGGCGCGGGGGTAGGGTACAGGCATGCCTGTACCCTACGGATTCCCGCCAGAAAATGTATCCACCATCTATGCAGCATGTTGACATAACCATCATCGGCGCCGGGGTCGTCGGCTTGGCGATCGCGGCGGAGGCGAGCAGGCCGGGTCGCGCGGTCTGTGTGATCGAGCGGCACGACGGCTTCGGGCAGGAGACCAGCAGCCGCAACAGCGAGGTGATACACGCGGGGATCTATTACCCGCAAAACACGCTCAAGGCGGCCGGCTGCGTCGAGGGGAACCGGCTGCTCTACGAGTTCTGCGCGAAGAACGGCATCGCCCACCGGCGGATCACGAAGGTCGTCGTCGCGCGCGGCGAGAGCGAGACGGCGACGCTCGAGAAACTGTACCGCAACGGGGCCGCCAACGGTGTCGAGCTGCGGCTGATCGGCAGAGACGAGCTCAAAAGGCTGGAGCCGGAGGTCGCCGGGGTCGCGGCGATATTCTCGCCGAACACTGGGATCGTCGATTCGCACGGGCTCATGAAATACTACGAGTCGGCCGCCCGGTCGCGGGACGCGCAGGTGGTCTACGGCGCGGCGGTGTCCGCCCTCGAAAAGACGGCCGACGGCATTGTCGTTACCGTCGACGATACCGACGGGCAGAAGACGCGCCTGCGCTCGCGCGTCGTCGTCAACGCGGCTGGACTCGAGAGCGACCGGGTGGCGGCGATGGCGGGGATCGACGTCCGCGCGGCTGGATACGAGCTGAAGCCCTGCAAAGGGGTCTATTTCAAGGTCGGCGGCGGAAAGGAAAAAAAGATCAGCAGGCTCGTCTATCCGGTGCCCGATCACGCCCACGGCGTCCTCGGGACGCACGCCTGCCTCGATCTCGCGGGCGCCCTGAAGCTCGGGCCAGACGCCGAATATGTCAGCCGCGACGGGATGAGCTATGCCGTCGACGCGAGGAAGCGTGATGCTTTCTTCGCGTCGGTCCGCGGCCTGCTCCCGTTCATCGACGCGGGCGACCTCTCGCCCGACATGTCGGGTATCCGGCCGAAGCTTCACGGCCCCGAAGAAAAATTCCGCGATTTCGTGATTACGCACGAGGACGCAAAAGGTTTATATGGTATGATAAACCTGATTGGCATCGAGTCGCCAGGCCTGACGGCGTCGCCGTGGATCGGGCGGTATGTGGCGCGGATGGCGGAGCGGATACTCAAAGAGTGAACGGCGTTTCTATAGCAGGAGGTGCGTATGGGCCTGAAACACCTTGCGGGTTTAGCGGTAATCGCAACGATATGCGTGACCGGCGCGGCGTGTTCCGCGCAGGATCGGAAGCCCGCGGAAGATGTCGGGGCCGCTCAGACGGCCTATGCGGCGAAGGATTACTCTTCGCTCAAGGGGACGCCCGGGTTCAGCGACACGATCCTCGATAACCATTTCAAGCTGTATCAGGGCTACGTCAAGAACACGAACGCCCTCGCCGGCGAGCTCGCGAAGCTGAACGCCGGCGGGCAAGACCGCACGCCGCAGTATGCCGAGCTGAAACGGCGGTTCGGGTGGGAGTTCAACGGGATGCGGTTCCACGAATACTATTTCGAGAACATCGGTCCGTCGTCGCCGCTGGAGGGCGGCGACGCGCTCGCGAAGAAGATCTCCGTCGCGTTTGGCAGCGTCGACAACTGGCGCAAGGATTTCGTGTCGACCGGGATGATGCGGGGCATAGGCTGGGTCGTTCTCACCGAAGACGGCGCGACGGGCAACCTTTTCAATACGTGGGTGAACGAGCACGATGCCGGGGTCCTCGCCGGCTCCAGGCCGCTGCTGGTGATGGACGTGTTCGAGCACGCGTACGTCGCCGATTACGGGCTCGAACGGGCGAAATACATCGAGGCGTTCATGAATAACGTGAAGTGGGACGAGGTGAAGAAGAGGCTGCAGAAAGAATGACGCGTACGATACCCAAACCGAAAGCCGTCATCTTCGACATGGACGGCGTGATCGTCGATTCGATGCCGTATCATTACATCGCCTGGTACGAGGCGCTGCTGCCGTACGGCATACGCGTCAGCTGCATCGACGTGTTCGAGCGCGAAGGGGAGATATGGGGCAGGACGCTCGGCGATTTCTTCGGGCGGATCGGCGTCGCGGTGACGCCCGAGCTGTCGCGCGAAGTGTACGAGAAACGTCAGCGCATCTTCAAGAAGATCTACAAGCGGAACATATTCGGCGGTGCCGTCGAGCTGATCGAGCAACTGAAGCGCAAGGGGTTCATGCTCGGCCTGGTGACGGGGACGCCCACTAACGAGATCCGCAAGATACTCCCCTCTAAGGTGCGCGCGATGTTCGACTGCATCGTTGCCGGCAATCATGTGAAGCACGGCAAGCCGCACCCGGAGCCGTACCTCAAGGCGGCGGCCGCGCTCGGCCTGAAGCCGCGGGAATGCCTGGTGATCGAGAACGGCCCGCACGGGATCACCTCGGCGAAAGCGGCGGGGATGTTCTGCGTCGGCGTGGAGACCAGCCTCCCGAAAAACTATATCGGCCACGCCGATATAGTCGTGCAAACGCTGCAGGACGTCGACCGGCTCCTCGTGGGGAAATGCAAAAAGGAGAAGCGATGATAGCCAGAAGGGTCATAGAATTCCTGAAAAAGCGCGAGTTCGTCTATGTCGGCACGTGCGATTTCAAAGGCAATCCCAACGTCGTCCCGAAATTCTTCCTCAGGCAGACGGGACGGAATGTCTACCTGATCGATAACGCCCACGGCAAGACGCTCGACAACATTCGCGCGAACCCGCGGATGTCGATCGCGTTCATGGACGTCGATGCGCTCGTCGGCTACAAGATCGCCGGCCGGGTGAAGATCATCGAGCGGGGATCCGCCTACGAGAAGATCATGGCGCAGATGCGGCGGAAATCGGTTGTTTTGTCGGCGCGGCGTATTGCCGAAGGTGTCCGCCGCGAGCGGCACAGCCACGGCTACGAGCTCGAGTTTCCCGAGGACTGCGTCATCTACCAGATGCGGATGCAGGAGGTCGTCGAGGTCGACACCGCCGGCAACATCCTCAAAGAGCGCGTCAGAAAGAAGAAGAGGGAGTGACCATGCCCGGACGATTCGTCAGGTCGGCAGTTCCCGCCGCGCTGCTGTACGGCGCCTGTTTCCTCCTCTGTTTCCTGAACCCGTTCCAGGGCTCCGGGCTGTCGGCGGACATCAGGAGCATCTTCACCTTCGTCGGGACGCTCTTCGCGATCCTCGCCGGGTTCTTCATCTCGTCGCTGTGGGACCGCTTCACCCGCCTCCGGACGCTGGTGGCGTATGAAGCCGCGAGCCTCGAGAATATCTATAAATTCTGCGAGCTGGTCGACCCTGCCCTTTCAAACGAGGCGAAAGGGCTCATCGACCGGTACATCGTTAACGCGCTGGACCGTGAGCTCTCCCATTACCAGGAGCAGGTGCGCGCCGACTATTTCGCCTTTTACGACCTGCACAAGCGCCTCGCGGGCAGCGGGAGCGACGTCCCCTACACGCGCCTGCTCAACATCTTCGACCAGTTCGCCAAGACACGCAAGGAGATCCTCTCGCGCGTGAAGGACCGGCTCGGTCTGCACCAGTGGGGCGCGATGGTGCTCCTCTCGTTCCTGATCGTGGTCTTCTGGCTCCACATGCAGTTTGGCGGCTGGTTCGGCATCATCATGGGGAGCATCTTCATGTACGCAATCGCCGCGATACTGTTCATCATCTACGATCTCAATAACCCGCGCTGGTGCGGCGAGCAGGGGATCCTCAAGGTGTACGACGTCAACATCGAGGTGTACGAGCGCGTGTTCGACGTGATGCAGATCAGCCGGTATTATCCCGAGGAGTTCCTCGCGTCCCTCAGCCTTCCTGCCGGTATCGGGACATATCGCGTCGGTCTTTTCTCAGATACAAAGAACGGGGAGCGGAAGATAGTCGAGTCGACGTAAGGCGTAAGAACGAACAGCGGCGCATTGCTGCGGTAATACGCCGTACACGCTATGATCAAAGGAGGAGCATGAACAAGCTATTGCACATCGTCGCGACGCCGCGCGGCCAGGAGTCGCGGACATTGAAGGCGTCCCAGGAGTTCCTGCACGCGTTCGCCGCGAAACATCCCTCGTGCGCCGTCGAGGAGGTCAACGTTTTCAAGATTGAGCTGCCACCGTTGTCGGCGAAGAACGTCGAGGGAAAATATGTCCTGATGGGCGGCATCGACCTGACCGGCAAGCTCAAGCATACGTGGCACGAGATCGAGTACCACATCCACCATTTCATGTCCGCCGACGCGTATCTCGTCAGCACGCCGATGTGGAACTTCGGGATCCCGTATCCTCTGAAGCATTACATCGATGTCATCGTTCAGCCGAAATACCTGTTCCGCTACACGCCGTCGGGGCCGGAGGGGCTGGCGAAAAATAAAAAGATGGCGGTGATCACCAGCCGCGGCGGCGATTACAGCGCGGGGAGCCCGGCGCACGCCTACGACCAGCAGGAGCCGTATCTGAAGACCGTCTTCGGCTTTGTCGGCATCACCGATATCCGGTTCGTCCACGCCCAGCCGATGGACGCGGGCGGCGCGGAGACGCAGCGGATAAAGCTCGACGAGGCGAAAGAGGCCGCGCGGTTGCTTGGCGAGAAGTTCTGACGTATCGGCAGCACAGGGGGTTCTCGGTGAAATGGTTGAGCTTGATCGTCGGCGGCGTCGCGGGGACGCTTGCCAGGTATGTCATGGCGGGAGCGGTCAACCGCGTCGCAGGCGCGCAGTTCCCGTACGGGACGCTCGCCGTGAACGTCAGCGGCTGTTTCGCGATAGGGTTCTTTCTCTCGCTCGCCGAGGACAAGTTCCTGCTCGGCCCCAACGCACGGGCGCTCCTGATGATCGGCTTCTGCGGCGCATTCACTACCTTCTCGACGTTCATACTCGAGACGCACCACCTTATCAGGGACGGCGAGACGCTTCGGGCTTTCACTAATGTCGTGGCAAGTGTTATAATAGGATTTGTCGTGTTTCGCGCGGGTATCGCGCTGGGGAGGCTGCTATGAAAATTCCTTCTGATGGAAAACTGTTGAGGATCTTCGTCGGCGAAGCCGATAAGTGGCAGGGCAAGCCGCTCTACGAGGAGATCGTCCTGCTTGCGCGCAAAGAGAAGATGGCGGGCGCGACGGCGGTCAAGGGGTTCATGGGGTTCGGCCGGAAGAGCCGGATGCACACGGCGAAGCTCCTCGAGCTTTCCGAGGACCTGCCCGTCATCATCGAGATCGTTGACAGCGAGGAGAATGTAAGCAGATTCATCACGCTGCTCGACGGCATGATCAAGGAAGGGCTGGTCACGCTCGAAAAGGCGAACGTGATCATGTACCGGTAACGAAGAAGGTTGAGTCTGACGTAACTTCTTAAACTGGAGGGACAGATGGATCATAAAGCGGGAAGCGGGGTAGGCAAAAAGATAGTATGGCTCATCGTCATTGTTCTGGCGCTCGCGTATTTCTGCAAGGACCTGGTGATCAAGGTGGCGCTGCAAAGCGGCGTCCGGGCGATCACTGGGCTGACGCTCAGCGTACGGAGCGTCAGCGTCAACCTGGTCGGGACGTCGGTCGGCATAAAAGGGCTGCAGCTCTTCAACCCGTCGCAGTTCCCCGATCCGCTGATGATCGTCATGCCGGAGCTCTTTATCGATGCCGATGCCAGCGCCTATTTCACCGACAAGCTGCTCCATGTCGAGTCGATGAAGATCGACATACAGGAGCTCTACGTTATCCGCAACCAGAAGGGGGAACTCAACCTCGATTCGCTTCGGGCGATAAGGGAAGTCAGAGGCGAGACGCCGGGCGGGGCGCCGCAGCCGGAGGAGAAGATGCCCGAGATGAAGATCGACGTCCTCCAGCTCAAGATCGGCAAGGTCGTCTACAAGGACTATTCGCTCGGCAAGGAGCCGAAGGTTGTCGAGTTCAACGTCGGCATCGACGAGCGGTTTGAGAATATCACCGATCCGAAACAGCTCGCCTCGCTGATCGTGACCAAGGCGCTGATGAACACCACGATCGCGGCGCTGGCCAACTTCGATCTGGGGCCGCTCAAGGGGCAGGTCGGGACGCAGCTGGAGAAGGCGGCGTCGGTCCTGCAGGGGTACACGGGCAAGTCGGGCGATCTCGGCAAGGTTTTGGAAGAGGCCGCCGGCAAGCTCGGCTCATCGGACGGCGCCGGACAGTCGGCAAAGGATACGCTGAACGAGGCGGCCGATAAGATGAAAGAGCTGTTCCCCTTCGGCAAGAAGAAACAAGAATAGCGAGGTGGCCTATGAAGATCCTGTTCGAGACGCAGAAGGTCAAGTTCGAGGGAGAGCTGAACGATACGACGGCCGCGCAGTCGGTGGCGGCGAAACTCCCGTTCGACCTCAAGCTCAATACCTGGGGCGACGAGCTCTACTTCAAGGTTCCCGCCCAGTGCCCTGCCGAGAACGCGACGCTGGATGTGGCGGTTGGCGATATCGCCTTCTGGCACGAGGGCGGCTGCCTGTGCGTTTTTTACGGCCGGACGCCGATCAGCCCGGACAATAAACCGTGCCCGGCATCCGAGGTGACCGTTATCGGCAAGGTGTCGGGCGACATCTCGCCGCTGAAGCGGATCAGGTCCGGCGAGCGCATCACGGTGAAAAAGATCGATTGACCGGCGGTTGAACGGCGCGTATCCGAAGGAGGATGTCATGAAGATCAAGGTTCTGCTGATCGACGACGAGCTGTCTTTTTGCGAGGTAATGAAAAAGGGGCTCGAGGCCATGGGGGATTTCGAGGTTTGCTTCTGCCTCGACAGCACCGAGGGCATCGCCGAGGCGGTCGCTTTCCGGCCCGATGTGATCCTGCTCGACGTCCTTATGCCGGAGATGAGCGGCACCCTCGTCGAGGCGCAGCTGCGGCTCATCGAAAGCACCAGGCTGACGCCGGTGATCTTTCTCACGGGGCTCGGCGTCGATCCGACGCGGTGCATGAGCGGCGACGACGGCCGTTTCATGTATGTTAAGAAGCCGGTGCGGATCAAAGACCTGGCGAAACATATCCGCCGCATGGCGCTCGCGCATAACGGCGCGGCGGAGTGAGGGGTGCCATGGACGCCCTTGAAGCTATCGCGCGCCGCCGCAGCGTCAGGTCGTACGACGGCCGCCCTGTCGGGCGCGACATGCTCGAGAAGATCGTCGCTGCGGGGATGCAGGCGGCGACCGCGCGTAATGTCCAGCCGTGGGAGTTCGTCGCTGTCACGGAGCGGGAGACGCTCCGCCGCATAGCTGCGGCAGCCGAATACGGGAAATTCATCGCGGAGGCCGGGGCCTGCATCGCCGTTTACTGTGCCGACACTAAATATTATCTCGAGGACGGCTGTGCCGCGACGCAGAACATCCTGGTCGCAGCGGCGGCGCTCGGGGTCGGCTCGTGCTGGGTTGCAGGCGACAAGAAAGAATATTGTCCGGCGGTGAGCGCCCTTTTGGGAACGCCGCAGGGATGCCGGCTGATCAGCCTGATCGCGCTCGGGTATCCTCGACCCGCGGGAGAGAGCGGAGGCGTCCGGAAACGCGCTGTTCGGGAGGCGCTCCACTGGGAGCGTTTTTGATCAGCCGCGGCAAGCGGCCTGCGCCGCTCACATAACAAGGGGATGCATGCACTCGACGGTCGGCGCATTCTTTCTGGATCATCTTGACGTCGTCTATTTCTTTTACGGCCTCGCCTTTTTCGCGATGGGTATCGCCCTCGCCACGTTCATCCGCAGGAAAAGCCGCTTCAAGATCGCCCATGTCTCCTGGTGCCTCGCGCTTTTCGGCCTGACCCATGGCCTCAAGGAATGGTGCGACATGCTGCTGCTCTCCGGCCGGGGCGGGGCCGTCGTGAGCGCGATCGCTTTCGGGTTGCTCCTGGTCTCGTACATATTCCTTTTCGAATACGGCCGGCGGCTCTTGACGCTCGACCTGAACCGGGCCCCGAAACTTATCGGCAAGTTCTCCCAGGTCAACGGCGTCTGGATCACCGTCAGCGCCGTCGCGGCGGCGCTGGTCCCGGCGTTGCTGTCGGCCGACTTCCTGCTGACCGGCACCGTCCTTACGCGCTATTTCGTCGGCCTTCCTGCCGACCTCCTGTGTATGCTCGGCAGTATCGTCTACTATCGCTCCGAGCGCGACATCCTCGACTCTATCAGGGCGAAGAAGTATTTTTACGGCGGCGCTGCCGTCTTTGCCTGTTATGCCGTCTTTGGCGGGCTGATCGTCCCGGCGGCGGGGTTCCTTCCCGCCTCCGCGCTGAACGACGGCGCGTTCCTGCGGGCCTTTTCCGTCCCGGTGCAGGTCTTCCGTACCATCTGCGCCTTCGGCATGCTCTGGTCGTCGGTCGGCATCCTCAAGATCTTCCATTGGGAACAGCTTCGCGGCACGAGCCTCGCGGAGAACGAGATCCTGCTACTCAAGCAGCAGATGGAATTTATACTGGGGGCGACGCATACCGGACTCGACATCATCGATTCGGAGTATAACGTCAGGTATGTCGACCCGGCCTGGCAGAAGGTGTACGGCCCGTACCAGGGGAAGAAATGCTACGAGTATTTCATGGGGCGGAGCGACCCCTGCCCGCGCTGCGGAGTCAGGGAGGCGCTCAAGTCAAAGAAGCCTGTCGTGACCGAAGAGGTTATGCCGATGGAAGGCAACCGACCGATCCAGGTGACGACCATCCCTTTCAAGAGCCACAGCGGCGAATGGCTTGTCGCGGAGGTGAATGTCGATATCAGCGAGCGCAAGAGGGCCGAAGAGGCCCTGCGGTCGAGCGAGGAGCGATACCGGCTCGTCTTCGACATGGCCGCCGACCCGATAGCGGTGGTCGACGAATCGGGAACGTTTCTGATGATAAACCGGACGGCCGCGACCTATCTCAGGAGTACGCCGGAATCGTGCGTCGGCAAGACGATGTGGGACCTTTTTTCCAAGGCGGACGCAGACCGGCAGATGGCGAGCATACGCGAGGTGATACGGAGCGGTTCCGGCAGCGTCTTCGAGAGCAAGTCTGCGGTCGCCGGCGCCGCGCGCTGGTTCAATACCCGCATCCATCCGCTTGCCATGGGGGACCAGGGGCGGAAATGCGCCCTAATCATCGCCCGCGACGTGACCGAGCACAAAGCCGCCGACCAGGAGATCAGGAAGTTCAAGATGATCGCCGACAACGCCGCCTACGGCATCGGGATCGTCGACATGCAGGGGCGGGTGATCTACTCCAACGAGTGCTTCGCGGAGGCGCACGGGTACTCGGCCGGCGAGCTGCTCGGCCGCGACATCAGCGTGTTCCACGCCGAAGAGCAGATGAGCGAGGTCAGGCGGATCAATAACGGCCTTCTCACCTCTGGGGCTTTCGCTGGCGTTGAGGTTTTGCACAAAAAACGGGACGGCAGTGTCTTCCCGATGCTGATGTCCGGAGTCCTGGTCAGGGACGAGGCCGATAAGCCCCTTTTCATAGCCGCGACGGCGATCGACATCACGGAGCGCAAGAAGGTGGAAGAAGCACTCAAGGGATCCGATGAGCGCTACCGGACGCTCGTCGACAATATCGGCATCGGCGTGGCGCTGATCAGCCCGGGGATGGAAATACTCGCCATGAACAACCAGATGCAGCAGTGGTTCCCGAACGTCGACGTTGGGAAACGGCCGATCTGCTACAAGTCGTTTAACGTTCCTCCGAGCGATGCGGTATGCTCCTATTGCCCCACGCGGTTGACGCTCGATGACGGCAAAGTGCACGAAGCGATAACCGATGCGGTGGTAAGCGCCACCGCGCGGAATTTCCGTATCGTCTCGACGCCGCTTTTCGATAATGATGGAGCGGTTACCGGGGCGATAGAAATGGTCGAGGACATAACCGAGCGCAAGCGGGCTGAGGAGGCGCTGCGCGAGTCCGAGCAGGTGGTTCGCGGGATAATCGACAACTCTCCCGCGGTCATCTTTATGAAAGATCTCGAGGGGCGATATCTCCTCATCAATTCCCTGTACGAGAAGCTCTTCCATGTTTCCAACGACGCGTTGAAGGGCAAGACGGACCGCGAGGTCTTTCCTGCGGAGGTTGCCGAGGCGCTGCGCAAGGCGGACAGTGCCGTGCTGAAAGCCGGCAGGCCGCTCGAATTTGAGGAGGTCGTCCCCCAGGACGACGGGCTCCACGATTATCTCTCGTTGAAGTTCCCCCTGTTCAACGCGCAGGGTAAGGCGTACGCGGTATGCGGCATCGCGACGGATTTCACCGAGCGCAAGAAAGCGCAGGCGGCGCTCGGGCAGAGCCGGCAGCAATACTTCGACCTTGTCGAAGGCGCGAACAGCGTGATCCTCAAGATGGACAGGGAAGGGCGCGTCACCTACTGGAACAAGTTTGCGGCCGAGTTTCTCGGGTTTTTGCCCGAAGAGATCGTCGGTAAGTCGGTCGTCGGGACGATTGTCCCCGCGGTCGAATCCGACGGCCGCGACCTGCGGAAGATGATCGACGATCTGTGTGCCGATCCGGTCAGGTTCAGGAATAACCTGAACGAGAATATGAAAAAATCGGGAGAGCGGGTCTGGATATCGTGGACAAACCAGCCGATCCTTGACGATAACGGGCGCGCGGTCGGCGTGCTGTGCGTCGGCAACGACGTGACCGAGCGCAGGAAGGCGGAGGCGGCGCTGCTGAAGAGCGAGGCGCGGTATCACGTGCTGGTCGATGCCGCGACAGCGGCGATCGTCCAGATAGATCTCAAGGGCAAGATCACCTTCTGGAGCAAGTTCGCCGAGCAGTTCTTCGGATACGAGACTGCGGAAGTGCTGGGCCGGTCGGTCTTCGGCACGATCGTCCCGCCGGTCGACCAGGCCGGCCGCGATCTCGTAGAGATGATAGATGATGTGTGCCGAGAGCCCGAACGGTTCTGGCACAACGAGAACGAGAATATGAAAAAGAACGGCGAGCGCGTCTGGGTCTCGTGGTCCAACCGCCCGCTCTACGGTGATGACGGCGCGTTCACCGGCATCCTCTGCATCGGCGTCGATATTTCCGAGCGCAAACGCGCGGAAGCGGCCCTCCAGAAGGCCTACGCCGATCTTCAGGATATGCAGCACGCGCTGGTCCAGACCGAGAAGCTTGCCGCACTCGGCAGGTTCTCGCTCGGCGTAGCGCACGAGGTGAAGAACCCGCTCGGCATCATCCTCGGGAACCTCGAATATCTCGGCCTCAAGATAACCGGCGCCGACGGCGATGTCCGCGAGGCGCTTCAGACGATGGAGCAGGCGACGGTGCGTGCCGACGCGATCGTGCGCAACCTCCTGCGGTTCGCCCGGCCGACCGAGCTCAAGCTCGAGAAAGTGCCGCTCTGCGTCCTGGTCGACGAGATGGTCGACTTCCTCAAATACCGGGCGCCGCTTAACAATATAACGTTGACGATCAAGCACGCGACACGCGATCGTTTTGTCACCGGCGACAAGAACCAGCTGCAGCAGGTGCTTTTCAACCTGCTGATGAACGCGGTGGAAGCGCTGCCTCCCGATGGAGGCTCGATACAGGTCAAGACCGATGTCCGGACGGAGAGCGCGCCCGGAGGCGATGAGCCGCGGTGCGTCATCGAGGTGATCGATACAGGGTGCGGTATCACATCCGCTAACCAGAAGCGCCTCTTCGAGCCTTTCTTTACGACAAAGCGCGATCAGAAGGGGACTGGCCTCGGCCTGCCGGTCTCGAAGACGATCGTCGAGAAACATAAAGGGAGCATCAGCATCGAGAGCATTGAGGGGAAAGGGACGACCGTGCGGGTAACGCTGCCGGTAGCGTAGCAGGCGTCCCTTTTTTCGGGGGATGAAATAAAAAGGGGTGATATCGAATGAGCGGTAAAATACTGATTGTGGACGACGAGGTCGATTTTTGCACGGTTGTCAAAAAGACCCTGGAAGCTCTTGCGGGGTATGAGGTCGCCTGCTGTTCGGATAGCACCAGGGCGATGGCGACGGCAACGGCCTTCAGGCCCGACGTCATCCTGCTGGACGTGCTGATGCCGTTCAAGAGCGGGCCGGAGCTGGCGCTCGATCTGAGAAAGGAGCCGGCCCTCGCCGCGATACCGATCATCTTCATCACCGGCATCGGGTTCGATTCGGAGCTCGGCGAGAAGCTTAGGGGGGCAGCCGTCGAGCATTTCGTCGAAAAGCCGGTGCGGATGAGACAGCTCCACGAAGTGATCCAGAAGATCCTCTCGGGGAAAAAAGGTTAAGTCTCCTCCATGGACCCTATCACGCTCATCTTCATCGCCCTCGGCCTCTCGATGGACGCCCTCGCGGTGTCGGTCGCCAGCGGTATCGCGATCAGGGACTCCCGACTTTCCCGCGCGCTCAAGATGGCGTTCTTCTTCGGCGCTTTCCAAGCGGTCATGCCGGTGATCGGATGGCTGGCGGGGCTGAGCGTCCGCGGCCATATCGAGCATTTCGACCACTGGGTCGCCTTCGGCCTTCTTGCCTTCATCGGCGGCAAGATGATCTACGAGGCGTTCAAGATAGAGGAGGCGGAAAAAGGGTCGGACCCGTTCAGCCTCTTCGTCCTCTTCGGGCTCGCGGTCGCCACCAGCATCGACGCCCTAGCGGTCGGGCTGTCGATGGCCCTCCTCAACGTCTCGATCGTCGCGCCGGTCCTGGTTATCGGCGCCGTCACCTTCGCCCTGTCGTTCGCCGGCGTCATCATCGGCGAGAAGGCGGGCCACTTCTTCGAGAAGAAGCTCGAGATAGCCGGCGGCCTCGTCCTGATCGCGATCGGCGCAAAGATCCTCCTTGAGCACCTCGTGAAGGGGGTGTAACCCTTCAACGATCAGGGGTAGTCGCACACTTTAGTGTGCGTGTGTGGGAGGGAAGCGCAGGCTAAAGCCTGCGACTACCGCAGCCCAGTTCGATGAAGGGTTTGGCGTATAGCTATGGCGTATAGCTATTTCTTCCCTTTTTCCCTCTGATTTGATATGATTTCAATGATTTTCCTTTTCGTTCCGCTGGTGTTTCAGATAACGCCGTCCGAATACGGAAGGAGCACGCATGAGAAAGCGCCTGGTAGCCAGGGATCTCGCTCTCGCGGTCATCCTCGCCGGCATCATCGTCGCCGCCGGGTGGGTTTTTGGCATCCCCGCTCTCACCAGCATCCATCCGCAGCTGGTCACGATGAAGTTCAGCACCGCCGTTTCGTTCGTCCTGTCGGGGGTCATCCTCCTCTGCGTTGTGTCGTTCGCCAGCCGCTTTTCCGACTGGATCTTGTTCGCTGACGCGACGGCGGTCATCCTGCTTGCCCTGATCATGGGGTCGCTGTTGCTCTCCTCGTTCGCCGGGGTGGTGACAGGGATCGAGTCGTTGGGTATCGTCGAGGACGCCAAGGCGATCCACACGACCGTCCCCGGCCGCCCGTCCCTGCTGACCATGACGGCTTTCCTGCTCGTCGCCGCCGAAGGGATCGCCGTGCTGCTTGCGCCGCGCGCCGTCTCGCTGCGCCGGTTGTGCGGAGCGGCGGTACTGCTGGCCGGCGCGGCGGCCGTGCTCGGCTACCTGCTCGGCATACCCGCCCTGTACGGCGAGATCCCGGGAAAGAGCACGGCGATGGCGCTGCATACCGCCGTGCTCTTCATGCTCCTGGGCGCCGGGTTCGCAGCGCCCGGCATGCCGGGAAAGGAGTGACCCCGCGTGCATCTCTCGCTCCGCCTCAACATCCTGTTCGCCGTCCTGATCCTGATACCCCTCTTTTTCGTCGAGTCGATCATCTTCAGGCACGCGTCGCGCGAGCTTGAGAAGGCTGAAATGACCAAGCTCGAGCAGGTAGCAGACCTCAAAATGAAGGTCGTCGAGGACTTCTTCGACGAGCGGCTCGGCGACCTCAAGGCGATCACCACCAACCGGCGGATCATCGCCTGTGTGGAAGCGCTGCTCGCGTTCGCCGACAGGAACGGGGCGGAAGCGGCCAGCGTCAAGCAGGAGATACGGGAGTACTGCGTATCCATGCTCGAGGCCTACGGCTATAACGACATTCTCCTCGCCGCTCCGGACGGGACGGTTCTGATGAGCACGCAGTCGGCTGACCCGTCCGGCGCTTCGCTTTCGTACGATTGCATCGCGAAACGAAAAAAATACTGTTTCTGCGACGTCTACCGGTCCGGTTCCAGCCCGGCGCGGTTCGCGATCGACGGTGTCGGCGCGATGACGGGGCCTTCCGGTGAGGTCATCGCGTATGTCGTTACCAAGATAGACCTGACTGATATCTTTGCCGAGATCCAGCAGTTCGAGGGGCTGGGGGATACCGGGGAGACGCTACTGGGGAAACGCTCCGGGGAAGAGGTCACGTTCGTCAACCCGCTCCGGCACGACGGCGACGCGGCCCTTGTCAGGAAGGTGGCGATGGGCGATCCCACCGGACTGCCGATCCAGGCGGCAACATTGGGCCGGGACGGCTCCGGTTTCTCGACCGATTACCGGGGGGTACGCGTTCTTGCGGCCTGGAGGCATGTCGCTATTGTCAACTGGGGACTCGTCGCCAAGATCGACGAGGCGGAGGCGCTCCGCGAGATCGGGAAGTTTCGCCGCATCGTCTGGATCCTCAACGTCGTCGTGCTCGCGATCGGTGTCGTGATCGCGTCGGCGATATCCCGGTCGATCTCCGCGCCGCTGGAGCGTCTGCATCACGGGACCGAGATCGTCGCGCTCGGTAACCTGGACTACAAGGTCGGGATGCCCACGCGGGACGAGATCGGACAGCTCTCCCGCGCGTTCGACGATATGACGGGGAAGCTTAAGCAGACGCTGACGTCGAACGATAAGCTCGAGGAGGAGATCGCCGAGCGGCGCCGAGCTGAGGAGAATCTGCATGAGACGAGCGATTTCCTGGAGAAGCTGTTCGGCTACGCGAACGCGCCGATCATCGTGTGGGATCCCTCGCAGCGCATCACCCGTTTCAACAGGGCGTTCGAGCGGCTGACGGGGCACGCGGCCGCCGACGTGGTCGGAAAACGGCTCGATATTCTCTTCCCGGCGGACACGAGAGAGGGGTCCCTGGAGAAGATAGGACGGACGGCGGAAGGCGAATTCTGGGAGACGATCGAGGTGCCGATCCTCCGGAAGGACGGCGCCGTGCGGACCGTGCTCTGGAACTCGGCGAACATATACGGGCAGGACGGGACGACGCTGCAGGCGACGATTGCGCAGGGGCAGGACATCACCATGCACAAGCAGGCGCTGGACGCCCTCAGCCGCGCGGCCGATGAGTGGAACCGGACGTTCGACGCGATGAGCGACCTGATCTTCATACAGGACAACGGCCATACGATCCTGCGCTGCAACAGCGCGTTCGCCGCGGCGATGGGGATGCCCCGGGATGCGGTTGTCGGCAAGAAGTGCTACGAGCTGGTCCACAAGCTCAGCTCGCACTGGCACGACTGCCCGTTCGAGAAGACCAAGGCCGACGGCAGGCCGCACACGCAGGCGGTCGACGACCCCTGCGTCGGCGTCCCCCTGCTGGTCACGACGTCGCCGCTCTACGACGAGGAAGGGCGGATGACCGGATCGGTCCACGTCGCGAAGGACATGTCTGAGATCAGGAGAGCCGAAAAGCAGCTGCGGAACGCGGAAGAGCGGCTGGCGCAGTCTGAGAAGCTGGCGTCGATCGGCCAGCTTGCCGCGGGGGTCGCGCACGAGATAAATAACCCCCTGTCGTTCGTCATGAGCAACCTGTCGATGCTGCAGAAGTATCTCGAGCGGTACCGGCAGTTCGTCGGGCGGGCCGAGGCGCTCCTGCCGCGCGAGAAGATCGAGCCCCTGATGGCCGAGCTGGACATCGACTACATGTCGCGCGACCTCCCCAAGCTGATCTCACAGACGCTCGAGGGAGGGGATCGGATCAATACGATCGTCCAGGGGCTGCGCTCATTCGCGCGGCCGGAGATGGGAGGAGAACAGCAGGTCAGCCTGAACGAGATCATCGACGCTTCGCTCAGCATACTCATGAACGAGCTGAAATACAAGGCCGAGGTCGTCAGGGACCTCGGGCAGGTCCCGCCGGTGAAATGCCACCCGAACCAGATCTCGCAGGTCTTCATGAACATACTCCTCAACGCCGCGCAGGCGATAGAGAAATTCGGTACGATCACGATCAGGACATACGGGAAGGACGGGATGGCGGTCGCCGAGATCGGCGACACCGGGTGCGGGATCCCGCCGGAGCACATAAAGAAGATATTCGACCCGTTTTTTTCGACCAAGCCGGTCGGCAGCGGCACGGGCCTCGGCCTGTCGATCGCCCACGGCATCGTCGAGAGGCACGGCGGGTCGATCGAGGTGGCGAGCGAGCCGGGCAAAGGGACGACGTTCGTCGTCAGGCTGCCCATACAGAAGGATTGACGGTCATGGACTATATCTATTTCCTGCTGGTGATGGCGTGTCTCGCGTTCGCGGCGCTGACGGCCGCCCGCAAGACGGTCCGGCGCGGCGTTCCCGCCGGCGCGGCCGTCAGCCGGAATCTACTGCCGGTCGCCCTCCTGATTGGCGCGATGCTGGCGGCAGGGTGGGTCGCCACCGAGTTGTCGGGCCGGGTGTTCGGCCGCGAGCTCAAGCGTAATTTCCTCGTCGCCGTCGAGATGGCCGCCGCGGGGCTCAACCCCGACCACGTCCGCCCGCTGGCGGGGAGCCCCGCCGATGTCGGCATGCCGGATTACGAGCGGCTGCGCGTGGAGTTGACCGGCTTCAAGAAAGCCGACCCGCGGGCGCGGTTCTGCTACCTGATGGCGAAGCGCGGCCGTGACGTCGTGTTCCTCGTCGATTCCGAACCGGAGGGCTCGAAGGACTATTCGGCGCCGGGCGACCCGTATCCGGAGGCGCAGCGGGACAAGGCGCTTATGAGCGTTTTCGACAGCGGCGTTCCCTGCGTTAGCGACCCGACGCCCGACCGGTGGGGCGTGTGGATATCCGCGCTGGCACCCGTTACCGACCAGGGTGGGGTCATCGCGGTGCTCGGTATCGACATCGACGCGCGCGCGTGGCTGAGGGAGATAGCGCTCATCAGGCTTATCCCGATCGGCGTGACGTTCTTCGTCGTCGTCATCATCGCGGGGGGGTATTATTTCGCGCTCCGGGTCAGGCGGTCGGATGCCGCCATGCGGGAACGGACCGAGCGTCTGCTGAAGTTCCAGTCGGTCCTCCTCGGCCTCGCCAAAACCGACCCCAGCGATCTCGGCGCGGCGATGCGCGCCGTTGTCAGGACGACCGCGCGTACGCTCGGCGCGGACCGGGCGAGCGTCTGGTTCTTTAGCGACGACCGGACCCGGTTCGAGTGCGCATGCCTCTACACGGCGGGCGCAGACGGGTACGGCGCGGAGCAGCCGCTGGACGTCTCGAAGTTCCCGAACTATTTCCGGGCGCTCGATGAGCTGCGGGTGATCGCCGCCGCGGATATCCACGCCGACCCGGCGACCGCCGAGCTGTCGGACGTCTATTCGCGGCCGCGCGCCATATCGTCCCTGATGGACATACCGATACGGCTCTGCGGGAAGGCGATCGGCGTCCTCAGCCACGAGCATTGCGGCGGGCCCCGCGAGTGGAGCCTCGAGGAGCAGGACTTCGGCATTGCCGCCAGCGACTTCCTGTCGCTCTGCTACGCATGGGACGCGCAGCGGAAGGCGTACGACGAGCTGGCGCAGATGCAGCAGCAGCTGATCCACAGCGAGAAGATGGCGACGGTCGGCGTCCTCGCCGCGGCGGTCGCGCACGAGATCAACAACCCGACGGCGTTCGTGAGCAGCAACCTGTCGACGCTGGACGGCTACCGGCAGAAGCTCCAGGCGTATGTCTCCCAGTTCGAGATCGAGTGCCTCGCCCCTGACAAGGCCGCCCGCCTCGCCGAGCTCAAGAAGCGGTTCGACATCGCCTATATCGTCGACGACATGACGGGACTGATCAGGGACTGCGTCGAGGGGGCGGAACGGATCCGCCGGATCGTCCAGGACCTGCGGAGCTTCTCGCGGCCCGACGAAGGGAAGGCGGAGCCGGCCGACATCAACGCGATCCTCGACAGGACGCTGAACATCGTCAAGAACGAGATGAAATACAAGGCGGAGGTCGAGAATGACTACCGGGCGACCCGGCCGGTGGTGTGCAACGCGCCGCAGATATCGCAGGTCTTCATGAACATCCTGGTGAACGCGGCGCACGCCATCGAGAAATACGGGAAGATCTCGATCAGGACGCGCGACGAGGAGGGTGCCGTCGCCGTCGAGATAGCCGACAACGGCAGGGGAATAGCGCCCGAGCACATGGCAAGCATCTTCAAGCCGTTTTTCACGACCAAGGAGGCCGGGAAGGGGACCGGCCTCGGCCTTTCGATCTCCAAAGGCATCGTCGAGAAGCACGGCGGCACGATCGAGGTGGCGAGCGAACCGGGGAAGGGGACGACGTTCGTGATCAGGCTCCCCGTGAACAGAGGATAGTATGGACTACATCTATTTCTTCTACGGCCTGAGCTTCCTGATACTGGCTGGCGTCTGTTTCTCGTTCGACAGCGAAGACGGGCGCGAGCTGCCGTGGCGTTGGTTTGGGTGGTTCGGCGCCGCGCACGGCGTCAACGAGTGGCTCGACCTGGTCGCGTTCTCTTTCGGGTTCGACAGCGTCTTTTCCGTAACGAGGCTGGCCCTTGCCGGGATTTCTTTTATCCTCCTCGTCGAGTTCGCCAGGAAGGCGCACAATGTCCGCTCAAACAGGCCGGCGGGTGTCTGGGTCTACGCGCCTCTTATCCTGCTGGCGCTCGCCGGGTTTCCCTGGGGTTTTCAGGGCGTCAACGCCTCTATCCGCTACGCGCTCGGTTTCACCGGCGGTGTCTGGTCCGCGGTTGTGGTCTGCCGCGAATCGCAGCGTAAGGCCGAGCTGGCGCAGCGAGTGCCCCTCTTCGTGCTCGGCGTTACGCTCATGCTGTACGCGGCCGCCAGCGGCCTGGTCGTGCCCCGTAACCCGTTCCCGCCGGCGTGCTGGCTGAACTACGATAGCTTCGCCGCGGTTATCGGCGTCCCGGCACAGCTATTCCGCGGTATCTTCGCCATGATATGCGCCGGCTCGATATATGCCTATATGCAGAACAGGACGCGCTACGAATCGCCGATGAAATGGCGGATCGAGCGGGGGAACCTCTACCGGTGGGGGGCGCTCCTGCTTTTCGTCATCGTTGTGTTTGGCTGGTATGCTACCGAGCATATGGGGTCGATCGCCAGGACGGAGGTCGAGAAGGATTGCCGGTCGGACGCCATGATCATCGCCGCCGGGTTGAAAAACCGTTTTGACAAGGCGGACCAGATGGCGAAGGTGATCAGCGGCTCGCCCTGGATCTACCCGCTGATCGGCGACACGTCGCCGGAAGCGATACGAGAGATGGAGACCGTCCTCGACCGGTACCAGCGTGGGTTCGAGGTAGCCGTCGCGTACCTTATGTCCAATGACGGCGTGTGCGTCGCGTCGTCGAACAGGGACTCGCCCGACAGCTTCGTCGGGGAGTCGTATGCGTTCAGGCCTTATTTCAAGCAGGCCATCTCGGGGGTGTCGGGGGCCTATTTCGCGCTGGGCGTGACCTCGAAACGGCGCGGGTATTACGCCAGCGCACCGGTGCGAGACGAGAGCGGCGCGGTTCGCGGCGTTATCGCGGTAAAGTGCGATCTTGAGGAAGCGGCCGCAAATCTTGGGCCGAGGACACTCTCGTTCTTCGTCGGCCCGGACGGCGTCATTTTCATCTCGGGGCGCCGCGAGCTGCTCTACCGTTCCCTGTGGCCGATCGACGAGCAGGCGCAGCGCCGGGTCGCGGGGTCCCGCCAGTTCGGCACCCCCGATTTCAGGCCTTTGCTTTCATCGGAAATCCTTGGCGGGGAGGTTGATTTTCTGAACGAGCACTTCTACTCGTGGCGCCAGACGGTCGGGAAGGGAGGATGGTCGGTCGTTCTCCTTTCGCCGCTGCGCTCGTACTATCTGGTGCGGCTCATGTGCATCGGCATCACGCTTTTCCTGAGCGTCATGATCGTGATATTCCTGACCGTCCTCCGCCAGCGGGAGAGCATGCTCGCCCTGATATTCGCCGCGGACAACCAGCGCAAGGCGATCATCGAGGCGGCGACGCACGTCGCCATCGTTACGACCGACAACCGCGGGCTGGTCACCACGTTCAACAAGGGGGCCGAACGCCTGTTCGGGTTCACCGCCGACGAGGCGGTCGGCGTCATCAACGCCGGCGCCTTCCACGATAAAGCGGAGCTGCGGGCGTACGCCGACGAGCTTTTACGGACGAAAGGAGAGCAGACGTCCGGCTTCGAGGCGCTGCTGCGGGGGGCGCAGGAGGGAGATGTCTTCGGACGGGACTGGACGTTCAGGCGCAAAGACGGCGGCAGGTTCACGGGCTACCTGACGGTGACCGCGCTGAAGAACAAGCTCGGCGAGATCGCCGGCTACCTCGGCATCGTTATCGACATCTCGGCAGTGAAGCGCGTGCAGGAAGAGCTCCGCGCCTCCGCGCAGAAATACCGCGTGCTTGTCGAGCACCTGCCGATCGTGGTCTACACGGCGGCGCTCAACGCGCGCCGCACCACGCTCTACGTGAGCCCGCAGGTGGAGGCGCTCATCGGTTTCACCAGGCAGGACCATATGCTGGAGCCGGACATCTGGTATGAAAGGCTCCACCCGGAGGATCGCGAACGCGTCGCCGAAGCTTTGAAAGAGTGCCGCGTGACCGGGTCGCCGTTCTCATGCGAGTACCGGATGGTCGCGCGCGACGGGCGCACGGTATGGTGCCGTGACGAAGGCCAGGTGATCCGCGGCCAGGCGGGAGACCCGATGTTCATGCAGGGGATGATCACCGACATCACGCCTGAAAAAGAGGCCGAGGCGGCGCGGCTGGAGAGCGAGGAGCGTTACCGGACGCTGGTCGAGAGCGCCGGCGACCCGATCGTCGTGGTGAACGGCGAAGGCGCGTTCGTCATGGCCAACTCGGTCGCCGCCGCCGCGTTGGGCGTCCAGCCATCCGGCGTGGCGGGCAAGACGATGTGGGATGTCCTGCCGCGCGAGGAGGCGGACCGGCAGATGCAGCAGGTTCGCGAGGTGCTCGGAGGCGGGGCCGACAAGACGATCGAAAATCGGTCGGTGATGGGCGACGGCGAGCACTGGTACAACACGAGGCTGCATCCCGTCTTGATCGGCAGGAGCGGCGAGCGGTGCGTGATGATGATATCGCGCGACGTCACCCAGCGCCGCTGCGCGGAAGAGTCGCTCCGCTCGGCGTACAACGATCTCAAGATGCTGCAAGGCGAGCTGGTCAAGACGGAGAAGATGGCGGCGGTCGGCCAGCTGGCGGCCGGCATGGCGCACGAGATAAACAACCCGCTCGCCTTCGTTATGAGCAACATCTCGACGCTTCAAAAATACGCCGGGCGGTTGCAGCAGTACATCGCGGCTGTCGCCGACGGCGGCTATATCCTGCCCGAGAAAAAGGCGACGCTCGACGAGATCGGCGCGTCGCTCGATCTCGCGTACATCAGGCAGGACTTGCCGGCCCTGATCGAGCAGACGCTCACGGGGACGGCGCGCATCCAGAAGATCATCCAGGGGCTGAGCGCCTTCTCCGGCGTCTTCAGCGGGATGATGGACATGATCGACATGAACAGCTGTATCGAGGTCGTCCTCGACGCGATGCACAGCAGGCTTCGTCGCAGGATCACGGTCCGCAAGGACCTTGGCGTCCTGCCGCCGGTCCGCGGGTACAAGCCGGAGCTGGTGCGCGCACTCCTCAACGTCGTCGTCAACGCCGCCGAGGCGGTGGAGAAGGGCGGCGAGATCGGCATCGTGACGCGAGCGGAGGGCGGGCAGGTGCGGATAGAGGTCAGCGACACGGGCGACGGCATCCCCGAGGAGATACGGGGCAGGATATTCGACCCGTTCTTCACCACCAAGGCATCGGTCGGCGGCATGGGCCTCGGCCTCGCCATCGCCCACGGCATCGTCCGCCGCCACGAGGGGACGATCGAGGCGAAGAGCGATCAGGGCAAAGGGGCGACGTTCGTCATCACACTGCCGGCGGCGCAGTGATCAACTGACAGGAGGTACGGTATGGACGGCACCGGTGTTCGTTCGCATGTCCGCTGGAAAGGCATCTTGCTCGCCTGCCTTATCGGGACCTGCGCGTTCCTGACGGGGCTGCTGCCGGGGGGCATACCGTTCGCCGAGCCGCTGCTGGTCGCGCTGGTGGCCGGGATCGCCGTGGGGACGTTGCTGGGGCCGGGCTCGGCATTGAGGATAGACCCGCGGTACGTCACCGGGATCTGCATCCCGCTCGGCGCGGTGTTCTACGGCGCCCGCAACCTCAATTTCCTCACCGTCACCGGCGCGGACCCGAAGCTGCTGTATGTCGTCGGCGCCGTCGCCGCGGCCTATTTCTCGTCGGTCCTGATGCTCGGCGCCCTGCTCAAGCAGCGCCGCCAGATCACGTACCTCACCGCGTCCGGCTCGGCGGTCTGCGGCGCGTCGGCGATCGCGATCACGGCGCCCGCCGTCGACGCCGATCCGGACGACGTTTCAATATCGCTGGTCGCGGTGACGCTCGCCTCGTTCGCGGGGGTCTACATTATCTGCCCGTTCGCCGGGATCGTCAGCGAGATGACCAATAAGTGGTATAGCGTCTTCGCCAGCACCGTACTCCAGTTGACCGGCGCGGTGAAGGTCGCTGTGCAAAACCCGCCGCTCCTGCCCCCGGAGATGGCGCCCCGCGACGCGCAGGCGCTCGGCAGCTCGGTAAAGGCGCTCAGGTATCTCATCCTGCTGGTCTCGATCCCTGCGCTTGCGAGCGCGGTGCGCAGGAAACTGTACGTCCCGTGGTTCCTGTGGGCGTTCCTTGCCGCGGGGCTGGTCAACACCTGGGAGATGATGTCGAACGCCGCGTGGTACACGCGCGCGGTCGCGCCGTATGTGAAATACGGCAACGAGATCAGCTGGTCGATCGCCCTCGCGGCGATCGGCATGGCCTTCGGCGGCATGGCCGCGGCCATAGCCGCGTTCTACGTGATCCGGGCGGCGCTGTATTAGACAACAGCCGTAGGGTAGAGGCATGCCTCTACCTTGCACCGATTACGCAGTATCAGATGATGAGATAGAAAGGTGTTTCTCGGTGAAAAGCAAAACGAGCCTCAGGAACAAGATCGTCGTCGCGCTGGCGCTGAACGCCCTCCTGGTCGGCGTTCGACTACATCCTGCCGCGCGTCCTGCATAATGAGCTGGTCGCGCGCGGCCTGCCGATCGTGCGGGTGTTCGCGATGCGCGCCTACGAGCATCTGCGGCAGGGGGATGCGGACGCCCTCCGGGCGCGTCTCGCCAACGAAGAGAAACAGCGCCAGTACGTCAGCTATATCTTCGTCTACGATGCGCAGGGGAGACCGGTTGCCGAGGCGCACGATGAGGGGATGCCTCCCGATCTCCTCGCGCGGCTCCGGACATGGGCGCCGCGAGCCGAGCCGGTGCAGGTCGAGGAGACCGCCGCCGGCAGGGTCGTAGATATCGCGCTTCCGGCCGGGCAGGAGGGAGACATCCTCGGGACCGTCCGCTACGGCTTTTCGGACCGTGGCGTTTCGCGCCCGGTCAACTATGTCATGATCTCCGTGTTTGCGGCGACGATCGGCGCCATCGCCCTCAGCGTCGTCGTCGGGCTGCTTCTGGCAAACTACATCGCGCGTCCCCTTCTCGAGCTGAAAAAGGCGGTCGTCAGGATCGCGGGAGGCGACCTCGAGGTAGGGGTGGATGTCGCGGCAGACGACGAGATCGGCGACCTGGCCGGGGCGTTCAACACGATGGTGGCCAACCTCCGGCGGGTGACCGCGTCGCGCGACGAGCTCGACCGGGAGATCGCCGAGCGCGCGAAGGCGGAGGAGAGCCTCGCCGCCGCCTACCGGCAGCTCGTGGAGACGCAGACGAGGCTGATCCAGGCGGAGAAGATGGCGTCGGTCGGCCAGCTGGCGGCGGGGGTGGCGCACGAGATAAACAACCCCCTTTCGTTCGTGACGAGCAACCTTAGGATGCTCGAGCAGTACCACGAGAAGCTCGAGGTCTACGCCGCCTTCCTGCAGGGCGCGGTCCCCGAGGGGAAGCGGGTGGAGGAGGACGAGCTGGCCCGGCGGCTCGGTATCGGGCCGATCCGGGAGGATATGCCGTCGCTGATGTCGCAGACGCAGCAGGGCGTGGAGCGGATACGCAAGATCGTGTCGGGCCTGAGGAGCTTCGCCCATACCGACAGCGGCGCCTTCGAGCAGGTCGACCTGAACCTGTGCATGGAGAGCGCGCTCGACCTCCTGATGAACGAGCTGAAGTACAAGGCCGATGTGGTCAAGGAGTACGGCGCGGGCGTGACGGTGGAGGGGGCGGAGCACCAGCTGGCGCAGGTGTTCATCAACCTCCTGATGAACGCGGCGCAGGCGATCGAGAAGTACGGGAAGATCACGATACGGACCCGCCGGGAGAAAGGCGATGCCGTCGTCGAGATCGCCGACACCGGCTGCGGCATCCCCGAGGAGATACGCAAAAAGATCTTCGACCCGTTCTTCACCACGAAGCCCGTCGGCGCCGGCACCGGCCTCGGCCTCTCGATCGCCCACGGCATCGTCGAGCGCCATAGGGGGACGATCGAGGTGGCGAGCGAGGTGGGCAAGGGATCGACGTTTGTGATCCGGCTGCCGGCAGGCAGAGGTTGAACAGAAGGTCAGGACGGGGGGATCATGAGAAAGGAGTATGTATGAAACCGATGAAACGAACTTTTGCGCTGCTTCTCGCATTCTGTCTCTTCGCCGGCTGCGGCCGGCCGGCCGCGGAGAAGAAGCCGCTGCTGCGGATCAGCCTCGACGTGTGGCCCTGCTACGCCATCGCGTATCTCGCGCAGGAGAAAGGGTTCTTCAAAAAACACGACGTTGAGGTGACCCTGTTGTTGGAAAAGAATTACGAGGCCGCGAAAAAGCTGTATATCGACGGCGACGTCGACGGCTGTTTCGGCGTCTATACCGACGCCTTTTTCTTCAACGATACGGGCATCGCGACCAAGGTCGTCTACGTGGTCGACTATTCGACCGACGGCGACGTCATCATTGCGCGGCCGGAGATCTCTTCGCTGGCGGACCTCAAAGGGAAA
>Ga0116155_10000625_pt1 | contig 28168 bp, 20 predicted proteins | sample AD_UKC032_MetaG_FD_89890 | JGI IMG/M metagenome (GOLD analysis project Ga0116155, IMG submission 89890) | Active sludge microbial communities of municipal wastewater-treating anaerobic digesters from USA - AD_UKC032_MetaG | ecosystem: Engineered > Bioreactor > Anaerobic > Digestate | place: USA...
GCGGGCGTCATCCACACCGACTTCGAGAAGGGCTTCATCAAGGCCGAGGTCTACCGCTACGCCGACCTCGAGGCCCTCGGCTCCGAGCACGCCATCAAGGCCGCCGGCAAGCTCCGCCAGGAGGGCCGCGAGTACGTCGTCCAGGACGGGGACGTTATTTTCTTCAAGTTTAATCTTTGATGTTGAGTCCCCATCCCGGACGCTCCCCGGCCGTCTAGAAGCGCAGCTTCGCCTTGAGCTCCACCGAGGCCAGGCTGCCCGAGTTGTCGGGGCCGAGCTCGCCCCGCTCCCCGCCCGAGGAGAAGCTCCGCGGGTCCAGGGGGAGGCGGCAGCGGCAGCTCAGAACCATGCCCTGGAAGGGCTCGTGCTCCAGCTCCAGCGCGGGCGAGAAGGAGAGGTCGTCGAGGCCGGCCAGGCAGGAGAGCGTCGCGCTCGTGTAGTCATCGACGCGATAGGCGAGCGAGGCGTAGAGGTAGTTCCTCCGGTTGAGTTCGCGTAGCCCCTCCGCGGCCGGGAGCCGCTCGAGGGGGGCGGTCTCGTACCAGCCTGCCTCGGCGTAGAGCTCTCCGATCTCGTCCTCCGGGTCGAGGGGGCCGGGCCCGTTGTAGAGGTACTGGCCCAGGACGTAGAGGTCGCCGTCCAGGAATGAGTAGTCGGCGCCGAGGCTCGCCTCGAGGCCGGCGAGGCCCGCGGGATCCTCGGCGTCGTAGCTGTACAGCAGGTCGAGCGCTATGCCCGCCCCGGCCTCGAGCTTGAGCGAGAGGCCGGCGCGGTGGAGGCCGAGCTCCGCCTCCGGGCCCGGCGCCTCGAAGGCGTAGAGGGCCTGGATGCTCGCCGCCGCGCCGTGGAGCTCCGCCTGGGCGCCGAGGAGGGTCCCGCCCCCGTCGGCCTCGAGGGGATCGGTCCCCGCGAAGGCGAAGGCCCCGAGCTTGGCCGAGTCCGCGGGGTAGGCCGAGGCCGCGAGGCCCAGGCGCCCCCGGGGCCGGGCCTCGGGGTGGAGGGGATTGGGCGGGCTGAGGAAGTCCGAGGGGCTGAAGGCCTGGCCGTAGCCGAAGGCCAGGCGCTGGAGGCCGGCCTGGAGGTCGGCGCCCTCGCCCTCGAGGCGGAAGTAGAGGCGCTCGAGCTCGAGGGCCGCGGCGTAGCCCGAGCCCGCGGCGAAGGAGGAGGCCGCGAGGGGGCCCGGCGCGGCGGCCTCGAGGAGGGCGGCCCTCCGCGCCGCCTCGCCCGAGGCCGCGACCAGGTTGATCGCCGCGTAGACCGTCCCCGCCTCCCCGACCCTCGTCCTCAGCCTGAGGTTGGCGAATTCCTCGAAGCCGCAGGAGAAGGCGGCGGCTCCCCCTGTCCCCGCCGAGCCCGACAGGCCCGACTCGATGGAGCCCGAGAGCTCGGGCTCGGCGAAGGCCCGCGGGGCCGCGCAGAGGAGGGCCAGGGCCAGGCGCGATAGGCGGCCGAGGGCGCGCCGCGCGCGGCTTCCCGCGCGCTTCTCGAGGCGCCGCGCGCTCATCGTTCGAGGCTCTTCATGCTGAACAGGGAATCGGGGATCGGGGCGTCGAGGACGACCTTCCTCATCTTGAATACCGTCCGGCTGCCCTTGCGCAGGAGGTCGCGCATCTCTCCCTCGACGGGGAAGCGCCGGTCCCCGATGGGCTCGGCCTTGATGAGGCGGTACTCCTTGAGCTTGGCCCCCGAGAGGGCGTAGAGCTCGTAGCGGAGGAGGTCCCCCGTCTCGGCGTCGATCCAGAGCTTCTGCCTCGGGTAGCTCTCGGTCCTCCTCTTGGCGGCGAGGTCGAGGACCCAGGCCCTCCTTCCCCCGGCCTCCTCCTCGCCCGCGAGGGTCGGGACGTAGCGGGCCGAGAGGGTCTCGTTGTCGATCGTGTCCTCGTAGGAGAGGTCCGAGCCCATCATCGACTCCTTGAGCAGGTGGCCCGAGATGAGCATCACCTCCTCGGCGTCCGGCGAGTAGACGTAGAGCCGGCCTTCCTTCTTCAGGTACTTGGTGCCTCGGTCCTCGGGGTTCGTGAATTCCACGTAGCTGTTGGCCGAGCCCTTCGCCGAGGCGGCGAAGGTCTTCACGTAGCGCTTGCCCTGGTACTCGATGACCATCTCGCCCTCGTAGCTGATCGAGGCGTAGACCTCGTTCGCGTCCACGCGCTCGAGGAGCGAGGCGGCGCTCGGGGCGGCTGCCGCCGCGGCGCCGGCCGAGGCGAGGGCGAGGGCGGCGAGGGCCGCCCGGAAGTATTTAGTTCGCATAACGCGCTCCTTTTCCCGGACCTAGCGCCGGAGTGCCTCGACGGGCTCCACGAAGGCGCTCTTCAGCGAGGGCAGGATGGTGCAGGCCGCCGAGACGGCCACGCCGAAGGCGAATCCCCTCGCGATGTTCGCCGGGGAGAATGCGATGAAGATGGTCCCGGAGAAAGGCAGGTCCTTCATGCCGCCTCCCGTGAAGACCTCCGTGTCGATGGGGAAGAGGGAGCCGACCTTGGTGACGAGGCCCCCGAGGAGGCAGCCCGCGAGGGCGCCGATGACGCTCAGGATCAAGGCCTCGAAGAAGAAGACCAGCACGATCTCGCGCCTGGTCATCCCGAGGGCGCCCATCATGCCGATCTCCTTGATCCGCTCGTGGATCACCATGAGGACCGTGTTGACGATGAGGAAGCTCGCCACCACCTGGAAGACGGCGAAGACGATGACGTAGAGGAAGGAGCTCTGGCGCATGACGGCGACCCAGTAATTGTCGGCCCACTCGCGGACGACGTGGCCCGGGCCGAGCAGGCGCGCGACCTCGTCCCTGAGCTCGGCGCTGCGCCCGGCCTCCTCGGCGTAGACGAAGAGCTGCTGCGTCGCGCCCCCGAGGCCGAGGATGCGCCCGAGGCGCTCGAAGGAGACGAGGATGACCCCCTCGTCGTACCTCGCGTAGTCGAACTCGAAGACGCCGACGATGGTCGGGCTCCAGTACTTGTCCGAGAACTGCGCGGAGACCGTCTTGAGGGGCAGCTTGTCGCCGATCCCGAGCCCGGTCTTGCGGGCGAGGGCCGCGCCGATGGCGCACTCGTTGGCTCCCTCCCCGGGGAAGCGGCCCGCGACGAGGCCATCGTCGCGGTCGGTGAGGTTCCAGTGGTTGATCGCCAGCTCGCGCGCGGGGCGCACGCCCCAGAGGAGGGCGTGCTTGACGGTGGAGTCGAAGAGGGTCGCGTAGGCCGTGATCCGCGGCAGGGCCGCGCGGACCCCCGGCAGGGCCTCGATCTCGTCGGCGAGCTCGTCGGCGCTCCGGCCCTCGGCGATGGGGTACTGGACCGGGCAGTACTCCCGCTCCGCCTCGAAGCCCGAGGAGACGACGTTGACGTGGCCCGTCTCGAAGGTGCGCACGACCTCCTCGATGCTGTCCATCATGCCGTCGATCCAGGACTGCATGAAGATGTTGAAGAAGACCGCGATCGCGACGGCGACGACGCAGAGGGCCGTGCGCCTCCCGTTCCGCCAGATGTTGCGGTACGCGATCGTGGCGAGCGCCCCGAGGCCGCCTGTCCCTTCCATCCGCCCCTCCATGGCCTTCCTCCTCACTCGAAGCGCAGGCTCTCGGTCACCGGCATCCTGAGCGCCCGCAGGCTCGGGAGGAGGGCCGCCGCGGCGGAGAGCGCGGTGGCGACGATGCCCGATAGGACGATGACGGGCGGGTTCCAGGCGGAGCGGAAGAGGGCGGTGATGCGGTAGCCGTAGTCGCCCCCGATCTGCTCGGCCATCGCCGAGTAGTCCAGCCCGTGGGCCACCATCGGGACGTTGATGAGGCATCCGATCGCGATGCCGGCGAGGGAGCCCATCGCCCCGATGCAGGCCGCCTCGATCATGTAGGCGGCGACCACCTGGCCGTCGGTCATGCCCAGGGCCCTGAGCATGCCCGTCTCCTTGGTGCGCTCGAGGATGGCCATGAGCATGGTGTTGGCTATCCCGATGAAGGAGAGGACGAAGAGCATGAGGATCATGATCCGCGTCGAGACCTGGTCGCCCCGCGAGGCGGCGATGTAGTCGTCGACGTAGTCCAGCCAGCCGTGGACCTCGAGGCCCGGGGGCAGGGCGGGGCCGAGGGCCTCCCTGACGGCGGCCGCGCTCTCGTCCCTGCCCGGGAGCTCGGCGTCGCTCGCGCCCGAGCGGCGCACGAGGAGCTCCGTCACCTTGCCCCCGAGCATGAGGCCCGCCTCGTCCTGGAGGCTGTCGAGGGGCATGAAGGCCACGTTGCCGTTGGTCTTGGGGTTGGGCGAGTTGATCACGCCGACGACGGATGCGTCGATGAGCTGGTTGACGTGGAGGATCCTGCCCGAGCCGTCTTCGGCCTTCTGGTCGATGACCGTCGAGATGCGGACGTCCATCCGCCCCGAGGCCGAGAGTATCTCCCAGAGCCTCGCGAGCTCGGCCTCCGAGGCCCCGGGCTTCAGGGCGAGCTTGCGGGCCTCGAGGGCGGCTGCGGCCTCGTCCTCGGGGGCGGGGCCGTAGAGGCCGCGCACGAAGGCCTCCTCCTCGGCGTCCCGGGCCGCCCCGGCGAGCTCCTCGAGCTCCTCGGGCGTCGGACGGGAGGGTATGCCGACGCGGAGCTTCTCCGCGGCCATGGAGCCGATGGCCAGCTCGAGCCGGCCCGGGGCGGGGAAGCGCCCCGCCTCGAGCGAGGAGGGATAGCGCAGGACCCGGCCCTCGAGGCCGACGTCCACGGCGTCGATGACGAGGGGAGCCGAGCCCGAGCGCGAGTACAGGGTGCCGGAGAAGACGAAGCGCGGGGCGACCGCGTAGCCCGCGCGCTCCAGGCTCTCGGCCAGGGGCTTCCAGCCCGCGAAGGACTCGTGCATCGGCAGCTCGTCCTTCTTCTCGAAGTAGGCCGCAGCCTGGACCTTCGCGGCCCCGATCTCGTAGGAGACGATGTTCCGCCTCGAGTCGAGGTTCATGCCCAGGAGCCAGCCGTCCATGAAGATGTAGAGGGAGACGCTCACGGCGACGGCGACCGCGGTGATGGCGGTCTTGGCCTTGTGCCGGGAGAGGTTGCGCAGCGCCATGGCCGCGATGTCGCGCGCCCCCGCCGCGCTCATCTCGTCCGCTCCGTCTCGACGAGCCCGTCCCGGAGGAGGACGAGCCTCCTCGCGTACTCCATGACCATGGCGTCGTGTGTGGAGAAGATGAAGGTCGTGCCCTCGCTCCTATTGAGGGCGAGCATGAGCTCGAGGATCTCGCGGCCCGTCTTCGAGTCGAGGTTAGCGGTGGGCTCGTCGGCGAGGATGAGGGCGGGCTTCTTGACCAGGGCCCGGGCTATCGCGACGCGCTGCTGCTGGCCCCCCGACATCTCCTTGGGCCTCCGCTTGCCCAGCTCCGCGAGCCCCACCTCTTCGAGGGCGCGCCCGGCGCGCTCGCGCGCCTCTGCCGCCGGGACGCCGAGGAGGGTGAGGGGCAGGGACACGTTCTCCGCCGCGCTGAGGACGGGAATGAGGTTGTAGGCCTGGAACACGAAGCCGATGCTGCCGCGGCGGAGGAGGGCGAGCTCCCTGCGCGAGAGGGATGCGACGTCGGTCCCGGCGATGGAGACCGAGCCGGCGCTCGGCGCGTCGAGGCAGCCGACGAGGTGGAGGAAGGTCGACTTGCCGCTCCCCGAGGGACCCGCGACCGCCGCGAACTCCCCGCTCTCGAAGGCCAGGCTCACGCCCCGGAGCGCGCTCACGGTGATGCCGTTGAGCGAGTAGTCCTTGGACAGGCCGGCCGTCTCCACGACCTTCATGGCCGCCCTCCCTCGGGAGCCCCGTCCCCTTTCCCCGAGGCCCCTCGCCCTACGCCCGGGTCCGTCCCGGCCTCGCGCCGCCTCGCCTCGCCGAGGGCCTGGAGGCCGAAGAGGTCCTTCGACTTGAGCTCCTCGGTGATGGAGTTGGGCACGAGCATCATGGAGTTCCCGGCCTTGAGGCCCTCGTTCAGGATGGACAGGCTCTTGAGCTTCATGGCCGTCTCGTGCGCGTCGTAGATCCGCGCCGCCTCCTCGAGGCGGCGGGCGATCTCGATCTCGGCCTCGGCCAGGAGTATCCGGCCCTTCTTCTCCCGCTCGGCCTGGGCGAGGCGGCTCAAGGAGTCCTGGAGGACCTCGGGTATCTGGATGTCGGTGATCTCGATGTGCTGGACCGTGATGCCCCACTCGGTGGTCTTCTTGTCCACCTCGTCCCTGATCTGCTCCTCGATCTCGTCCCCGCGCTCGAGGAAGGCGGAGAGGTCGTTCTTGCTGATCGCGTTGCGGAGGGCGGTCTTGGAGGAGAGGACGACGGCCTCCTCGAAGTCCTGGACCTCGCAGACCGCCTTTTCCGCGTCCCAAACGAGCCAGAAGCAGAGGGCGTCGACCGTCACCGTCACCGAGTCGCGGGTCAGGGTCGTCTCCGCGGAGAAATCCGTCACGCGGATGCGGAGGTCCACCACGCGCGCGACCCGGTCCGCGAGGGGCGCGATGAGGAAGAGCCCCGGCCCCCGCACGCGGAGGAACTTCCCGAAGCGCAGGACGATGGCCCGCTCCCACTCCTCCAGCTTCTGGACCATGGGGGCGGCGAGGGTCCCCGTCGTCGCGAAGGCGAGCGAGAGGCCCGGGGCCCCGCCCCCGCCCCGCGAGAGCTTCCAGGCCGCGGCGGCGCAGGCCGCCAGGATGAGGAATTTCAGGGCCGCGCTCCAGCGCGGGAAAAGGGTCATCGCGGCCGCGGAGGCCAGGGGCGCCCCGAGGAGGAGGCCGAAGTCCAGGGCCGAGGGCGCCGGCCCCGCGAGGAGCCGCGCGGCTATTCCGAAGGCCGCGAGGAGGGCGAGGAGGCCGAGCCCGACGGCGCTCAAGCCGAAGTCCCGCCGCCGGCCCTCCCTCCGGGCGTTCTTGATCAGGGGCTGCTCCTCGGCTTTTCTGGGGAACCACATATCAATCCTCCTCGTAATCGCGGATGAGCCCGATGGCCCGCTCCCGGTCCAGCCCGAGGGCCTCCATGTCGCGGACGAAGGCGGCGACCTTCGCCTCGATCCTGCTCTCGAGCTCGGCCCGGGCCGAGTCCACGGGGCGGTTCGAGACGTAGGTGCCGCTGCCCACCTGGGTGACGACGATCCCCCTGATCTCGAGCTCCCCGTAGGCCCGGGCTATGGTGTTCGGGTTGATCTTGAGCTCGATGGCGAGGGCGCGGATGGTCGGGAGCCGGTCCCCCGGCTCGAGCTTCCGCGCGAGGATCGCGTGCTCGATCTGCTGGATGATCTGGCGGTAGAAGGGAACCCCGCCCGAGGCGTCCAGGGCGACGCGGAAGTCCCGATCGATCATTGTCCTATTCATCTAGTACAATGATGATTGAACTAGTACAATGTGTCAAGTCCTAAAGCGCGGCTACGCTGAAGAGCCCCTGGAGCCCTGCTCCGGGACATCGTGCATCTCGGCGAGCCGGGCAGGCGCTATCGTCGGACTCGCGATATTGACAAGGCGGGGCGGTCTGCCGGAAGCTTCGCACATGGTTCGAGAAGGCCCCGGGATGGGCGAGAAGGCCCTCCTCGCCTATCCCTCCCGCCTCGTCGTCGAGACCACGACGCGCTGCAACCTCGCCTGCGCCGCCTGTCCGCGGCAGAGCGAGGGCATGGCCAGCGGGGACTGGGGAGACATGGGCGAGGATGTCTTCCGCGCCCTCGAGCCAGCCTTCCCCCACCTCGATTCCCTCGTCCTGAGCGGCCTGGGCGAGCCCCTCCTTCATCCGGGGCTCGAGCTCTTCATTCGCCTGGCGCGGCGTTCGATGCCCGCCTCGGGCCAGATCGGCTTCCAGACGAACGGCCTCCTCGTAGACCGGGAACGAGCCCTCGGCCTCCTCGACGCCGGCCTCGACCGCGCCTGCGTCTCCCTCGACTCGCTTGATCCCGAGCTCTTTCGCGGCATTCGGGCGGGAGGAGAGCTCGGTGCGGCCTCGGCCTCGGTCGAGGCCCTGGGCCGCGCGGCGAGGGATGCGGGCAGGGGGGACTTCTTCCTCGGCATCGAGGTCGTCGCGCGGAAGAGCAACCTCGAGGAGCTGCCTGACCTCGTTCGCTGGGCCGCCATGAAGGGGGCGCGCTTCGTCGTCGTGAGCCAGCTCCTGCCCTACGGCCGGGAGGCCCTCGCCGAGGCGGCCTACGACGCGAGCCTCGACCTCGCCCGCGAGCTGCTCGGGCGCTACCGGGCCGAGGGCCAGGCGCGCGGCGTCGACATAGGCCGATATCCCGAGGTCTTCATGCGCTACGACAAGGACCCCGAGGAGCGGGAGATAGTGAGCCTGGTAACGCGGATGCAGGACGAAGCCCAGGCTAGGGGCATATCGCTCAACGTCGAGCGCCTCCTGCGGCTCGATCCCGGACTCGCGGAGCGCGCCCGCGCGGCCTTCGGCGCGGCGGCCGAGGAGGCCGCCGCCCGCGGCCTCGATATCTCCCTGCCCGCGGTCGCGCCGAGGAGCGCGCGCGAGTGCGAGTTCGTCGAGGGGGGCTCTGCCTTCGTCTCGCGCTCGGGGGAGATACACCCCTGCTACTTCCTCTGGCACCGCTACGACTGCTTCGCCGGCGGCTTCGAGAAGCGCGTCGCGCCGCGGAGCTTCGGCTCCCTGGCCGAGAAAGGCATACTCGAGCTCTGGAACGAGCGCGCCTTCGCCGCCTTCCGCGCCAACGTCCTGCGCTACGAGTATCCTTACTGCCTGAACTGCAACCTCGCGCTCTGCGACTACGTCCAGCTCCCCGAATTCGAGCAGGACTGCCATATGAACGCCGAGCCCTGCGCCGCCTGCCTCTGGTGCACGGGCCTCTTCCGCTGCATGTTCTGATCCGCGGCCTAGAGGGGGAACTCGGCCGACTCCATGGCCAGGAGGTCCACCGAGAGCAGCCTGCCGGCCAGGCCTCGGCCTAGGCCGAGGAGGAGCTTGCATGTCTCCGCCGCCTCGATGGCCGCGGCGAGGGCGGGGGCGAAGGCGGGATTGCCGAGGTCCGACTCGACGCCCGCGCCCTCCCTCGGGCCGTAGAGCTCCTCGACCGCCCGCGAGCCCGGGGCCTGGACCGTGGCCTGGGCGTACCAACCGGCCACGGCCGCGTGGACGAAGGGGACGCCCAGGGCGGCGCAGGCCGATGCGACATCCCGCCTGGACTCGATGCGGTCCAGCCCGTCGGCGACCGCGTCGGCGCCCTCGAGGATCGCCGGCGCGTTGCGCGAATCCAGGATGGCCCGCACGGGCCGCGCGATGACCGCCGGGTTGATCTCGCGAATCCTCCTAGCGGCGGCCTCGGCCTTGGGCAGGCCGAGGCTAGAGACCGTGGCCAGGAGCTGACGGTTGAGGTTGCTCTCCTCGAAGGAGTCGGGGTCGACGGCCACTATCGCGCCGACGCCAAGGCGGGCCAGGAGCTCGACGAGGTAGCCGCCCAGGCCCCCGCAGCCCGCCACGACGACCGTCGCGGCGTGGAGCCTGGCCTGGCCGGCCAGGCCGATCGTGCCGGCGTTGCGCGCGTAGCGGGAGGGCATGAGCCCCGAGCCGAGTGCCGCCGCCTCGACCTCGCGCGCCCCCGCCCCGTAGCGCGCGGCGGCCTCTTGCTCGGCCTGCCAGGGCAGGAGGCCGCCCCGGGCCGAGGCCGCGAGGAACTCGGCGAGCCCCGCTCCCATCAGCCGCCGCCCACCGGGGGGAAAATCGCGACCACGTCCCCTTCGGCGAGAGGCCGAGCAGGTTCGGCGTGCCGCGAATTGACGAAGACGACGGCGGCCTCCCTCGCCTCCACGCCCGCAGCGGTGATGGCCGCGGCCAGGTCCGAGCCCGCGGGAAGCTCCCTCTGCTCCGAATCGAAGCGGCCCGCCCTGAGCGAGGCGAAGAGCTTGATGGTGACCTTCATCTCCTGCCTCCCGCTGCGGCGAGGACGCGCAGACGGAGGAGATTCCCCGCGGCAGCGGCCGCGAGCACCGCAGCAGCCGCCCCGGGTTGGCCGGCGCAGATTCCCGCGGCCGACCCGGGCTCGGCGAGGACGCCGCGGGCCAGGGTCGCGCGGCCCCGGTCGCGCATGACCGAGTTGAAGAGCTTGACCCGCACGAGCGCGGTCGTCCCCGCGGTCCGGGCATCCGAAGAGCTCCCGCCGGCGCGCATGCCCGCGCCCGAGGCGGCCTCCTCGCGCGGCCCGGCGCCGGCCCGCGCCGCGTAGCTGATGGCCTCGCGGAAGGAGGCGTAGGGGCTCTTGCGCCTCATGACCGCCCCGGCCAGCCCCGGCATGGCCGCTGAGAGCGCGATGAGCGAATCGGGCCTCAAGGTCGCGGCGTCGATGTCGTCCACCGGCTCGGCGTCTATGAAGACCGTGCTCACCACGCCCTCGATGTAGTCCTCCTCGAGGCCGATGGCCTCGCGCATGAACTCCCGCGCGCTGGCTCCCGGCCTGGTCTCGAGGAGGAAGCCGGCCTGGAGGAGGGCGTCGGCCCGGCCCCAGGCCGGATCGCCATCGGCGAGCTCGATGGTGAGGGGCCGCGCCGAGGCGGCGCGGCCCTCCGCGGTGCCCGCCACGGCTACCAGTTGAAGACCCGGTCGAGGTCCTCGTCCTTGACCTGGAAGGTCACGTTGTGCGGCGCCACCGCCTCGCGCTTGAAGTAGTTAGGCAGCCTGTCCATCTCCTTGGTGAAGCCGGCGGCCTTGTTGAAGTCGCGCTCCGTCTTGAGTATGGACTTGCCGAGGGCGGTCACGTCGTCGCCCGTGAGGGAGAGGCCGTAGAAGGCGTTGATCATGTCGATGAGGGCCTGGAAGGTCTCGGGCTGGTCGAGCACGGCGAAGGCGATGAAGAGGCACATGCCGGTGGCGTCTATCGCCGCGGTCGCGATCTGGAGGTTGCGGGACAGCTCGATCTGGCCCTCGGGCTTGAGGGGATCGACGAAGCCGCCGCACTTGAGGATGTTGGTCGCGATGGCGTAGCCGGCTGTGTGGTCGGCTCCCATGGGCGTGGTGGCGTAGGTGACGCCGATGCCCATGATCGCGCGGGGATCGTAGGCGGGCAGGGCCTGGCCCTTGACCACGGGGGCCCGCTCGACGCCGAAGACCTTGGCGACGGTGGCGGCGCCCGATCCGATGATCCGGCCCAGGGGCGTGCCCTTGCCGACCTGCCTGACCAGGTCGATGGCGCCCTCCTTGTCGCCGAACTTGATGAGGCCGGCCTCCATGGCCACTCCGATGGCCGCGCCCATGTCGATGGTGTCCAGGCCGATGTCGTCGTCGAGGCGGTCGAGGAGGGCGATCGCGTCCATGTCGTCGATGCCGCAGTTGGCGCCGTGGGCCCAGACGGTCTCGTACTCGGGCTGCTTTGAGACGTAGTTCCCCTTCGCGTCGTTGTAGATGCCCGAGCACTGGATCACGCAGCCGCGGTGGCAGCCGTGGGTGGCCAGGCCTCCGCGCTGGGTCTCGAGGGCGGCGCAGGTCTCGCCGGAGATCTTGGAGGCGCCCTCGAACTGGCCCCGCTGGAAGTTGAAGGTCGGGAAGCCGCCGGACTCGTTGATGATGTTGGTGAGGACGTTGGTGCCGTAATTCGGCAGGCCGCCTCCGGTGACGGGGTGCTTCTTCAGGCCCTCGACCCAGACCTTGTTGGCGGCCTTGAGCTTTTCAGGCTCCTTGGGCTCGCGGACCTTGCAGCCCTCGTCGTCGAGGACGATGAGCTTGACTCCCTTGGAGCCCATGACCGCCCCGACCCCGCCGCGGCCGGCGTGGCGCGTGGGGTGCATCTCCATGTCCGTGCAGGCGATGGAGGCCGCGGCGAGGCGCATCTCGCCCGCCGGCCCGATGGAGATGCAGGCCACCTTCTCGCCCCAGCGCTTCTTCACGACCTCGATAAGATCGTAGTTGCCCAGGCCCTTGAGGCTCGGGTCGTCCTCGATGGCCGCCCCGTCCTTGCTCACGCGGATCAGGTAGGTGGGAGCGCCGGCCGGGATCCCCTCGAGGACGATCGCGGCGTAGCCTAAGCGAGCCAGGACCTGGGCTGCCTGGCCGCCCGCGTTGGACTCCTTGATGCCGCCGGTGAGGGGACTCTTGCAGCCGATGGAAAGGCGGCCTGACTGGCTGGCCGGGGTCCCCGAGAGGAGGCCGGGGGCGATGACGAGCTTGTTCTCCGGGCCGAGGGCGTGGCAGAGGGGGGGACTTCCTTGGCGACGAGGGTCGAGGTCAGGCCGCGGCCACCCATGCCCGCATAGGCTCCGGCCGGCTCTTTATGTATCGCAGGACCGTCCTTGGCTCCGAGATCGATGCGCAGAATGCTGTCCATGGTGCCTCCTAAAGCGACGTTGTTGTATCTAAAGCAACTACCGTGCCAGGGGAGGTGTGGATCGCTTTGATGCGGAATATTGTGGCAAAGGCGATAAAACGTTGTCAAACGCGGCGTAGAAAGGGGCCTGTAGCAACGAAAACAGGAGTCTTTTGGTGCTGGTTCATGCAGAATCGACGAGCTGTTTCAAAATAGTGCAGGCGCCATATGAGAATCGTCTTATACTAAAACACTGCTTCGATTCGGTGCAATCTTCCGATACAGGGTGGTTCGACCGATACCGAGGCGCCGCGCGGCTAGGGAGACATTGTTACCGCAGTCCGCTAGGACGCGGCGGATATGCTCGGCCTCGGCCTCCTCCAGGGAGGTGACGGGCACGCGGCCCTCCGCGCTCCCCTCGTCCTTCGGCGAGGCGCCTGTCAGGGGCGGGAGGCGCTCGCTGTTGATCATGAGCTCGATGAGGTTCTCCAGCTCGCGGATGTTGCCGGGCCAAGGGTTGGCCACGAGGTCGTTCAGGTATTCGGGACCGATCTCCACGGGCCGCTTGTTGAGCTTTCGGGATATCTTTTCCATGTAGTAGGCGACGAGGAGGGGGATGTCCTCGGGCCGTTCCCGGAGGGCGGGGATGCGTATGGGCAGGACGTTGAGCCTGTAGTAGAGGTCCATGCGGAAGTTGCCGCGCTCGACCTCGGCCGCCAGGTCCTTGTTCGTCGCCGCGATGATGCGCACGTCCACGGGGATCTCGCGGCTGTCGCCCACGCGCATCACCGTCCCCTCCTCGATGACGCGCAAGAGGCGGGTTTGCATCTCGAGGGGCATCTCCCCGATCTCGTCGAGGAAGAGGGTGCCCCCGTCGGCTATCTCGAACTTGCCTGGATGCCCGCCCCGCTTGGCGCCGGTGAAGGCGCCCTCGGCGTAGCCGAAGAGCTCCGACTCGATGAGGGTGCGCGGGATGGCCCCGCAGTTGAGGACCACGAAGGACTCGTCCCTGCGCGAGCTGGCGTTCTGGATGGCCTGGGCGAATAGCTCCTTGCCCGTGCCCGACTCGCCGGTGATGAGGATGGTGGAGCGGCTGTCGGCCACCTTCTTGGCGAACTCCACGGCCTCGCGGAGCCCCCGGGAGCCGCCCACGATCTTGTCGAAGGTGTAGACGGCCCGGCGGCCGAGGATCTCGTTCGCGTGGCGCCTGACCTTCTTCACGTCCTTGAAGACGAGGATCAGGGCCGAGGGCGGGCCGCCCGCCCCGGCGGGCCCGAGGATGGGGTAGACGGCCAAGTTGAGGTAGAGCCTGTTCGTCCGCGACTCGACGAGGACGTCCTCGTTCTGCAGCTCCGATCCCGTGAGGCAGGCGGAACGGATATCCTCCCAGCGGGGGAGGAGCCTCCCCATGCGCGATCCGAGGAGCTCCTCGCGGCCGCAGCCGAAGAGCTCGGGCGCCTGCTTGTTGACCGTGAGGATCCGGCCCTCGAGGTCGGCCGAGACGATGCCCGCGGTAATCGAGTCGAGGAGGGCCTCCACGAAGCGGCGGCTCTCGTCGAGGGCTCGGTTCCGAGCGTCGAGGACGAGGATCTTCTCGATGGCCTGGACGGCGGCTACGACCATGCCGAGGGTGTGCTGGTGCACATCCGCGATGTCTCCGGTCAGGTCGAGGGCGCCGATCAGGCGGCCCTCGGCGTCGCGGATCGGCGCCCCGGAGCAGGTCCACCGATGGTAGGCCTCGATGTAGTGCTCCTTGCCGGAGACTTGCACGGGCCTGCCCTCGGCGAGGGCCGTGCCCATGGCGTTCGTGCCGATGCTGGCCTCGTCCATGAAGGCGCCGGGCACCATGCGGAGGGCGAAGGCCCGCTCTAGGATGGATGCGTCGCCCATGACGGAGAGGATGCATCCCTCCTCGTCGGTCAGCATGGAGAAGAAGCCCGAGCCCCTGACGAAGTCGTAGAGCGCCGCTATGAAGGGCTCGGCGGCGGCCACGAGGTCCCGCTTGGCCGCGAGCCTCTCCCTGAGCTCGGCCTCCCCGAGGATGCGCTTTGAGTAGACCCGGTCGGGCTCCACGCCGAGAGCCTCGCAGCGCCTGAAGCTCCGTTCCACGTAATCCTTGCCGCCCTCGATCCGACGCTCTCCCACGCACTGCCCCCCGGGGAGGCGCCCTTCGGGGCTCCCCCGGGGCCGATGATACCCTCGCGGCGGCCCGGGAACCAGCTCGCCGTCCCCCACCGGGGCTCGGCCACGGCTTTATTGCTATACAGGTATTAAGCGGAACCCCCTTGTCTGGCCTGCCGCCCGGGCGCTATCCTTTCGCCGTCATGGACAAACTGATAATCAAGGGCGCGAGGGAGCACAACCTCAAGAACATCGACCTCGAGCTGCCCCGGGACAAGCTGATCGTCATCTCGGGCCTCTCGGGCTCGGGCAAGAGCTCCCTCGCCTTCGACACGATCTTCGCCGAGGGCCAGCGACGCTACGTCGAGTCCCTCTCCGCCTACGCGCGGCAGTTCCTCGGCCGCATGGACAAGCCCGACGTGGACTACATCGAGGGCCTGTCCCCCGCCATCTCGATCGAGCAGAAGACGACCCACCGCAACCCGCGCTCCACCGTGGGCACGGTGACGGAGATCTACGACTATTACCGCCTCCTCTACGCCCGCGTCGGCCTGCCCCATTGCCCGAAGTGCGGCCGGGAGATCCGCGAGCAGGGCGTCGACCAGATCCTCGACACCATCCTCTCCTGGCCCTCGGGCGCGAAGCTCCAGGTCCTCGCCCCCGTGGTCAGGGCCATGAAGGGCGAGCACAAGAAGATCCTCGAGGACGCCTCGAAGCAGGGCTTCGCCCGGGCCCGGGTAGACGGCGAGATGCGCGAGATACCCCAGGGAGGGGCCGAGGGCGGGGGCTGGGACTTCCAGCTCGACAAGAAGCGCAAGCACTCGATCGACATCGTCGTGGACCGGCTCAAGCTCTCGGCCGACTCCCGCAAGCGGCTCGCCGAGTCGATCGAGACCGCCCTGGACATCGCGGAGGGCCTCGTCGTCGTGCTGCGCGAGGAGGGCTCGGGCGAGGCGGAGGAATTCTTCAGCCAGCGCGGCGCCTGCCCCGAGTGCGGCATCTCCCTCCCGGAGATGGAGCCCCGGCTCTTCTCGTTCAACGCCCCGCAGGGCGCCTGCCCCGAGTGCTCGGGGCTCGGGGTCAAGCTCGAGTTCTCGCCGGAGCTCGTCATCCCGGACCGCTCCCTCTCCTTCGAGGAGGGCGGCTGCGTCCCCTACAATCCCGACTCGGCCTGGCACCGGAGCCGCTTCGAGGCCCTGGCCAAGCACTTCAAGTTCAAGCTCGACGCCCCCTTCGCGAAGCTGCCCAAGAAGGTCATGGACGCCATCCTCTACGGCTCGGACGAGGAGATCCGCATCCGCTACGAGAACCGCGAGGGCACGGGCCACTTCGAGTACGAGTCCCGCTTCCCCGGCATCCTCGCGGACCTGAAGCGCCGCTACCTGGAGACCCAGAGCGAGGGGATCAAGCAGTGGCTCGAGCGCTTCATGCTCGAGAAGCCCTGCGAGGCCTGCGGGGGCAGGCGGCTCCGGCCCGAGGCCCTCGCGGTGACGGTGGGCGGCGCCTCGATCCACGACCTCTCCGCCCTGTCGGTCGAGGGCTCGCTCGACTTCTTCGCGAAGCTCGAGCTCGGGGACACCAAGGCCCAGATCGCCAAGCAGATCCTCAAGGAGATCGGCGCCCGGCTCACCTTCATGCGCAACGTCGGGCTCGAGTACCTGACCCTCGAGCGGAAGGCCTCGACCCTGTCGGGGGGGGAGGCCCAGCGGATCAGGCTCGCGACGCAGATCGGGTCGGCCCTCATCGGGGTCCTGTACATACTCGACGAGCCCTCCATCGGCCTCCACCAGCGCGACAACCAGAAGCTCATCGACACGCTGACCTTCCTCCGCGACATCGGCAACACCCTCGTCGTCGTCGAGCACGACGAGCAGACCCTGCGCACCGCGGACTGGATCGTGGACCTCGGGCCCGGGGCGGGGGTCCACGGCGGCCACGTCGTGGCCCAGGGCCGGCCCGAGGAGGTGATGCGCAACAAGAAGAGCCTCACCGGCCAGTACCTCGCCGGGGCCATCACCATCCCGATCCCCGCCGAGCGCCGGAAGGGCAACGGGAACCGTATAACCATCCGGGGCTGCCGCGAGCACAACCTCAAGGGCATCGACGTCTCCCTCCCCCTCGGGGCCTTCACCGTCATCACGGGGGTCTCGGGCTCGGGCAAGTCGACCCTCCTGACCGACCTGCTCTACCCGGTGATCTCCAACGCGGTCATGGGCACCTCCTGGCCCGAGGGCGAATACGAGGGGGTCGAGGGGCTCGAGGCGATCGACAAGATCATCAACATAGACCAGAGCCCCATCGGCCGCACGCCGCGCTCTAATCCGGCCACCTACGTCGGGGTCTTCACCCTGATCCGCGACCTCTTCGCCTCCCTGCCCGAGTCCAAGGCCCGCGGCTGGAAGCCCGGGCGCTTCTCCTTCAACGTCCGGGGCGGCAGGTGCGAGAACTGCCAGGGCGACGGGACGATCAAGATCGAGATGAACTTCCTCGCCGACGTCTACGTCACCTGCGAGGTCTGCCACGGCAAGCGATTCAACGCCGACACCCTTGAGGCCCGCTACAAGGGCAGGAACATCGCCGAGGTCCTCGACATGACGATCGAGGAGGCGGCCAAGTTCTTCGAGCACGTGCCCAGGATCGCCCATCACATGGATACCCTCCTCTCGGTGGGCCTGGGCTACATCAAGCTCGGCCAATCGGCCCTGACCCTCTCGGGAGGCGAGGCCCAGCGCGTGAAGCTCGCCCTCGAGCTCGCGAGGCCGAGCACCGGCAAGACCCTATACTTCATGGACGAGCCGACCACGGGCCTCCACTTCGTCGACGTGAAGCAGCTCCTGGAGGTGATCCAGCGCCTGGTCGAGGCCGGCAACTCGGTCGTGATGATCGAGCACAACCTCGACGTGATCAAGCAGGCCGACTGGATCGTCGACCTCGGGCCCGAGGGAGGCCTCCGCGGCGGCGAGATCGTCGCCCAGGGCCGGCCGGAGGAGGTCGCGAGGGCGAAGGGCTCGTACACGGCGAAGTACCTCCGGGAGGCGCTCAGCTAGGCGGCCACGCGACGGCCCGGCCTTTACGCGCCCCGCCGCGCCGGCTACTATAGCGGCGATGCGACCTTGGCTCGGGCGGACGCTTCCCCCGCTCATCCTCGCGGCCTGCCTCGGCGCCGCGCTCCGGCCGGCTTCCGCCCAAGGCGCGGCCGCCGAGGCTCGGGCTCAGGAGGCGAGCCCCGGAGCCGGCGCCCCCGCGGATGAGCCGGCGGCTCCCGCCGCGGCCGGGCCGGCCGAGGAGAGCATCTTCCTCGCCACGCTGCCCGCCGACATATCCACGGCATCCTACTACGAGCTCGTCGCCTGGGCCCGCTCGATCGGCCTCTCGGAGGCCGGCTCGGCCGAGGAGCTCCGCGCCCGGCTCTACGCCCATTACGGCGTCTCGGCCCCTCCTCCCTCGCCCTCGGCCAAGCGGACGGTGAGGATCGAGCGCGCGGCCCGAGCCCGCTACTTCAAGGCGGAGGAGGGGGAGGGCGGAGTGGTCCGCGCCTCGGGCGGGGTCCTCCTCTCCGTGACTGAGGAGGGCGGCGCGAGCCACCGGGTCGAGGCCGACGAGCTCGCCTACGACCGCGAGCACGGCTCGGTGACCGCACGCGGCTCGGTCAAGTACGTCCGCACGACGGGCACCGTCACCGAGACCTTCATCGGCGAGGCCCTGAGCGCGAGCCTCGACGACTGGTCCGGCGTCTTCCTCGACGGCAAGGTCAGGCGGGCGGGCGAGGGAGCCAAGGAAGGCGATCGCGGCCTAGCCATGTCCGCCCAGACCATGGTCAAGCGCTCGGGCGACGTGCTCATCCTCGAGAAGGGGGTCATCAGCTCCTGCGAGGCCGACGATCCCCACTACTCCATCCGCGCGGGCAAGGTCTGGCTCCTCGGCGACAAGGAGATCGCGATAGCCAACGCCCTCTTCTCCGTGGGGAACGTGCCGGTGCTCTGGCTGCCCTTCTTCTATTACCCGGGGGACGAGCTGGTCTTCAACCCCGTCTTCGGCTTCCGCTCCCGCGAGGGCCGCTTCGTCCAGACGACGACCTACCTCCTCGGCCAGAAGCCCAAGAAGGCCGAGACGACGAGCATCTTCAAGCTCGTCGACCAGGGCGGGACCGGGTCCGGCCGCACCGAGCTCAAGGGGCTCTTCCTCCGCCGCGTTCCCGGCCAGGCTCCCAAGGACGAGGGCATGCTCAAGGCCATGCTCGACGTCTATTCGGGCCTGGGGGGCTTCGCCGGGCTCCAGGGCTCCTTCCCCTCGGCCGGGCCCTTCACGAAGCTCGACTTCTCCCTCGGCCTCGGCCTCTCGCGCTCCCTCTTCGACGTGGGCACCGCCAACTACTCGCCCTACGTGAGCGCGGGGGACTGGGAGAGCGTCTGGAACCGCTCCGAGTTCCTCGGCCTCGGCCTTCCCCTGCGCTTCGGCCTCGAGCTCGCCGGCTCGCTGAAGGCGGGCCCCGTCTCGGCCAGCTTCTCCCTGCCCCTCCTCTCGGATCCCTACTTCAACCAGGACTTCAAGGATAGGTCCGAGGACATGGATTGGTTCAGCTTCCTCAAGTCGAGCGAGGAAACGACGACCACCATCTCCACGACGACCAGCCTCGCCCAATCCCTGAGCCTCTCCCTCAGCCTGGCGCCGAAGGCCCTCGCTCCCTGGATCAGCTCCATCGACCTGACCAAGGTCGGCGCCTCGATGAGCTGGCTCTCCATGACCCTGCCTGTCTCCTCGTATCCCGAGTCGACGACCCTCTACTACGTCGATCCCGCCCGGCAGTTCTTCTATCCGAGCCTCCTCCGGCCCCTCGACCTGGCGATGAGCATCAAGGGCAGCCTCCTCGACACGAAGGGCCGGGGCGCGACCGAGGCGGGAGCGCCCTCCGCCCCGGCGGGCCCCGAGCTGCGGAGCCCCTGGGCGGCCGAGGGGGCGGCCGGAGACGGAGGGGAGGGCGAGCCCGCGGCCCCCGCCGGAGACGGCGCCGGAGCGTCGGGCCAGGCGGCCGCGGGCTCCGCCGAGCCCTCCTTCAGGCTGCCCGCCCTCGCCCCGAGCTTCCCGGCCTCCTCGGGCGCCGCGACATCGGAGCCCTGGAGCGCGTCGATCGGCTGGAGCCTCTCGCCCTCCGCCTACCTCGAGGACAGCTACCGAAACAAAGAGCTGACGGAGCCCGACGACATAGACTTCTCCCGCCTGTATTCCCTCCTCTCCTACCGCCTATCCGCCGGCCTCGACGCCAAGGCTTCCCTCGCGCCGGCCTCCGCGACGGCCGCCCTGAGCTTCGCCTACGCCGACCAGGACCAGTATCGGAGCTACCTCTACGACGAGGATCCCTATATCGACAAGGCCGCCTCACTCCTCCTGGCCGATTACCAGTACAAGTCCCGCAAGCTGACGAGCAGCCTCAACCTGAGCTCGCGGCCCTTCGCCTCCTCCTGGCTCTGGTCAGCCACCTCCCTGAACTACAGCCTCGCCGGCACCCTCTACTCCTACAAGTACTCCGAGCTCGTCGACGAGGAGCCCCTCTACGACGAGAGCTTCTTCTCCTGGGACGACACGAGCGTGACGAGCCACAGCGCCGGCCTCACCCTGGCCCTCCGGCCCCGGAACCTCCAGCAGAGCCTCGGCCTCACGATGAGCCTCCCGCCCCTGATCGAGTCCTACAGCGCCAAGCTCAGCCTCGACGGCGGCCCCCTCGACCTCAGCGTCCAGGAGCGGATCTACCGGGCCTCCGAGGGCGAGGATTTCTCCTTCGATCCCCTGACCTCGACGCTCTCCTTCGCCCTCGCTCCCTGGCCGAGCCTCTCGGACACCTTCGTCTACGACACCGAGGAAGGCTATCCGGTCTCCAACGTCTCGACCTTCTCCTGGGGGCCCTTCTCGGCCTCGCTCACGGCCAAGCGGGCCATCGCCTACGAGCCCGTGCTCGGCTCCGGCTGGGTAGCCATATCCGGGGAGTCCTTCCGGGCGAGCAGCTTCTCCATGACCCTGAAGGAGGGCCTGAAGTCGAGGCCCGAGAGCCGCGCGACCTGGTCCATAGACGCCAACGCCTCCCTCTCCCAGAGCCTCCTGCGCTTCTCGGAGTCCTCGATCACCTTCGGCCTCACGGCCGGCTTCAAGCTGAGCGAGTTCATCGAGCTCAGCTTCTCCACCACCTCGCAGAATTCCTCGGCCTGGCGCTACTACCCCGAGCTCTTCAGCGCCCCCTCCTCCCTTCCCGGCTGGCCCGATGCCTACAAGCGGAGCTTCCTCGCCGACGTCTGGGACTCCCTCTCCTTCTGGGACAGCGAGGCCCTCGAGCGGGGCCTGTTCAAGCTCAAGAGCCTTTCCTTCGCGCTCAAGCACGACCTCCACGATTGGGACCTCTCCATGGAGGTGACGGCCACTCCCGAGCTCAAGACCGAGCTCAAGAAGTACGTCATCGAGCCCTCCCTGACCATCCTCCTCCAGTGGCGGGACATCACGGAGGTCAAGACCAAGGCCGTCTACGACGAGGATGGCTTCGCGTACTGAGGCGGCGCGCCCGTGTTGCTTTTTTAGGCCCGCGCGGGTAGAGTAGGGCCCTAGGAGCGGATTTGGACGCCACGGTCGGCATAGTCTTGGACGATACCAGCGCGCTCGCGGAGGTCTGCGGGGCGAACGACTACAACCTCCGCGTCATGGAGCGCCTGGTCGGCTCGAGGATATTCTGCCGCGGCAACGAGCTCTTCCTCGAGTCCGACGAGGAGCCGGCGCGGAGCCTGTTCCGCTCCCTGGTAGAGCGCCTCCTGGAGTCCATGGCGGAGGGCCTGCCCCCGACCCCCGACCTCATCATAGCGATCTACGCCGACCTCACGCCCGAGGGCGAGCCGAGGGGCTCCTGCGGCGATTTCCTCGACTCCTGCGTCCAGATACCCGGCGGCTTCGGGAAGGTCTTCCCTCGCAGCCGCAGCCAGGCCCTCTACCTCAAGGGGCTCGCCTCCCACGACCTGAGCTTCGCCGTCGGCCCCGCGGGCACGGGCAAGACCTATCTCGCCGTGGCTTGGGCCCTCCGCGAGCTCCTGACCAAGTCCAAGCGCAAGCTCGTGCTCACCCGCCCGGTGGTCGAGGCCGGCGAGAGCCTGGGCTTCCTGCCCGGGGACCTGGCCCAGAAGATCAGCCCCTACCTCCGCCCCCTCTACGATTCCATGGAGGCCCTCGTCCCCTTCGAGGTCGTGCGCCGCCTCGAGGAGTCCCGGGCCATAGAGATTGCCCCCCTGGCCTACATGCGGGGGCGCAGCCTCTCGAACTGCGTCGTCATACTCGACGAGGCCCAGAACACGACCAAGGAGCAGATGAAGATGTTCCTCACCCGGCTCGGCGAGAACTCGCGCGCCGTGGTCACGGGCGACGTCACGCAGATCGACCTGCCCCGCAAGGGCGAGTCCGGCCTCGTGCACGCCCTCCAGGTGCTCTCGCGCGTGGAGGATATCTTCGTGTGCCGGCTGGACTCGCGGGACGTAGTCCGCTCGGGGCTCGTCCGAAGGATCATCGAAGCCTATGAATCGGAATAAGCCGCAAGCCGGGACCCAGCCTTCGGGATCGGCCCCGTCCTTCTTCCTCCGCGCGATCCGCGCCGGGGCCTCCTCCCGCGCCTCCGAGCTCGCGCGGCGGATCGACAAGCCGGCCGCGGCGGCCCTCGCCCTCGCGGCCGCCGCCTCCGTCCTCCTCCTCCTCCTCTTCGGGCCGGGCTCGGCGGCCTCGCGCCACGAGCTCCCCGCGATCGAGGTGGGGCTGGTCGCCGACCGCGACTTCGTGGCCGAGCGGGAGCTCAGCTACGTCGACGAGGCGGCGACCGCGCTCCGGATCGCCGCCGAGGAGCGGCTCGTCCTGCCCGTCTTCGTGATCGACGACAAGCCCGCCGCCCGCGCCCTCGACCGCTACCGCTCCTTCCAGCTCCTCGTCGCCGAGCTCGTCGCGCGCAAGACCGCCGACGACACGCTCTACCTCTCCATTCAGAGCCAGTTCCCCGGCCTCCTGTCCCGGGAAGAGGTCCTCTCCGTCGCCCGCTCGCCCTACCGCGCCCAGGCCCTCTCCCAGGCCGAGGCCATGCTCAGGCGGCTCCTCGACCGGGGCATCGCCGCCCTGCCCGCCCAGGGCCTCGAGCGCTACAACGGCGACTACGTCGAGCTCCGGCGCGTCTCGGAGGGGAAGGCGGCCGCCGAGGAGATACCCCGCGGCCGCCTCCTCACCTTCAAGAATCTCGGATCGGCGATCGACGAGGAGGCCGCGGTCCGGAGGATCGGCCGCCCCGTGGCGGCCCTGGCCGGGGGCCTCGTGCGCTCCTTCGCGGTCGAGAACGCCTTCTTCGACGCGGAGCAGAGCGAGCGCCGCCTCGACGCCGTGCGCTCCCGGGTCGAGCCGGTGCGGCGCACCATCGCCAAGGGCGAGCATATCCTGCGCAAGGGCGCCGTCGTCTCCGCCGCCGACGCCGCCAAGCTGGCCGACGCCCGCGACGAGCTATCCCGCGTCGACTGGGGCGCCGGCCTGGGCGGCGTCGGCCTCCTCGCGGCCACCATCGCGCTCGGCCTCTTCGTCCTCGGCCCCGGCGTCGCCGGCTCGAGGCAGCGGAGGTCCCACGACTACCTCCTCGGCGCGGCGGCCTTCGCCTACTTCATCGCCGCCCTCCTCGTCGCGCGGCTCCTCGCCGACGAGCCCATGTCCGTCGGCTTCCTCCTGCCCACGGCCCTCCTGGCCATGCTCACCTCGGTACTCGCCGGCCCCCGCTACTCGGCCCTCTACGGCATGATACTCGCCCTCCTGGCCCAGGCGGCCGCTGGCCTGGACGCGCGCCTCCTGGTCTTCTGCTCGCTGTCGAGCGCGGCGGGGACCTTCGCGGTCCGCTCGGCCTCCTCGCGCATCGAGCTCGTGCGCGCCGGCGCCCTCCTGGCCTTCCTCGAGGGTGCCGCGGCCGCCTTCCTCGCCGCCCCGGGCGCCTCGGGCTCCGGGGCCGTGCTCTGGGCCGCGCTCTGGGGGGCCGGCAACGGCTTCGCCTGCGCCCTCCTCGCCCTGGCCCTCCTGCCGGTGCTGGAGCAGGCGCTCAACGCGCCCACGCGCTTCCGCCTCATGGAGCTCTCCGACCTCAACTCGCCGATCCTCAAGCGCCTGCTCACCGTGGCGCCGGGCACCTACAGCCACTCGGTCACCGTGGCCCACCTCGCCGAGTCGGCCTGCCGCGAGATCGGCGCCGATCCCCTGCTCGCGCGCGTCGGGGCCTACTACCACGACATCGGCAAGATCGAGCAGCCGGAGTACTTCGTCGAGAACCAGTCGGGCTACAACAAGCACGACGAGCTCTCCCCGCGCCTATCCGCCACGGTGATCCGGAGCCACGTCAAGATCGGCGCCGAGAAGGCCCGGGCCCTCGGCCTGCCGGACGCGGTGGTCGACATCGTCGCCCAGCACCATGGCAACGCGGCGATAGCCTGGTTCCTGGCCGAGGCGCGCAAGTCCGAGCCCGAGGCGAACCCGGAGGACTTCTCCTATCCCGGCCAGCCTCCCGCGTCGAAGGAGGCGGCGGTCGTCATGCTGGCGGACTCGGTCGAGGCGGCGACGCGCAGCCTCAAGCGCCCGACGATGCCCCGGCTCGAGGAGTTCATCCGGGAGATAGTCATGGACAAGGTGAAGCAGGGACAGCTCGACCGCTGCGACCTCACCTTCAAGGATATCGACGCGATACGCGACAGCTTCACCCGCATCCTCGCCGGCCACTTCCACTCGCGGATCGAGTACCCGAAGGTCGGGCGGGAGCAAGCCAGATGAGCGAGGGGCCGCGGAACGAGAAGCCGGCGAAGGCGGAACCGCGGAGCGCGGCGCCGCGGAACGAGGTGGAGATCTCCGTCGAGGGCGTGGGGACCCCCGAGTGGCTCGAGCTGGCCCGCGGCTTCGCCCTCTCGGCCCTCGCCGAGCTCGGGAAGGAGGGCTGGGACCTCTCCATCCTCCTGTGCGACGATCGCTTCATCCGGGGCCTGAACCTGCAGTACCGCGACAAGGACGAGCCGACCGACGTCCTCTCCTTCGAGCAGGGGGCGAGCTACCGGGATCCCTCGGGCGCCGAGCGCTACCTCGCGGGCGACATCGTGATCTCCCTCGATAGCCTCTCGCGCAACGCGGACGAGGGCGGGATCGACCGCGGCGAGGAGCTCAGGCGCCTCGTGCTCCACGGCATCCTCCACCTCGCCGGCATGGACCACGCCGACAACGACCTATCCAACCCGATGCTCTCCCTCCAGGAGGAGCTGCTCCGGCGCCTCGCCCGACCCGGCCGGGCGGAGGCCGGCGGGGGGGAGGGCCGGTGAGCGCCTCGCTCTCGGCCCTCCTCGGGCGGATGCTCGGCCGCCGCGGGGCGGGGACCCGGGACGGCGCCCCGGGAGGCGCTCCCGCCGGCGAGGACCGCGCCCGCGAGGAGCTCGCCGCCAGCGAGCGCCGCGAGATGATCGAGGGGGTCAAGGAGCTCTCGGAGACCACGGTCCGCGAGGTCCTCGTGCCCCGCATCGACGCCGTGTTCCTCCCCTTGGACGCCGGCCGCGAGGAGCTCCTCGAGGCGGTCGTCTCGAGCGGCCATTCCCGGATCCCCGTCTACCGGGAGACGATAGACGAGATAGTCGGGGTCCTCTACGCCAAGGACCTCCTGCGGGCCCTCGTCAAGGGCGGGGACTTCGCCCTCGCCGACATCCTGCGCAAGCCCTACTTCGTCCCCGAGTCCAAGCGCATCGACTCGCTCCTGCGCGAGTTCCGCCGCCGCCACGTGCACATCGCCATCGCGGTGGACGAGTACGGCGGCGTCTCGGGGATCGTCTGCCTCGAGGACATCATCGAGGAGATCGTCGGCGAGATCCAGGACGAGTTCGACGAGGAGCGCGAGGACGTGGTCCGCCTCGGCGAGGGCGCCTGGCTCTGCGACGCGCGGGCCGACCTCGAGGACCTGGGCAGGGAGATCGGGGCCGAGCTCCCCTCGGGCGAGTTCGAGACCCTCGGGGGCTACGTCTTCGCCCTCTTCGGCAAGATCCCCGCCCGCTACGAGCGGGTGAGCGCCGGAGGCCTGGACTTCACGGTCCAGGACATCGAGGGGCATCGCATAACGTCGGTGAAGATCTCGCGGCGCCCCGCCCCGGGCGGCGCCGCGGAGGGCGAGGAGTAAGGCATGGCATCGAGGTCCTCATCGCTCCCGCGCGCCGCGGCCGCCGCGCTCCTGCTCGCCGCGGCCGCCCTGTCCGCGGCCGCCCAGGCCGTCCCGCCGGCCGCCACGGCCAGGGAATCCTTCGCCGCGGCCGAGGAGCTGCGCTTCGCCGAGGATTGGTACGGGGCCATCGAGGCCTACCTCGCGGCCATCGCCCGCAATCCCTCCTACGGCGAGGCCCTCGCCGGCCTCGCCGAGTCCTACTACGGCCTGGGCGAGTACGACCAGGCCCTCTCCTACGCGAGGCGGGCCCTGGCCCTCCGCAAGGGGGACAACGCCCTGGCCAACCTCGAGGGCTTCGTCCTCGCCGCCCTCGGCGACCTGGCCGGCGCGAAGAAGTCCTTCGGGCTCGTGATCGGCCGGGCGCCCAACGACCTCGACGCCAGATTCGGCCTCGCCGTCCTCGACCTGGCCGAGGGCAGGCGCACCGAGGCCCGCGCCCGCCTCGAGGACAGCCTCCGGCTTTCCCCGCAGAACGGCCGCGCCCTTCTTTCCCTCGCCCTCCTCGCGCGGGAGCAGGGCAGGGCCGAGGAGGCCCGCGCCCTGGTGGAGCGGGCCCTGCGCTACCACGGCGGCGAGAGCCGCACCCAGTACGTGGCGGCCCAGGTCGCCGACTACGCGGGCGACGCCGCGGGCGCGGCCTTCCACGCCCGCGCCGCCCTCGGCATCAAGCCCGGCTACGCCGAGGCCCGCCTCCTCCTCGCCCAGCTCATGTTCCGCTCGGGCTCCTACGCCGAGGCCGTCGCCCTCATGCGCGAGGCGGTGGCCCGCGACCGCAGGGACGGCATGGCCTGGTACACCCTCGGCGCGGCCCAGGCCGCTGCCGGCAAGCGGGCCGACGCGGTCTACAGCCTCAGGACCGCGATCTCCCTCAGGCCCGACGACGAGCTCGCCCGCGTCGCCCTCGAGGGTATCGTGATGGAGGACTCGCCGGCCGAGGACCGGTCGCGCGAGGCCTACGCCGAGTGGCATTTCCAGCGGGGCCGCGAGCTCGCGGAGCGGAGCCTCTACGATCCCGCCCTCTTCGAGTACCGCCGGGGCCTGCGCATCTACCCCTACTCGGGCTCGGGGCGGCTCCTCTACGCGGAGCTCCTCAAGTCGCGGGGCTATCCGGGCAAGTACCTCTCCGAGCTCCGCTTCCTGAAGGACAACGGCCGCGCCTCCCGCGAGGTCCTCGACGCGATCGAGATCTACGAGTCCCTCCTCGCGGAGGACCTGGGCCGGGCCTGGTCGGTCGAGGAGGAGTCCCTCCCGAAGCGGCACTACTCCCTGGCCCTCATGTACGAGAGCTCGCCCGACGCCTGCGTCCACGCCGGGGCCGAGGCCGCCGTCCTGGGCTACCTCAAGGACATCCTCTCCTCATCGCCCCGCCTCTCCGTCGCCGAGGTGCCCCCGGCCGCCCCCACCTACGCCGAGGCCTTCCGCAGGGCGAGGGAGGCGGAGGTCGACTACTTCGCGATCGCGAGGATCAGGGAGAGCGAGCGCGAGCTCTCCATCTCCCTCGAGCTCCGCGTCGCCCGCACGGGCAGCCCCGCGGCGAGCGTCGAGGCCTACCGCTCGGGCAACGACCGGCTCAAGAGCGCGGCCTCCAGGATCTGCGACTCCCTCGTCTCCTCCCTGGCCCCCCGCGGCGTCATCGTCAAACGGGGCCAGGATCGGGTCCTCGTCGACCTCGGCAAGGCCGAGGGCCTCGCGCCGGGGGACAAGCTCCTCGTCCTCAAGAAGGGGAGCCTCGCGGTGAGGCCCGAGGGCCTGGGGCAGGCCTACGCGCCCGAGGCCCTCCTGGGCGAGATCGAGCTCGAGCGCGTCGGCGAGGAGGCCTCCGAGGGCAGGCTCAAGCGGGCCGGCTTCTTCGACGCGGTCAACGTCGGGGACGAGGTACTGCCGGCGCCCAAGCCGGCGCCGCAAGCCGGCGCCGCGGCGAAGCCGGAGGCGCCCGCGATTCCCGAGCGCCGGAGCGAGTGGCCGGGCCTCTTCAACCTCGTGCGGAAGATGCGCTAGGGCGGGAGCCCATTCCATCCCTCGGATAATCTCGCGCGCGCAGAGCCTCGCCGAGGCAAAAAGAACCCCTGTTCCAGAACAGTTTCACGGGCTTTTTGCCGCCAAGTGTTTTAGAATGTGAAACCGCGTTTTGTATATTCGCTTCGCCCTTGCCCGATTCGATATCAAGGTATACAATAAAATTCTCTCTGCTCTATCGCTTCGGACTATCCAAGTTCCGAAGAACACCGACAAGGAGGGTGTGATGAACCCGTATATCAAGCAGGTGCTCGATGACGTCAAGGCCCGCTACCCCTGGGAGACCGAGTTCCTCCAGGCCGCCGAGGAGGTCTTCGAGTCCATTTCCCCGCTCGTCGACGCCGAGCCCAAGTACAAGGCCCAGCGGATCCTCGAGCGGATAGTCGAGCCCGAGCGCACGGTCATGTTCCGCGTGCCCTGGATCGACGACAAGGGCGAGTACCACGTCAACCGCGGCTACCGCGTCCAGTTCAACAGCGCCATCGGCCCCTACAAGGGCGGCTTGCGCTTCCACCCCAAGGTCCAGCTCTCCACCATGAAGTTCCTCGGCTTCGAGCAGACCTTCAAGAACTCCCTCAC
>Ga0116155_10000630_pt1 | contig 28013 bp, 21 predicted proteins | sample AD_UKC032_MetaG_FD_89890 | JGI IMG/M metagenome (GOLD analysis project Ga0116155, IMG submission 89890) | Active sludge microbial communities of municipal wastewater-treating anaerobic digesters from USA - AD_UKC032_MetaG | ecosystem: Engineered > Bioreactor > Anaerobic > Digestate | place: USA...
AAGGGCGGCCGCGACGTCGCCCTCCGCTTCGACCTCACCGTGCCCTTCGCCCGCTTCATGGCCGAGCACGTCGACGAGCTCTACCTCCCCTTCCGCCGCTACCACATGGCCAAGGTCTGGCGCGGCGAGAACACCCAGCGCGGCCGTTACCGAGAGTTCATGCAGTGCGACTTCGACATCGTCGGCGCCGACTCGGCGGCCGCGGACGCCGACATAGTCCTGTGCATCGCGGAGGCCATGCGGGCCCTCGAGGTCGGCGAGGTCCGGATCCGGATCAACCACCGGGGCCTCTTCAACCGCTTCCTCGCCTCCATCGGCGCGGCCGAGAAATCGACGGCCGTGCTCCGGGCCGTCGACAAGCTCGACAAGATCGGCGCCGAGGCGGTCCGCGAGCAGCTCGCCGCGGACCTAGGCGGCGAGGCCGCGGGCAAGGTCCTCGACTTCATCCGCCAGGAAGAGGGCTTCGAGGCCACCCTCGCCAAGCTCGAGTCCCTGGCGGGAGGGCCCGGCCCCGACACCGCCCGGCTCCGCGCCATCTGGGCCCAGGCCCGCGAGGCCGGCTCCGCAGGCGGCCTCGTCCTCGATCCCTCGATCACCCGCGGCCTCGACTACTACACGGGAGTCGTCTTCGAGACGAGCCTCTCGGCCCTGCCCGAGATCGGCTCGGTCTGCTCCGGCGGCCGCTACGACGAGCTCGCGAGCCTGTACACGACGAGGCGCCTGCCCGGCGTCGGCGCCTCCGTGGGCCTCGACCGCCTCCTCGCGGCCCTCGAGGCCCTCGGCCGCTCGCGACCCCGCCCCGGCTACGCCCAGGTCCTCGTCCTCGACGTGGAGGAAGAGCTCGAGCCCCGCTACCAGGGGATAGCGCGGGCCCTCCGCGCCGCGGGCATCGCCTGCGAGGTCTATCCCGAGAAGCGCAAGCTCGGCGCGCAATTCGCCTACGCGGAGAAGAAAGGCATGGCCTTCGCCCTCGTCGTCGGCGGCGAGGAGGCGGCCGCGGGCAGGATCCAGGTGAAGGACCTGAAGACCCGGGAAAGCGTCGAGGCGGCCTCGCTCGAGGCGGCCCTCGAGCTCCTCCGAGGCAGGCTCGCCTAGGTGCGGAGCCCAGGGCAGGCGCGGCGCCGAAACGGGAAGGCCCTTCCCCGCGGCGGCTCGGCCCTCGCCGCTCCCGTAGCGGCGATCTGCCTCTCCCTCTCGGCGGGCCTCGCCTCCTGCGGCGGCGTCGCACCCGAGATACTCGCCCTCGAGTGGCGCCTCGAGCTTCGCCCCGCCTCCGAGGGCTCCTACGAGAGCCTCTCGGTCTTCGCCTCGCTCGAGGACGAGGACGGGATCGAGGACGTCGAGGAGCTCTGGGTCGTCAACGACGCGGAGGCCCTCGCCTGGCGCCTCGACGACGGGAGCTGGACTAAGAAGACCGAAGGAACCGACGAGTGGATCGGGGCCGCCGGCCTGGCTCGACAGGACTACGCGCCCCTGCCCCGCGGCGACTACCGGCTCGTCGCCATCGACGCCGCGGGGGAGCGGATCGAGAAGCCCTTCCGCATCGAGGGAGACTTCCCCGAGACCAAGGCCCCCGCGGTCATGCTCGAGGGCGGGGGCCTGCGGGCCGCCTCCTCCTGGCCCGAGACCCTCCTGCTGGCCTACGACGGAGCGGGCGAGCTCCTCGCTGCCGCCCCCTCGAGCGGGGCGGCCTACGGGCTCGCCGAGATCTTCGGGCCCGAGGCGGCCGCGCGGACCGTCGAGGCGGCGGCCTACGGCTACGATCCAACCCGCAAGATGGGAGCCTACTCATGGAAGAAGAAGACGAGATAGCCGAGGTCGACCGGTCGATCAGGACCTACGTGCTCCGGGCGGGAAGGATGACCGACTCGCAAAGGCGGGCCCTCGAGGAGCTCGGGCCGCGCCTCTGCCTAAACGTCGAGCCCGGCCGCGAGCTCGACCTGGCCGCCGCCTTCGGTAACGGCGGGCCTGTCGTCGCCGAGATCGGCTTCGGCATGGGGCAGGCCACCTGGCGCATCGCCGCCGATAACCCGGCCACCAACTACCTCGGCTTCGAGGTGCATACGCCCGGGGTCGGGAAGCTCCTCGCCGAGCTCGGCGAGCGGGGCATCGAGAACGTCCGCATCGTCCACCGCGACGCGGTGGAGGTCTTCGAGCGCTGCCTGCCCCCCTCCTCCCTGGCCGGGATCCACGTCTTCTATCCCGATCCCTGGCCGAAGAAGCGGCACCACAAGCGCCGCCTCATCCGCCCCGGCCTCGCCGAGCTCCTTGCCTCGCGGCTCGCGAGCGGGGGCTACCTCTACTTCGTCACAGACATCGAGGGTTACGCCTCCTGGGCCCTCGAGGTCCTCGGGCGCACGGCCGGCCTGCGCAACCGCTATGCGGACTACGCGCCGCGGCAGGAGTGGCGCCCGGAGACCAAGTTCGAGGCGCGGGCGAGCCGCGACGGGCGCGGGGCATGGGAGTTGCTCTTCGAGAAAGCCTAGCCCGTCGCGGGTGACGGGCGCGGGGCATGGGAGCTCCTCTTCGAGAAGGCTTAGCCCGTCGCGGGCGACGGTCGCGGGGCCTGGGAGCTCCTCTTCGAGAAGGACTGGTCCCGGCCCCTATTCGAAGAAGGAGCTCAGCTTCCGGTAGAGGGCGCTCACCTTCTCGCGGGCCTCGGGGGGCGAATCCTCGCCGAGCTCGTCGACCAGGGACTCGAGGCTCGAGACGCTCTCGTTGAGGGCCGTGTGGAAGCCCCGCGAGCAGCGGAACCAGTAGGTCCCCTCGGAGTCGGTGAAGAGGGCGACGAAGCCGAGCTCCCCCGTCTTGTCCCGGGCCTTGGAGACCTGCATGACGTGGTCGAGGGCCTGGATTAGCTCGCCGGGCTCCTCGCGCGCCGAGAAGTTGCGCTTGCGCGGCCACTCGCGCCCGAGGTCCCGCTCGAGCTCGAGCCAGGGGGCCACGCGGAGGATGAGGTCGAGCTTCTCCCCGTCGAGGAGGCGCTGGCGCCCGAGGAGGACCACGCCGCGGAGCTCCTTGTACAGGGACAGGGAGTCGCGGTCGAGCTCCTCCCGCACCTTGCGGAGCCGCGGCCAGTCGATCTCGACGAGCTTCTTCTTTTTCTTGTCGACCGAGAGGGCGAAGACCTCCGAGGCTATCTTGATCTTGTTCGTGAAGTCGCGCTCGCGCTTGCGGATCCCGGCGGAGGCGATCCGCGAGGTCTCCTCCGCGCTCGGGGCGGCGGGCCTCCTCCCGCCCCGCTCCCCCGCGGCCCCCTCCGCCTCGGCCCCGCGGGCCGCGGCCGGGCTGCGCCCGGCGGCCGGGCTGCGCCCGGCGAGGCCCTCGAGCCTCGGGGAGACGCGGGCGAGGATCTCCCTCCGCAGGGGGGAGACGGACATGGCATACATGCGCGTCGTGCGCACGATCTCGCCGGCGACGATGTACTGGGGGTTCTCCCGGTACATGACCGAGCCGGGATGTATCTGCACCTTCTCGGCCGTCAGGGAGCGGAAGAGGCCCCGCTCCTGCCTGACGCAGACGAACTGTATGAGGCCGCGGGCGATGCAGCAGAGGTAGTCGTCGACCGAGCCTCCCCCCGAGATGGGCACGCCGAGGCCGGAGACGATGAGCTCGAGCTGCTCCTTGATGCGGAGGATCTCGAGCATCGTGCGCTCGTCGAGGTAGTTGCGCTCGCACCAGCGCCCGCCGTCGCGGGCCGCCTTGAAGGCCGCGTAGATCTTGAGGTAGGAGATGAAGTCGCCGTCGGGATCGCGGAAGGCGTGGTGGGCCCGCCGGGCCTCCATCTCCTCGCCCGGGGGCAGGATGTAGGGGCTCATGGTGGAGAGGAAGCTCGTCGCTATGAGGACCTCCTCGATCGCGTCGGGGTAGCGCTGGATGGCCTCGACGATGATGCGCGAGTGCCGCGGCAGGAGGGGGAAGGCGCACATGAGCTCGCCCGTGCGGGTCAGGCTCCGGTCCGGGTTGATCGCGTCGAGGAGGGAGAGGGCGTCGATGGCCCCCGCGATGCCAGACTTCGAGGGCGAGGAGATGAACTCGAAGCGCTCGAACTCGGAGATGCCGAGCTCGGCCATGCGGAGCACGACCTCCGTGAGGTCGGTGCGGTAGATCTCCTCGGTGGTGAACAGGGGGCGGCCCTCGAAGTCGTCGCGCGAGAAGAGGCGGTAGCAGGTCCCGGGCCGGGTGCGGCCCGCCCTGCCCTTCCGCTGGTTCCCCGAGGCCTTGGAGACCGGGGTCTCGATGAGGCTCGAGGTGAAGGTCTTGGGATTGTAGTAGTTGAGCTTTGCCAGCCCCGAGTCGATGACGCTCGTGATGCCGTCGATCGTCACGCTCGTCTCCGCGATGTTGGTGGAGATGACGACCTTCGTCTTGAACAGGGGAGCCTTCTCGAAGACCCGCTCCTGCTCGTCCTTGCCCAGGCGCGAGTACAGGGGGATGATGTGGAGCCGCCCCCCGACGGGGCCGAAGGCGAGGCGCTTCATGCAGTCCTTGATCGCCTTCTCGCCCGGCAGGAAGACGAGGATGTCGCCCTCCCGCCGCTCGTTCACGATGCGCGACACGATCTGCTCGATCTTGGCCTGCATCGCCTCGTCGCCCGAGCGGAAGTCGGCCTGGTCGGAGGCTCCGACGGGCGGGTCGTAGACGAGGGTGACGGGATACATGGGCGTCTCGATCTTCACGATCGGGCACTCGCCGAAGTACTCCGAGAAGACCTCGGCGTTGATCGTGGCCGAGGAGACGATGACCTTGAACTCGGGCCTGGCCTCGAGGACCCGCTTGAGCAGGCCGAGTATGAAGTCGATGTTGAGGCTCCGCTCGTGGGCCTCGTCGACCATGATCACGCCGTAGCGCGAGAGGGCCGGGTCGAGCTTCATCTCCTGGAGGAGGATGCCGTCGGTCATGATCTTGATGGCGGTCTCGTCGTTCGTCCGGTCCTCGAAGCGCATCTTGTAGCCGACGAGGCCGGGCACCTTCGTGCCGAGCTGGCGCGCGATGAAGTCCGAGACCGAGAGGGTCGCGATGCGCCGGGGCTGGGTGATGCCGATGAGGCCGTTCCTGGAGTAGCCGGCCTCGTGGAGGATGATGGGCAGCTGGGTCGTCTTGCCCGAGCCCGTGGGGCTCTCGACGACGATGACCTGATTGGCCGCGAGGGCCTCGAGTATGCGCTCCTTCTGCTGGTAGACGGGGAGCTCGTGGGGATCCATGCCCCTGACTATAGCCTTTCGGCGCCCTTTCCGCTATGGTGGGCGGGCTATGAAAGAGATCGCCACCCTGGTCCTGGTAGCCCTGGCCATGGCCGGCATCGCGGTCGGGCGCCTGCCCCGGCTGCGCATGAACCGGCCCTCCATGGCGCTCGCCTTCGCCGTCCTCCTCGTCGCCGTCGGCGCCCTCGGCCCCGACGCGGCCCTCGCCTCGGTGGACCTCGGCACCATCTGCCTCCTCCTGGCCATGATGCTCGTCGTGGCCAACCTCAGGATCGCCGGCTTCTTCACCGCGGCGGGAGCCCGCCTCCTCGCGGCGGCTGCCTCGCCCCGGGCCCTCCTCGCCCTCGTCGTCGCGGCCTCGGGGCTCCTCTCCGCCCTCTTCCTGAACGACACGGTCTGCCTCATGATGACGCCCCTCGCGGTCGAGCTCTGCCGCCGCTCGGGCCGCGACCCGGTGCCCTACCTCGTCGGGCTCGCGACCTCCGCCAACGTCGGCTCCTGCGCCACCATCATCGGCAATCCCCAGAACATGCTCATCGGCTCGGCGAGCGGGATCCCCTTCCTCGGCTTCCTCGCCCGCCTCGGCCCCCCCTCCCTACTCGGCCTGGGAATCTGCTGGCTCGCCGTCGTGCTCGCCTTCCCCAAGGAATTCGCCCCCGGCTCCAAGCTCGGCGGGAGCCCCTCCCTCGGCAGCGCGGGCGCGGGCCCCGAGGCTGTGGACAGGCTCCTCATCTGCAAGAGCCTCGGCGCCACGGCCCTCATGATAGCCCTCCTCCTCGCCGGGATCCCCGCCGCCCTCGCCTCCATGGCCGCGGCCGCACTCCTCTTGTTCACGCGCCGCATCCCTCCGGAGAAGGTCTTCGCCCAGGTCGACTTCGGCCTCCTGGTCTTCTTCTCGGGCCTCTTCATCATCACCAAGGCCCTGGCCGGCACCCTCGCCTTCGGCCGCGCGGTCGAGGCGGCGACGCCCCTCCTCTCCGCGGGCGGCCCCGGCTCCCTGGCGGCCTTCTCGGGCATCTCCCTCCTCGCCTCCAACCTGATATCCAACGTGCCGGCCGTCATGCTCTTCCGTCCCCTCGTGCCCCTCTTCCCTGAGCCAGATAAAGCCTGGCTCGTCCTGGCCATGGCGAGCACCTACGCGGGCAACCTCACCCTCCTCGGGTCGGTGGCCAACCTCATCGTCGCCGAGGGGGCCAGGCCCTGCGGCGTGGATCTCTCCTTCGGGAAGTACCTCCGCGCGGGCCTGCCCATCACCCTCGCCACGACGGCCCTGGGCACGCTCTGGATCCTTGCCTTCTAGGCCCCCCGCGGGCTATCGTGTCGCCGTGGCCGAAGACCGGGCGCTGAACGTCACCGAGCTCACCAACATGGTGAAGGACCTCCTCGAGGGGACCTTCCCCTCGGTGAGCGTCGAGGGCGAGATCACGAACTGCAGGCCGGCAAGCTCGGGCCACCTCTACTTCGCCCTCAAGGACCGCTCCTCGATGATCCAGGCGGTCATGTTCCGCTACCGCACGAGGGCCTTGGGCTTCGAGCCCGCCGACGGCATGCTCGTCCGGGCCAGGGGAGCGGTCACGGTCTACGCCGCCCGGGGCCAGTACCAGCTCCTGGTCGAGCGCATGTCGATAGCCGGCGAGGGCGACCTCCTGGCCATGCTCGAGGAGCGCAAGCGCCGCCTCGCCGCCGAGGGCCTCTTCGACGAGGCTCGCAAGCCTCCCCTGCCCCGCTTCCCCGAGCGGGTGGCCGTCATCACCTCTCCCACCGGCGCGGCGATACGCGACATCCTCAACGTCCTCGGCCGCCGCAACTCCGGCATCGACGTGCTGGTCCTGCCCGCCGCGGTCCAGGGAGAGGCCGCCCCCGCCGAGCTCGTCGCCCGGCTCCGCCAGGCCAACCGCTGGGGCCTGGGCGACGTCATCATCCTCGGCCGGGGCGGCGGCTCCATCGAGGACCTCCTCGCCTTCTCCGACGAGGCCCTGGTTCGCGCCGTGGCCGAGTCGCGGATCCCGGTGATCAGCGCCGTCGGCCACGAGATCGACTGGGCCCTCAGCGACTTCGCGGCCTCCCTGCGGGCCCCCACGCCGAGCGCGGCCGCCGAGCTCGTCTCGGAGAGCCGCGAGGCCCTCGCCGCCGAGGCCGCCCACCTCGCCTCGGGCCTCGAGGCGGCCATGCGCGGCCGCCTCGACCGGGCCCGCCTCGCCCTGGGCCGCTTCGACCCCGAGGCCATCGAGAGCCGCTTCATGCGGGCCCTCCTCCCGGCGACGCGGCGCTTCGACGAGGCCCGCGAGGAGCTGGCCCGGGGCATGCGGGAGGCCATGGGCGAGGCGGCTCGGCGCCTGGAGCTGGCCTCGCGCGAGCTAGAGGCCATGAGCCCCGAGGCGGTCCTGGCCCGGGGCTTCGCGGTGGTGCGCCCGGCCCTGGGCGGCGCCGCCGGCGGGGACGCGATACGCGACGCCGCGAGCCTCGCGGCGGGCCAGGAAGTGGAGATACGATTCGCCCGCGGCGGGGCCGCCGCCCGAGTCGAGGAGGTCAGGCGATGAAGAGATTCGAGGAGCGGCTCGAGCGGCTCGAGGAGCTCGCTGATAGGATAAAGGAACCCACCCTCCCCCACGAGGAGGCGGTCGCGGTCTTCGAGGAGGGGGTCAAGCTGGCCCGGGGCCTCGAGAAGGACCTGGCCAAGATCGAGGGCAGGGTCGAGAGCCTCCTCAACCCTCCCGACGAGGAGTCGCCGGGAGACAAGCCCGAGCTCGGCCTCTTCGAGGAGGGCGAGTCCTAATCCGGATCGCCGCGCGCAGGCGCGAGCCGCGCGATGTGGGGCAGGAGCCTGCGGTCCGAGTCCGCGAGGTCGAGCTTCGCGAGCTCCTCGAGGCTGGCCCAGCGGAGCTCCACGTGCTCCGTGGGCACGAGGGGCGAGCCCTCCTCGAGCTCGGCGGCGTAGGCGGCCAGGATGCGGATCCTGCCTCGATGGAGGAAGTCCACCTCGCCGACGAGGGCCCCCGCCTTGGCTCGGGCCCCGAATTCCTCGAGGAGCTCCCGCTCGACCGCGGCGCGGTCTCCCTCGCCCGGCTCGACTTTGCCGCCGGGGAACTCCCACTTGCCGCCCATGGCCCCGCCCGGCCCCCGCCTCGCGGCGAAGACCCGCCCTCGCCGCGTGAGGATGGCCGCCACGGAGCGACCCTGGCCTTGCTGGCTCATTCCACCTCGAGCTCGAGCTTGAGCGACTCGGCGCCCCGCTCGACCAGGAGGCCGAGCTCGGCGGGCTTGCCCCCGGGGCACTCGATGGCGAGGCGGAACTCCTCGCGGCTCGCCGTACCCGCGGCGAAGCTCATCTTCGCCCCGACGGGGGCCGTCGCGGCCGGGGCCGTCGCGGCCGAGGCCGCGGCGCCCTTCCCGTATTCTGCCAGGGCGCTCAGCACGATGATGAAGGCCTCCTCCCCCTCGGCGCCTTCCTCGCCCGCGGGCCGGCCCGACTGGCGCTCGAGGCTGACGAGGAGGCGATCCTCGAACCAGAAGGCCTTGGCCGAGTAGCGATCGCCCCCGAGCTTGCCCGCGGAAGCGGAGCCGAAGAGGAGGGGCACGAGGTTGAAGGAGGCGATCAGGGCGATGATGGTGAAAAGGAGGAGGCGATTCGCCCGGGTGGCGACGAGGCTCCTCATGATCCCGGGGGGCTTGGTTCCGTAGCGCGAGGCGAGCCAGCGCACCGACTCGGGAGCCTTCTCGAGGCGGCGCTCGCGGCTATACCGCAGCTTCGGCGGGCCGCCTGGATCCTCGCCGGGCCGCGAGCCGCTTCCCTCGTCGCTCATCGCGCCCCTCCCAGGAGCTTGGCCGCCTCGGCCGCGATCTGCCCGGCCTCGAAGAACCCTCGCTCGGCGCGGAGCCTTCGGCCGGCGGCTCCGTGGGCGACCACGGCCGCCCGCGCCGCCGAGAAGGCCGCGTCCCCGACCCCGGCCGCGGAGAGAGAGGCCAGGAGGCCGGCTGCCAGGCCGGCGAGGCAATCGCCCGAGCCGGCCGTGGCAAGCCCCGCCTCCATCCCCTCCCAGACGGCGAGGCGGCCGTCCGGGGCGGCTATCCAGGTGACCTGGGATTTCAGGACGATGACGGCGCCGAGCTCGGCAGCGAGGGCCTTGAGGCCCGGCCCCGGATCGGCCAGGGCGAGCTCGGGGCTGAGCCCCGTCAGGGCCTCGTACTCCCCGGGATGGGGCGTGAGGATGAGGGGGCCTCGGGCGGAGCAGCCATCCGCTCGGAGCTCGGCGAAGAGGCGGATCGCGTCCGCGTCGAGGAGGGCGGGCAGGCCCGAGGAAAGGAGGGCGGCCAGGGCGGCTCGGCGCTCCGGGCCCCGGCCCCAGCCGGGGCCCGCGAGAAGGGCGTCCCAGCGCCCCGGATCGAGGGAGCCGGGCTCGGCCGGCTCTGGCTTGACCATGACCGACTCGAGGCGGGAGGAGATGATGGCCAGGATCTCCGGCGAGGCGTAGAGGGATACGAGGCCGGCGCCGGCCGCCAGGGCCGCCCGGGAAGCGATGCAGGCCGCTCCGGTGGATCCGATGCTTCCCGCGAAGGCCGCGAGCCTGCCCCGCGAGCCCTTGTGCGCCTCCGGCGAGAGGGGGGGGAGCCAGGCAGGGAGATCGGCCTCTTCGATGAGGGCGCAGGCCGAGCCGGCGGCGGCGCCGGCGGGGAAGACGCCCTCGACGGCGAGGATCTCGCCGCAGGCGGAGCGGCGGGCTGGGGCGTAGAGGGCGGCCTTCCGTGGCTCGATCGAGAGGGTCCATGCCGCCTTTAGGAGGATATCGCCCGGGACGGAGCCGTCGCGGAGCCCCGAGGGCAGGTCGATGGAGGCGAGGGGCCGCCCGGCGGCGACCGCCGCCGCCGCCAGCTCGGCCAGGGGGCCGCGCAGGGGACCCTGGAGCCCCGTCCCCGCGATACCGTCGACGAGGAGGGCCGCCCGCCCCATGAGCTCGAGGCAGGCTGCCCGGTCCGCCTCCCAGGAAAGGACGGGGAGGCCGAGGGCGCGGATCGAGCCGAGGAAGACCGAGGCCGGCTCCCCGAGCCGCTCGCTCCCGAGGATGGCGGCGAGGCCTTCGGCGCCCTCGAAGCGGGCGATGCGGAGGAGGGCGAGGGCGTCTCCCGCGTTGCCGCCCGAGCCGCAGAGGGCCACGAGGGGCCCCTGGCGCTCGGCTCGGACGCGGAGGGCGATGGGGCGGAGGAGGGTCCAGAGGCCGCGGGCCGCGTCCTCCATGAGGACGAGCTCGGGGAGGGCCGACCCCTCGCGGGCGTCCCGGTCGAGGCGCGAGGCCTCGGCGCAGGAGACCAGGGGCCTCACGGGGAGATCGTCCCCCGGAGCCCGCGCACGATCTTGTCGAAGCGCCACCAGACGATCCGGGCCTCGTACTGCGATCCCAGGAGGGCGCAGAGGATGCCTTCCCGGGAGAGGAAGAAGGAGTCGTAGAGGAGCTCGTCGGGGGCTATGTCGATGCTGTAGCGCGTCATGTCCTTGGTCGAGCGGTCGAAGGCCGAGAAATAGGTCTTGCCGTCGTCGTCCGAGGCGAGGAAGAAGAGGTCGGAGCCGGCCGCGCCGAGGAGCTCGGGCACGCGCACGTAGCGAAGGGTCTGGCCCTCGGGCCCGTTCTTATCCGCCTTCTCGATGGCGGGGATCTGCCAGCGGTCGGGATAGGAGGCGTCGCGGGGATCCATGCGGTAGGCCCAGGAGGAGGCGTACTCGACCCCGACCCTCGACTTCGTGGAGGGATCGATGGAATCCCGGTAGTAGTCGACCTTGATGACGAGGCTCCGGCCGTCGGGATCGGGCACGATCTTGTCGAGGGAGGGGATGAGCTCGGAGCCCTTCTCGGGCAGGGGCAGGGCGTCCCGCCTGAGCCTGATCGAGCTCAGCACCGCGCCGCGGGCGTCGAAGCGGTGGACGAGCCAGGCGGCCTGGGTCATGGAGACGACCACGCACTCGTCCGATCCCGACGCGTAGACCCCGAGGATATAGGGGAAAGGGGTGCCGCCTATGCCCTCCTGCCCTAGGTAGTCGAGGTACTGGCCCTCCTTGCCGAAGCGGAGCACGACGTAGTCCAGGAGGGCGCCCGACTCCTTGTCCTGGATACGGCGCTCGGGGGGGAGGCGGTCCTCGACGTAGACCGTCTGGTCGGCCCCTACCGCTATCTCGCCCACGGCCCGGAAGGGATGGCTCTGAGCCCTCCGCCCTGCGCCCTCGGCTTGGCCGGCCGCTGCGGTCTTGAGCACCTGGGGCTCGGGATTCTTCTCGGGATTGTAGATCATGGACAGGACGTCGCCGAAGGAGGAGAAGCGGACGACCTTGGCCGCGTTGCCGTTGGCGATGTAGAAGATGCCCTCGCGCATGGCGATCCGCGTCTTCAAGGGGCTCGACCCGCCCTCGAGCTGGAAGAGGTCGAGCTGGTCCTCGGAGGTGCCGTAGCCGAGGGTGAAGAGCTGCTCGCGCTTGACCGCGATGCTCCTTTCCTGGTCGGAGCAGGCGGCGAGGAGGCAGCACAGGAGGAGGGAGGAGGCGGCCGCGGCCGCGGTTCGGGAGCGCATATCGTTCCCCTTTCGCGTCAAGTAGTAGCGCGGGGCGGCCGGCCTGTCAACGACGGGAGCCTCGGGAGGCGCTCCGAGCCGGGCAGCGGCGCCCCGCGGCGGCGGGACGGCCTTGACAAATAGTCGGCCGCATGCTGTCTTGTACCGATTAGAAAAGGACATAATCGACGTTCGGAGCGAGGCTGCATGAGATCCTTGACGAGAAGCTATAAAAAGAAGGAAACGGCCCTCTTCAAGCTATTCTCGGCACGGGCATCCTCGGCCGCGGCGAAGGCCTTGGCCGCGGCCCGCAGACGCCTCAGGGGCGCCCGCCAGGGCCTCACCGTCCTCGTCCTCGACGATTCCACCAGGGAACCCAGGGGCATCACCCTTTCCTATCTCGGCCTCGGCCTCGGCTTTCTCGGCTTCGCGGCCATCCTCGCCCTGACGATCGCCTTCTCCTTCGGCATCCTGCGCGGCGACGCGCGGGCCGCCGGCTCCGGGGGAGAGCTCGAGGCTGCCCGCGCCGAGCTCGATCGCTACCGGCGGAGCGCCGCGGCCCTCTCCGAGGCCTACGCCTCGCTGAGCCGCCCCCTATCCGAGCTCAGCGGCGGGGCCCGGGCGAGCGGGAACGGGAGCTCCCTCCTCGCCTCCCTGCGCGCCTCGGGCGCGGCGGCCGCCGCCCGCCTCCGCGGCGAGCTCCAGGGCATGGCCGAGGCGAGCGCCGGCCTCGAGGCGGCGATAGGGCCCCTGGAGGAGCTGGGCAAGGCGGCCGCTTCCATGGAAGCCGTCAAGCCGACCGTGCCCGCCCTCTGGCCTATCAAGAGCAGCCTCGGCCACCTCTCCGCCACCTACGGGCCGAATCCCAATCCCTTCACCGGTGACCCCTACTTCCATACCGGCATCGACTGCTCGACCTACCGCAGGGGCGACCCCATCGTCGCGACGGCGGACGGGACCATCGCCTTCTCGGGCTCCTACTACGGCTACGGGCTCTGCGTCCTGATCTCCCACCCCAACGGCTACTTCACCCGCTATGGCCACATGGACAAGCTCCTGGTCCGCCGCGGCCAGCAGGTCAAGCAGGGCCAGACCATCGGCATCCTGGGCAACACGGGGCACACGACCGGCCCCCACGTCCACTACGAGGTGCTGATCGGGGGCAAGCTCGCCGATCCCATCGACTACCTCTGGTCCCTCGAGGACCGGAAGGCGCCCGAGGGCACCATCCCCTTCGGCATGGAGTGAGGCTGGCCCCGGGGCCCCTATGGCCCCGGGAAAAGCTTGATTTTCCCTCGGCCCGTTGACCCCCCTCCTCGCTAGTAGGTATTGTACAGGGATGAGCTCCAACCTGCTCGCAGCCCTCTTCGGCACGAAGAAGGAGCGCGACGTCAAGGCCCTCCTACCCCTCCTCCACGCGGTCAACGCCAAGGAGTCCTGGGCCCTCGGCCTCGCCGACGGGGACTTCCCCGCCCAGACCGCCCTGCTCAAGAAGCGGGTCGAGGGCGGCGAAAGCCTCGACGCCGTCCTGCCCGAGGCCTTCGCCCTCGAGCGCGAGGCGGCCCGCCGGGTCCTGGGCGAGCGGCCCTTCGACGTGCAGGTGATCGGCGGCCTGGTCCTCCATCAGGGCAAGATCGTCGAGATGAAGACCGGCGAGGGCAAGACCCTCTCCTCGGTCGGCGCGGCCTACCTCAACGCCCTCTCGGGCGAGGGGGTCCACGTCGTCACGGTCAACGACTACCTCGCCGAGCGCGACTCCCAGTGGATGGGCCAGGTCTTCCGCTTCCTCGGCCTCAAGGTCGGCTGCGTCCTGTCGCGCATGGACAACGAGGCCCGCCGGGCCGCCTACGCCTGCGACATCACCTACGGCACGAACAACGAGTTCGGCTTCGACTACCTCCGCGACAACATGACCTGGACCCCCGACGCCCGGGTCCAACGGGGCCACAACTATTGCATCGTCGACGAGATCGACTCGATCCTCATCGACGAGGCGCGGACCCCCCTCATCATCTCCGGCCCGGCGGACGACGACACCTTCAAGGTCAACGAGGTCAACCGCATGGCCGCCTCCCTCGCCGAGGTCAAGAAGGACCCCGAGACGGGGGAGTACCCGAACGAGGACGAGGGCGAGGAGCTCGACGGGGACTACAAGATCGACGAGAAGGCCAAGCGGGTCTCCTTCACCTCCCAGGGCATGAACAGGATCGAGGAGCTCCTCCAGAAGCGAGGCCTCATCAAGGGCTCCCTCTTCGACGAGGGCAACTTCGAGTTCCTCCACTACTTCACCCAATCGGTCAGGGCCCAGCGCCTCTTCGAGAAGGAAGTGGAGTACGTCGTCCAGGACGGCCTGGTGCAGATCGTCGACGAATTCACCGGCCGCATCCTCCACGGCCGCCGCTACTCCGACGGCCTCCACGAGGCGATCGAGGCCAAGGAACGCATCAAGATCGCGCGCCGGAACCGTACCCTAGCCACCATCACCTTCCAAAACTACTTCCGCATGTATAAAAAAATATCCGGCATGACCGGAACCGCGGACACCGAGGCCCCGGAATTCGCGAAAATATACAACCTCGACGTCACGGTCATCCCCTCGAACCGCCCCGTGGTCCGCTCCGACGAGGATGACCTGGTCTTCCTCGACGAGGCCGACAAGTTCGAGGCCATCTGCGACGAGATAGCGGAAGCTCATCAGAAGGGCCAGCCCATGCTCGTGGGCACGGTCTCCATCGAGAAGTCCGAGAAGCTCTCCGCCCAGCTCACCCGCCGGGGAGTCCGGCACGAGGTCCTGAACGCCAAGAACCACGCCCGCGAGGCTCTCATCATCGCCGAGGCGGGGGCCAAGGGATCGGTCACCATCGCGACGAACATGGCCGGCCGCGGAACGGACATCAAGCTCGGGGGCAATCCCGAGTTCCGCGCCAGGAGGAAGGCCGGCAGCAACGCGACCGAGGAGGAGTACCGGACGGCCCTGGCCCTCGAGTACGAGACCTGGCGCAGGGATTACGAGGAGGTCAAGTCGCTCGGAGGCCTCTACGTCCTCGGCACGGAGCGCCACGAGTCGCGGCGTATCGACAACCAGCTGCGCGGCCGCTCCGGACGCCAGGGCGACCCCGGGAAGTCCGCCTTCTTCATCTCCCTCGACGACGACCTCATGCGGCTCTTCGGCGGGGAGAACCTCAAGGGCCTCATGGGCAAGGTCGGCATGAAGCCCGGCGAGCCCATCTACCACCCCCTGCTGAACCGCACCATCGAGAACGCCCAGAAGCGGGTCGAGGAGCGGAACTTCGAGATCCGCAAGCACCTGCTCGAGTACGACGACGTCCTGAACCAGCAGCGCAAGTTCATCTACGAGCAGCGCGACGCCATCCTCAAGGACGAGGACCTCGTGGCCCGCGTGCGGGAGAGCGCCCTCGAGATGCTCGAGGAGCTTCTCGCCGCCTACGGCGAGGCCCTCCGCTCAGACGGCCCCAAGGCCTTCGCCGAGCTCCAGTCGGGCCTGAAGGAGCGCTTCAACGTCCAGCTCCCCTTCCGCTCGGAAGCGGCCGAGGCGAAGTCGCCCGAGACCCTCCGCGAGCCCGCCCTCGCCCTCCTCGACGCCGACCTCGAGCGCAAGCGCCAGTACGCGGGGATCGAGAACCTCAACCACTTCCTCCGCTTCCAGTACCTCCAGGCCATCGACCAGAAGTGGCTCGACCACCTCGAGAACATGGAGGCCCTGCGCGAGGCGGTGTACCTGCGCTCCTACGCCCAGAAGAATCCCCTCCTCGAGTACAAGATCGAGGGCTTCGACATCTTCGACGCCATGATCGAGGATATCCGCCGCTCGATCTCGACCAGGCTCTTCCTCGTCCGCGTCCAGACCCCCGAGGAGCGCGTGGCACGGCCCGTGGCCGTGGCGGCCGCCGCCTCGCACGACGAGGTCGGCCAGTTCGGGGGCTCGGGAGCCGGGCCCAGGGCCTCCTCCTCTGCCTCCATGCCGGCGGCCCAGCGCTCGGCGCTGGCCGAGGCCGCGCGGCCCGAGCAGGCCACCGTGGTCCGCGGGGCCGAGAAGGTCGGCCGCAACGATCCCTGCCCCTGCGGCTCGGGCAAGAAGTACAAGCACTGCCACGGCCGGTAGCTCGATCCATGAGGGGGACAAGGCCGCAGAGGCACAGAGACTCAGAGAGAGCGGTAGGAGAAGCTAGGAAACGAATACTCCCTGCTCTTTTCGCTTCTTTGCTTACTCACCGTCTCGTCTTCCTCTGTGCCTCTGTGCCTCTGTGGTTAATTTCGTCAACGAGCAGCTCCCGATGTCCCTGAACTGGAAGGAGATCGACCTCGTCCTGGGCGAGCTCGACCTCGTCGGGGCCAAGATCGAGCGCATCGTCCAGCCCTCCTTCGACTCGGTCGCCCTGGGACTCTATAAATCGGGGACGACGACCGAGCTCCTCATCTCCATAGCCCAGGGCGCCTGCCGGGTCCACAGCCTCCGCTCCTCCCCGCCCAAGCCGACGAGGCCCCTGCGCTTCATGGAATGCCTCCGCTCGCGTATCCGCGGCGGCCGCATCGAGGCCATCGCCCAGATCGGACGCGAGCGGGTCCTCCGCCTCGAGCTCTCGGTGCCCCGGGGAGAGGGCGAGGAAGGCCCCGAGATCAGGCGCTACCGGCTCTACGCAAGGCTGTGGAGCGGGGCAGGCAACCTCGTCCTCGTCGACGAGGCGGGCCTGGTCGTGGACGCCCTCGCGCGGCGGCCGAAGAAGGGCGAGGTCTCGGGCTCCCCCTGCCGCATCGAGGAGGACCTGGCCGCCGCGGCCGCGGCCAGGGCGGCGCGCGGCGAGGCGGAGCGCGAGTTCTCGGCCCGGGAGCTGCCGGGCGAGGGAAGCTACAACGAGCGGGTCGAGGCCCTCTACGCCGAGAGCGGGGGCGAGCTCTCCCGAGAGCGGCTCATCGAGGCGGCCCGCGAGCGGCTCAGGCGGCGCGAGGCCGTCCTCGGGCCCCGCATCGCCGAGCTCGCCGCGAAAGCCGAGGACTTCCGCGGGGCCGAGCGCCTCCGCGAGCTCGGGGACATCCTCATGGCGAACCAGGGCAGGGCCTACGCGGGCCGCTTCCTCGACTGCGAGGACTTCTACCGCGGGGGCTCGGTCTCCATACCGGTGGATCCCGGGCTCTCCGCCGTGGAGAACGCCCAGGCCCTCTACGAGCGGCACCGCAAGGCCCGCTCGGGCCTCGCCGAGCTCGAGGCGGAGCTCCGCTCGACGGAAGCCTCGCTCGAGGCCGAGCGGGCCGCCCTCGCCGCCCTCGAGGCCGAGGCCGACCCCTTCCTCATCGCCCGGGCCCTGGCCAAGGGCGGCACCGCGCGCGAGAAGCCCAAGCGCCGGCCCTACCCCGGCCTCTCCCTCGAGCGCGACGGCTGGACCATCCTGGTCGGCCGCAACGCCAAGGAGAACGACGAGCTCCTGCGCAAGCACGTGCGGGGCTCCGACCTCTGGCTCCACGCCCGGGACTGGCCGGGCTCCTACGTCTTCATCCGCGCGCGCAAGGGCAAGAGCGTGCCCCTCGGCATACTCCTCGACGCGGGGAACCTCGCGATCTACTACTCGAAGGGAAGGTCGAACGGGGGCGGCGACCTGTACTACACCTTCGTAAAATACCTCAGGCGCGCCAAGGACGGGCCCAAGGGCCTGGTCATCCCGACCCAGGAGAAGAACCTCTCCGTCGAGCTCGACGAGGCCCGCCTGAAGGAGCTCCGCGCCCTGATCGGGGACGAGCCTAGCGAGTGATCACCCGCAGCCCGTACTCGCCCAATTGGATGACGAGCCCGAACACCAGGCCCGACACGATGGAGGCGATGAGCTCGGTCCTCGTGTCGGCCTCGTCCTCGAGCCTGCCTAAGCGGGAGATGATCTCGACCAGGACGATCGTGACGGCGACGAAGAGGGCGATGGTCGCGCTGAAATAGAGCATGCCCAGGCCCTGGACGTAGCGGTAGAGCTTGTCCGAGCCGAGGAAGATCGCCGAGGAGAGGAGCCCCCGCCAGAAGGAGACGACGTACTGCCGCCGCCGCACGCCCCGCTTGAGCAGGGGCACGGCCGAGACCGCCGCGACGAGGGCGAGGCTCCCTATGGAGACGCCCGCGAACTGCTCCTTGGTCAGGGCCGAGTCCATCGCCGCGAGGCTGGCGTCGGCCTTCTCGAGGACCAGGTCGAAGGGATGGAAGTAGAGCTGCACCAGCGAGAGCAGGCCGACGACGACCGCGGCCGCGGCGACCGCCCAGCCGAGGCCGCGGATATAGGCGGCCAGTCGCGAGGCGCGGCGATACTGGGCTGCGCCGAGCGGGTTTTGGGTTCTCATGGGAATACTCCTCCTGGATCTCAAGGGAAAGGACGCGCGCCTCGAGGCTATCGCGCCCTACGCTCTCCGCCTGAGCCTTACCTCGAGGCCACGGGCGGCTTGGGCTGGCTCTGGGGGGCTCGCTTGGCGCGGACCCGGAGCTCCCCGCCTTTGAGCTCCACCACCGCGGTCGAGCCGGGCCCGAGCCGGCCCCCGAGGATCTCCTCCGAGAGGGCGTCCTCGACCGCGGACTGGAGGAGGCGCCGCATGGGGCGGGCCCCGTAGGCCGGGTCGTAGCCCCGCTCGGCGAGGGCGGCCTTGGCCGCCTCGCGGACCTCGAGGGAGACGCCCCGCTCGGCGAGGCGGCGGGAGAGCTCGGCGAGGAGGAGCTCGAGGATGGAGCGCGATTCCTCCCGGGAGAGGGAGCGGAAGACCACGATGTCGTCCACCCGGTTGACGAACTCCGGGTTGAAGCGCCGCTTGAGCTCGGCGAGGGCCGAGCTCCGGATCTCGGCGTAGGAGAGGATACGCTCCTCGGGTTTGAAGCCCAGGCCCGTCGAGGCTATGTCGCGGGCCCCCGCGTTGCTCGTCATGATGACGACGCTCGTGCGGAAGGACACGGCGTGGCCGAGGTTGTCCCGGAGCTCGCCTTCCTCGAGGAGCTGCAAAAGGAGGTTGAAGACCTCGGGGTGGGCCTTCTCGATCTCGTCGAAGAGGACGACCGAGTAGGGCCTGCGCCTGATCCGCTCGGTGAGCATGCCTCCCTCCTCGTAGCCCACGTAGCCCGGGGGCGAGCCGACGAGGCGGGAGGCGTTGTGCCGCTCCATGAAGTCCGACATGTCTATGCGCACGAGGGCCTCGTCGGAGCCGAAGAGGTACTCGGCCAGGCTTTTGGCGACCAGGGTCTTCCCGACGCCGGTGGGGCCGAGGAAGATGAAGGAGCCCATAGGCCTGCGGCCGTCGGAGACCCCCGCGCGGGAGCGACGCACCGCCGAGGCTATGGCCTTGATGGCCTCCTCCTGGCCGACGACGCGGCGGTGGAGCTCGGACTCGAGCTTGAGCAGACGCTCGGAGTCGCTCTCGGCCAGGCGGGCGAGGGGTATGCCCGTCGCCTCGGAGAGGACCGCCCTGACCTCCTCCTCGCCGACCTGGGGCCGGCGGCCCCGGCCCGAGCCCTCCCACTCGCCCTTGAGGGCCTCGAGCCGGGCCTTGAGCCTGCGCACCGAGTCGCGGACCTCGGCGGCGCGCTCGTAGTTCTGGGTCGAGACCAGGGCGAGCTTCTCCTCGGTGAGGCGGCGGATCTCGGCCTCGACCTCGGCCAGCTCGGGGGGTCGGACCGGGCTCGCGACCTTGACCAGGGCCCCGGCCTCGTCGAGGAGGTCGATCGCCTTGTCGGGGAGGAAGCGGTCGGAGACGTAGCGCCGGGCGAGCTCGACCGAGGACTCCACGGCTCGCTTGGTGTAGGCGACCCCGTGGAAATCCTCGTACCTCGACTTGACGCCCTCGAGGATCTCAACGGCCTCGGCGCTCTCCGGCTCCTCGACGAGGACGGACTGGAAGCGGCGCTCGAGGGCGGCGTCCTTCTCGAAGCGCTTGCGGTACTCGTCGAGGGTGGTGGCGCCGATGCACTGGACCTCGCCGCGCGAGAGGGCCGGCTTGAGCATGTTGGAGGCGTCGATCGTGCCCTCGGCCGAGCCCGCGCCGACGACGGTATGGATCTCGTCGATGAAGAGGATGACGTTGCCGGCCTGGGCGATCTCCTTCATTATCCGCTTCAGCCGCTCCTCGAACTCGCCGCGGTACTTGGTGCCCGCGACGACGGCGGCGAGGTCGAGGGCGAGGATGCGCTTGCCGCCCAGGCCCTCGGGGGCGTCGGGCCGGGCTAGGCGCTGGGCGAGGCCCTCCACGATGGCGGTCTTGCCGACGCCGGGCTCGCCGACGAGGACGGGGTTGTTCTTGGTCCGCCGCGAGAGGATGCGCACGACGCGCCCGAGCTCGCGCTCGCGGCCGATGACCGGGTCGAGCCTGCCCTCGCGGGCCCGGGCGGTGAGGTCCCGGGCGAACTCGTCCAGGAGGGGGGTGCGGCCGCCCGCGGCCGCGCGGGCCTGCGAGGCCGGGGCCGGGGAAGCCGGGCGCTGGCCGGCTGGGGCTCCGGGCTCCCGGGCCTCCTCGGCTTCGGAGGGCTCGCGGAGGAGGCGCGCCGCGGCGCGGAGCTGCTCGTAGTAGACCCCATGGGAGGCGAGGAGGCGCTCGAAGGGGGATCCCTGCTCGCGCGCGGCGGCCACGACGAAGTGCTCGGTGCCGATGTAGTCCGAGCCGGCCATGTTGGCCTCCTCGGCGGCGCTCTCGAGGAGGGAGCGGGCGCGGCGGGAGAGGGGGAGGTCGCCGAGGACGATGCCCGACCTCCGGCGCTCTATCGAGCGCTCGAGCTCGTCGCGGAGCTCGATGGTGTCGAGCTTGAGGCTCCGGAGGGCCTTGAAGCCCGAGCCCTCGCCTTCCCGGAGGATGCCGAGGAGGACGTGCTCGGGCAGGACCTGCTCGGCCCTGGTGCGCTTGGCCTCCTCCTGGGCCAGGACGGTGAGGACGCGTTGCGCGCGCTGGGTCAGTCCCTTGAACATCGATCCTCCTTAGGCGAGCGCGGCCTGGGCGACCTCGCCCCGCAGGAAACGGGAGCGCTCGGCATCCCATCCCCCTCCCGGCGAGGCCCCCCCGCCCCCCCCGCCCGAGGCGGCCTCGAGGAGCCCCTGCCCGAGGAGGCCGAGGAGGGAGCCGAGGCGGCCGGGGCCCAGGCCCTCGAGCATGCCCGCGAGCGAGGCGAGCCTGAGGGCGGAGATCAGGCTCGCGGCCTCCTCGAGGCCGACGCGGCGCGCGTTCGCGAGGATGCCGAGGGCCCGCCCCGCTACGTCGAGTATGGCTTCGGGGTCGCGCCGCGCTATCTCGGCCCTCGTCCGCCGCTCCGCGGCCGCGGCCTTGAGCGCTCCGCGCTCCAGGGCCTCGGCTATCTCGGCGGGGCCGTCGCCCGCGGCTCCCCCGGCCGCCAGCTCGAAGACCGAGCCGGTCGAGGCCTCGGCATCGGAATACAGGCCGCGGAGCTGGAGCCCCTCGGCCATGAGGGCGCGGAAGAGCCTATCCTGGAGGCCGGCCAAGCAGAGGGCCGGGAGGTGGAGGAAGGCCGAGAGGGTAAGGCCGGGACCGAGCTCCTCGACGCTGGCGCAGAGCCAGCCGAACTCCTCGTCTAGGGCGAAGGGGGGCGAGCCCGCGGCGGCGCGGGCCCGGCCGGCCGCCTCGGCCAGGCCGAGGGCGAGGCCGGCCGCGGCTTTGGCCTGGAGGCCGGGAAGCCGGGCGATGGCCCGGAAGTGATCGGTCTCGCCCTCGAGGGCGTAGAGGGGGAGCTCCTCGCTGAGGGCGAGGCGGCTCCGCGAATCGGCGGCGAAGGAGGGGGGGAGGAAGGCGAGCTCCACGAGGGCCCGCCGCCGCCCGGCCTCGAGCTCTGCCGGGGCGAGGAAGGACCAGCCGGGGAGGCCCTCGAGGAAGCGGAGCGCGCCGGCTCCCCTCGAGGGAGCCCCGACGCCGGGGAAGGGAAGGCCCTCGATGGCCCTCGAGGCGCGGGCGGCCGTGAGGAGGACCACGTCGTCCTCGGGGCCCGGGGCGCCGAAGGCAGAGAAGGCGGGGAAGGCGAAGGGGAGGCTGGCGATCGCGCTCGAATCGCGGGACCGGATGGGGGCGGGCCAGGCCTCCACGGCCGGGGCTCGTCCGGGGTTCGGGCGCCACCTCGATCGAGCCTCGTCGCGGGCGGAGAGGAGGCGCCTGATCGCGGGGCGGAAGGAGCTGGCGCAGCGCGGGCAGCCGAGGCGGCCCTCCCGGAGCAGAGAAGAGAGGGCGGAGCCGCAGGCCGGGCAGGAGAGGCACTCGGGCTTCGGGCTCGTCACCGCGCCGAAGAGGCCCTCGAGGCGGATGTCGAGGCCCCCCGCTCCGGCCATGATGCCGCGCGAACGGGCGCAGGGCTCGCAGAGGGAGAGATCCCCCTCCGAGCGGCGTATGAAAACCGCGGCGGGCCGCGAGCCGCAATCAGCGCATTCCACTATTGGAACTATAATTGAGGAGCTAGAAAAAGTATAGTAATGCGGCTATAGTGCGCGTGGAGGCGACAAGCGTGCGCAGAGTGCCTAGCTCCTTCCTCGTCCTTTCCCTCGTCCTGGCCGCGCTTCCCCTGGCGGCGGCCGAGCCCGAGATCCTCGTCGGCGCGCTCAAGGGCCCGAGCGGCATCGGCATGGCCCTCCTCTTCGATGCGCCTCCCCTTTCTCCCGAGGGCGGTTCGATCAGGCCAGTCGCCGTGCCGAGCGCCGACCTGATGGTCGCCAAGCTCATCTCCGGCGAGTACTCCGCGGGCGTCCTCCCCGTCAACATGGCCGCCAAGCTCTACGCGGCCGGGGTCCCGATCAAGCTCGCCGCCATCGTCGGCGAGGGCATGCTCTCCTTCCTCAGCGCCGATGCCTCGGTCGCGTCGCTCGCCGATCTCAAGGGCGCGACCGTCAATGTCGCGGGCCAGGGAGCCACCCCCGACTACCTCTTCCGCAAGCTCCTCAAGGAGGCCGGGCTCGATCCGGACAAGGACCTGCGCCTCGACTACTCCCTGCCCTACGCCGAGGCGGCCACGGCCCTCGCCGCCGGCAGGATCCGCTTCGCTCTCCTCCCCGAGCCCTTCACGACCCTGGCCCTCTCGGCTAACCCGGGCCTCCGCCGATCCCTCGACCTCGGCGCCCTCTGGACCGCCTCGACCGGCCAAGCCTCCTATCCCATGACCGCCTTCGTCGTCTCGAGCAAGCTCGCCGCCTCGAAGCCCGGGGCCGTCGCCGCCATCCTCCGCGCCTACGAGGCCTCGATCGCCGCGGTCAAGGCAGATCCCAAGGCCGCTGGCGCCCTCGTCGAGCGCCACGACCTCGGCCTCAAGGCGGCCGTGGCCGAGAAAGCCATACCGCGCTCGGCCTTCGTCTACCTCCCGGCGGCCGAGGCCAGGCCCTCGGTCGAGGCCCTCCTCTCGGTCTTCCTGGCGACCGCCCCAGCCTCGGTCGGCGGCAAGCTCCCCGACGCGGGGTTCTACGGCGCTTTCTAGCGCGAGGAGGAGGCTGGCCGCCCAGGCCGCGGCGGTCCTCCTCGCCCTCGCCGTCTGGAAGCTCGCCTCGCTGGCGGCCCGCTCCGAGCTCGTCCTCCCCCCGCCCGAGCGCGTCCTGGGCATTGCCCTCGGCCTCTACCCGACCTCGGCCTTCCTGGAAGCCCTAGGCGCCACCTTCCTCCGCGGCCTCGCCGCCTTCGCCCTCTCGGCCCTCGCAGGCGGGGCGGCCGGGCTCGCCGCCGGCCTGAAGCCCCTCTTCGGCGCCTTCCTCGCCCCCCTCCTCACCGCGATCAGGGCCACGCCCGTCCTCGCCCTCATCCTCCTCGCCCTGCTCTGGTTCCCCTCCGGCTTCGTGCCCATCTTCGCGGCCTTCCTCATGGCCTTCCCCGTGATGGAGGCCAGCGCCGAGGAGGGGAGCAGGGCGGCCGACCCGCGGCTCCTCGAGATGGCTGCCCTCTTCCGCGTGCCCCGCCGTGAGGTCCTCCTCCGCGTCAGGCTGCCCTCCGCCGCGGGCCACCTCCTCGCGGGGGCCCGGAGCTCCCTGGGCATCTCCTGGAAGGCCGTCGTCGCCGGCGAGGTCCTGAGCCAGCCCCTGCGCGCCCTCGGCACCGGCATGCAGGACGCGCGGGTCCTCCTGGAGACGGGGAGCGTCTTCGCCTGGGCCTCGGCCTCGATCCTCCTGTGCGGCCTCACCGAGTGGCTCTTCGGCATCGCGGCCAGGAAGGCGTCGCGCCGTGGCCTTTGAGCTCGACGGGATAAGCGCCGGCTACGGCGAGGGCCCCGTACTCGATCGCATAACGCTCCGCTTCGAGCCGCGATCGGTCACCGTCGTGCTCGGGCCCTCGGGCTGCGGCAAGACGACCCTGCTCAACGTGATCGCCGGCCTCAAGCGCCCCTCCTCGGGCGAGCGGAGGGGCTTCGAGGGGACGAGCTTCTCCTACGCTTTCCAGGATCCCCGGCTCCTGCCCTGGGAGAGCGCGCGGGAGAACATCGCCTTCGCCCTCTCCGGGGCCCTGGGGCGGCCCGAGGCCCTCGCGCGGGCCGACCGCTTCCTCGCGGCCGCGGGCCTGGCCGAGCGCGCGGGCTCCGTGCCCGCGCGGCTCTCCGGCGGGATGCGGCAGCGCCTCTCCCTCGCCCGGGCCTTCGCCTTCCCCTCCGAGCTGCTGCTCCTCGACGAGGCCTTCAAGGCGGTGGACCTCAAGACCAAGCTCGAGCTGATGGACGCCTTCCTCGGCCTCCAGGCCGAGGAGCGCCGAACCGTCGTGGCGGTGACCCACGACGTCGAGGAGGCGGCCTACCTCGCCGACCGGGCGGTCGTCCTCTCCTCGAGGCCGGCCCGGGTCATCGCGGACTTCCCGATCGAGGTCCCCCGCGGCGAGCGCTCCCTAGGCTCGGCCGCCACCATGGAGGCGGAGGCCCGCCTCTATCGCCTCGCCCTCGGCTAGGGCAGGGACTTACTGGGGCTCGGCGCGGGGGTCCTCGCCCCCTCCCGGGAGGCCGGCCGAGGCCGCGGGGACGGCGCCCCTGCGCGCGAGGGCCAGGGCGACCGCGGCCGTGAGCTGGGGCTCCGTGAAGGGCTTGGCCAGGAAGTCCCCGAGCCGGCCGGGACCCTCGCCCAGGGCCTCGCTCCGCTCCGGCTGCCCCGACACGACGAGGACCTCGATCCCCGGCACGATGGACTTCACCCGCCTCGCGAGGGTGTAGCCGTCCATGAGGGGCATGACCGCGTCCGTGACCAGGAGATCGACGGAGGGGCCGTAGCTCTCCGCCAGGAGGATGGCCTCGCCCGCGTTGGCCGCCACGAGGAGGCGGTAGCCCCGCCGGGCGAGCTGCCGGGAGACGAGGGAGCGGAGGGACTCGTCGTCGTCGACGACGAGTATCGTGGCGCCCGAGGAAGCCGGGAGGGAGGCGCAGCCCTCCTCCCGGTCGGCCTTCCGGGACTCGCTCCCCGAGGCCGCGGCCAGGGGCAGCCAGACGGAGAAGGTCGATCCCTCTCCCGGCGCGGAGGCCACGCCCACCGCCCCGCCCGACTGCTTGGCTATCCCGTAGACCGTCGAGAGCCCGAGCCCGGTGCCCCGCTCCTTGGGCTTGGTGGTGAAGAAGGGCTCGAAGATCCGGTCGAGGAGCTCGGGCGCGATCCCCATGCCCGTATCGCGCAGCTCGAGGACGGCGTAGTCGCCCGGTGCGATGGTGTCGAGGCCCACCGAGCGGGGAGCCTCGAGCCGCGCCGTCCTCGTCGTTACGAGGATCGAGCCCCCGCAGGGCATGGCGTCGCGCGCGTTGACGGCGAGGTTCAGGAGGATCTGCTCGAGCTGAACGGGGTCGGAGAGGACGTAGGGGGCCTCGGGCGCCAGGTCGAGGCGGAGGCTGACGTCGTCGGAGAGGAGGCGGCCGAGCATCTTCTCGGTATCCTGGATCAGGGCGTTGAGGTCGACCGCTTTGAGCGTGGCGGGTTGGCGGCGGGAGAAGGCGAGGAGCTGCCGCGTCAGGTTCGAGGCTCGGGCGGCGGCCTTCTTGATGCCCTCGAGATCCTCCCGCGCCTCGCCGGAAGCCGGGAGCTCCTCGCCCAGGAGGTTCGCGTAGCCGAGCACCGCGGTGAGGATGTTGTTGAAGTCGTGGGCTATGCCGCCGGCGAGGCGGCCGATCGCCTCCATCTTCTGGGCCTGGAGGAGGCGCTCCTCGAGGCGGCGCCGCTCGGTCGTGTCGGTGAGCTCGCCCTGGATGCCCGCGACGTTCCCGTCCTGGTCGAGGATGAGGGCCGCGTTGGCCAGGACGAGGATCTCGCGGCCGTCGACCGACTTGAGCCCGAGCTCGGCGAGCTCGAGGCGGCGGGCGGCGAAGAGCCCGGCGCGGAAGCTGTCCCAGGCCGTCCGGTCGCGGAAGAGGCTCTCGAGCGGGGGAGCCCCGCCCCCGGGGAGCTCGCCGACGAGGCGGAGGAAGGCGGGATTGGCGTCGGTGACCCGTCCCTCGACGTCGGCGAGGAAGTTGCCCGAGATGCCCTCGTTGAAGAGGCGGCGGAAGCGCTCCTCGCTCTCGCGCAGGCGCTCCTCCATCGCCGCCCGGTAGAGGGCGATCTCGATGGCGGTGCGGAGCTCGCGCTCCTCGAAGGGCTTGAGGATGTAGCCGAAGGGCTGGGTGAGCTTGGCCCGCGCCACCGTCTCGTCGTCGGCGTAGGCGGTCAGGAGGACGATGGGCGTGCGCCTGCGTTCATGCACGATCCGAGCGGTCTCGACGCCGTCGAGCTTGCCGCGGATCTTGATGTCCATGAGGATGAGGTCGGGCGCGAGGGAGTCCAGCCGCTCGAGGAGCTCCTCGCCCGAGGAGAAGACGCCCGCCACGCCGTAGCCGGAGCGCTCGAGGAAGCTGCGTATGTCGAGGGCGACGATGTACTCGTCCTCGACGACGACTATTCCGGGCACGACTCCCCTCCGATCCTACCTAGCCGGGGGAAAGCCGAAGCGCTCGAGCTCGGCCTCGATCTTCTCCCGGTCGAGGGGCTTCACGAGGTAGCTCGTCGCGGCCCCGTCGTAGTAGGCCTCGATGACGTTCTTCGGGTCCTCGAGGACCGAGGTCATGATCACCTTCGCCTCGCCCGTCGGCTTGACGCCGACCTCGCGCTCGTAGGCCCGCAGCCGCTTCAAGGCCTCCTGCCCGTCCATCTTAGGCATCATGATGTCCATGAAGACGATATCGTAGGGCTTGGACTCCTCCCAGGCGAGGCGGAAGGCCTCGACCGCCTCCTCGCCATCGACCACCACGTCCACATCGCCGTAGCTCTCGAGCAGCTTCTGCATCATCCGGCGGCTGCCGAAATCGTCCTCGACTACTAATATGCGCATATCCCCTCCCGCTACCTAGCGCTGAAGCCTCGTCTTGGCCGCCTCGCGGACCCGCTCGGCGAGGCGGCCCAGCTCCGCGAGGTCGCCCTTCCGCGCGAGGATGAGGGCCGAGAGGGCCATGCGCGCCCCTTCCTGGTCCCCCGCCTCGCCCAGCTCGTCCCGTATCGCCTTGAGGCCGCGCTCGCTCGCCTCCGCCCGATCCCCCGCGGCGCTGCGCCCTATATGCTCGGCGAGCTTCTCCAGGAGGCCCGCGAGGGCCGAGCCGGCCTTGGCCGCCTTGGGCGGCTCGGGCTCCGCCGCCGCGGGCATGGCGCCGCGCTCGAGCTCGTCGAGGGCGGCTGAGAGCCCGTCCGCCCGTATCGGCATGGGAACGAAGGCCAAGCCCGCGCAGGCGGAGAGCCGTGAGCGCAGGCCCCCGCCGAAGCGCGAGGCGACGAGCAGGCGGCCCGCGAGGCTGCCTATGCCCTCCTGGTCGTGGACGCCCGCTAAGGCACGCTCGTCGGCGAGGACGAGCTCGTCCCCGCCGGCCGCCTCGGCCGAGGCGGCGAAGCGGGCGGAGGCGCCGAGGCTGGCCAGGGCCTCGGCCGCCGAGGCCTCCGACCGCTGGTCGAAGCCGAGGACGAGGACCTCCCTGCCCTCGAGGCGGGGCGCCCGCGGGGGCGCCGGCTCCGCTCCCGCGGCGAAGGGGACGCGCAGCTCGAAGCGGCTGCCCTTTCCGCGGGCGCTCTCCACCCGCACCGAGCCCCCGAGGAGCTCGACGTTGCGCTTCACGATGGAAAGCCCGAGCCCCGTCCCGCCCGCGCGCCTGGTCGTGGAGGCATCGAGCTGGGTGAAGCGCTCGAAGGCGCTCTCGATCCTGTCCGGGGCGATGCCGATGCCCGTGTCCGTCACCGAGAAGAGGAGCTCGAGCCTCCCCTCGCCCCCGGGAGTCGGCTCGGGGCCCGGCCCGGCGGCCTCGACGGCAAAGGAGATCGAGCCTGAGTCGGTGAACTTGACGGCGTTGTCGAT
>Ga0116155_10000633_pt1 | contig 27905 bp, 18 predicted proteins | sample AD_UKC032_MetaG_FD_89890 | JGI IMG/M metagenome (GOLD analysis project Ga0116155, IMG submission 89890) | Active sludge microbial communities of municipal wastewater-treating anaerobic digesters from USA - AD_UKC032_MetaG | ecosystem: Engineered > Bioreactor > Anaerobic > Digestate | place: USA...
ATGCCTTTAAATATACACCCGAAAATGGAACAGTCAGATGTACTGTTGAAATAAAACCCGGTGAAAAGGACTGTAACAGGCAAATACTTAATTTAAAAGTAATCGATACAGGGCCGGGAATTGAAAAAGAAAATCTTGATAAGATCTTTCAAAGATTTTTCAGGGTGGAAGGCAGAACTGAAACCACAGGCTATGGTACCGGTATAGGATTGTCACTGGTCAGTGAGTTTACAGGTTTGTTGCATGGTGAGATAAAAGTGAACAGTACTCCCGGAAAGGGTTCGGAGTTTATCATTAGCCTGCCACTTGGGAAAGACCATCTCTCTTCTGATGAGTATGTAATTATGCGGGATGAGAAGAAGGAAACTCCGGGGTCAAAAATAATAAGCTATCCTGTCAGCAATATAAAGGATCAGAATGTCAGGCTTAATGAAGGGATAATGAGAGTCCTGGTTATTGAAGATAACGATGATCTGAGGAATTTTATAAAAGATAATCTCACGGACGGTTACCATGTCCTTCTTGCTGAAAACGGCAGGACAGGCATTAATATAGCATTTACGATGATGCCCGATATTATCGTTACTGATATCATGATGCCTGATATTGACGGGATAACTTTGTGCAGGCAGCTTAAAAACGATGAACGTACCAGTCATATTCCTGTAATAATGCTGACAGCTAAAGCAACAATGGACGATAAGCTTGACGGATTAAGATCGGGAGCTGATGACTACATTATTAAGCCCTTTATCATGGTTGAACTGAGCGTACGTATTGAAAATCTGCTTCAGTTACGTAAAAAACTCAGAGCGAAATATCTTAACCTGAAAGTCTCTGATAACAGTGATGAAAAATCCGGATCGGTGGATGAACGGTTTATGGGAAAAGTATTACAAATAATAAGCGATAACATCAGTAATTTTGATTTCGACGTCGGGATACTGCACGAACAGCTTGGTATGAGCAGGATGCATCTTTTCCGTAAGATCAGGATTTTAACCGGTCTGACTCCTCATTCGCTGATCCGCAATTTACGTCTTGAAAAAGCAGCTGATCTGATATCACGAAATGCAGGCAATATTACTGAAATTGCTTACAGTGTCGGTTTCTCGAATGCATCTGGTTTTACAAAGGCTTTCAGGGATCATTTCGGAGTTTCGCCACGAAAATACTCAGAAAACAGATTGCACAAACCCGGCTTTGGCAGAAATGAAAACCGGAATTACCCTTAGGGAGAAGGAGAGAGGAAGAAGAGGAGAGGGGGAGATGAGGAGAGGTATGAGGCGTGAGGGATGAGGTATGAGGCGTGAGGGATGAGCGATGAGGCGTGAGGGATGAGCGATGAGTCTGAAATTTTGTCGACTGCCAACTGCCAACTGCCAACTGCCAACTTTCGGATAGCTTAGAGAAGTGAGAGATGAGCGGAGAGTGATTTAAATCTACGTATTAAAAAACGTATTAAAAAACGTATTTTAATACGTAGATCAGGATAAAGGAAGCGCGGAGCAGAAATTATCTGAACTTAATTCAGGAAATTGAAATTTACCGGATTTAACCAACGAGGCTCCGCGCTGAGATCAATTAATTATATCATTTATTACTTCCAATTTTTATTATGGCTGAAGCAGGATCAGGCAGATTCTTAAAGTTGATCCCGGCCTCTCCACGTCCTGACATTATCCCTTATAAGCGGTCCAAAATGATGACCTCCCGGTACTTTTTTCATCCCGGTGACTTTATTATTGATGCCGTCATCAACGACTTTTTCTTTACCGGTTCCGATTACAGTACAATTCATCGTTTTATCTCCCAGGACTACTGCTGCATTAGTTGCTTTCAGTCCGCTGAAATTATTTCCCAGTATAAGTGCATTTTTTGCACAGACTATATTCGGTACCGTAACTATACCGAAGAGGTCCTGAGTTATTCCTCCATTGATATATACACCTGTTTCACACGTACCTGTGAACCTGTTGTTACGGATCACGGGATCCTGGGAGTTCAGGGCTGTTATACAACAATCGGATCCATTGAGATTAAACAGGTTTCCTTTAATTGTAAAGAGCATCGGTAATCTTTGGGTCGGATCTGTCCCAATCCAGGTATCACATAAAACTATTGAAGAAACCTGCCTTGTATTAAATTGATTCCCGGTTATAACATAAGAACATCTCCTTATTGGGTTGATTTCAGTGTTACTTAAAAATCCGGCATCTATATCTTCTATGAAAATGTCGTATTGTTGTGAACCAGTAAAAATATTGTTGGTAATACTTATACAGGAGTTGTAATTGGCAATAAAAAATAAAGGTATCTTGCATTTATTGAGTCGGCAACCTGTAACAGTAAATGTTGCATTTTCACCCAGTGAAAATCCTTCCGCACCGTCGAGGAAATTATCAAAATAGCACTCTTTGAATACATAATCTCCTTTTGTCAATAGATAATTAACGCCGTCTTTTGGCCAGATGTAATCAACGCCTATCCAGAAAGCCAGCCAGGTATTATGCTCGGTTACCCAGTACATATCTTTAGACATATCCTTATTGGTTCCGCCTATGAAACTGCAGTTCTTCACAAGAAGCTTTTGAGGAGGTCCATCCGGGTGGTAGTATTCATCATTATAATTGTTCACCATGAACATTGAATAAAGATCGCTTCCGATAGAGGTATCATAATCCTCTTCATCTGATAGAAATCCGTCAGGCGTCAGAAAAGTAATATCAGATAATGTGATATCGCCTCCAATTAATCGCCACCAGCCCGGAGTTTTATTTTCATCCAACTGAGATAACTGATCAATCGATGGTTTGAGGATTATTTTGGTTTTTTCTTTCCCGGCTCCAACCAGTGAGCCGTTAAAACCATATAATTCCATATATCCAAGATGGTATTCACCCTGGCTCAGTTTTATGACTGATCCGGGTTCTGCGCCGCTAATAAGCGCCTTCAGTTCATCCGTATCATCACCATCAGCAGAAGGGCTGTAGGTGATCGGAGGGACACAGGGTTTGAATCCTTTGTCAAAACCCGGAGAAAGACCTTTTCCGGGATCAAACCCGGAATCTTTGGAGCACGATGCAATTATGATGCACAGCGCTGCCGGAATCAGAAAAATAAATTTTTTCATTGTAACAATTTTTAATAAAGGGTACTAAGATTAGTTCCATCATAATGTATCAATATCCTGGACTGGTAAATTTCATAAGGTAAAATTCAGAGTTTGAAAACAGAAAATCCACCTCATTTGTAACATAAACTTTACTTATTGTTTCATTTTCAGTCTCTCTCTGGTGAAATTCGGATTTATACAAATTTTTTTGATTTTACTCCGTTGAGGTTTTTAACTTACTTTATTCATGAAGTGATTTTCAAGCTCCCCGTAACTATCTAATTTACCCATGTATTAGAAAGTCGTTCGTTATTGTAGTCTATGAATTAATCAGGTTGAGGGCATTTTATTCCGATATTTAATTATTTTTATCACTCATAATCAAAAATATTATCATGACTGATCAACCCGGGAAAATAGGCAATTACCGTTACCGTATCCTTGCCCTCGTATTTATGGCAACCACAATCAATTATTTTGACCGCAGCATAATCGGAGTTATGGCCCCGACGCTTCAAAAGCTTTTTGACTGGTCGAATAAGGATTATGCGGCAATAACGGTCTCATTTAAGGTTGCTTATGGCATCGGTTTACTTTTTATGGGTGGTCTGATCGACAAGCTTGGGACAAAAATCGGGTATACAATTTCGATTGCTATCTGGAGCATTTTCGGCATGCTGCATGCAGCGATAAGGCCTGCCTTCAGCCTGATAGGTTTCATGGCTGCAAGGTTTGGCCTCGGAATTGGGGAATCGGGCAATTTCCCGGCAGCAATAAAAACTGTCGCTGAGTGGTTCCCGAAAAGGGACAGGGCTTTTGCAACAGGGATTTTTGATGCTTCGACAAGCGTCGGGGCAATACTGGCACCATTTATTGTCGGGGCTATCGTAACTGTTGAAGGCCATAACTGGCAGATCCCTTTCCTTTTTACTGGGGCACTCAGCGCTTTATGGGTATTTCTCTGGTGGAGAACATATAATAAACCTGAACTTCATCCAAAGGTTACCAAAACCGAACTTGCATACATAAACAGTGATTCAGAACCGGAGACAGCAGAAAGAATACCCTGGGTGAAAACCATTCCCCGCAGGGAGACCTGGGCTTTTGCTCTGACAACTGTGACCGATGCCGTCTGGTGGTTTTACCTCTTCTGGGGTGCAAAATTCCTTTTTGAACAATTCGGCGTAGACATCAATAATGTAGGATTACCTTTTCTGGTTATTTTTATTATGGCTGATGCGGGAAGTCTGATTGGAGGATTAGCTTCAGGAGCACTCATAAGGAAAGGCTGGTCAATAAATAAAGCACGTAAAATTACACTGCTGGTTAATGCAATAATTATTCTGCCTGTATCCCTGGTACCCATAATAGCAAGCAAGTGGCTTGCAGTATTTATAATTGGTATTGGAGCCTTCGGCCATCAGTCCTGGTCAATAAACAGCTATACACTCGTACCCGATGTATTCCCGAAAAAAGCAACAGCATCTGTTATAGGTATCGGGAAAATGGTGGGAGTTGTTGTCTCCATTGTTGCAGATCTTGCTCTGGGTTCGGTCCTTGATAAAGCAGGTAATTCAGGTTATTTCTGGGCGTTCGTAATTGCAGGATTCTCTTATCTTGCCATCCTGGGATTTGTCCATATGCTGATGCCGAAGATGACACCACTTGACGATAATCTGGAATATATAAAAAAGTAGTTCTGATCTTTGATTAATTGCCCTGGTGCTCTTTGAGTAACCTTTTTTAAATTCAAAATGAAGAAGAATCTGATTGTTTTGATACTGGCTTTGAACAGTATCTTTCTAAACAGCCAGAATGCCGACAGCATCTGGATCGTGAACAACTATACAAAATCGGAATTTAAGATCCCCATGAGGGATGGAATTAAATTATTCACTTCAGTTTATATCCCGAAAGATTATACAGAAAAGCATCCCATCCTTATAACGCGTACTCCATATTCATGTGCTCCCTATGGGAAGGCCATGAAAGCTTATTGGAACAGCTATTTGAAATATTACCTCCGGGAAGGTTATATAATGGTTAACCAGGATGTCAGGGGCAGGTGGATGAGCGACGGTGATTTTGTCGATATAAGGCCTTTCAATCCTGATAAAAAAACAAATAACGATATTGATGAGTCGAGCGATACATATGATACCATTGACTGGCTCCTGAAGAATGTCCCGGGGAATAATGGGAAAGCGGGGGTGTTCGGAATTTCTTATCCGGGATTCTATTCAACAATGGCAGCTGCCAGTAATCATCCGGCTCTCGTTGCAGTCAGTCCCCAGGCGCCTGTCACAAACTGGTTCATCGGAGATGACTTCCATCACAACGGTGCCTTTTTCCTGATGGATGCTTTCAGCTTTTATTCAGCATTGGGATCAGGATTTGGTACGCCACGCGCTTATCCCACAACGGTTGGTCCCGTAAGTGCCGGATTTCCCATCCATGATAACTATAAATTCTTCCTTGAAACGGGTCCTTTAACTGCTTTTATGAAACTGACAGGTGACACTGTAAAGTTCTGGAAAGACCTTTTTGCTCATCCTGATTATGATTCATTCTGGAAAGCCCGTGATGCCAGAAATGCTACAAAAAGCCTCAACCCGGCAATGTTATGGGTTGGTGGTCATTTTGATGCTGAGGATAACTGGGGTGCCTGGAATGCGTACCTGGCAGCTGAACAAAATAATCCCGGGAAAGAATTTAACAAGCTGATAATGGGTCCGTGGTATCATACACAATGGGCTGCAACTGACGGTACTCATCTTGGTAATATTAATTTCGGAAGCAATACATCCCTCTGGTACCAGCAGAATTTTGAAATACCCTTCTTCAATTATTTTTTAAAAGGGAAAGGAGATATTTCAAATCTTGCAGAGGCTAACATTTTTCTTACCGGATCGAATGAATGGATGACTTTTGAAAACTGGCCTCCTGCCGGAAAAGAAGACAAAAGCCTGTTTCTGCATGGAGGAGGAGAGCTCGGATGGAACATTCCGGAAGTAAAAACTTCTTACAGTGAATACTTAAGTGATCCTTCAAAACCTGTCCCATATGCCGGGCATGTCCACTTTCAAAGGACCAGGGAATACATGACAGATGATCAGCGTTTTGCGGAACGAAGACCGGATGTGTTGTCCTTTAAGACTCCGGTCCTTGATGAAGATATTACTGTTACAGGTGTAGTAACTGCTGATCTGGCTGCATCAATTTCAACCACTGATGCTGATTTTGTAGTAAAGCTCATTGATGTATTTCCTGACGATCTTTCCTGGAATGACGTAGATATCTATTCAGAAGAGGAACATTCACAGTCTTATCCCATGGGAGGATATGAAATGCCGGTACATATTGAAATATTCAGGGGAAGATACAGGAATAGTTTTGAAAAACCACAGCCATTTGTCCCGGGAAAGATCGACAGGGTTAAATATGATATCGGGAATGTGGCCCATACCTTCAGGAAAGGTCACAGGATAATGATACAGATACAAAGCAGCTGGTTTCCTCTTGCCGACAGAAACCCTCAGAAATTTGTGAATATATATGAAGCTTCTGAAAGCGATTTTCAGAAATCGGTAATCCGGATCTGGCACGATAATAAAAACACAAGCAGGATAATCCTGCCTGTATTAAAGAGGTAAAGGTTGCTAATATCTTGGAAGTGTATAGCCGTTATTATATTTTGGTATTATAAGGCTGTTTGCTGTTTTTGTTGTAAAGAGCTGTTTATCATTATTCCAGAAGACCTTTTCTCCGGTCCGGAAAGCAATATTTCCCATTTGTGCGACCAGGCCAACATTACGGCCAATATTTATATCGGCGTTAAGCTTCTGCGGAGTATTGTTCTTAATGCAGTCGAGGTGATTTCTTACATGCAGGTCAAGACCGACGCCAACATTTGCCTGGAGCGGTACTGCTTCTGTTCTTTCTTTTTCGGGGAATACCTCCCACCCTTTACGGTCAAGTACAAGAGTTCCGTTCTCTCCTGTATAAGCCATTCCGTGAGGTCTTTTCCAGTTACCGAGTCCGATACCGATTGTATGTTCCCATGTCATTGTAAAATCTTTAAAATCGTAAACGGCAGTCATCGTATCGGGAGTTACCATTGCATCATCGGGGAAAGCATATTTTCCGCCAATAGCCATAACTGAGGCCGGTACAGATTTATTCATTCCGTAGAGAATATAATCTATCAGATGTACTCCCCAGTCGGTCATTACTCCTCCGGCATATTCCCAGTACCATCGCCATGACTGATGGAAATGGTTCTTGTTAAAGGGCCTTTTCGGTGCCGGGCCGAGCCACAGATCATAATCGACTCCTGCAGGAACCGGTGAATCCGGGACCTTGGGTATGGCAGTTTTCCAGTCGACAAATGACCATGCTTTACAGGCTCTGATACGGCCAAGCTTTCCGGATTTGAGGTAATTTATCGCATCAACAAAATGAGGCTGACTTCTCTGCCATTGGCCCACCTGGACTATTTTTCCGTGCTTCTTTACAGCTTTCTGCATAATGTTGATCTCTGCAATCGAATTCCCGATAGGTTTTTCAACATATACATGTTTTCCTGCTTCGAGTGCATCGCAGAGCATAAGACAGTGCCAGTGGTCGGGAGTTCCGATGATTACAACATCAATATCCTTATTCTCAAGCATATTGCGGTAGTCAACATAAAGTTTGGGTTTGGGCCGCCCCATTTTTATTACTTCATCAGTCCGTCGGTTTAGCACATTGCGGTCAACATCACACATGGCGGCACATTCAACTTCGGGATTCTTAAGGAATGATGAAAGATCGCTCCATCCCATACTGTTACCTCCAATGAGTGCCACTCTGATCTTGTCAGAGGGAGCTACTCTAACCCCTGATCGTGAATAAAGTGCTTCGAGAGGAATAACTGACCCTGCTGCCAGTACAGATGCTGTTTTAATGAAATTTCTTCTTGTCGAGGTCATAATTATGATGATTTTTTAAAGAACCGGAAAGTTAATAGATAATTCTTTCAATTATCATACCATTTTGTTAAAAATGATAAAAACCACCGCAAGATAAGCCGGCATTCAGCTTGCAATAATTGCCTTTTATGTTTAATTTTACATTACGGTACCATTAAAGACTTTCCTCCTGGGGCCTGCCTGCCGAAGCGACAGCGCAGGCAGGGATTTAGGGGTGGATTTCAGCTTGTAGAGATAGAGGCCGGAGAAAAAAAAGAAAGAATCGTAAAGGTAGAATAACCTCTTTATCCCCATGAAACCGGAGTAAAAAATTGGTTTTCGGATTCCCGGTAAATATTTATTTGATAATTTAGATAATTGTTTGTTGTTATAGTTTATGAATTAATCAGATTAAATATAAGATAATGAAAATTAATAAATTTTTATTGGCAATTGCATCATGGATATTGGTTTCATCGTTGATAGTTGCTCAGACTGGTGACCCTGATACTCCTGTCCCTCCGGATCCTTCAATTAAGATCGGCAGACTTGATAACGGAATTACCTATTATATCAAATATAACAAGAAACCCGAGCAGAGGGTGGAACTGAGGCTGGCTGTCAATGCCGGATCAATATGTGAGACTGACGGGCAGCAGGGCCTGGCACATTTCATGGAACATATGTGCTTTAATGGTACGAAGAACTTCCCCAGCAACAGGATTGTTGATATGCTTGAAGAAATGGGGATGAAGTTCGGAGCCGAAATTAATGCTTTTACGAGTTTCGATCAGACAATATATATGCTGAAAGTTCCGACTGATAAGGCTGAAACAATAAATACGGGCTTTCAGGTACTGGAAGACTGGGCCCATCAGGTGAGCCTTGAAGATGTTGAAATTGACAAGGAACGAGGAGTGATTGTTGAGGAATGGAGATTGGGGCTTGGTGCTGAGGACCGTATGATGCAGAAATATATCCCCGTCCTTTTAAAAGGATCAAGATATGCAGAGCGGCTGCCGATAGGTAAGGTTGAAATTATTAAATCATTTCCGTACGATACTCTCAGAAGCTTTTACAATAACTGGTACAGACCCGATCTGATGGCTGTGGTGGTTGTGGGGGACATAGATACAAAACTGGCCGAAGAAAAGATCAGAGAACATTTCGGACGTATACCTGCTAAGAGTAATCCTCAGCCAAGAATCGAATTCCCTGTCCCCGAAAACACCGATCCGCTTATAAGTGTTGTTACTGATAAGGAAGCATCGGGATTTGATGCACAGATAATGTTCAAACAACCAAAGGCAGCTTCAATTACATATAAAGATTACCGCAACAGCCAGATGCGGTCGTTATATACCAGTATGTTCAATACCAGACTTCAGGAGATAGCCCGGAAGCCTGATGCTCCTTTCATGTATGCCGGAGGCGGTTACGGATCTTTCATCGGCAGGTCGTTAGATGTTTATTCCCTTTACGTTTCTTCAAAGGAAAACCAGCTGGATAAAAGCATTGAACTGATACTTTCTGAAAATGAAAAAGTCCGTCAGTTCGGATTCAACAATTCTGAACTTGAAAGGGAGAAGAAGAATATCCTCACAATGTACGAACAAGGTGCAAAAGAAGCTGATAAGACTGTATCATCGACTTTTGCAGATGAGTTCATAAGGAATTACATGACACGTGAATGTATTCCGGGTTACCAGAAAGAATATGAGATGGTTAAAGAACTACTTCCCGGCATAACTGTAGAGGAGATCAACAAAATGGGACAGTCCTGGATCACCGGGAATAATATCATAGCACTGGTTACCGCCCAGGAAAAAGAGGGAGTAAAGGTCCCGACAGAACAGGAGGTTGCTGAGATAATTAAAGCAGCAGCTTCAAAAAAAGTCGAGGCATATGTCGACAAAGTATTGGAAACGCCGCTATTAGCTGAACAACCTGTCTCTTCTCCGGTCATTAAGAAAACTGAAAACAATGAATTCGGGTATACTGAACTGCAGTTCGGTAACGGTGTCAGGATGATATTGAAACCAACCGATTTCAAGAACGATCAGATACTGATTTCATCTTTCAGCTTTGGTGGCAATTCTCTCTATCCCGATCAGGATGTTCTTACAGCGACCCTGGCGCCAACAGTTATTGTTCAGAGCGGACTGGGTGATTATAACATGACTGATCTGCAGAAGAAATTATCAGGTATAACTGCCTCACTTACTCCTTACATTGATGAACTCCGTGAAGGAGTAAGAGGTACCTGTTCTCCAAGGGACCTTGAGACAATGCTTCAGCTCAATTACCTCTATTTTACAAGGATCCGCCGGGATGAGGATGCCTTTAATACATTAAAATCGCGGTTAAAAAATCAGCTCAGACCAATGAAGGCTGTTCCGTTAATGATATTTTCCGATACTCTTGCAAAAATAGTCTCAAAGAACAATCCACGGGTAATTACACTGCCCACCGAAGCACAAATTGACCAGATTAACCTTGACAGGGTTATTGAAATATTCAAAGACCGCTTTGCTGATGCAAGTGATTTTACATATGTTATGGTTGGCAATTTTAAGGTGGATGATATTACCCCTTTACTTGAGAAATATATAGGGGGACTTCCTTCAACAAAACGGAAAGAGAACTGGAGAGATGTATCGCCGGAATTTCCGGAGGGAAAGGTTGTGGTTGATGTACCGAAAAACTCAGAGCAGCAAAGCCGTGTTGCCATGGTATGGGAAGATGATTTCAGGTGGAAACCTAAAGACAGGCAGGGATTCTCGGTGTTAATGAGCATCCTGGCGATAAAATTAAGGGAATCAATGCGGGAAGATCAGGGAGGCGTTTATGGTGTAAGCATCTCCGGCAGTCCGGAAAAACTGCCAAAGCCAAAATTCTCAATTGTGTCACAGTGGGGCTGCAGTCCCGATAACATTGAAAAGCTTGCTCAGACTGTTCTTGATGAAATGAATAAGATCAAAAATGAAGGTCCCACAGAAACGGATCTGAATAAGGTAAAAGAAACATTTATACGTGAACGCGAAACACAGGTAAAGGAAAATTCTTTCTGGTTGTCGTACCTTCAGAATCATTATCAGTATGGTTCGAGGATCCTTTCCCTTGAGGAATACAAAGAATCCGTTAATGCTATGACATCTAAAAAGATACAGGCTGTTGCCAAAAGATATCTCGATACAGGGAATTATGTGAGAGTGGCTCTGACACCTAAACCTGATCTGCAGCCAAAATAACCAGTATCAGAATAATCCGTGCAGTTCGGCGTTGATCTTGTCGATCACTTCGCTGAGATGATCTTTATTTGTGGGGAAATCATAATGATCGGCTTCGATTACCAGCATCTTGCCGAGGTTATAGGTTTCAACCCAGGCCTCATATCTCTCATTAAGCCTTTTAAGATAATCAAGACGTATGGAACTTTCATATTCACGTCCCCTTTTCTGGATCTGGTTTACCAGGGTGGGAACCGAAGCCCTCAGGTAAAGCAAAAGATCGGGTGGCTGAATAAGTGAACTCATCATCTTAAACAGTGCAGTGTAGTTCTCAAAGTCGCGGGTAGACATTAATCCCATGGAATGCAGGTTTGGAGCGAAGATATATGCATCCTCGTATATGGTTCTGTCCTGAACAATGGTTTTATCCGATTTCTTTATTTCTATTATCTGGCTGAAGCGGGAATTTAAAAAGTAGATCTGCAGGTTGAATGACCAGCGAAGCATATCTTCATAGAAATCATTCAGGTAAGGATTGTCATCAACATCCTCATAATGCGGGGTCCACCCGTAATGTTTTGCAAGCAGTCCGGCAAGAGTGGTCTTCCCCGATCCAATATTTCCCGCAATGGCAATATGCATGATTAATTTTTTTAAGGCATGTAAAAATATTAAAAAAATATATGATTACAGAAAATTATACAGCTCTTCTATATACTCCCTTGTATTTGATAAACGGGGGACCTTATTCTGTCCGCCGAGTTTGTTTTTTGATTTCATCCAGTTAAGGAAGGTACCGGCCGGTGCAACTCTGACTAATGGCAACACCAGGTTTATATCACGGAACCTTTTTGCTTCATAATCGGAATTGACCGATTTGAGGGTTGCATCCAGTACTTCTGTAAAAAGTGCCATATCGGAGGGCATTTTTTCAAATTCAATTATCCATTCATGTGAACCCTTTGAAGATGTGCTCATATAAACCGGTCCGGCAGTGTATTCCGAAATAATCGCCCCGGTGGCTTTGCATGCTTCATGAAGAGATGCCTCAGCATTATCGATTATTACCTCTTCTCCAAAAGCGTTTATAAAATGTTTTGTCCTTCCCGTGATACGGATCCTGTAAGGGTCCGTTCCTGTAAATACCACCGTATCACCCATCATGTATCGCCACAATCCTCCGTTGGTTGAAATGACAATCGCATAATTTACACCCTCTTCAACTTCTCCAATTCCATATGCATGAGTATCCGGATTACCGGGGGTGCCGGCAGGAATGAATTCATAAAAGATACCGTAGTCGAGCATCAGAAGCATATCTGATGATTCCGGATCGTCCTGTATACCGAAAAATCCCTCAGAGGCGTTATATGTCTCCATGTAATGCATCTGATCTCCGGGTATAAGTTTTTTATAGATTTCGCGATAGGGAGAAAAGCTTATTCCGCCATGAAAAAAGACTTCGAGGTTCGGCCATACATCAGGAAGGCTTGATTTTCCGGTATAACCAAGGATGTATTTTATCAGGCTCAGGTACCAGGAAGGAGTCCCGGAGAAATTTGTAATATTTTGTTTGACTGTCGCTTTTGTTATCAGCTCGAGTTTCTTTTCGAAATCATCAAAAAGTGCTATCTCCTTTTTGGGGGTTCTGACAATCTCGGCGTAAAACGGGCTGTTTTCGATCATTATTGCTGAGAGATCACCGCATAGAGCCCCGCTTCCAAACTGATCGATCCTGTGACTTCCGCCGAGCGTAAGTGATTTCCCCGGAAAGATCCTGGTTGCCGGATAATTATTGATATATATGGCCAGGATATCCTTTATGGCCCTGTATTGTGATTCCTCCAGGGCTTCGCGGCTCATCGGGATAAACTTGCTTTTTGAGGATGTGGTACCTGAAGACTTTGCAAACCACCTTATTTTCCCGGGCCACAAAAGATCTTGTTCCCCTCTGCCCATGCGGTCAACGTAAGGTATCAGATCATCATAGGTCTGGAGCGGTACTCTTTCCTGGTAATCCTTCAGGGAGCTTATTGATGCATACCTGTACTTTTGTCCCCATTCAGTGTTCGAGGCCTTTTCAAGCAGGTAAGAAAAAATTTCTTTTTGGGTCTCGACAGGATATCTCCTGAAATTGTCAATCTGCTTTAAACGCTGAGAATTAACCAAATTGAATATTGAAGATAAGAGGGGCATCGGGAAGGTCAGTCAGACAATAAAGATAATCAAATTCATAATCAAAGTATTCTCTCAACCGAAAACCTCTTTTAGCACTGAGAGCGAATTGATCCTTTTTAATCCCGGCAGATGGATTGAGAAATATTTTATCAGGGTCTCGAGGACCTCATTTCGCAGAGCGCCGGTAAGCATGATCTTATCTGCATTTTCATAGGATGAAGAAAACAGAGAGGAAAGGATGAATGATATTTCCTGAACTGCATAATTGCCATGAGCCGGAGGATAAGGAATGAACTTACCATTCAGCATGTCAAAATATTTATCACAATGTGCTTCCGGTTTCCGTGGCTCGAATCCAAGATAAGTGCTTAGACCGGCCAGAAATGCAAGATGAAAATTCGCGTACCTTTCACGGCTGTTGTCAAAATAGAGAATCGAATTCTCCAGAAAGTCAAACAGTTCAATATTGGGGCTTTCTTCTCTGAGTACTGTTGTCAGGACTTCGCCAAGAAATAGTGCGACGGAGCTTTTCCTTATGTCAGAGTATATATCTGCCGGAGAATATGAAGCTGAAAAATCCTTCATTATCTGCATTTCCCTCGATTCTTTATAATAGATTGCCATTTCGAGTATGGACATCGGCTGAAAAAGAACATTATGTTTCCCTGAATTTTTACTTCTTAAGCCTTTTATCAGGCACGATATCCGCCCGTATTCCCTTGCAAAGAGCTGAACAACAATTCCCGAATCGGAATATTTTATCTGATGAAGCACTATTGCCTTTGTTGAATCGATCATCAGTAAGTAGTTTTGTTCAAAAGTAATACAATTTGATAATTATGGTACTTGATCTGTGAAACCGGAATTGTTATATTTGTAGATCAACCTGCTGTCTGATGATCGCTACAAATAATGAGGAGCTTGTAAAGAGAATTGCGAAGCTTGCCCGGCAGAACAAAGAGCTGGAAGAAAAAGCAAAAGCTTTACTGAAAATGAATGAGATTCTTCAGAGGGATTATGAAAAGATGAGAGCCCTCTGTGAGAAATTATCTCCTGATGGGAAGAAGGAGGGTACCGAAGCAGAGAGGAAAGAAAAGTCGCTTAAATTCAATATGGCGACCGTCCTGTTCTCTGAGATTCATACAAGTTCAATAATGTCGGAAGGAACCGATTCGGCTCTTTTAATGGATGAGCTTGATGAAATCCTTTTCGAATTCGACCAGATTGCTTCGAGGTATAATATTGAAAAGATAAAGACAATAGGAGACACCTTCATGTGTGCCGGCGGAATACCTGTGAAGAACATCACAAACCCTGTGGATGTGGTAATGGCGGCGATTGAAATGAGGAGTTTCCTTTCCGATTTTGAACAGAAAAAGAGGACCGGAGGGGAGAGATTGTGGGAGTTTAAAATAGGGATTCATACAGGTCCGGTTACTGCAGCCGTTGCGGGGAGAAAAAAGATCAATTATGATATTAAGGGCGATACGGTCAACACTGCAAGCCGTCTTGAAACTATATCGGAAAACTGGATGATACTGATCTCGGTCATGACTTATGAACTGGTCAAGGAGTTTTTCGATTGTGAGTATTATGGAAAGTTACCGGTGAAGTACAAGGGTGATTTGCAGTTATACAGGGTAAAAGGGCTTAAGCGGGAATTTGCTGTTGACGGGAAAAGGATTTTACCCAATGATGCCTTCAGGATCAAATTCGGGCTCATACAGTTCACTGATATCCAGGAAATAATTCTCGATAAACTTGAGAGAGAGCTCCCCGGGTATCTCTATTATCATAATGTCAAGCATACTGTTGATGTTGTCACGGAGGTGGAACTAATAGGCTGGGCTGAAGGATGTACGGATGAAGAGATACTGATACTTAAGACAGCTGCATTATTCCACGACGTGGGCCATACGGTTTCATATGATGATCATGAATTTCATGGGACAATCATTGCACGGCAGATGCTTGCACGGTACAACTATACACCCGATCAGATTGACAGGATATGTTCTGTAATAATGTCTACCAAACTTCCGCCAAAACCTTCAGACCTTCTTGAAGAGATAATCTGTGATTCTGATCTGGATTATCTTGGAAGGAGCGATTTTATTCCTGTTTCCAATACTCTTTTCGAAGAGCTGAAGTCCCAGAATAAAATGGGATCGCTTAATGAATGGAATAAGCTTCAGATTAAGTTCATTTCAGGCCATCAGTATTTCACACGTACGGCAAGGAAGCTGAGGGAAGTGAACAAACAGCTTCAGATCAAGAGGATACAGAGTCTGATCACCTGAAGGGTATTTATCTTATTACAAGTACTTTAATTACACATGATTGTGAGCCGTCTGCAGCAGCACAGAATGCCATGTAAACACCTGTTGCGACCCTTTGTCCGTTATATGTCCTGAGATCCCAGGAAGCCTGACCGCCGTCAGAGACTGTCTTATATACGAGATTCCCGCTGATATCAGTTATGCTGACCCGGGTTTCCTTCATTAAACCTGTAATTGTCAGATTGCCTTCAAAATCTTCCCTTACCGGGTTAGGGAAAGCGTATACATTTGTGAACTGTTCAGCGCCTTCAGTTGCATCACCACGGAGCGACTGTACTCCTTTAGAAGTGGCGAACCATACATTCCCGGTAAGATTATCAACACTTATGCTCGTTATTGTATTTGAGAACAGGGGACTGTTGGATTCATTATAATGTGCAATCTGTGTTATACCATCCGGCGACAGAAGATAGGCTCCGGAACCTGAAGTTCCTATCCATTTCCTGTTTGCCCCGTCAACAGCAATTGCTGTTATTGTTTCAGTACCAAGCATATAATCGGCTAATCCCGAACCATCGTTACGGGGGATCTTTATACGGTATGCTTTCAGATCGGTACTGAAAATCCTTTCCGGGCTGTAATAAACCACTGGTCCCTGGTCGGTTCCAATCCAGATATTACCGTCGAGATCCTCTGCGATCGAAAAATAATATGAGAAAACCTTGTTTTCGGCATCTGTCACCATTATCTTCTTCGAAACATCATCCACGAATGATTCCGGTGTACCCTTGTCATCGAGCAAAAAAAGCCCGTAACCACGTGGAAGCAGTACCCATTTATGTCCGGCTCTGGTTATCAGGATGTCTCCGACAGTGGGGACTGCTATTGTCACAGGATTTATTATCCATGTTCCGTCAGGCTTCAGAGTTTTTATGGTTCCTGGTACTTCAGGCTGGGTAATCCAGAGATAACCTTTATCATCCATGGCCATTCCACTGGTCCTGACATAAGGCTTACCCGGGATTATATTATTCAATACGGAATTAGCATCAGTATAATTTTTTATAAGCTTATTATTCTCGAATTCCATTAGTCCGGTTCCCCAGGTCGAAATAAAAAAATGATTGCTGTTCCGTGGGTCGATTACAGCCCTCATTGCATCATTATTTTGTGCTGAAGTTATTTTTTCCCAGGAATTATTTTCATTAACTGATACGCTGAACGGTTTCCATAGATTGTTCCAGGAGATATCGACTCCTCCACCGCAGATAATTGTCTTGCCGTTCAGCGTGGTTATATTTATCGCATCATTGGAAACCGGACCAGGCAGATTCATAAACTCAATAACACTCATATCCTTCAACCTTAACAGGCCGGAGTTCTTATCCGCTATCCAGATATTATTGTTATCCGGCACAGTCATTACAATGTCCGGAATTCCCGGGGAATAGCTGTTTATAGTTTTTATAAGTGTTCCCCCGGTTGAATAATACCGTGCCGAAGTACCTGATGATACTGCAAATCCATCCGGACCAGGTTCAAGTGAACGATTAAACAGGCCTGGTTCATATAAAAACAGGGAACAGGCCGTTCCAATTACAAATAATGAATCACCCTCGAAATTCTCTCCCGATCTGTTTGCATACAGACGGTTGCCTGTATAAAGCAGGGCATTATAATTTCCCTGCGGATATGGTAATCTGTTTTCTGGTGTCCAGTTACCTGAATACGATAAACCTTCACCTGAAGCATCTGCATAAAATAATCCCATATTGGTTGCAGCATAAATCTCATCATTGCCGAATGTTACATCCCAGACTTCGGCAGTACGGTCATTGTCCCCGGGCTTCCAGGTATCATAAATCTCTTTCTTTATAAGATCAATTACTACAATGCCAAAACTGCCGGCCAGATATGCATATCTGCCCTTTGTCCTTATCCTGTTAATTACTTTTTTACCGGGAATATATTTCAGACTAATATCAGGGATATTATAAATAGTGTTATCTGTTACCAGATCAACATTGGTACTTGTATAAGCTATGATTAGTGTATTATTTTCTTCTGACCAGCCTATTGTGCTGATCCCGGTCTCTGTTAGTCCGTTGATCTTCGATAACTTTCTCAGTTCTTCGAATTCCCTGTTAAATACAAGAATCGAAGAGCCAGTCGATGCGTAAATATCTTCTGAACCAACAGCAAGGTCTTCGGCTTTATTGTAAATAAGATGATCACTCCATGTCCCGACAGGTGTCTGTGCAGACAAATGTGCAACGAGGACTGTAATGATCGTAAGAATATAAACTATTCTCATCAGGCAGATATCCTGTTAATTGGTTACTTTTTCTGAGGACTATAATATCCGTCAAGGAATATTCTTAGTTTTTCAATTGCCCTTGCCCTGTGTGAAATTTTATTTTTCCCGGTAAGTGACATTTCTGCAAAGGTCCTTGTATAACCTTCAGGTACAAAAACCGGATCATACCCGAATCCGTCCGACCCTCTCCTCACTGATATGATCCTGCCATTAACGATCCCTTCAAAAATATATTCCTCTCCCTCCAGTATCAGTGCAATAACAGTTCTGAACCTTGCTTTTCTGTTTTTTGAATTTCCCATCATTGAGAGGAGCTTATCTATATTTGCATCGGAATCGTTGTTTTCTCCTGCAAAACGTGCCGATTTTACTCCCGGAAGACCATTAAGGAAATCTACCTCCAGTCCTGTATCATCAGCAAAAACATTCATATTTAATATATTATGAATGTACCTTGCCTTATAAAGAGCATTCCCTTCAAGTGTCGGTTCATTTTCAGGAATATCTTCTTTGATATTTAAGTCGTTAAGGCTTAATAGATTGCAATAGTTGCCGAGAATATTTCTAATCTCTCTGGTTTTGTTCTCATTGTTGGTTGCAAACACGATATCCATAACGGGGACTTTCATTCACAGGGTCAAAAATACTTAAAATTGGACATTCCTTTTGACTGAACTTGATTAAGTATTACATTTGGAAGAGTTTATTTCAACAATTCATATGGGTTTCTGCAGGAGTCTGATAATAACTCTTATTGTGGCATTGTACTTTCCGGCTTATTGTTTAGCCGGAAATATAATGACCGTTGAGGAAATCCCGGTCCTCAGGCGGATAATTCTAAACGGAGATTCAGTAGTACATATTTCATCAGACAGTAACAGGCAACCTGAAATTATTTTAAACAAGAAATTTAATAATGTTGCATTTGAGCTTGCTGAGTCGGATTCTCTTGTTTATATGTATTTTCTTGAAGGATTTGACCGGGAATGGAGCCAGTGGTTCAGAACAGGATTCAAAGAATATACTAACCTCCCGTCAGGAAGGTATAAGTTCAGGGTAAGATATACTGATTTGAACAGCAGCGGTGGAGAAGAGCATCTTGCTGATCTCAGGGTACTTCCTATCTGGTATACCTCACCCGCCGCATTAATAATTTACTTTCTTCTGGCTGCACTTACAATCTGGGCCATCTATTCAATGATAAACCTGAGGTTTGCACGTACACAGTATATGCTTGAGCAGATAATCAATAAAAGGACGGAGGATCTGATAATCGAGAAAGAAAAAACCGAGAATCTCCTGGCAAATGTGTTACCTAAAAACACAGCAAGTGAGATCATGGAGACAGGTAAGGCAACCAAGATGAAGTACAATTTTGTGACTGTTTTATTCTCGGATATTCAAGGATTTACAAAGCTGGCTGAGGAGATGAATCCCGAGGTATTAATAGATGAGCTTGATAAATTCTTTTTTTATTTCGACTCGGTTGTTGAAAAGCTCGGCATTGAAAAGATAAAGACCATAGGTGATGCTTACATGTGTGCAGGGGGGATCCCCGAAAAGAACAGAACCAATCCTGTAGAGGTTATCCTTGCCGCACTCGAAATGCAGTCATATATGACCAGGTTAAAGGAAGCATCGAAGATCAGCGGAATGCAGCTATGGGATATAAGGATCGGGATACATACAGGAACGGTTGTCGCCGGTGTTGTGGGTCATAAAAAACTCTCGTATGATATATGGGGAGATACTGTAAATACTGCCAGCAGGATGGAGTCATCGGGAGAAGCAGGCAGGATAAATATTTCGGGGACTACTTATGAATTTGTAAAGGATTTTTTTGTCTGCGAATACAGGGGAAAGATGCCGGTTAAGTATAAAGGTGAGATTGATATGTACTTCATTAACGGTATTATTCCCGGTCTCAGTGATGACAGGGGAAATCCCAACAGTAGGTTCATCCTTAAAATGAAGATTATAAAGCTTCAGGATATTGAAGAGACAGTTGTTAAAATGTTTGATGATGAAGCGCCTCCGAACATGTATTTCCATAATTCATCTCTCGTAAAAAGTATAAGTAACCAGGCCGAGATACTGGCCACAGCGGAGAAGGTGTCCGATGAGGAGTTCATAAGTGTTAAGCTTGCTGCATTATTCCTTTTTACGGGATTCATCAGCGATTCCGATTATGGCAAAGCTGATGAATCATCATTGCTTTTGGTGGAAGATATGCTCCCGCGATACGGATTTGACCGGCAGGAGACAGATGAAGTAAAAAGACTTATCAGAAATTCCTTCAATGACAGACTGGAATCGGTGACTGATGATATTCTGCATGATGCCCGCTTTGATTATCTCGGAAGGGTGGATTATATCAAACTGACTGAAAAGTTGTTGAAGGAGGAAACCGAATATGGCAGGGTTCACGACCGGAAGGAATGGTTATCAGCTCAGATTAAGGTGCTTTCCGGTCATGATTTCAGGACAGCCAGGGCAAGGACGCTCAGGGGAGTTTCCCCTGAAGAACAGATAGCTGCGATGAAGAGTTATTATGCTTCAGACGGAATATCCTTATAAACAATAAAAATTCGATATTAAAAATGTAATTTTGCGCCGTAAATAAATAAAACGTTGATGGAAAAACTTGACTGGAAAAATCTTCATTTCGGTTATATGAAAACCGATTATAATATCAGGTGTTATTATAAAAACGGTAAATGGAGCAAGCCTGAGGTATCGACATCTGAATACATTGATATACACATTGCGGCCACAGGTCTGCATTATGGTCAGGAAGCTTTTGAAGGGCTTAAGGCCTACATGGGCAAAGACGAAAAAATAAGACTCTTCAGGTGGCAGGAAAATGCAAAGCGGCTCATGTTATCTTCAGAGGGTATCAAAATGGCGGTTGTACCTGAAGAATTATTCCGGGATGCGATCTTCCAGGCGGTTAAGCTTAACAAACACTTTGTTCCTCCTTACGGTACAGGTGCCACATTATATATAAGGCCGCTTTTATACGGAAGCGGTGCGGAAGTAGGTGTAAAACCGTCTGGAGAATATACATTCATTGTCTTTGTTACACCTGTAGGGCCATATTTCAAAGATGGGATCAAACCTGTAAATATGATGATTTGCAGGGATGTGGACAGAGCTGCTCCGCTGGGAACAGGAACTTTCAAAGTCGGAGGTAATTATGCCGCAAGTCTCCGGGCACTGATAGCAGCCAAGGAAGGAGGCTATTCAAGCGCTATATTCCTCGATGCAAGAGAGAAGAAATATATTGATGAATGCGGTCCGGCAAATTTCTTCGGGATAAAAGGCGATAAATATGTTACTCCGAAATCAAATTCAATTCTGAACTCTATTACCAATATGAGCCTTCTCGAAATAGCTGCTTCGATGGGTATGAAAACAGAAAGAAGACGGATTCCCGTTGGTGAGCTTTCAACCTTTTCCGAAACAGGGGCTTGCGGAACTGCTGCAGTAATCACTCCTATTGCAAAAATCGTCGATCCCGAGAAAAATATGATATATGAATATTGTACCGACGGAAAACCCGGCCCTGTAAGCATGAAACTTTATAACAAGCTCGTGGCGATACAGAACGGAGATGAGGCTGACGAGTTCGGATGGATGACTGTCGTGGAGTAGGATTGCGGGTGCCGGAAAGGATTGCTTCATCGTCCCGCTGGGGCGGGACTCCTCGCAATGACAGTAGATTTTACGGATATTTAGAATTATAGATGAAGAAGAACGAAGCCGGATTTTCGAAGACAAAACTGAGAAGTTCATATCTGACACTTGTTGTCAGTGTCTCTCTTGTATTATTTCTTCTGGGGATACTGGGGCTGGTTCTTATAAATGCAAAAGGATTATCCGACTATTTCAGGGAGAGTCTTTCTTTCTGGGTGATGCTCGATGATGATGCAAGGGAAGCAGATATCAGACTTCTTCAGAAAGATCTCGATGCAAAAGCTTACGTTAAATCAACGGAATATGTATCCAAGGATGAGGCTGCAGCTAAGATGAAGGATGAACTTGGCGAGGATTTTATAAGTTTCCTCGGGGATAATCCCCTTCCACCATCCATCGATGTTTATCTGATATCAGATTATACAAGCCCCGACAGTGTGGCGAAAATTGAAAAATATATCCTCGAATATCCGTTTGTAAAAGAGGTTTATTACCAGGAATCCCTGCTTTACCTGATAAATGAGAATGTAAATAAGATCAGCCTGTTCCTTCTTGTAATTAGTCTTTTCCTCTTTCTGATTGCCCTTACGATTATTAATAATACGATAAGGCTTTCAATCTATTCAAAGAGATTTCTTATCCGCACAATGCAACTTGTAGGAGCAACCCGGTCTTTCATAAGAAAACCTTTTATAATCCAGAGCGCCTTCCATGGTTTCCTGGCAGCACTGATTTCAATGATCCTGCTGATGGGACTTCTTTATATGATCGAAAAGGAGTTCTTCCTGATGTTCACATTTGAAAGCATCAATCTGCTGATATTACTTGGACTGGCAATAATAATTACAGGTATCCTGATAAACATAGTATCAACCTGGTTTTCTGTTAACCGTTATCTGAGCATTTCTGAAGACAAACTATATTATTAGAATATTATGGCTGCAAAAAAGGATGAAAAGGAAAAAATAAATTTTGCCCTTGGAAGGGAAAATTACAAATTACTGGCTATAGGTTTTGTCATAATCATTATCGGATTCCTTCTTATGCTTGGAGGCAGATCTGAAAATCCTGCCGAGTTCAGCAATGATATATTTTCATTCAGAAGGATCACACTTGCTCCGATTGTTGTTCTGGCCGGATTTGCCTTCGAGATCTGGGCTATTATGAAAAAGCCAAAGGAGAAGTAAGATAAAGTGCCTAAAGTGCCTAAAGTGCCTAAAGTGCCTAAAGTGCCTAAAGTGCCTAAAGTGCCTAAAGTGCCTAAAGTGCCTAAAGTGCCTAAAGTGCCTAAAGTGAACTAAAGTGAATTAAAGTGCCTGAAGTAAGCTAAAGTATGGAGTTACTGGAATTACAGGAACATCATTTAGCCTGGTCATTTTTGGCGCTTCCAAAAAGAAATGTATATGAATTGGTTAGAATCTATCATACTGGGTATCATTCAAGGGTTGACTGAATTTCTGCCTGTCAGCAGTTCCGGTCATCTCGAAATAACCAAAGCATTGTTTGGCGTGGATGCAGAGTCAAGCTTCTACTTTACCGTAGCGGTTCATGGAGCAACAGTACTTAGTACAATTGTAGTATTCTGGAAAGAAATAGTATCGCTCTTTAAAGGATTTATAAAGTTCAGAATGAACGATGAAACGTCATATATATTTAAGATACTCATTTCCATGATCCCGGTTGGTTTCGTAGGTCTGCTCCTGAAAGACAGGGTGGAAGCTTTGTTTAACGGTAATCTTATTTTTGTGGGATCAATGCTTATTATCACAGCTGCATTGCTGGCACTAGCTCATTTCATAAAGAAAAGAGAAAGGAGCATCGGATATCTTGATGCACTTATTATAGGCATTGCCCAGGCAGTTGCAGTAATTCCCGGGATTTCCCGGTCTGGGGCTACAATAGCCACCGGCCTTATGATAGGGAACAGGAAAGATGAAATAGCGCGTTTTTCATTCCTTATGGTACTTATCCCCGTTATTGGTGCAAATCTCCTGGAGATTGTATCCGCAGATAGTGGTGCAACCGGAAACGGCTTAGTGACAATAATAATTGGTGCAATTGCAGCCTTCATCTCCGGTTACCTTGCATGCAGATGGATGATAGGACTTGTAAGGAAAAGCAAGCTTATCGGGTTCGCGGCATACTGTGCTGCCGCAGGATTATTATCCATACTGCTCGGATGATATGACAGATGAAAAGACATGTATCTTTCAGGAGGGACAGGTGCTGCTTTTTGATAAACCTCTCTACTGGACATCCTTTGACCTTGTAAATAAGGTCAGAATAATGATAAAACATGCTTTTGGATTAAAGGACCTTAAGGTGGGGCATGCCGGCACACTGGATCCGCTTGCAACAGGACTGATGATACTCTGCACCGGGAAGTCAACAAAGAAAATAAACGAATTCCGTGATCTTGACAAAGAGTATTATGCGACATTACATTTTGGGGAGACCACACCTTCATTCGACCTGGAAACTGCCACAGATCAGAGTTACCCTGTCGAACATATTACCCCATTAATTGTTCAGAAAACATTGGAGGGATTCATTGGAGAACAGAAACAGGTTCCACCCCTGCATTCGGCAAAATTAATTGACGGGAAAAGGGCATATGAATACGCCCGGGAAGGGAAAAACCTAAACCTTGAACCGGTGAATATTATTATAAGGGAGGCTGAACTTGTTTCTTTCGGCATCCCCGAAACAAAAATAAGAATGGTTTGCAGCAAAGGTACTTATGTAAGATCATTTGCCAGGGATCTGGGAATTGCCCTCAAAAGCGGATGTTATTTATCAGCACTTGAAAGGTCAGCCATAGGGTCATTTAAGCTGAAAAATGCATTTTCGATAGAAAAATTTGAAAAATATTTAGAACAAATGAAACAAATCTGATATTAGTACGTATAAAGGAATCTTAATATTTAAACTCTAAACCGGACATGAAATTATCACAATTCAGGTACAACTTACCACAGGAACTTATTGCGTTGTATCCTGCAGAGAACAGGGATGAATCGAGATTGCTTGTTATCAACAGAAAAACAGGGAAATATGAGCACAGGATCTTTAAGGAAATAGTTGACTATTTTAATGAAAAAGATGTTCTTATCTTTAACAATACAAAGGTATTCCCTGCAAGGCTTTACGGTAATAAAGAAAAAACAGGTGCTGAGATAGAAGTCTTCCTGTTAAGGGAACTTAACCGTGAACAGCGCTTATGGGATGTACTTGTCGATCCTGCAAGAAAGATCAGAATAGGCAATAAATTATACTTTGGCGAGGATGATCTTCTGGTTGCCGAAGTTATCGACAATACGACATCAAGAGGACGAACCCTCAGATTTCTTTTCGACGGTACTTATGAGGAGTTTAAACAAACCCTCTACGGGCTTGGTGAAACCCCGCTTCCAAAGTTCATAAACAGGCCGGTTGAACCTGATGACAGTGAAAGGTATCAGACAATATTTGCTAAATACGAAGGTGCTGTGGCAGCTCCAACTGCGGGACTGCATTTCAGCAGGGAACTGCTTAAAAAGCTTGAAATCATTGGCGTTGAATTCGCTGAAATTACATTGCATGTGGGTCTGGGTAACTTCAGAAGTGTAGATGTGGAAGATCTGACAAAACATAAAGTCGATTCGGAAAGGATCATTATTTCCGAGGAAGCAGCAGAAATTGTGAATAAAGCCAAAGATGCAAAACAAAGGATCTGTGCAGTCGGAACCACAGTCGTAAGAACCCTCGAGAGTTCGGTTTCTACAAGCGGATATCTGAAACCTTTCGATGGATGGACTAATAAATTCATCTTCCCTCCCTATGATTTTAAGGTCCCCGATATGATGATAAGCAATTTTCATCTTCCTTACTCAACCCTTCTCATGATGGTTGCCGCATTTGCCGGTTATGACCTGCTCTTTGATGCATATAAGACAGCAGTAATGGAGAAATACAGATTCGGAACTTATGGCGATGCAATGCTGATAATATAGGCGAAAAAGCACAGCGGCGCAACGGCACAATGGCGCAGAGGCTCATACCTATTGTGTCCCTTGGTGGTAAAAAAATGCCCGCGAGACGCTCAGGAGATTATTCAAAGTATATGAATTCTAAAATTTAGAAGCAAAACCGGATAAATCACTTATCCGGTTTTTTTTGATATAAAATCCCCGGAGTCAGCTTTTCAGATTCCAAACCGGGATTTTATATTGATTTTTGATATAAACTGCTGACTGGTAATTGGATTTGCCTGGTTCATGCAACCATATAAACTTTATGATTGTCTTGGAAACATAAATGGATATACTCCGTTTAAGACCTTAGTGAAAGTCGGAGCAGAATAATTTAATGAGAAATATCAACCGGCCGGGGTAACAGATAAGCCGGAACAAATATTTCTTTAGTTCATCAAATGGCATCTATTAACCTGTATATTATTGAAATTAAGCCAGATGTACTTTTGATTCCCGGTCCGGGGAGCAGTGAAAGCTCATTATTCATTTTAAATCAGCAAATTTTTTAAATACAAATACCCTAAAATGAGGAGGTATATCATGAATATTATGCAAAATAAAATCTCAGGTTCACCACTGAAAGGGTGGATCTCGGATACAGGGTCAATCCTGATGCGGCTCAGGATTGTTCTGTGCATGGTAATTTTGATACCGGCAATAGGTAGCAATAATCTATTTTCTCAGGGAGTGGGAATAAGCGAGATTGCTATTACGCCGGAATCTTCTTCTATTCTGGAGCTAAGGTCAACGGTACGTGGATTCCTTGCGCCGCGCATGACAACAGCACAACGAATAGCGCTAGGAAGTACAACACCTGCCGCAGGGCTTCTCGTTTATGATACTGAAACCAAATCATTCTGGTACTGGGATGCCGGATGGAAAGCATTTGCTTCAGGTGCATGGGGAACATCCAATCAGTTACTGGGAATGAATGACGCGGGAGATGCCAATGAATATAAAACATTGCTGGGAACAACCAATCAGATCAACGTTGCTCATTCAGCGGGACAGATAACCCTGTCAACGCCACAGGATATCCATACCGGCGCTTCTCCGGTATTTCATGGACTGACAGTAAGCGATTTGTCTCCAAATGCAGGAGTATATACCGACGGATCAAGAGCACTTACTTCAACACCTCCACTAAGCGGAGTCATAGGTTACTGGAGTCGTACCGGGAATGTCCTTTCTCCGGTTACAGTGGGGGATCATGTCACAACTTCAGGGAATATTTATACAACCGGGACAGGTACAATAACCTCTGCAGGATTGCTGACAGGTAATTCAGGAGCGGTAATTTCAGGAGGTATTATTAATCTTAACAATGATTCAAATTTCCCGGTAAACATTAATACCGGTAATTCGACTGGTCCTGTTACTATTGGCAATTCAAACAACACAATAACACTTCCGGCATTCAGCACAGCCGGTGTAGTACATAATAGTGCAACAGGGTTATTATCAACCGGACTGATAGTTAACGATGATATCGCGAATGCAACAATAAACCTTACAACAAAAGTTACCGGTATTTTGCCGATAGCTAACGGAGGAACAAATTCCGGTGCCCCTCTTCAGAATCACAGGGTAATGGTTTCGAGGGGTGGTCAGATAGTTGAGGCAGGTCATCTGGCTAACGGTATGATAATAGTCGGCAAAGATGATGATGAGCCCCAGCTTGTGCCAATGAACGGGGATATAACCATAAATAATACCGGTGTAACTGCAATAGGATCAGGAAGAGTACTTACTAATATGCTTTCAGATGGGGCAGTTACCTCAGGTAAAATATCAGATGGTTCAATTGTAAATATAGATATAAATGCAGATGCAGCAATTGATGTCACTAAAATTGCCGGTGGTGAAGTAGATAACACAGAATTTGAATATCTTAATGGAGTCACTTCAGGTATTCAACCTCAATTTACAAATATTCAGACGGAGCTTGATGCAACACAGACGGGAGCAGGACTTAACGGAGATGGTACGTATACTGCCAACGCGTCAGGGAATTATATTAAAGGAGCAACGAGTCTGGTAACAGCTGATAATTTATTGGATGCCCAGGTCAAGATCAATGCAGATAATATAGCAAATAGTGTCACGGATGTCACCGCACTTCAGGAAG
>Ga0116155_10000644_pt1 | contig 27366 bp, 14 predicted proteins | sample AD_UKC032_MetaG_FD_89890 | JGI IMG/M metagenome (GOLD analysis project Ga0116155, IMG submission 89890) | Active sludge microbial communities of municipal wastewater-treating anaerobic digesters from USA - AD_UKC032_MetaG | ecosystem: Engineered > Bioreactor > Anaerobic > Digestate | place: USA...
AGGGAGTGTTGCATAAAAAAGAAAAAGCAGTATATTTGCAGACCGAAAAGGTACCATAGCTCAGATGGTAGAGCAACGGACTGAAAATCCGTGTGTCCCCGGTTCGATTCCTGGTGGTACCACGTCTTAAAAACGCAAATCCCGCAAGATCAATGATCTGCGGGATTTTGCGTTAGTGAGGGTAATGGAAGTGTTGACGACAAGTATTTCATTCCTCAGACTACACAGGCCGACTGCGTTGACCACATTTCGCCGGAAATACTTGCAACTTAATATCTGCATATAGATCACAAGAATAATGCTGATTATTAGTGGTCAATTTATGCTGGCAAGAAGTGATCATGGACACCGGAGTTTGCACCATTGCACATAGATTACTTAATATCTGGATATTATTTGAACCACTTCAGCCAATTACTTTATTCATTACCTTTGTTTTATGAGATCAATTGATACAGCCATCACTACAAGAATCCGGACACTTGTCAGGGAGATAGATCCATCAGCAGAGGTTATACTCTACGGTTCAAGAGCCAGAGGAGATTATCATGCGGAGTCTGATTGGGATATACTTATTCTTGTTGATGCTGAGGTTGATCTAAATTATGAAAGGTTATTCAGACATAGGTTATATGATCTTGAGCTGGAAACAGGAGAAGTGTTTTCTACTACCGTATACAACAGAGAAAACTGGAGATCCAAATATTGGATGACTCCTCTGTTTAAGAATGTGTCAAGGGAAGGTGTAAGGATATAATTATGAAAGCTTCTAAGGAAGAGTACATAAAATATCGATTAGATAAAGCTTGGAAAACTTTTGAGGATGCCAGGTTACTGGCAAATACCAGGAGCTGGGATTCTTCAATGAACCGTCTGTATTATGCCTGCTTCTATTCGGTTCTTGCATTATTTGCCAAACATAACCTGAACACTCAAACACATTCTGGTGTCAAAACCCAGTTATCACTTCATTTCGTAAAATCAGGTCTTCTAGATAAAGAATTAGGGATGTTATATGGAGATTTATTTGATCTGAGACAAAGAGGAGATTATGGTGATTTTTTCGACTTTAAAGAAAAGGACATCATTCCTATTATCCCAAAAGTAGAAGAGTTTCTCAAGAAAATTGACACTTTAATAAACATGGATTAACCTTTGATTATAAATGATATCCAAGGTTGATCTATAATCAAAATCTGAATCTGTTATTTTCAATCAAAAAGTAAGCACAAGAACATATTCTGACATCATAATTCATCGAAATCTCAGAAAAATTGATTGAGAATCACTGTAATATAATAAATATCAGTTCAGATAATATTAGCTAATACGATTACGGAGCAAGATTCTATGACCCGCAAACAGGACGTTTTCCGGGGTTAGGTCCCAAAGCTGGCTCATTTTCCATGTTGCTTCATTTTAATTTCAATATTCAATACATGCGAATTAACAGGCAGTATTAGCTGAACAGTGTAATATCCCCAACAGCCGTCATTTTTGGCGATCAGAAATCCAACGTAAGGATCTCCTGGTCCTGGCGGTACTACAACCCAAAAACATAAATCCCGAATGATCACTGATCTGCGGGATTTTGCTTTACGGGTTATAATGCAAACGGATTTTGTTGTCATTTAAGATCCGGAGCAGATTCCGGTCTTCACCGGATTATGCATTTACAGGTTGTCATGTGTGAATTTAACCATTTCTGTACCTGCAAGGAGAAAGGCGCCGACACCATACACCTCAGTCATATCAGCAGTGACAACCTTCGGGTCCTGACCGACAGGCTGCACCCAGCCGAGTTTGCCATCCGGGTGCACGGCGGTTACTAACGCCTGCCATGCGTTGATTATAACAGGAGCATAGATCTCTTTCTCAAGAAGGCCTGAATTTACCCCGTAAGCCAGGGCATAACAGAAGAACGCCGAGGAACTGGTCTCCGGATTCGGGTAACTCTGATGGTCGAGCATGCTTGCGTGCCAGAAACCATCCTTATCCTGGCATGAGGCCACTTTTTCAGCCATCTCAGTGTAGAGTTTTTGATAGAATGGCCGGTAAACACTTCCGGCAGGCAGTTCCTTCAGCATTTCAACCAGCCCGGCCATCACCCAGCCGTTTCCACGGCCCCAGAAAACCCTCCTGCCGTTGGCTTCCAGCACTTTTTCCGGGAAATAGCGATGATCACGGTAAAAGAGGTGTTCATCCTTATCATACAGGAAATCCCATGTGGCCTTATACTCTCTGTCCATGAATTCCAGGAATTTATCATCACCGGTAATGGCTGACAGTTTTGCATAGACCGGGGGCGCCATGAAGAGGGCATCGCACCACGACCACCTTTCAGTGGTCTGAGCGTCACTGTAATCAAGCAACAGGCTGCCTGAGGAGGGATGCGAGATCACATAATCAAGCCTGGCCTCTGTAGGGGCAATAAAAAGGTAACTGTCCTTATCTGTTTTCTTCAGTCTGTACATTTCAAGGTACATCTGGCAGACGGCAACATCATCAGCATGATACATCCTCTGGTGCGGCTGCCATCCGTGACTTCTCCCGATACTGTATAGCCAGTCAATGTACCTTTTGTCGGCACTGATTTTCGCAAACTCCATCATACCGGCATAGAGTGCACCGTTTGTCCAGTCGAGCCGATGGTGGGGCACAGATGCAAAATTATCGATCTGCCAGTAGGCGACGGTGCTCATTACTTCCATTATATCACCCGGTTTCAGATCCGCGGAAAACTTCCCGGCTGCCATGTCTCCTTTAATCGCTGTGCCGTAGTTTGTATAGTGCTCATAATGATTTACATGCATCCACATTACGCGGGGAGATAAAGATGCCGGGGAATTTCTGACCACGAAGGGGCGCACATTATCCTTCAGTGATTTTGATGTAACGGCTGTTCCTGAAAAACTATCGCCCCCGTCACTGGTTACCCATTCCTCAATTTCATACCGGTCATTCACGGGTCTTGAAAGGTAGACCCTGCAGGGATCTTTGTGATCAAGGGCGATGCCTCCGGAGTAATGTGGTTCAGGATCTCTTTCCTCTTTCTTTCTGTTGAACCTGGGAAATGCGCTTCCAGCCTTGCAGATTCTGCTGTTTTTCCATTCTGTTCCTGTCCAGATACCCCAATTATAGAAATGCTGAGTCTCTTCCGGAAGTGTTGTGTAGGCAATAACAGGCTTTCGGTCGCCTGTAAGGGCGATATCCCAGATCCATGCTCTCTGGTTTGCAGCTTCACCGTCATACGCCTTCGGTATTTTTTCCTGTTCAATGGGCAGGCTCTTCATGTCACCCATCTTATTGCCGGCAGCGTCGAAGAAGCTGCCTTTCTCATACTTCAGATAATAAATTGAATTGTAGTTTTCCTCCCGCGGGTGTCCGTCGGTAAAGGCAAAATGGATACATGAATTGCCGTCAGAGACGATCTTGGTATAAGGACGGTTATAGATATTGTTTATTTTCTTCGACACAATTGTCCCTGGTTCAGACCATGTTCTGCCATAATCATCAGATGTGACAAAGGAGGGTTTCCAGTCATATCCCCCCCTGAAGAAGAGGTAGATCCGGTTGTTTTCGCTGCGCAGCAGGACAGGATTTGTATAACAGGCCATTTTCCCCAGGTCGAGTGAGTCAACATTTGAAAACATGTCTATTTCTTCAGGTTTTTCAGAGGTAGTGTAATACACTTTGCCTCCGTGCCTTGTAAAGAAGACCATTATCCGGCCGTCAGGCAATATCAGTAATGATGGATTTACATGGTCATCTGCCTGGAGGTCAGGGTAAATCAATGCCTGTTCCTTATCACCTGTACGGTGGTCTAACGAGGCAACCATAATATCTCCCGAGGAGGTGACAAATCCGGTATACGTGCGTTCATGGACACCCTTAAAATAGATTGCCCTGGGATCAGAAAACCAGCACCATGCCCCATCCTCAGTAACTGTGGCAAAATCTTCTGCCCTCTGGGCGACGGTTGAGATCATTATGAAAAAGTACAGGCAAATAAGGAGTAATCTCTTATGCATCTTGCTTACGTTTTCAGGATTATTACCAATTCAATGTAAAGGAAACAAGATGGAGAGCCAAAACCAAATTCTGATTGCAATTCTACGGCTGCAAGTCAAATGAGATCATATCCGTTGCATTTCCTGCGGCACAATAAGAAATGGAGTCATGTCATGAATCATAAATTATAGCAGCTAAACAGTTAATGCGTAATTCTATCTGCAGGGTAGACAAAATTTTTTACTCCTGCATTCGTTGATATTATCAGGGATATTAATTCATCATAAAATCCGGGGAAAATGAATAAGAACAGAATCAAAGACGTACTGCTGATTTCCGCGCTTTTCTTTTCAGTTACACTTGTATCCGGCCAGACGAAGATGCCGGATGAACTGACAACTGCTACAATAAGCGGGCAGATAGAATATGTGGAGGATCATACACGGATTTACGATAATTTCCGGGCCATAAGGGAAGATATTTACCAGAAGCTCAACAAGAATATCCTCGATTCACTTTCAGCCGAGAAAAACAGGGTGGCAGAGCTGAAAGGCAGTACGGCTGACCTGAACGGCCGGACAGACTCACTCAACGTTTTGCTGACAACCACAAGACAACAGCTTGATAAGATCACCGCCACTAAAAACAAAATCAGTGTGCTCGGCCTGGAGATAAACAAAACAGCCTATAACACCATAATGTGGATACTTGTAGGAGGACTGATATTGCTAATGGCGGTTGGTTTTCTTATTTTTAAGAGAAACCTGGTAGTGCTGCTCCGCACCGAGAAAGACCTTAAAGAGCTCAAGGATGAATTCGCTGCCTACAGGCAATCATCAAGGATCGCCCGCGAGAAAGTGGAGATGGACCTGTTCCGGGCAAACCAGAAACTCAAGGGGCTTGTCTGAAAGCCCTGACACAACACCGGATAAAATTCGAACGAAGTAATTGCGGTGTCTTTATTAATTTCCAGATATATTTCTAAAGATCACATAAACAATGATGTAAGTTCATGTGATATTTACAATGTTTTTCGAACGAAATTATAACAGACGCATTTAGGATTGGTATAATTCTTTATCTTCGGCCCCTGACACATCGGAAGGACAAGAATTAAAACCAGATCAAAATGCTACTGCATCAGCAATTTGTCAGGATAGCGAAGGCGAACGCCTCGAAGCTGGCAATCATAGACAAGACGACAGGTAAGAGCGTAACCTATTCCAGGGCCCTTATAGGTGCCCTTATACTGAGCTCGAAATTCAGCAAATATGATAAGGGATTTATCGGGATAATGATTCCCACCTCGGCAGGTGCGGCACTGGCGACAGTGGGAGCGCTTATGAGCGGACGGATTCCCGTTATGATAAACTACTCTACCGGAGCCGAGGCAAACGTAAGATATGCTCAGAAGAAGTGCAGGTTCACCACGGTTATCACTTCGCGGTCGCTGCTTGAGAAGATCAACTGCCCGCTGGTAGAGGGAATGGTTATGATTGAGGATATTATGGCCGGTGTCACAACGGGTGACAAACTCAAGGCTGCTTTAAAGACAAAGCTGCCGCCGGGCATGCTGCTGAAAACAATAAGTGGTGGCAGTGATGATGACACTGCTGCAATGCTCTTTACAAGCGGAAGTGAGAAGGATCCCAAGGCAGTGCCACTGTCACACCGCAACCTCATTGCCAACATAGAAAGCTTCAGCAGTTATGTTGAAATCAACGGGGAGGACAAGATACTTGCCAACCTTGTATTCTATCATATCTTCGGCCTGACTGTTAACCTGTGGGTTGCGTTTTACCACGGGATGACAATGGTGACATACGCTAATCCGCTTGATTTCCAGAAGGTCAGCACAATAGCGCGTGAGGAGAAACCAACCATCATGGTAGGAACTCCGAGCTTTTTCTGGGGTTACCTGAATAAGTCGGAGCCGGGCGATTTCAAATCGCTCCGCCTGATGGTTGCAGGAGCCGATAAATGTCCGGATGCGTTACGCGACGGGTACATGAAGAAACACGGTGTCACGCTCCTCGAGGGTTACGGTGCGACAGAGACCTCACCGGTAATCTCGGTCAACTCACAGAAATTCAACAGGCCGGGCAGCACCGGCAAGGTTATTCCCGGCATCAATGTAAGAATTGAAAGCATTGAATCAGGAGAAGAGTGCAAGGTGAGAGAGGTGGGAAAGATCCTCGTTAAGGGTCCGTCTGTCATGAGAGGCTACTATGATGATCCTGCCCAGACCGCAGAGGTGCTTAATGACGGCTGGTACAATACCGGAGACATGGGCTACCTTGATGAGGATGGATATCTGTGGCATGCAGGTCGCTTCAAGAGGTTCACAAAGGTAGGTGGCGAAATGGTGTCACTTGTCAAGGTTGAGAACGTGATGGAAAAGTACCTCCACCATGGAGTATCATGCTGCGTGGTTGAAATTCCGGACGATAAGAAGGGTTCTTACATTGTGGCAGCGGTATCTTCCGAGGTGAACAAGACCGAGATCCTGAGAAGAATGATGGCTGACCTGCCGAGCATAGCCCTTCCCAGACAGTTCGTTGTCATTGAAAACCTGCCGATGATGGGTACCGGAAAGATTGATTTCAGGAGTGTAACGAAGATGGTGCGTGATATCATAAATGAGACCGGTATTGCCGGGTAAGTGATACAGGTACCCGGTTACAATGGTATCCGGCAAGACCCTGAAGTGCCGGAATCACTGAATAAGGAACCATCGGGCCATTCTCCGGGGGGCAGCGGGTCAGCCTGACCGTTTGCGGTCACGCCACTCAAGCCATCTGATAAAGAGGTACCCGGCAAGTCCTATTGCAAACATCACAATCGCAAACAGTGGATAGGACAGACGCATATTACTCTCTCCTCCGGTCATTACTGTCCACTCACTCATCCCAAATATCCCGGCCAGCAGTGTAAGCGGCATGAAAATGGTCGTAATGAACGTAAGCCTTCTGACAGTGGCATTGGTCTGGTTTGAGTCACGTGCCATCTTGTTGTTCAGCATCGAGGCATAAAGTTCCATCAGGCTGGTTACATTATCACGGTTGCTTTCAGTCATCTCCAGGAAGTTGGAGATATGATCGAAAATATCACGGTAATGTACTGTAGCTTTCTCGGGGACAAATTCGCAATCATTGCGACTGATTTTGATAAGTATCTCACGTTCATAAAACAGGCTTTTGCGAAGGCTCAACAGGTTGCGGCGGAGGTAGGTGAGGCGCGAGGGATCAAAGTCTGAAGGTGAGGCAAGTATCTCTTCTTCAGCATGGTCTATATCTACTTCGGCCTGTTCCACAACATCCGCCATGTTGTCAACCATGTAGTCTATTATAAGATGCATGAGCCATGCCGGCCCTTTCTTCACGGCAGAAATGTTACGGTCAATTACTGGCATTATTCCGTCAATCGGGAAACGTGTGTATTCGGCGTAACCGCTGACTGTTACCAGGAAATTGCTTCCGATGAAGAAATCCACCTCATCAGAGACAAGCTCCTCAGGGTCATACCTCAGAGCATTGAAAACGATGAAGGTATAGTTCGGAAACTCATCCATCTTCGGGACCTGCGTTTCATCGGTGCAGTCCTCCAGTGAAAGGGGGTGCAGTCCAAGCGGTGCTGAAAGCTCCGCCAGCTCCTCGCGGGAGGCCTTGGTATAATTGAACCAGACATAGCCTCCATCCTTCAATGCGCCTGCCGCCTCTTCCAGGGTGGTGATCTTTTCAAGATTGCCACCGGTTGATATGTGGTAAAACTCAGCTTTTTTCATTGATTTGCCTTCGTATTTATTCAGTTGATCGTAATCTTCTTCAGTTCATTATTCGAGAATATAACCGGGAAATACATCAGTGATACTTTTGCGGGATTCATCATGAACTTACCGGTGAAGCGGGGCATCAGACTGATTTCAAATGTACGCGAGCCGGGTGATGCATGGCGGATGAATATTGCCACATGGTCACGGTAAAACTCGCGGTGAACCTCGCCAGGCCAATACCCATTTTTATCATTATATGCAAAGCCTGATGGTACAGGGATTTCAATCACCACATATTCTGCGCTTTTAAAGAATTCCACATCGGCTGTCAATGTTACTGGTATTCCTGATTTCACCTCACTGTCGGGCACAGACCAGCTGGTTGTCACCCTGAAATCGGTGGTGTCTTTCGGCGGATCTGCAATAAAGAGTTTGCTTCCCAGGCTCAGGAAGAGAGGCATGTCTCCCTTATTCCGAAGAGTCACAATCCGGTTTTCCGTTGAAAGGGTTGATTTATAGGGGAATGTATCAATGACCATCTCTGTCGCTCCTTCGATTATCATCCTTGCCCTGTCTTCGTTTTTCCGTTCAGGTTCCGGATAAAATGCCAGTGCATTCAGCACTGATGCCGTCTGGAAGGTATTCAGAGGGCCGTTAATTGACAGGTATTCATAGAAGTACCTTCTGATCAGTTCCGGCCGGGCAATTGTCTGAAGTGTGTCACGGGAGAGGAGGTCCCAGGCCAGGAGAGTGGTCTGCACATCCGTCTGCATTATATTGCACCACTCAGAACCGGTGGTGAAGTACACTCCGCCAAGGACAGTCTCCCGCCGGGCTTTTTCAAGGAAGGACAGGTTCGCGGGAATGCCGTGCCTGAGCCTCAGGGAGGCAATACGTATACTGTCTGTCAGAGAGAGGCTGTCTTTGTCCGAGATGATTTTCAGGTAATGGTTATAGTCAGCCTTTGCACCTATATCAGAAAGTATCTCGAGGAGTGACAACCCGGCAGATGGCGCAGGATTCTTTTCCAGGGCCAGAACGGCGAAGTCAGTAATTCCGGTCATCCCGATGTTGACTGTGTATCCCAGCCTGCCTGCCCTCAACAGGGTTTTTATAATATGCTGTGAGATCCAGTCCTCGGTCTCCGACCGTCCCCACCATCCCCACAGCCCGTCTTCATTGCGGTTGTCAAGCAGTTTGCCGATAAGACTTTTAATCTCTCTTTCATCGCTTCTGCTGACTTTTCCCAGGTGCCTGTCCGTTTCTATAGCGGAGAGATAACCTGCAAGCCGTGATGCCATCTGTTCATTGCATCCATATAAGTATCTTATGAGCCTGTGACTTGCTGTTCTCCTTATGTCTGTAAGGCCGGACACGGCCGTCAGCGTCACATCCCCGGGCCAGAGGCTGAGGTCAGCCGATAAGGCCGAGTCTTTCTCAATGAAGGCAACCATTCCTGAATCAACCTCAATTCCTGCCTTCAGGACAGGGAGCGGACGGAACTCACCGTCCCTTAGGCCGGTTTCTGTTGTGAAGGAGTATTCGAGCCGCAGGCTGTCTGATCCGGCAGCAATGACCGGCAGGGTGTCAACCACTGCTTCGTTCAGGTCGCGTTTCCGGTTCAGCAGTGTGTCAGCATTGCTGATAAACCTTTCCGTCAGCGACATTGGTGCACCGGTATGGTTCATTATCCTGCCGATAAGGTTCAGGGAGTCGCCTTCAACCACAAAGTGCGGCACAGAGAGGAGTCCCGTCACCGGCATGAACGCCCTGATGTTTCCTTTTGCCGAGCCTGCCTGGCGATTGCCGTTGATTGCTACGGCATAAGTCTCCCATGAAGTGATGTCATCAGGGAACTTAACCGTGAATGTAACTCTTCCTGAATCGTCCGTGCGCAGGTCGGGTTTCCAGTACCCGTAGTCGCGGAAGTTCCTGCGAAGGGTTCCGGCAGCCGTAGCCTCGTCAAGAAACTGCTGGTCAATGCCATTTGCACTTTCGGAGGCTGCTGCAATGACTCCGCCGGGCTTCATTGTAAGCATGATGATTCCTCCCGCGGCTCTTGAACCGTAGAGGGACGTCATTGACGGATCCTTGACTATCTTCATATTCTTAAGAAGTTCAGGATCAATAAGGCTCATGTCGCCACTGTACGGCACGCCGTCTATTATAATAAGAGGCGCCTGAGTATCAGCTGATGAAACGCCCCGGATCCGGATTGCCGGATCACCTGTGACCTCCAGGCCTGCCACCCTTCCCTGAAGCGAATTGACTGTGACAACAGATGCAGAGAGGCTTTCCTTCCGCGAGATGCCGTAGCCTATAACGATAACCTCGTCAAGGTGCAGAACCTCCTCTTCCAGAGTCACATCCAGATGGTTTTCATAGTAGACTTCGGTTTCAAAAGGTTTCATTCCGATAAAGTTGAATGCCAGTCTGTGATTTCCGAAGGGAAGTCTTATTGAGTAGTTGCCGTCGATATCAGTGATTGTGCCGAATCCGTTATCCGGACAATATACTGTCACTCCTGGCAGCCCTTCATTGTCTGAAAGACTTGTTACCACCCCGGAGACTGTGAATCCCGGACCGTCATAGACATTTACATCCGGCCTGGTAAATTCCTGCATAAGCTTTTGTTCCAGGGATGTTGTTGATCCTGAATGGCTTTCAGGGGCATTTAACATCTCAATGATCTTCCTGTAGAGTTCCGGGTCATCTGAAATTTCTGACCGGGCCAGGTCAATGAATGTGGCACTGTTGCTTCTGACCTCGACGGAGTCAATTACTGACTGGTGCCCGCCCGGCAGGAAGGAGATGAACCTGTACCTTCCGGGGATGATGTTGGTTAATGAGTTGTTATATCCCTGCCTGTCATATATGGCTTTTCCTTCGATGGAGACAAGGAAATTGACCACAGGGCCGGCATCCTGCCCTGTCCGGTTGTCTATTATCTGAACAGTGCCGTTTCCGGGGAGAGTTCTTTCATTGCGGGAATACCTGTAACGCGGGGCAGTCCGCTTTTCAGTGATCTCCCTGCTCACTCTTTCAAGACGGGCGAGAGTAATGACACTGTCCCGCCAGTCCTGCATGGCGTTCCCCCTTTCATAATAACGGGGAATTCTTTTTTCAGGGTCAAATGACCTCATTCTCAGCAGCCCTTTCTCAAAGTCATATTCATATAAAGGTTCGAACCTGAAGTCAGTTGTAAATTTCCCGGGCAGGACGAACCGTGCATCGGAAGGCATCACCGGCCCCGCGAGGCGTGTGCCATGTGAAGAGAATACCCTGTCGGGATTAGCCAGTTGCTGATCAACATCGCTCAGCAGGATAAGTTTGTCACCCTGTTGCATGTAAGCCACGCTGTTCTCAAAAAACTTCCTGTAGGGCATCACGTAATTTGCAATCATACGTTGTTCCCGGTCTGCCATTTTGAAAGAGGCTTCCTTCCTGGTGTAACTGACGGGCTTATCGTTATCCCTGACAGAAAAAACAAGCTTTTTACCTCTGACAAACCTTAAGCTGTCAACTTCGTAGACTGCTTCGGGAGTCCTGATGCTGATGAAATGATAGCCTGTGTCAACTCTGAAGGAGTAAGGCTGGTTGGCAGAGGCGAAATCAATGAAAACCGGCCTGTTGTCAACATGTACCTGGTTGATCCGCACAGGCGCGCCGTCACGGAAGATGAAAGGTGCGAACTGAGTGATGCTGTCGCCCATGTCACACTGAAAGACTGCAATCTCCTCCGGGTGATATCGGAATCTGAAGTATTCAATTGTGTCAAGTTTTGCCTTGCGGTTCCACCAGTCAAATTCAAGGGGATGGGTGAGGTATCCGGCGGTGGTGGCTGTGGTGCGGAATGAGTTTATATGTTCCTTGCTTTTCTGAGGTTTCGCCAGGTACGGAAGGGCTTGCAGATTGTATCCGAATTTCCGGGTCAGGGAAAAAGCTGTTATGTCAGTGTTACTGACGGGCCTTCCGTCGGCATCCGTTACTGTTAGTGTGATGGCGGTCTCCTTACCGGGAATAATCTTTTCCGGCTGCTCTGCGAGTATGTTCAGCCTGCTTTCGTCTCTTGAGATCTCATAGATGTTGCTGTTCATTACTCCTCCCCACAGATAGCTGAGCGAGAGATACCATTTCCTGTCAGAGGTTACCCGCTCACTGAAATCAAGGGCCTCGGCCGTTCCCCGGGTCACCTCCCGGTTTAGGTCATAGATGAAGTAGCTGAAAGCCAGTCCTGTATTGCCTGTAACTCTTATAAAGACGGAATCGGATGTTCTGGAGATCCGTGGTGCAAAACCATGAGGAAGGTCCTGTGTCTCAACTGTACGGCGGGCATTCCCGGAGACTATTGAGTAGCTTGTAACGAACGGATCAGCCTTAATCTGCCAGGGGAGTCTTATGCTCGCTGCAGGGCTTTCATTCCCGAATGCGTCAGACGTTATTAGTTCAGCCTCTCTTTCAGTTTCTGCTCCGTTGACTTTCAGGTAAAACTTTACCGAATCTCCTGTCATGTTATAGCAGATTTCCTCCTTCCTGTGAACGAATGTCATGGTCCTGGTTTCAGTGACTGACTCATTGTCTGACGTATTGGCAACGGCAACGATTTTACAGGTCATGTTGGCTTTCGGAAAGAGGGTGTCAGAAATCATTACAACAGTCTCGCCTGCAGGTTGGAGATTTTCGCGGATGACTGCAATTGTATCCTTTACGGGCAGGAAAGGCCCGGTAATCTCATTGACCCTGTCACGCAGGATATGGATGGTCACCCTGGCGTCAGGAAGGATCATGTCATTTTCATTGAGCGCCTTGAGGCCTACCATGAAGGGCCTTCCCCTGTACTGTACACTGTCAGGAATTCTGACAACCAGTTTCAGGCTCCTGAGATCATAATATTCATAGGTGAACTCCCCTGATACCAGGTCCCTTGATTTTCCTGAGGGAGTGAGAGTCAGCAGGTAACTGTTGTCGAGCCTGAGTCCGAGCGTATCCGAAAGGACGAATGAGTAAGAGTATCCGCCAGGAGCATACGGTTTGATGGTGGCGATTGTAACACGCCTCCATGGATCTGTCAGGTCAATCCTTAAAGCGGTCTCTCCCTTGTACGGTATTTTGTTTTTCCCGGTAAGTACAAAGGCTTTCATCATCACTGTATCACCGGGCATGTAGCTCGGTTTGCTGAAAAGCATGAAACCGTCGGTTGCCCCGGGCTCAAACAATCTTTTCATTGCCCACCAGACTCTGCGTGGTGTATAGAATCCGTAACCTCTTATTGCGGAGCGCACCGCATCATAGGGGAGCATTACAACTGTTTTTACAGGTATCCAGACATACCTTACCGGAGTGGCATAAGCCAGTTTACGTGCATTTCTGCGCAGAGACGAGTTATTATAAGTCCTGTCAAGCCTGAACAGACTGGAAACATCTTCGTATGTAACTGATAGAATACCCTTTAGGTTGCTCTTGGGAATCCGGTATGCATTTGTGGCAGGGTCATGCTTGAGCGTTATCAAACCCCTTTTTACAATTGCGTTTTCAATTGTCTGTCCAGTGGTATCACGTACCTGGATGATAAGATCGGTCTTGTTGTCAACCACTGAAAGGTGAACATTTGGAACGGAAGTATATGAAACCCTCACCCTGTCACCATCTACGAGTGCCGTGACATAATTGCCGGGCTTCAGTCTTCCGGTATAGTTTGTTCCGGTAGGGAAGGAGTCAATAACTGTCATGAAAAGACTCTCATCCTTGCCGGTTGAACCCTTGCGGATGAGGTCGAGAGCCTGTTCCTCGGTTATTGAGAATATATAGGTGTAAGGGCTGGTAGTACGGCTGTTGGCCAGGTTCTGTGACTCCATAGTGCAGGTAATCAGCAGACCCAGCATTAAAATCAGTGATCTGGTCATGCAGTGACAACTTATTATCCGAAGAAGCATAAAAGTAGCAAATAATGAAGTGAATTGTACTGCCAAAACAGTAACTTTGAATTACATCCTGTCTGTACCATTTCAGTGAAACAAAACCGGGGGAATCAAAACTATGAAAAAGATCATTTTAACAGGCCTGATAATACTGGGCTCCGTTTCTGTCTTCAGTCAGGCGGTGGCGGATACACTCAGGAAAGATGCACTTAATGTGTTCATGGAGGCATCTGACTATATCCGTAAGGAAATACCCTATGTCAATTACGTGCGTGATATTAAAGACGCCGGTTTATATATTATTTCAACATCACAAAGCACCGGATCAGGGGGAGTTGAGTATACATATTTTTTCATCGGTCAGAATGAGAATGAAGGCATGCGTGACACGCTCATGTTCACATCAAATCCAGATGAGACTTCAGAAATAATCAGGGCAAACCAGGTAAAAACATTGAAACTGGGTCTCGTACGTTATGTGGCACGTACACCGCTCTCGAAGTATATATCAATTGGCTTCAGCGAGCCGCTTTCTGAAACTGTAACCTCAGACAAATGGAACAGCTGGGTTTTCAAAACCTCAGTCTCAGGTTATGCTTCAGGGGAGAAATCATACAGGACGTCATACCTGAACGGCAGCTTCTCCGCCAACAGGGTAACTGAAAAACTGAAGTCAAGTCTGTCAATGAGGTACAGTTACTCCGCAGACGAATATGAGGTGGATGATGAACTGATCAAGAGTGAATATAATTCAAAATCACTCAGCGGACTTCTGGTGGGCAGCCTGACTGATCACTGGTCAGTCGGAGGCAGCTTATATGCAGGTGCATCGAAATACAATAATACCGACCTTTCCTTTGACATTCAACCCGGGATAGAATACAACGTGTTTCCATACTCGGAATCAACGCGTCGGCAATTGAGGATTGCATACAAGGCAGGATTCAGTTATGTGAATTATATTGATACCACCATCTATAACAAGGTAAAGGAAAACCTCCTTTCGCATTCACTTACAATTAACTATGAGATTATACAAAAATGGGGATCTGTCGATTTGTCTCTGGGTTACAGCAATTATCTGCATGACTGGACTAAAAACAATGTCTCTCTCAATGCATTCCTGGACCTGAGAATAGCAAAGGGACTTTCACTTAATTTCGGTGGTGGCGGAGCAATTGTTCACGATCAGCTTGGCCTTGTAAAAGGAGGTGCCACACAGCAGGATGTATTGCTCCGGCTCAGAGAACTGGAGACACAGTTCGAGTACTTCACAAGTTTCGGGCTGACATACACTTTCGGATCTATTTACAACAATGTTGTCAATCCCCGGTTTGGTAACTCCGGCGGAGGAGGGATGACAATCATAATGAACTGATCAACCTCTGGTTCCGGCATTTATGGCTGATTAATAATCATGCTCTCCGGTCCTGAGACTGAAGACTTATTGTTGATAATGTCATCCGGCCTGTTTCAGGCCTTGTGCACCGGTTTGCCGACGGCGTCGGCTCCTGCTTCGAGAAAGACCTCTGAGATCGTCGGGTGGGCATGCATCGTATGAGCCACATCCCAGACAGTGCTTTCCACGGCCATGTAAGCTGCGGCTTCGCTGATCAGGTCAGTGGCATTGTGGGCAATAATCTGAACACCCAGAACCTCGCCGTATTTTGGCTCAGATATGATTCTGAGGATCCCTTCCGGCTGCCCTTCTGTAAGCGCCTTGCCGTTTGCAGAGAGGGGGAACTCATTTACCTTGTATTCTGTACCTTCGGCTGCCAGTTGCTGTTCAGTCCTGCCTATCTGCGCAATCTCGGGGTCAGTGTAGAGAGTCAGCGGCACTCGTTCGGTCTGCATCGTTTCAGTTATGCCCAGGATATGATTTACAGCTGCCAGCGCCTGGGCTGATGCGGCATGAGCATAAATGCTTTTTCCGTTGACGTCTCCAACTGCATATACACCTTTGACGCTGGTCATGAAATGTTCGTCAACAACGTAGAAACTATCCTTTTCTTCCGGGCTGAGCGCACCGGTTGGCTTGATACCCCTTCGTGGCATGCAGTTTACAATACCTTCGTAGTCGTCAATATTCTCCGAATCAAAACCTGCCGTCCCCTCAATTGTCTTTATCTTCAGTGAGTCAAGTCTTTTTGAGATATAGGCATTCAGATAATCATCCAGTGCCGGGAAAACCTTCTCAGCAGTTTTCAGCAGCGTCACATCCCTGCCTACCAAAGCCAGCATCTGAGATACTTCAGCAGCCACGGGGCCCTCTCCAACTACCAGTAATTTTTGCGGTACCTCCTTCTGGGAGAACATGTTCTCAAGGTTGATTATCCGGCTCTCGTCGCCCACCTTGAAGGGGAGCGGCCTGGGGTATGACCCTGTAGCGATGATTATATTCTTTGCCCTGAGCATGCGGTTGTCTACCACCACGGTATCGGCAGCTTCAATTGAGGCAGTCCCGGAAATTGTCTCAACATTGTTCTTCTTCAGCAGGTATTCGACACCCTTTGTGAGGCGCCTGACAATCCGTTCTGAACGCTTCACACCCTTCTCCCAGCTGAATTTAATTGATTTCGGGTCGAGACCCTCGACGCCGAAATCGGCTGCCATTCCGAGCCTTGAAAAATACTTTGCACTTTCGAGCATAGCCTTTGACGGGATGCAGCCCCAGTTGAGACACATGCCGCCCACATGCTTCTTCTCTATCACGGCTGTCTTCAGACCTGCCTGTCCGGCTCTGATTGCGGCCACGTAACCTGCCGGACCCGCCCCGATAATTATAAGATCATAATCCATCTCCGGTCTCCTTTTATTGTCTCATAATCAGTGACAGCGGGTCTGCCACACCGGCTGCCACATCATTCAGGAACTCAGTTGCCTCGGCTCCATCGACCATCCTGTGATCAACCGAGAGGGAGAGGGGCATGACATTTCCAACCTTTATCTCACCGTTGGCCACCACCGGCTGCTGGTTTATCCGGCCGATGCCCAGGATACCAACCTGCGGGTAGTTTATCACCGGCACTCCGAACCAGCCGCCCAGCGCACCGTAGTTGGTTATGGTGAATGTTCCGTCCTTCATGTCCTCGAGGGTCAGTTTCCTGTCCCGTGCTTTCACGGCTATCTCAGCTACGGCACGGCTCAGCTCCCTGATACTCAGCCTGTCAGCGTCACGTATCACCGGCACTACGAGGCCATCCTCGGTGCTTACTGCAATGCCGATGTTGTAGTAGTTCTTGTAGATGATATTTCCCTTTTCGAAATCCATCTCCGAATTAAGTTCAGGGTGGCGTTTCAGCGCTGCCACCACTGCCTTGATTATGAATGGCAGGTAGGTGAGGCTGAGATCCTCCTTTTTATACTCTTCCTTGTAGCGGGAGCGTGCCTCCACCAGTCTTGACACTTCCGGTTCCTCGAAGAGGGTCATGTGTGCCGTGCTCTGCTTGGAGCGGAGCATGTTGCGTGCTATTGACTTCCTGATCTGCGACATTGGCCTGATTTCAATCAGCTCAGCGGAGCCTGGCGCATCCGTGTAGGCTGTCTTGCCGGATGTCCCTGCATATGCGGCGGAAGCAGCTACAGGTCTGGCAACTGATGCCGGTGCATGGAAATTCTGTATATCGCTTTTCATAACCCTTCCTGCAGGGCCGGTGCCTGTCACCATGTTGATGTCGATGTTCATCTCCCTTGCCATGGCCCTTGCAACCGGGGTGGCAAGCACCTTGCGTCGCTCTGCAGATGCAGCTGCCGGACGGGACTCTGTACCCTCCTCGCTTGCCGGAAGAAGTGCGTTGCCTGAGGCTACCTCAATTGTCCCTACCACACCGGCTCCCTTCTCCTCGACCTGTTCCGGCTGCGTACCCGGTGCCTCTGCTGCAGCTTCGCCGGCTATTTCGATCTCCACGAGGGTTTCTCCGACGTGAATTGTCTCACCAACCTTCCCGTAACGGGCAGCGATGACACCTTCGCGGGGGGAGGGGATGTCAGTCACTACCTTGTCGGTCTCCATCTTCACCAGCGGCTGGCCCACCTTAACTGCAGTACCCTTGTCAACGTGCCACTCGATTATGATACCCTCGGTGAGTCCTTCCCCTATATCCGGGAATTTGAATATATATCTCATTACTTCAGAATTTTATTGTTCTTTCAATCTCGTAGAAGATCTTCTCCGGGGTGATCATATAATGGTGCTCGCCCCGTGGGTATGGAACTATCACGTCAAAAGCAGCCACTCTCTTCGGAGGTGCTTCGAGGTGTAGGAATGCCTCCTCGTTTGCAAGGGCCATTATTTCAGACCCCACACCGAAGCTTCGCGGCTCCTCGCCGACAAAAACTATCCTTCCGGTTTTCTTGATTGAGGCAGTAATTGTCTCCTTGTCAAGGGGATATATTGTTCTCAGGTCTATCAGCTCCACCGAGTAGCCTGCCTCTTTCGCCATCACAATTGCCTTCTGCACCTCGCGTATCATGGCGCCGTAAGCGACCACTGTAACATCGGTGCCCTGTGACAGGACCTTGGCTTTGCCGATAGGCACTGAGAATTTTTCTTCACTTACTTCCTGCTTTATTGCGCGGTAGATGCGCTTGGGCTCCAGGAAGAGCACGGGATCATCACTTTCAATTGCTGAGATAAGAAGTCCCTTTGCATCATGTGGTGTTGAAGGTACAACCACCTTCAGTCCGGGGATATGGGCAAATATTGCCTCCATGCTCTCCGAGTGGTGTTCAAGTGCGTTGATACCGCCGCCGTAGGGAAGGCGGATGACTATTGGCATTTTGTACCGTCCGCGCGACCTGTTGTGGAAGCGTGAAATGTGTGAAATTATCTGGTTGAATGCAGGGTATATGAACCCGCAGAACTGCATCTCTATGACGGGGCGCAGTCCGGCTGCAGCCATACCCACTGCGGTACCGGCTATACCTGACTCAGCCAGGGGCGAGTCAAAAACCCTTTCAACTCCGTGTTTCTTCTGTAACCCTTCTGTTACCCTGAAGACGCCGCCCTCGAAGCCGGCATCCTCGCCGTAGACAACAACACTCTTATCCTCTGTAAGTTTAATATCAAGTGCGTCATTGACGGCATTGACTATATTCATTGCTTTCATTTGCGTGCGTTTTTCCACTGTAAGAATTTTTCATGTTCAATCTGCTGGTCGCGGAGCTCCTGCGGCATCTCGGCATAAGTATATCTGAATGCATCCTCAAGGGGATACTGCACTGTCTGCTCGGTCTCCATGAACTGGCGGTCAATCTCCTTTTTGAACTCATCCACCAGCTTCTCCTCCTCGGCATCTGACCATAGTTTCTTCTTTTCAAGGAAGAGCTTCATGCGGCGGAGCGGATCCTTCCTGTCCCATTCCTTCTCCTCCTCTGTCGTGCGGTATTTTGTCGGGTCATCGGAAGTTGTATGTGCTCCCTTGCGGTAGGTCACTGCCTCGATCAACACTGCCTGCTGCTCCTTCCTGGCAAATTCATGAGCATACCTGAATGCTGTAAGCATGGCGAAGATGTCATTGCCATCCACCTTGATACCCTTGATTCCGTAAGCTTTTGACTTAATGGCGATATTAACGCTGGCAGTCTGCATTTTAACCGGCACCGAAATTGCGTACTGGTTATTCTGAACCACGAAGATCACCGGGACTTTCCAAACGCCGGCGAAGTTGAGAGCCTCGTGGAAATCTCCTTCCGAGGTTCCACCGTCACCGACGAAAGCCATTGCCACCTCGTCCTTCTTCTGGTATTTGATTGCATAGCCTATTCCGGCGCCATGAAGAAGCTGCGAAGCGATGGGAACTGAGAACGGGAGGACATGATTGGCCTCAGTGAACCTCATTCCTTCCTCGAAACCCATATTGAACATGAATATCTCCTTCATTGTCACGCCCTTGGCGAGCCAGGCTCCCATCTCGCGGAAGGCAGGTACAAGCCAGTCTTCGTGCCTCAGCACTGCGCCGGCAGCTACCCCTATCGCCTCCTGACCGTAGTTGGGAGGGTATGTGTAGACACGACCCTGACGCTGATAGGAGACTATCATGTGGTCAAGCGTCCGTACAAAGAGCATGTCTTTGTAAAGCTTAAGCATCTCATCATCGGAGAGCTTCGGCATCAGCTCTTTGCTGATCACCTTTCCGTTGTTATCGATAACCTGCAGCATTTTGTCCTCTGCAGGGTCAAACTGGTCGAACATATTGTGTTTTGTTTAACGTTTCTGCAATGAAAGACAAACAAACACAATATTTGTTCAGCAGGCATTCAGTTCAGACCTGACCTCTTGTAGTTGAGGTTCCATGTAACAGGCCCTCCATCGCCATTTTCAAGAATTATCCTTCTTACATTGTTTGTCTTTATCTCAGAGATCATCCTGCCGCCGGAAATTGAAATGTCCGGTGATTCAAATCCGTCGGGTTCATGAATCAGAAGTGTATAGGGGTAATTTGCCACCGGCTGACTTTTTCCTGCCAGTACTCCGTCTTTCCAGCCAACTTCGGAGAGGTCAGCCGCGCCACAGCTCAGATGCCTGGAGGTGGCAAGCACCTGGGGGTTTGGCTGTACAGCCCTGATGCAGAAGAGCTGACAATTGAAGTCCGGATTGATTTTACCGAAAAGGATAGTATCAGTTACTGTTCCAAGAAAATTATCGGACCAGAACTCATAGAGCAGGTATTCTTTTCCATTTTCCAGTCCGAGGTCGGTCAGACTGATGCTCTCTTCCTTTTCCCCGAGTCTGCCTAGTACGCACCACCGTTCCCACGGGAGGTTCAGTTCGAGCATGAACAGGTCGAAGGGGGAAGTACGGCTGCCGTCGCTCTCCCTCTCTCCCGAGCCGCTCATCTCGGTTGTGGTCCGGTCGAGGAAGGCTGAACGTGACGGATCGAGGTCAAACACCTGCCCCGGGAGTGTAAACAGCACCGGCAATGATTTACGGGCAGGATCAATGAGGTCAGTGCGGTACACCTCCGGTTTGTCAGTAACCATGAACAGTGATCCGGTCAGGGAGGTGGCCATGCATGACCGGTATGCTTCCAGCGGTGTCAGTTCAATATGGTCCGGGTCATTTCGCCATACCACGTTGTTGAACGAGTTGTACTGAGCCAGGGCGGTATATCCGTACCCGTCATTGCCAATGCGGCATCCGTCGGCCAGTCCGACAACTCCCGGAAGCACTCCCCAGCATGCCAGCAGGAAGTTGTCGCGTCCCGTATCTTCGCGCACCCTGCGCACCACGTTCCTGAAGGCCTCTTCGCGCTCTGCGTAACCGCCACTGAAGAAGCCGCTATGGCTGTTATACCCCTCGAAGAGGAGATGGCGGAGTGCGTCAAGCTTGAAGTAGTTCCAGCCGTCATTCCTGAAACGGCTGTAAACGGGAGTAATGACAGAGTCATGCATCTCAACATCGAGACCGTTGAGTATGTAACCGATCCATCGTCCCGAAGCCGGCATTCCGTCTTCGTTCCTGACAAACCAGTCAGGGTGGGAACAGGCCCATGCAGAGTCATGAACTGCTACATTGGTCCAGATGCCGGGTTTAAGTCCCCTGGACCGGATGTAAGCGGCCAGGCTGCCGAGGCCGGACGGGAATTTCTCATTGGGGTTGATCCAGGCTTCAGGGGCGCCTCCATACTGCTGGTAGCCATCATCAATCTGGATGTATTCCAGCCCGAATGGCTTCATTGTTTCCGCGAGTACATCAGTCGCCTCCATCACATTTTCCTGGGTGATTGCCGTTTTGTACGCAAACCACGAGCACCAGCCTGCAACAGGTTCTTTCCAGACCTGGTAGTTCCAGGGTTCGTAATAATCCAGTCCTCTGTGCTTCTGGTAGTAACGGGGCCTGAACCTGAAGGTGACCTCATTGCCTGTCATGCTCAGAGCATATGAGATCCCTGCTGTATCAGCGACCTCGGGTTCTAACCTGAGTGACGCCGAGGTATAAGACTGATCAGCTGACAACAGCCAGTCAGAATGCCGGTCATAAACGGCTCTGTTCAGCAGGCTGTGACTTAATCCGTATGTGTGCCTGACAACCTGTGTCCCTTCAATGCGCCGGTCGGCTTCGCAGGTGAATGACTCCTTTCCCGCATTTATCCGGCCGGTGATGTTCATCCTGGCGCCGTTAACTGAAGATATTGTCAAAAGATATGAGACCTTTCCGTCACGTTCCTCGTTAAGCTCCTTTACACTATAAGCTGACTGCGGCAGGTCGGTTGCGAGCGTCAGTATTGCCGCACCGTCATAGATGAGGCTGATATTGTTCCCTTCAAAGACAAGTTGTGCCGGTGCATTCGGCGGTGTTGAATTTTCTGCAGGCGAAGTACACATTGCCAGTCCGGTCATTAGCAGGATGGCGGGGATTGGTCGAAAACGGTTCATGACAGGTTGCTTGATATATCCAAAAATAAGCAAAAAGAATCTACGGCGGCAGCTTTTGCGGGGCATCGCGAAAATAGTAATGTGAAGAAATGTTAACGGGAACCGGTACTAATAAGGATAAATTATAAATTAGCTGAATATTATGCAATCAGTTAACCCAATCATCAAAACCATGAAGAACTCTTCCAAAGTAATTCTGATTCTGACTTTGTTTGCCTTTGCTGCATGCCAGCAGAAGAAAGGTGAGGAGCTTTCGCTCCCGTTTGAGAAATACCAGCTTGACAACGGGCTGAGTGTTGTTTTGCACCAGGATAAGTCTGATCCGATAGTGTCGGTTGCCATTTATTACCACGTGGGTTCGAACCGTGAGGTTCCCGGCCGCACAGGTTTTGCACACCTGTTTGAACATATGATGTTCCAGCAGAGTGAAAATGTGCCTGAGGATCAGTATTTCAAGCTAATTCAAAGTGCCGGAGGAACGCTTAACGGTTCCACCAACCAGGACCGTACAAACTATTACGAGACTGTACCGAAGAACGCCCTGGAGATGGTGCTCTGGATGGAATCAGACCGTATGGGGTATCTTACAAATACAATTACAAAGCAGGCGTTTGCCATTCAGCAGAATGTGGTGCAGAATGAAAAACGCCAGAATTATGACAACCGGCCTTACGGCCATTCATCGACCGTGATGGCCAGGGCCATGTTCCCGGAGAGTCACCCATACAGCTGGACGACGATCGGAGAGATGGAGGATCTGTTCAACGCTACTGTTGAAGACGTAAAGGAATTCCATGGCCGCTTCTATATTCCCAACAATGCCACCCTGTCAATCGCGGGAGATTTCGAGACCGAAGAGGTTAAGGCTTTGGTTCAGAAGTATTTCGGAGAGATACCCAGGGGTCCGGAGGTGGAAAAACTGACCCCTATGCCGGTAACCCTTTCTGAGACGAAGAAACTGTTTCACGAGGACAACTTCGCGAATGCGGCCCAATATACAATGGCCTTCCCGACACCTGAGAGGTACTCGAAGGATTCATATGCACTTTCAGCACTTGCTGAAATACTTGCCGGCGGTAAGAAATCACCGATGTATTCTGTTCTTGTAAAGGAAAAGAAGCTTACATCAGGCGTCAGCGCAGGGAACATGGCACAGGAGCTTGCCGGTACCTTCCGCGTCTCGGTTACTGCAAATCCGGGTGTATCACTCGCCGAAGTTGAGAATGCCATCTTTGAGGCATTCGGACGTTTCGAGACCGAGGGCTTTACCGAGAAGGACCTTGATCGCGTCAAGGCCGGACAGGAGACCAGCTTCTACAATATGATCAGCAGTGTCCAGGGCAAGGCTTTCAGTCTTGCGGAATATGACATCTTCGCCGGTGACCCCGGGTTCTACAGGAAGAACATTGAGAACATGAAGGCTGTTACAGCTGCCGATGTGAAGGCTGTCTATGAGAAATACATAAAGGGCAGGAATTATGTTGCCACCAGCTTCGTCCCCAGGGGCAAGGCTGAACTTGCAGCTGCTGGTTCAGTCAGCGCCGGTATCGAGGAGGAGAACATTCTTCAGGCCACCCAGGTAAAGATCGAAGCAGGCGCTGTAGAAGAGATTCAGAAAACCCCTGCCTCGTTCGACCGTTCAGTGCAGCCGCCACTGGGCCCGGATGTGTCAGTCACAGTTCCCCCCGTGTGGAAGTCATCGCTTGCCAACGGAATGAAGATCTATGGTATCCGGCACTCCGAGGTGCCCCTGGTTCAATATAACATTGTAATTGACGGTGGCCATATGCTTGATGACATAACAGCACCCGGCGTAGCCAACATGCTTGCCATCATGCTTAATGAAGGAACGAAGAACAAGACACCCGAGGAGCTTGAGGAGGAGATCGATCTCCTTGGAGCAATGATCAGGATCGGAGCCGGCTCTGAGGATATAACCGTAAGCGTCAACACCCTTGCCCGCAATTTTGGTAAGACCCTTGCAATTGTTGAGGAGATGCTGCTTCAGCCCCGTTGGGACTCACTGGCATTTGAACTGGCAAAGACCCGCACAATCAATAACCTGAGAAGGAATTCGATAGATCCCACATATCTGGGATCGATGGCGCTGAGCGGACTGGTCCTCGGTAAGGACAATATCTTTGCCACTGACGTTGCCGGAACCATTGAAAGCGTGAAAGCAATGACGATGGAGCAATTGAAGGAGTACTATGAAAAGAACATCTCCCCGTCTGTTGCCCGTTTCCTTGTGGTTGGCGCTGTTGACCAGCCGGGAGTCGAAAAAGCACTTGCATCACTCAACGCAAACTGGAGCGCTAAAGAGGTGCGGATGCCTGAGATGTCAATGGCACAGCCACCTGAAAAGCCTGGTGTATATTTCGTCAATATCCCTGATGCCAAACAGTCGAATATTTTTATCGGGGCACCTGCCATTCCGAGGGGTCATCCCGACTATTACCCGGCATATGTTGCAAACTACAAGCTTGGCGGTTCATTCAACGGATATGTGAACCTTGTGCTGCGTGAGGAAAAGGGTTACACCTACGGAGCCCGCACAAGCATGAACGGAATGAAGAACTACGGTACTTTCACGGCCAGTTCGGCAGTAAGGTCCACAGCAACACTTGAATCAGTTGAAATATTCAGGGATCTTATGGCGAAGTACAGGGCCGGCGTTTCGCAGGAAGATGTTGATTTTACAAGAGACGCACTTCTCAAGGGCAATGCACTGCAGTTCGAGACACAGCGTGCCCTTCTGGGGATGCTGAATACAATGAGTACATACGGGCTGCCTGATGACTATATAGCCAGGGAAGAGAGTTATGTGAAGCAGCTGACCGTGGAGGAGGTCAATGCCATTGTTAACAGGTATATTGATCCGATGAGGATGTACTATGTGGTGGCCGGAGATGCTGCAACACAGCTTAAGGAATTGAATAAACTGGGCTTCGGAGAGCCTGTACAGATACAATAAACATAAAGGAAATGAAAAGACTTGTTTCACTATTTATGATTGCTGCACTCCTGCTGATGGCAGGCTGCGGCGAAAAAAAGAGCTCAGATCTCACTGTTCCGTATGAGAAATACACTCTGGATAACGGTCTGACGGTTATCCTGAACGAGGATAAATCAGACCCGATGGCATCGCTGGTAATTCTCTACCATGTCGGGTCAGCAAGAGAAGTCCCGGGCAAGACTGGATTTGCCCACCTGTTTGAACACATGATGTTCCAGCGTTCAGAGAACGTGGAGGAAGATCAGTTTTTCAAGTACATCGAGGGAGCCGGAGGTGACCTGAACGGGGGTACCAGCTTCGACCAGACAATTTATTTCGAGGTTGTACCGAAGAATGCCCTTGAACTGGCCATGTGGCTCGAGTCAGACCGCATGGGGTTCCTTCGCAATACAGTGACACCGCAGTCTTTTGCCCTGCAGCAGAACGTGGTTCAGAACGAGAAGCGCCAGGGTGTTGACAACAGGCCTTACGGCTTCACTGATTATGTCCTCCTCAAGAATCTCTATCCCCAGGGTCATCCCTACAGCTGGGATGTGATCGGGGAGATGGAAGACCTTGCAAACGCCACAGTAGATGACGTAAAGGAATTTCACAAGAAGTTTTATATCCCTAACAACGCAACCCTGGTTGTGTCAGGCGATTATGATATTGCCGAAGTGAAAGCCCTGATTCAGAAGTATTTTGGCGAGATCCCGGCAGGGGAGGAGCTGAAAGATCCGGAACCGATGACGGTGACCCTTTCAGAAACGAAGAAGCTTTTCCACGAGGACGGATTTGCCAGGGCTCCGCAGTTCACAATGGTATACCCGGTGGCTCAGCAGTTTACAAAGGATGCATACGCACTCGATGTGCTTGCTCAGTTGCTTGGTGTTGGCAAGAATTCTCCGTTGTATAAGGTACTTGTAAAGGAGAAGAAGCTTACCTCAAACGTTTCTGCGTATAACATGGCACAGGAACTGGCCGGTCAGCTGCAGATAAGTGTGACTGCGAATCCGTCCACCAGCCTGAATGATGTTGAGAAAGCAATTTTTGAGGCATTCGGAAGATTCGAGACTGAAAAATTCACCGAGAGGGATCTTGAAAGAATCAAGGCAGGAATTGAAAGGAATTTCTACCTGCAGATGAGCAGTGTGATGTACAAGGGATTCATGCTGGCGGTCTACAACGAGTTTGCAGGCTCACCCGATTTCATGGTTGAGGAGCTGGAGATGATGAAAAAGATCTCGATGGATGACGTCTGGGATGTCTACAACAGGTATGTCAAAGGCAAGAACTATGTGGCTACAAGCTTTGTTCCAAAGGGCCAGGCTGACCTGGTTGCCGAAGGTTCTGTAAATGCAGGGATTGTTGAAGAGGACATCACCAAGGCCACGCAGGTCGAGGTAGTGGCAGGCGGAGAAGAGGTCATTGAGAAAACTCCCAGCAGTTTTGACCGCTCCATTGCTCCGGTTCCGGGCCCCGATCCTTCAATTACACTTCCTGAGATCTGGAAATCAGAAGCTTCCAACGGGATGAAGCTATATGGTATCGGACAGCATGAACTGCCGCTCGTTGTTTACTCAATAGTAATTGAGGGTGGTCATATGCTTGATGATCCGGCAAAACCGGGAGTGGCACGCTTCACAGCATCAATGCTCAATGAGGGCACCAAAAACCGCACTCCGGAGCAGCTTGAGGAGGAGATACAGCTTCTTGGCGCTATTATCAACATCGGATGCAGTGATGAAAGGATAACCATATCTGTCAATACCCTTGCGCGCAACTTCGAAAAGACACTTGCGCTGGTACAGGAGATGCTGCTTGAGCCCCGCTGGGACGAGGAGCAGTTCTCGCTTAACAAGACCCGCACGATAAACAATCTCAAGCGTAGCCTTGCTGACCCCAATTATGTGGCCGGGGCTGCCTATGACAAGCTTGTGCTGGGTGCAGACAACATCCTTTCAGTTGACCTCAGCGGGACGGTTGAAAGCGTGGAGGCGATTACAATGGATGATCTCAAGTCATTCTATGAAAAGTATATCTCACCTTCGGTTGCCAATTTCCTTGTTGTTGGAGACATTGACCAGGCCAGGGTTGAGAAGGCTCTTTCAGGCCTGAGTGAGAAGTGGACACCGAAAGAGGTGGTGATGCCAACCCTTGCGTTCCCGCCTGCACCTGAGAAATCAGCCGTATACTTTGTCAATATACCTGATGCCAAGCAGTCAGTCATCAATATAGGAAGTCTGTCCATTCCGCGGACTCACCCTGATTATTACAAGGCCCAGGTAGCCAAT
>Ga0116155_10000648_pt1 | contig 27180 bp, 30 predicted proteins | sample AD_UKC032_MetaG_FD_89890 | JGI IMG/M metagenome (GOLD analysis project Ga0116155, IMG submission 89890) | Active sludge microbial communities of municipal wastewater-treating anaerobic digesters from USA - AD_UKC032_MetaG | ecosystem: Engineered > Bioreactor > Anaerobic > Digestate | place: USA...
ATGGAGGGATGGCCGAGTGGTCGATGGCGGCGGTCTTGAAAACCGTTGACCGAAAGGTTCGCGGGTTCGAATCCTGCTCCCTCCGCCAGAAATAATAACAAGCGGCAAATTGACATTTGCCGCCATGTTTTAAAATACAGGCCTGAAAGAATTCAGCGGAGAGATGGCTGAGTGGCCGAAAGCGATCGCCTGCTAAGCGATTGTACGCCCTTTAAAGGTGTACCGCGGGTTCGAATCCCGCTCTCTCCGCCAGTTTTATTCGCAAATTTCGATTTTTATCGAATAAAATTGTTTAACCTGGCTTTAACTTTCTTTAACCTTGAGACTTTTGAAGCCGGATTCGAAATTTGTGAAAGTTTCTATAGAAAAAGGCAGGATCATTTTTGACCCTGCCTTTTCTATTAAAAACACCATGCTTCAAGAAACATGATGTATGGAAGGTTTATTTTTTGATCTTTCTCCTCACACCTACCAAACCGAGCAAGCCAAGTCCAAGTAACAACATGGTGGCGGGTTCAGGCACTGGTGAGCTCGTCAATAAAACATCATCAATTATAATGCCACAGTTATCACTACCCTGATGGTCAAAGACTATTTTGCCAGTTGTTGCCGTATCAATATGAAACGAATATTGATAATTACTCAAGGGCTCGGTTGGTTGAATTGTCAATGTTTCAGAATAAACACTTCCCACGGATACTGTCATCGTATCAGATGGACGTCCTCTATTATTACCAGCAGCAAGAAATTCTAACGTATAATCACCAGGTAATAAATTGAAAGTCGTTATTGTTTCCATTCTCCCTGCAGACCAAGTAGATCCATCCAAATCAACATATATGCCTGATCCAAGAAAATTAAAAACAGAATTATAAGTTATTATATCAACAGTGCCCCTGGTAACATCCCAGTTTGCAAATGAATCGTAGTTATCCATTTGAACGCCACTGTTTTCCGCATTAAAATTATCCGAAAAAACTATATCCGCCATAACGTTACTCAATGAAAAAATAAATATGATCAGAGCAACTGATAGTAATTGAACAACCACTTTGCATATTGTTTTCATTTCTTTCCCCTTCCCATAATGTAGTCCGTAATAATGAATTGCTTGTGAATTCGATTTTTTGCATAAATCGTTCCTTGAAACAAATTACTTACGTAATACTTTGTATTTATTGGCTGTATGGCTTGAATGATGGGGATTACAGAAATTAAAAAAATTTTCTTATATATGAAATCAAATCTTTGATTCTTAATCAAAATCTTGGATTGTAAACTATTCCGACACTTACAAAAGGCAAAAACAGGGTTTATTTTCCAATGATATAATAATTACAACTATTTATGGTATATTAGGACTGTAAAGAATCCCGACACTGCTTTCAACTGGCAATAGTGATAGGTAATAGTCTATTTATTCTAATGCATTAGGTAGGTATAGCCACCAATCCAAGGCTTGCTTTACCTTCCATCCCCCTAAACTTTAAAGCTCCCTACCTAACCGCCTCTTTCAACGCCTTTGCCGCCTTGAACTTTGGTATAACCCTGGCTGCTATCCTGATGGCCTCTCCCGTTTTTGGGTTTCTGCCTGTCCTTGCTTTTCTTTTGACAACACTGAAAGTACCAAAACCAGTAATAAAGACTTCATCTCTCTTTTTTAAAGTGTTCTTGATAATACCTAGAAAGATCTCTATGGCCATTGCTGCTTCCTTCTTGGTATTGGTAACCTTTGCCACCTCATTGACCAAATCCGCTTTTTTCATAAACTCACCTCCGTAAAAAAGTTATTTAATTTCCTCTTTCAAATTCACGACCTGCCTACCTTCCAGCAGTCGCCTTTTTTCATCAAGCTGAACCGATGCGTATTTTTTTACACTGGCTCTCTGAGCATGATCAGTCAACATCTGAACCTGATCAATGGAATAATGCTTTTCATTGATATACTGGCTGCAGGAGCTATGTTTTAATCCGCTATACATGTTGATGTCTTCTCCCGCCTGTTTACATGCCTTACGCCAGATTTTATGCATGGTTTCCAATACATAATATTTACCGTTAAGTTTCCCGTATGGATTGACAAAGAAGAATGGGCTATCAATCCTAATGGGCATTTTTTGCATGATTTTCTTGAATTCCGAATGACAGGGAATCAGGTGTTGCTTTTTTGTTTTGGTATATTCGACTAATACGTTATTGGAGAAAGTCCTTCTGATAATAAATGCGTCCTGTTCTTTGTCATAATCGCATCGTTGTAACGCCATCGCTTCCGACGGTCTTCTCAGGTGGTATTTGAGCCAATAGAAAATAGGCTGATGCTCTTCAGGAATAGTCTCGATAATTTTTATCTGTCTTGCCTCAGGCAACCACCTGATAATCGGATCAACAATGTTATATTTTTTCTCTTCAGGGAAAACCGGCATGGTTGGAATGCGATTGGACTTGTATGCATGAACCAGACAACGCCTTAAACAGTAAATGACGTTCTTTTTACCCTTACCGGTTCTGTTGATATCGTTTAACAGCCGACATATGACATCGTACTGGAGTTCATGCAGCTGATAGGGATTTTTCTGAAACCAGGGCACCAGGTGATTTTTGATAGAGCTTTTGTAATCCTTTTGAGTAGCCGGACTCCACGACCCGCCATCCTGCTGAAACCATAGCCACAAGTAAGGAATGATATCCGATGGCGTACCACCCTGCCATTTTTCGATGCGAAACGTTCCGTTTTCAACGTCAGCCCTCATGAGGGATAATAGCCGTTCCGCCATTTCCTTACCGGTCATGCCGGGAATTTCGCCATCCCGGCAAAGGAACCCCTTGTAGCGACTGAATGTGTGCAGTTTTCCTTTATCCAACCAGGCCACATAATAATATTTATACTTACTATGCTGTTGTATTGAGCCGCGCATACAAACACCGCCCGTTTATAAAAGACGGCTTCACTGTTCTGAATGTAAAAATCAAGTCGAGATTTTCTCATATGTATTTTATTTGCAATATTGTTGCGTAAACGACACATAAATTTTTTTACTAATAGTCTCCTAATTTTTGTGCTTTTGATGGAGAGAAACTAGGGAAAATTGCAAATTTTAGCAGACTATTTGAAAAATTGTGATGAATTATTGGTGAATGCTCCAATGTCCTATTTTTATCCCCCCAAAAAATATTTTAACCTCATTTCATCGCAAATTTTCAAAATTTGCTAATATTCGCTTTTATTACAAACACTTGAAAAATAATTTGGCCCTATCATTGCATCATTAAAAGTTTAATTGCGGTCAATACACATTACTGATTCTTTTTCAGTAACAAAATAAAATAAACCAAATAAATTAAGGGGGTAACGAGGAATGATTAGCCAATAAAAGCATTTGTAGGATAAAGCGGCATGGCTGGCCGGTTTCCGTCTTTATAAGCGAAAATCATCGGCCAATTTCGATTTAACTCGTAAAAAGAGGTCAACCAATTTTGATGTACCCGAAGTCAAGCAGCAAGGTCAAGCTGGTAAAAAAACCTGACATCGTAACCGTAATTGAAAGGGAAGGTGTGGCATTAAAGCAACAAGGCAATAAGCTTTGGGCGCTGTGTCCCTTTCACGCCGAAACACGACCGTCATTCAACGTGTCCGTTGAAAAGCAGGTTTTTTATTGCTTCGGCTGTAAAGTGGGAGGTGACGTGATCACATTCGTTATGACGTTTAAGAGATTTTCGTATTCACAGGCTCTGCGATACCTCGGCACTGGAAAGAACGGAATCGTTGCGGGCAGAAGTTCAGTATCCCGCGAACAGAAGCTTATCGAACGATTCCGCCAGTGGGAGAAGGATTACTACACAGAGCTTGTCGAAAAACTTCACGCCATGATGGATATGAAAAAAAAGATCCTGTCACCTGAAGATCTAGAAAAATCCGCACGGATTTTCGATGGAATACAGCAAACCGAGTATCACCTCGACATTTTAATCGGCGGTGATGATGAAGATAAACTTAACCTATTTAAGGAGATAATAAAACATGACAATAGATTTAGCAAAAAATCTGAATGAATATTCAGAAATATTGGGTGTCGATGTACCCCTTGCGGAGGCGATTGAGAAGTTAGAACCCGGCAATATAACCGATATACTTAAACGGATTGCCGAGGAACCGCAAACCGAGACAGAGCGATCGGTCTATATCGACAAGCTTGCCAAAAAAGCGAGTGTATCAAAAAGAGCTATTAATAAAGATCTCAAACGGTTGATGCCGGATTTGCCGGAAGACGATGATGAATGGAGCAAAGCCGCGCTTTTTGAAGGCTTGGTTGACATCGTTGTGAATGAAGATGGTGAACCGGCGTATCTCGTAAAAGAGGGAGAATCGTTGGTGATGAAAACAAGCCATGACGACGCTGAAAAATCGTTGATCATCCCACCTCAAAAGAAGCAACTTCCATTCGGTCTGGTTAACGGCAGAGAAGTTTTAGACTGGTATGCTAACGACGATCACCAAAAACTATTCAATGACGTTATGGGGTACCTGAAAAGGTTTTCGTACACGGAGGACAATCAATTCCAGATCCTGGCATGTTTCGCCTTCTTGACGCACCTACAGGATCACAAAGGCATTGATTACTTGCCTATAATTTATTTGTTTGCTGCTCCTGAACACGGAAAAACTAGAACAGGGAAAAGCATGACCCATATATGCTACCGGGGCATACACTGCGTCGATCTGAGGGAGACAAATATATTTAGGTTTTCAGATCGCCTACGACCAACGTTGTTCTTTGACATAATGGATCTGTGGAGTCAAATTGAAAGGAGCAATTCAAAGGACCTTTTTCTATTGCGATTCGAACGCGGTGCGATAGTGCCTCGAGTCCAGGATCCGGCAAAAGGCCCATTCGATGACATGACTATGTTCGAGATTTTTGGCGCAACAATTATCGCCAGTAATAAAGACGTGCATGTAATTTTGGGTACACGTTGTATCCCGATAGATATGCCGAGTAAGCCCGGCTTCTACGAAAATCCGTCACCGAATAAGGCGACAGACATCAAAGCGAGGCTTCTCGCATGGCGGGCTCACTATCTGGATCAGCCTTTGCCTGAAATCGAAATCGTTCCAGCACTGATCGGGCGTCTGTGGGATATTTCTCAGCCTTTGTTGCAGGTATGCCAGATGGTATGTCCGCAGCGATACGATGAGCTCGTTTCAACCCTAACCGGTATTGCGGAAAGCAAAAAGGCGGAAAAAAGCGAGACATTTGAAGCGAAGATAATCAAAATTATCCACGAACAATTTGTTGAAGCAAAAGATAGTGGGTTTAATGCTCCAATAATTGCAACCGCGAGAGTATTGAAGCAGGTAAACGAAGGGCTTACAGACGGATTCAAAATGAGCAGCCAAGGCTTCGGGAAGAAACTGAAGGCCATCGGCATCAAGACGACAAACATAGGAGGATATTCAAAAATCGTAATTGACGAAAAAGCTCTTGGCGAATTGATGCAGCAGTATGGTTTGGAAACAGATCCTGATGACAACACATTTGATAGCGTTAGCTAATCGATGACAGAGGGCTTCGGGGGCACACCGGATAGTGGGTGTGAACCTACCCCAGTTTAACGGACACTTTAAAAAGTATACAGAGTCGTATACAATGGAGAAGAAAGGAGTGTCCGATGAGAAAGCAGAGGCAGTCGTTTAGCCGGGAGTTTAAGCTGGAAGCCGTGCGGTTGATGGAAGAAGGAAAGAAGCCACCCGCAGAATTGGCTCGTGAACTGGGGCTGAGGAGAAACCAGCTTTATAAATGGAAAGAAAAGACGGATAAGCATGGTGGAAGTGCCTTTCCTGGTCCTGGGCGGCATTTGGCAATCGGTCCTGAAATGGAAGAAAATGCCCGGTTAAAACGGGAACTGGCAAGGGTGAAAGAGGAGAATGAAATCTTAAAAAAAGCCGCAGCGTTCTTTGCGCGGGAAATGAAGTGAAGTATCGGTTTATCCGGTCGCAGAGAACGCAACATAGGGTAGCGGTAATGTGCAGAGTCCTGGAAGTATCCAGAAGCGGATATTATGATTGGGTAGATCGTCCGGAGAGTTCAAGAACAAAACGTCATCGGGATTTAACGGTTAAGATACGGCAGGCGCATATTGCCAGCAGGAGGATTTACGGAGCGCCGCGCATTCATAGCGATTTGACGGATGAGGGAGAACGGGTTGGCAAGAATACGGTGGCTTATTTGATGCGGAAGGCCGACATCCAGTCAAAAGTCCATAAACGTTTTGTAGTAACAACCGACTCAAGGCAGACGAAGAAGCCGGCTGAAAACATACTACACGGAGGATTTACATCAGACAAAGCTAATCAGAAGTGGGTATCCGATGTGACTTTTATACCGACTCGGAAAGGTTGGTTGTATTTATCGGCGATCATGGATCTTTATTCCCGGATGATTGTGGGCTGGTCAATGGGAGAAAAGAACAATACCGAACTGATAGAGGATGCATTAAAGATGGCGGCTGATCATCGGCAAGACGTTCATGGTGTGCTTTTACATTCAGACCAGGGCGCGCAATATGCTTCGACGTCATATCAGCAACTGTTAAGTAATCTAGGCGCCATTTGCAGTATGAGTCGAAAAGGTAACTGCTGGGATAATGCTCCGATGGAGAGTTTCTTTCATTCTTTGAAAACCGAGTGGGTAGTTTTTGAGGATTACAAAACACGATCGGAAGCCCGAACCAGCCTTTTTGATTACATAGAGTTATTTTATAATCGCAAACGCCGGCATTCTGCATTAAAGTACAGAAGTCCCTGGGCATTTGAAAACGCCGGGGTTGTCCCCTAACCGAGGTGTCCGTTTTTCCGGGGGAAGATCAGTGTGTCCCCAGGCTCTTCTAAGGGACATGGCAAACAACATCCCCCAAAATAGATCTTAAAATAAAATAATCTCAACAAGGTGAAAAAACTCTTGATACTCATGGAACTCATTTTCAGCAGGAAATCAGACTCTTATGGTCATGAGTTATTCTTTTAAAGTCATGGCATTCTCATGCTGTTATCTATATGATAATATTAATATTTATGAGAGCATGAGTTTCATGAGTTTAATTTGGATATATGAATAATTTTTTGTCATGTGGAGCTTTCTTGATACCAAGTGTAAGGACGATTTTGAGTCATAACTTCTTTCTGCTATACGTACAATGTTCTTCCTGAAAGCCACAGTTTTTTTGTTTCTGATTTTATGCTAAGTTACAAACAGTTATCATTTGTAAATATCAGCTTTGGATTGTACAAATATAATAAGTATTGAAGGAGTTTGATATGGCAGAATTAATTGTTTTTCACAGTGGAAACCCCGCTTGAGTATCGTGTAAAAAGGCTATAGGTGTAGCCAATGAAATGAAAGAAAAATATGGTGAAAAGTTAGATATTAAAATTTATACGATTGATTCGAAGGAAGCAGAGCCTTATCATTTCCGAAGTTCGACGAATGTTTTATTCTATAAAGAACTTGTGCCACTTGACGTTGCAACTGACAAGGATAAAATGAATAAATATTTACTATCGAAGCTTTAATTTTTCATAACTACTTAAATCATCAGCAATTTATTTCGTCGACAAATATTTTGGGATTTTAGGTGAACTCAATAAGCACTTCTTCCTGATTAATTCACAATTCTCAAAGTCGGCTTTTTATGTTAGTTTTTAAACTCGTAATCATTGAAAAATGATCCATATAAAGCCCTATTGGAGCAAAACCATGGAAAATACGTCTTACCCAATCGATGTTCAGCATCAAATGGTTAGCCCATTCCTGATAAGGCTAACTATTGGCAAAAAAAGGCGGTTGAGCTACCAATATGAATAATCAAATTATTTTAACAGATATCTTTTCCCGCTCCGATTTGTTTGTCGGCATTGAAGAGGATAAGCGCTTCGATATTTTTAGCTCTGGTGAGCGGCGCGTTTATAAATCGGGGGCAGCGCTCTTTCTCGAGGGGACTCCCGCTGTAAAATCCTATCTGGTCTTAGAAGGTCGTTTCAAACTGAGCAAACTGCATGAAGACGGCAAGGAGGCCATTGTTCGTTATATTAATCCAGGCGAGATGACCGCGGCGATTTCCGTGTTCAATGAAAATAATTACCCTGTCACGGCACAAGCCGTCGGCATCTCCGAGGTTGTTGGTTGGAACAGGATAACCATGTTGAAACTCATGGCTGCTTATCCGCAAATAGCCATCAACCTGTTGGGTCTGGTGGTCACGCGTCTGGATGATATTCAAAGCCGCTATCTGGAATTGCAAACAGAACGGGTAGAGCAGCGCGTCGCCAGAGCTCTGCTGCGCATTATGAAGCAATCGGGCCGCAAAATCGACGAGGGCATCCTGATCGATTTCCGCCTCAGCCGCCAGGATTTGGCCGATTACACCGGCACCACCCTGTACACCGTGAGCCGTACCCTTAGCAACTGGGAGAAAAAAGGGTGGGTCAGGTCGGGCCGTGAGCAGATAATCGTAGCCGATCCTCACGCGCTGGTCACTTTTGCAGAAAACGGTTGACGGACTGCACACTGTTTCAGTATCATCATCACGCTTACTCCTTTCCCTGGAATTTTTGACCTCTGCACTTCCTGTTTGCGCTGGCGCAAAGACATATACGATTAACTGAAATAAATAGAAAAACAATGAATCTTGATTCGAAAATGACGGTCAGCGAATTGATGAGGATTCATCCATCGGCGATGGATGTTTTCATCAAACGAAAAATGCTTTGCGTGGGTTGTACGACCGAATCGTTTCATACACTGGAGGAGGTGGCCCGCATTTACGGCATTGCCATGGAACAATTTTTGAGAGATTTGCGGGAGGCCGTCAATTCTCCGCGGGAATCATGAGTGTTTCAATAAGCGCGCAGTCGGTCAGCAACTGCCGATGACCGGTACGATTCTTGATCAAAGCAACAAATAAATAGGAGGAAGACCTATGAAAAAAAGAAAGATAAAGGAAAAAATTTACTGGCTGGGCGCTGTGGACTGGGACCGACGCCTTTTTGACTCTCTCATCCCCCTACCGGACGGCACCACATATAACGCCTATTTAATTGAAGGAAGCGAGAAGACCGCTTTACTGGACACGGTTGATCCCCCTATGACCGAGGAGTTGATGGCGCAACTCGACGGTGTTAACAAAATCGACTTTATTGTTTCTCATCATGCCGAGCAGGACCATTCCGGCACCATCCCTCGGATACTTGAACGGTTTCCGGAAGCAAAGGTCATCGTGACGCCTAAAGCCAAAGGCATGCTTATTGACTTTTTAAAGATTCCCGAAAATGCCTTTATCACTGTGGAAGACGGCGAAACATTGTCCCTTGGGAACAAGACCCTCAAGTTCCTCCACACACCTTGGGTCCACTGGCCGGAAACCATGGTGACCTACCTGGAAGAAGATCGTATTTTGTTCAGTTGTGATTTCTATGGCTCCCATATCGCGACCACCGATATTTTCGTGACTGACCAGGGGCGTGTGTACGAAGCGGCAAAAAGATACTTTGCCGAGATCATGATGCCCTTTCGCAATGTTATCACAAAGAATATCGAGAAACTCAAAGAGTATGACATAGAAATGATCACCCCAAGCCACGGCCAGATCTACGACCAGCCGGCCTGGATCATGGACGCTTATCGGGACTGGGTAACAGGCGCCCCCCGCAATCTGGTTGTTTTGCCCTTTGTGTCCATGCACGGCAGCACCCAGCAGATGGTGGACCACCTGGTATCCAGCCTGGTCGAACATGGCGTTCGCGTCGAACTGTTCAATTTGACCGTCACCGATATCGGGAAACTCGCCATGGCACTTGTTGATGCCGCGACAGTGGTCGTGGGGGTGCCCACCGTTCTGGCCGGTCCTCATCCCTTAGCCGCCTATGCGACGCTGCTGGCGAACGCCTTGCGACCTAAGGCGAAATTTCTTTCCATCATTGGTTCTTACGGATGGGGAGGAAAGACCGTGGAAACACTTGCGGGAATGATTCCCAACCTGAAAGTTGAAGTATTGGGACCTGTTTTATGCAAAGGGCTTCCATCGGAGGCTGATTTTGAAGCCTTGGACAAGCTGGCCGGCACGATTGCGGAAAAGCATAGAGAGCATGGTTTTGCGCAGTAAACGGATAAGTCAGGAAGCGTAAGGATTTGATGAAAGGATGATTACATGTTGAAGGATTGGGAAAATAGAAAAGAAAATTTCAAAGTTGTTGACGTGAGAAAATTAACCGGAAATTTCCTGCCGGGGCTTCTCGGCAAAGCTGGTAAAGTTGAAGTGGGTGACGGGATGTGTGTGGTGCAAAGCTTTGAGCCGATTCCGCTTTATGCCGCCATGGCCGATCTTGGTTTTGAGCATCTTACCGAGAAGATTTCGGATAGCGAGTATCGCGTATATTTTCACCGCGCTGAGCAAAAGGAAGGATCTTTTAACGGCGTCGGGGATATGCCGCTGAAACCGACTGCCGTCTTAAATTTCAAAAGAATCGACAACTCTCTGGCTGACATCGTGGTAAACTTTTGGAATTTGATTTGGGGGAAAGAAACCTCAGCCATTGATCAAAAAACCAAACTGCTTTTATCACTGGCAAACGGCGTGGGTGCGGGAAGATATCGACAGGCGACACGTGAATTGGTGAAGGCCTATTCGCTGGGTGTCAGTGTTGCCGAGCTGGATGAACTCTTTTCTATGTTCGTCTGGAATGGAGGTATCGGGACATTTGCGTCCGAAATAGGCCCTTCTTCATTGTTCGGAGCTTATCAACTCATCAAAACACTTGAAAGCAAAGGAAACTCACGCAATGAAGTCATGAGTGCTCTTCTGAATGAATTCGGCGAGAAAAATCCGGAAGTAAACGTAATGCCTCAGGATTCAAAAATTAAATAGAGTGAAACCCATAGCGTTAAAATAGGAAAGGAGAATTACCATGTTTTGTTTTCAGTGTCAGGAAACAGCTAAGAACACCGGCTGCACCATCAAAGGCGTGTGCGGCAAACCCGAGGAGACCTCTGACCTTCAGGATCTACTCATTGACGTATGCAAGGGGATTTCGGTTTACGGGGAAGAGCTGAAGCAAAGGGGCACGGTGGATAAAGATGCCGGCCGCTTTATCTGTGAAGCCCTTTTCACCACGATCACCAACGTGGCCTGGGACGATGATGTGATCATCGGCCGGATCAGGCAAGCCCTCAAGATTCGCGACGCGGTCAAGAAAAAGCTCGGGGCGGATTTACCCAGCGCACTACCCGATTGCGCCACCTGGGCTTCAGATGACAAAAAGGAGATTATGGCCAAAGCCATGTCGGATGAGGTCCGCGTTACAGCTGCTCCAAACGAGGATGTGCGTTCCCTGAGAGAGCTGTTGATCATCGGTTGCAAGGGCATTGCCGCCTACGCTGATCACGCCACGATTCTCGGCCATGAAAAAGAAGACATCTACTGTTTTCTCATGGAAGCTCTGGCGTCCACCACCAAGAACCTCTCCGCGGACGAAATGATCGGGTGGGTGATGAAGGCCGGAGAAACCGCCGTCAACACCATGGCCCTTCTCGATGCCGCCAACACGACGGCCTATGGCCATCCTGAAATCACCGAAGTAAATATTGGTGTGGGCAAAAATCCCGGCATCCTGATTTCCGGTCACGACCTGAAAGACATGGAAGAACTGCTCAAACAGACTGAGGGAACAGGTGTCGATGTCTATACCCACGGAGAGATGCTACCAGCGAACTACTATCCCGCTTTTAAGAAGTACGCCCATTTTTGGGGTAATTACGGCGGGTCGTGGTGGAACCAGAACAATGAGTTCGAATCCTTTAACGGTCCCATCGTTCTCACCACTAACTGCCTGATCCCGGTAAAAAAGGAGAACACCTATCTGGACAGACTCTTTACCACCGGTGTGGTCAACTATCCGGGAGCCAAGCACATCGCCGCCAGGCCGGAAGGTGGTGCAAAGGATTTTTCCACGGTCGTGGAGCTGGCCAGGAAATGTTCGCTGCCGCGGGAAATCGAAACCGGCAAGATCGTGGGCGGTTTTGCCCATAACCAGGTTTTGGCCCTGGCTGGCAAGGTGATCGATGCCGTCAAGTCGGGAGCCATCAAACGCTTCGTGGTTATGGCCGGATGCGATGGACGCCAGAAGACCCGCAGCTACTTTACCGAAGTGGCTGAAAACCTACCCAAGGATACGGTGATCCTGACCGCGGGGTGCGCCAAATATCGCTACAACAAACTGGCCCTGGGGGACATCGGCGGGATTCCCCGCGTGTTGGATGCCGGCCAGTGCAACGATTGCTATTCCCTGGCTGTTATCGCGCTGAAACTCAAAGAGGTCTTCGGATTGAGTGACATCAACGAGCTGCCCATCTCTTACGACATCGCCTGGTATGAGCAAAAAGCCGTGGCCGTGCTTTTAGCCCTGCTGTTCCTGGGCGTCAAGGGCATTCGACTGGGGCCAACACTGCCAGCTTTCCTCTCCCCTACCGTGGCCAAAGTCCTGGTGGAGAAGTTTGCCATCAAACCCATCGGTACGGTGCAGAACGACATCATGGCGATGATGGCGGGGAAATAGGTGTAAAAGACAAAACCTCTGGGGAGGGCCGTTGGCCCTTTCCCCAGAGACACGCTGCGATGAGAAGCTTTTTTAAAAGCAACCGAGTTGACAGCTTCGAATCTTCAGTTCCAGAATGTTAGCCGCCTCCGCCACCTTCAGTGGCGTGGTCTTAACCTGTCGGGCAAGCTCGAAAACTGCTGAACAGGTCATGCGGTCGGAGGCATCCAATCCCCGCAACCCGGCAGCCAGTTCCTGAGAGGTTTGTTGCGGAGCATTGCCCTGGTATGGGGTCTTATCCACCCTGAAAAACCCGATCTGGCAATCCGTGACGCGCACGCCCCGTTTGTCCATGACCGCCCCGACGGCAATCCGGGGGATATTGAAATCTTTGGCGATTCGCCAGGCTACCGGGCAGGGTAAATAGCCCTCCCGGAGCGCAGCGGTTACGGCCGCTTCCAACTTTTCTAAAGTCTCTTGCGGAAGATTGGCAGGATTTTCCGACAATTGGATGCGCACTCGCTTCTTCTTTTTATCCTGCTCGTTGAAATCTCTGGTCATGGGCTTCTCCTTTCCCGGCGTTTTGACGCCCTATGGGGATTTTTTCGCGACGAAACTATACCTGGATACGGGCCATTATTCAACGGTGCAAAGGGGAGACGGACCGTCAACGGTAAAAAGCTCGACAGCACTTCCCGGATTTGACGTAGATCAAGGACAATCTTCCTTCAAGCGAAGAAGATGTAATCACTTGATCCACCGGTTATATTGTCTGCGTGGATTAAAAAGACTGTGGTCATAAAAATCTGATGGCATTTTTTTGAGAATATTTCCGAAAATTAAATATCGCTGATGGATTTTTCCCGTGATGTTCTTCCTGAAGTCAACAAAACGTCAACCATAACAAAGATGCTGGACTTCAAACCGTAATAAACACCGTCCGCACCCCATATTTTTCGGGCAGTATTTCATTGACATTCAATTATGTTAAGATTAAAATAAATCATCTAAAAAGTAATCGTCCTGATCCTGAAATTCTGCTCACGCAAGAATTTAGAACGTTGCTTTCTACTGATCTGTTCACTCATTTTACAGCCAAACAATAGATTTATGTTTCGCAGAAACACGATTTTTTAAGCGGCGATACTTATGAGTGTTCCCCATGTCCACATGTCATATTTTGAAGCATGCATTTAACATAATCAGTAACCAACTTGAGTAGGTAAATAAGTAAAATCAACTTTAATGAAAAAGGAAAGGAGAAAATTGTTATGTTTGCACCGAAGAAGATATTAGTAGCGACAGATTTTTCGGTTTATGCGGATAACGCGTTAAAAGAGGCGATAGACATTGCCAAGCAAAACAAATCAAAGATATTTCTTTTTCACGTTATTGATGACGGCTTTCAACAATGTGCGGTCGATTATTGCATAGACGAAGGAGCTGTGCAGAAAATTTATAAGGACAGCATAAAAAATGCAATAGATAAACTGCACAAGGAAGCTAATAAAATTACTGATAAACACTCCAGCATAGAAATTGTTTACGATACTAGAAGAGGCATACCCTACGAAGAGATACTCAAAGAACAAGAAGAAAAGGGCATTGATTTGATCGTCATTGCATCCCATGGAAAAGCAGGCATTTTGAAAAATTTAATGGGTGGCGTCGCCAATAAGGTTATGAAAAGAGCCAAGTGCCCGGTGTTGCTCGTTAGAAGCTGATCTTTGGCATAACATCTTTTCAGTCTTTGCTCGCATACGCTGCAGCACGTTTCGATTTTTTTTAAACTAAAGGAGGAACACATGAAAAGGAACATTTTTATTCTTTCAATGGCACTGGTTGTGGCATTTGTCCTTGGTGCTGCTACGGTGCAGAGTCAGACCGATAGAGATGGCTATCGTTACGGTATGGGTCCCGGATACGGCTACGGCTATGGCATGGGCCCGGGAATGATGGGGGGCTATGGTGGCCATGGCAGGGGTGCTGGCATGATGGGTGACGGCTGGATTGATGTCCCGGACAAATTGCCCGCACCAAAAAGCATGGAATGGGCACAAAAACTCAGAGAGATTCTGACGCTGGAAAAAGAATCTTTGGCTCAGTATGAGGCAGATCAGGAAAAATTCAACGTCTATATGCCTTATATGATGGTTATCCCCCAGGAAGAAGATCATGTTGAATGGATTGGGCAACTGTTTAAAGCTTATGGCTTGCCTGCTGAAGTGAAGACGCCGCCCGTTGTGAAGAATAAGACATTGACGGATGCTTACGAACTCAGTGTGAAAATGGAAAACGATTTATTACCCCGTTATGAATGGCTCGTAAAAAAGGCCGAGGATCGCGAGACGGCTCAGGTGTTGAATGCCATTCTTATTCAGAGCCGCTGGCATCTGGTGATGTTTGATCATGCTTTGCGCATGGGACACGGCTATGGATTCAGCAGAGGTTGGGGTATGGGACGCGGCATGATGGGCGGTTACGGCTATGGTATGGGGCCTGGCATGATGGGGGGATATTTTGGAACAGGACGCGGTTACGACCAACCATATCCGCTAATCGATAGAGCCATTGATGCAAAGGAAGCCGAGGCCATGATGAATGACTATTTAAAGTCTTCAAGAAACCCCAACCTGAAGCTTGGCAAAATAAAAGATGTAGGAAAGGCTTTTGAGGCAGAGATATTGACAAAGAAGAATGACCTCGTTGACAGGGTTCATATTGACAAGACAACGGGCTATATAAAATCGGCTTATTAGGAACAGACATATCGCCCGACTGACATTGATAACTCGAGGTGACTGTAGAAGGACAATTACAGTAGGTCTTTGATGCCATAAAATTGGGAGGTTACAAAGATGAAATATTTTCCTCGATTATTTCTGATGATGACCGGTTTGTTTGGATCTTGCACCGGTGAAGGTTGCCTTGGCGTGCAAGGTCCCGGGGGATGGGGACCCATGATGCATTATGGATTTGGCTATGGAGGAATGTTTATGTGGATCATATTTCTGATCGTCATTGGACTGCTAATCTATTTCATTGTTCAGTCCCAGAAAACGAAGGGCCAGATGCCGACACAGCATGAGAGTCCCCTGGACATCCTGAAGCGGCGTTATGCAAAGGGAGAAATTAGCAAAGAAGATTTTGACCGGATGAAGCGCGATCTTGAAACTTAATACATCTCGAAAAAAATTTTCTGTCTGCCCAAGTTGGCACTAAACCGAAGAGCAAGACTGAATGATGCTATGGGTATAAGCGCGACATATACGCCAGCTTCGTGTTTGTTTCCATTTACAACTTACTCACAGGTCAGCGGGGTGTGCCGGCTTTTTTGCAGGTGCAACAGGTAGTGGCGATATTTTGAGGTATGTAATCAAGTCCGTGAGTGAAAGATGAAGATCACCGATCCGGTATGCAAGATGACCATCGAAGAAGAGGACGCCGTTGCAACGTCATCCTATAAAGGGGAAATATATCATTTCTGTTCTGATCACTGCAAAAAATCTTTCGACAGCAACCCTGAATCGTACCTTGGGGCGGCAGCAGATGGCGGTAAAAAAGAGCAGGCAGAAGTTAGTACAAAAGCTGAATGGACCTGTCCCATGCACCCCGAGATTATCCGCCATGCGCCGGGCAATTGCCCGAAATGTGGCATGTCTCTGGAACCAAAAACTCCTATGTCGGCAGAGGGAAAGATAGAATATACTTGCCCGATGCATCCAGAAATCATCCTGGATAAGCCGGGAAGCTGTCCGAAATGCGGCATGGCATTGGAACCGAAAACCGCATCGATGACCGAAGGGGAGAGCAACCCGGAATATGAAGACATGCTCAAGCGCTTCATTGTGGGCGCCATCCTTACACTTCCTCTGCTGATTATTGCCATGCGTGATATGGTCCCGGGCGGACATTATCTCGAAACACTGGCCACTGCCAAAACCTATCAGTGGCTGGAACTGATCCTTGCGACGCCGGTAGTCCTCTGGGCGGGGTGGCCCTTCTTCGTTCGGGGTGTCCAGTCCGTCATCAACAGAAGTCTTAACATGTTTACCCTGATCAGCCTTGGGGTTTCTGTGGCCTACCTTTACAGCTTAATCGGCGTGTTGTTTCCCTATCTTTTCCCTGGAACGATGCGGACGGCAAAAGGCACCGTTGGAGTTTATTTTGAGGCCGCGAGTGTCATCGTTGTATTGATATTGCTGGGTCAGGTGCTGGAACTGCGGGCCAGAAGCCGGACCGGTACAGCTATAAAGAAACTGTTGGGTCTGGCGCCGAAGACTGCCAGAAAAATAGACACTGAGGGGAATGAAAACGATATTCCTTTGGCGCATGTCATGAAGGGCGATCGTTTGCGTGTCCGGCCGGGAGAAAAGATTCCCGTGGATGGCGTCGTTCTGGAAGGATTAAGCAGCGTCGATGAATCGATGATCTCGGGCGAACCGATACCGGTTCAGAAACAAGTTGGGGCCAAACTAATCGGTGCTACGGTCAACGGCACCGGGTCATTAATTATGGAGGCTCAGAAGGTAGGCGCTGAAACAGTTCTGTCACAAATAGTCAAGATGGTGGCCGAGGCACAGCGAAGCCGGGCGCCAATTCAGAAGCTTGCCGATGTTGTAGCCGGATATTTTGTGCCGGCTGTGATCGCTTTTGCACTGATTGCTTTTGCCATCTGGTACTTTTTCGGTCCTGAACCTCGCTTAGCCCATGCGCTGATTGCCGCTGTCTCAGTGTTGATCATTGCCTGTCCCTGTGCTTTGGGTTTGGCAACGCCGATGTCGATTATGGTAGCAACAGGGAAAGGAGCAACGATGGGGGTCTTGTTTAAGAATGCCGAGGCGATCGAGACCCTAAGAAAAGTGACAACTCTCGTGGTTGACAAAACCGGAACGCTGACCGAGGGCAAGCCGAAACTAATGCAGGTTGTCGCGGTTCCGGGCATGGATAAAGACAGAGTGTTGTTACTGGCGGCTTCGCTGGAGAAAGGCAGCGAACACCCGTTGGCGGCAGCCATTATCGAAGGGGCTGCCCATCAGGGGATCCACCTGACCGATACGAAAAATTTTACCTCCCAAACCGGCAAGGGCGTTTCCGGCGAGATTGACGGCAAAAAGGTATTGCTTGGCAACAGTTCGCTGTTGGAAGATTTCAAGATTGACGCCGGTCCTTTGGCTGAAAATGCCCGGACTATGAGGTCCGAAGGACAGACGGTCATGTTTGTGGGGATTGGCGGTGAAATTGGTGGTTTGCTGGCGGTTGCCGATCCGATCAAAGAGACCACGCCCGAGGCAATCATACAACTGCACGCCGAAGGCATCCGGATTGTGATGTTGACCGGTGATAGTAAGATAACGGCAGAGGCCGTTGCGAAAAAGCTCAATCTGGACGAAGTGGTAGCCGAGGTTCTGCCGGATCAAAAGGCAATGGCGATTAAAAAGTTTCAACAGGGCGGGCATATTGTAGCCATGGCCGGTGACGGGATCAATGATGCCCCCGCCCTGGCTCAGGCACAAGTGGGTATAGCCATGGGAACGGGCACTGATGTTGCCATGGAAAGCGCCGGTGTTACCCTGGTGAAGGGAGAGCTCACCGGCATCGTCCGCGCGAGACTTTTGAGCAACGCCACAATAGCCAATATCAAGCAAAACTTGTTCTTTGCCTTTATTTACAACGCTATCGGCGTACCGATCGCAGCGGGCATCCTTTATCCCAATTTTGGCATTCTTCTCAGCCCGATGATTGCAGCGGCGGCTATGAGTCTTTCATCCGTTTCCGTGGTCGGAAATGCCCTCAGACTGAGGAGAGTAAAAATTTAAAAAGGATGTATACCATGATAGGTAACGATGGGATTGAAAAAATCAATATATTACAGACATAGAGTGGCCATGGCGGCCGATCTGAAAGAGTCCATCATGTACGGCACCGTAAAGAGAATCCGTCCCAAGATCATGACAGTGAGAGTTATCCTGGCCGGTCTGATCCTGATCATGTTCAGCCATAGCCGGGCGTGGACGTGATGAAACGCATTGCCGCCCCCATGATTGGCGGCATTATAACATCAACAATCCTGGAGTTGATAATTTATCCGGCAATCTACATGACCTGGCGTGGCCGGGAGTTAAAGAAAGATTAAAGGTTTGTCTAAATGAATATTTGTATGTTGATATCATCACTGGACAAGGGATGATAAATTAAAAATGGAGGTGACAAAATGTGGAAGGAATTAATGACAATGCCGCATGTGATATTCGGCGTGTTCGGGATTCTATTTGCCCTCTGGGTTGCCGTGGAAGCAGCAAATAGCAGCGAGGCGAATCAACGCCGGTTGAAACTGGCAAGTATCGGGACAACGCTATTCCTTTGGCTCACCTATCTGATCGGGGGTTGGTGGTATGTCGTCTATTATGGCGCCGCCGTCAGTAACAGCGATAAATCAATCATCCTGGCCGGACCATGGAAGTGGTCCCATTCTTTTTTCATGGAGACCAAAGAGCATATATTCTTCATGATGCTCTTTCTGAGCATTCTGCTTCCTATCGTCACTTTCCGTAACCAGATTTTTAAAGACACGAAAGTCAGAAATCTGACAATCGTGATCGCATTAACGATCGTTGTTCTGGGACTGGGCATGGAAGGTTTCGGCGCAATGATCAGCAAAGGTATCAAAATGAGCCTGATGGGAGGGAAATAACATGGAAAAGCGACTTGAAAATCAAGCATGGGACAAGTTTTCTGTAGGATTCGGGTTATCGTTTCTCATCACAAGCATTTTTAACGGACTGCTGATCATTGCGAAAGAATCCTATGACCCTTTGAAGAGTTGGATGAAATCCCTCTCCGGCCATCACTGGATTACACATGGGATTTTTGTTATCGTCTTGTTTATCGTTTTGGGATATATTTTTTCCAGAACCGACATAGACAAAAAAATCGATGCGGACAAAGTATCCTTTCTAGTCATTGTCGGAACGATACTGGGCGGATTGATCATTGCGGGATTCTTCTTCAAGCATTTGTTTGAATAGACCGAATCCTTCAGTGGTGTAATAACCTCGTCATTCTCGAGTTGATTATTTATCCGGCAATATATTATGATTTGGCGGGGGAAAAAATTGACAGAAGATTAAAACTTTAATGTAGACATCTTTTAAATGGTATTGGGGACACCCTTAAGTTTTTAAGTTACTGCTCAATGCGTCCGTAATTTCCTGCCCGTGGCATGAAGCATCTTTATAGTTTTGAAGTGGTAATCGTCACTTCAATCACGAATCAGAAATTGTGGAGTTGTAGGTGAAGTCATCTAACCTATTATAATAAATCTTTAAAAATATATTTAGACATATCTTAAAAAACTCATGGAACTCATGAAAGTCAAATCTATCATCAAAGCCGGTAATTACAGCCATGAGTTCTTCATGAGTTTCAAATAAACTCATGCCTATTCTCATGCATATAAATACTTAATATTGTTATTGTTTATGAGAGCATGAGTTTCATGAGTTTAATACCTACCCTATAGTTAATATTTCCAATTCGAGTTCTCCAAGTTTACTTAATTAAAAAATGAATTTACTTTTTGATATTTGATGGCTCGATCGTACGACGATGGTACGTGTCGATATGAAAATTGTCGTGTACAGTATAAATTATAAGCCAAGCTATCCCCTATCAAGTATCAAATGAGATGCCCTAGGCTTGGAAGACACAAGGCATGATACGCCCTCCTACCATCGTGATTGGTTGCAGGATGATCGTCATATTAGGCGATTATAAATTTACAATCATGATAATGAAAAGTTCTTATACAGGAAATAAAAAAGGAAATATTTTTATTGGATATAAATTTCAGGAATATAAGATTATATAATTTCGCGTTGGCGATGGTACATGTCAATAAATATACAATAGGGTCTGAATATTAATTTATACTTAAGACTTAATATTCATCTCTTGCCTGTAACCTGCATCATTTCAACGCGTCATCGTCTTTCTCGTCAAAAACAAAAACTTCCCTTGATTTTGAATATTAAATAACTGACCTGCCTCCCACAGAAGTTAAAATTCAAGGTGAAGGAGGATATACAGTTTATGAATAAAGGTGAAAACTATAACAAGCCAAGGACAGGATCAAAGATTACGGTTGACCCGATCAGAAGGATGAAGGACATCCAGTCTATCTCCAAACTACTGTCAGATCATCCAAGAAATCATCTTCTATTTGTCATGGGTACAAACAACGGCTTAAGAACGGGTGATTTACTCAAATTGAAGGTTGGTGATGTAAAAGGCATGAAGATTGGTGATACTCTGGCAATCAAAGAAGGTAAAACTGGAAAAAGAAACATTCTGGTGATGAATAAAAGTATTTATAAATCATTACAGACTTATCTTGAAGCAATGAAGCCAATGGATGATGATTTCTTATTTGCAAGTCGAAAGGGCAATCGTTCGATCACGGTTCAATGCGTGAACAACATGGTTAAGAAATGGACAAGGATGATTAATCTGAAAGGCAACTATGGAGCTCATTCATTGAGAAAGACATGGGGGTACGTTCAACGAACGACTTATGGCGTTGGCTTTGAAATACTATGCAAGCGGTTCAATCATTCGAGCCCGGCTATAACGATGCGATACTTAGGCATTGAAGACAAAGAGGTTCAGAATATATTGATGAATGAGGTGGGGTAGGTATATTTTTGAATCGAACAAATATTACTTGAAATGACCTTTAAAAAGGATTACTCAACATGCCATCAAATATTCTAATGATTTAGTAAATTCATCAATACATTTGTAAAGAAACGACTATAAAATGGAGGCGGTGATATGACATCGAACAAGTTCAAAGTTTATTTTTTTGTGATTGTTGCATTTGCCTTAGTTCTTCATCTTCATGATGTTTCCAGGGCTGATGATCAGGCAATAAATACAACTACTGAAAAGCCAATCTCTATTAAGGGATTGAGTCTTGGCATGAATATTAATGATGCAAGAAATATTGCAATCAATTTATTTGGAAAGGATTATTCTGTTACTCCAATTGGCAATAGTGAAGATATATTGAAAGATACATCAATAGATACATCAAGCGATCCTTTCAATACTTACAATCTTTGCAATTCGTTTAATCCAATAAAGACATTGGAAGAAGAAATCAAAACGGTCGTGGCCGGTACGAGACGTTTTTTTATACTAAATAAATGTGCTGTCTGCCTTGGATTCATAAGGGCTGATAAAGATGATAAAGTAACGAGAATTAGTTTAAGTGGCGAGATCGTTGACTTCTTATATACAGCATCAAAAGTAAACGCAGACGACTTTGTCCAACAATTTGAAAAAAACTTCGGATTGCCTGGACTACCTTGGATTCCTTATGGCTGGTCATATCCAAGCCCAAACGGTTATACGCTTACAATCAAGACTAATAAATTAATCGATCTTAAGAAATCGGATGTTAAGGTTGTCGAGGAAACTAAACAAAAGATCAAATTTTAATGAATATTAAACATTAAAGAAAAGATTAAAACTATAAATATATAACATAGGTGTCATCAATGATCAAAGTTGGCAAGCAAACAAAAGCAAAGTATTGGGGGAACTTCAAAGTTGATAAGGTTGTCAAATTGGATAGGCCTGTTAAATGTTTCAGTGCTGAAAAAGGCAATGTAGAGTTCAATCCAACATTGATCAAAATTTCATGGGAGCAAGTTCCTTCTGGTGATAAACATGATTTATGGTTTCCATATTGGATTACAATTGATGGTAAAGAAAAATATGGTCAGTTTGCTCCAATGATAGGACAAAAAGCTTTGCTTGAATTAATTTCAAAAGCTATCGATGAAGATTATTTTGATGAAGTCTTTTTAAAGGAATTGAATAAAAAGATATCTGAAAAAATATCATAATGCTGACGAGTGAATAATGATGAATGCGGAAGGTGAAATATTGACAAGTAATAAAAAAACGGAGGTTTCTTATATTCTACTTATTCATGCCAAACAAAGCACCATTTAAATCTGATGAGGTAGTGTATGGTAGCATTACGATCAATAATACATAGCATCGCTCTTGCAATTATCATCCTTACATTAACATCTTGCTCATTGCATTTGACAAAGGGTGTAAATTATCAACTTAACCCAACAAAATTATATAAAACTTTTGATACAAAGCCACAAAATCTATCCCTCCAATCTAAATGTAATGGATTGCCAACCATCAAGCTCGTTAACGCCGAGACGCGTGATGAGAACTATAACGTAAATGGCCCTTTGAATAATTGGCACATCATCCCAAGTGAATTAACAGGGATCATCGTTGATTATATGAAGGATGCCCTCGATAAGTCTCAAGTTAAAATTCACGATAATTCTACTAAGGTTATTCAAGTCTCGTTTGTGGAGCTTGAGCTAAATAGTGGTTTTCTTCATAGTGCTGAAATTCGGTTGAAGATTGATATTCCAGAAATACATTATACCAAAATATTCGAGGGTGAAGAAAGAGTAGCGCTTACAGTCTATCATGGAATTGCCTATGCCATTCATGTTGTTACATGGAAAATCATAAATGACCCTGTTATTCAAAATTACATTCTTTGTAAAAAGACAGCTCTAAGTGAAGAATCACCCGTCAGAGAAAGTGCTCTCGATATCCTAAAGAGGCGGTATGTCAGCGGAGAGATAACAAAAGAGCAGTTTGAGCAGATGAAGAAGGATATTCAATAGTTTCAGTTAATTTTGTGAGGATTTGGAAAGGATTTTTATTTATGAAACATTTTTTACTTTTAGCCACTGTGATGATAGCTTTAGTTGGGTGTGCACAGGGCGGTTTGTTAAAGGATGCCAATTCCAAATATGTCACCTCAAATAACGGCACTCAAATATTTATTGTTAGGTGTCAACAATTTGTTGGCGGTGGTATTAGATATGGAATAACAGTTGATGGGTGGCCAGTCGCTAATATTTATCCATCACAGTATATACATGTAATGATACCAAATGGTTTAAGATCAATCGGCATTGAGGGACAATCAAGTTTAACTTTTAACTTTTCGCAAGGTGAGAAATATTTTTTTAAGACTTATATGTCATCCACAAACTTTGGAATAGTTATTGAGAGAATGAATGAAAAAGACTTTTATGAAATGATTGCGGCTAGAGATACAAAAGGTGAAACACTTTATGAAGATGTAAGCACTAATATTATAACTAAATGATAAAAACAAGCAGTGACATTGAAATGGACATTGAGACATCGATCGTAATTATTTATATAGCCTCTTACCCTTTCTACTTAATCCGAGGAAAATATAAAGGCCATTATCAAAAATTTAACTTTTCTTTAACCTTAACCCATTACGCCGCTACATATATTTGATATTCCAGAGGAATAATTTTTATCGGGTGGGTTCGAATCCCGCTCTCTCCGCCAGTTTTATTCGCAAATTTCGATTTTTATCGAGATTAATTCTTTAACCTGGCTTTAACTTTCTTTAACCTTGAGACTTTTAATGCCGGATTCGAAATTTGTGAAAGTTTCTATAGAAAAGGCAGGATCATTTCTGACCCTGCCTTTGTATAGAGGGGATCATGCTTCAAGAAACATGATGTATGGAAGGTTTATTTTCGCATCTTTCTTCTAACACCTACCAATCCAAGCAAGCCAAGGCCAAGTAACAACATGGTGGCGGGTTCGGGGACGGTATTACTTGTATACTGAATGGTAATGTTATCGAGCCCTGCGTCAGCTCCATCTCCTCCCATATAGACAAATCCCAAGCGCACAGGCACACCAGGTGAAAACAAACCGGCCAAGTCGAATGTTGACTTGGACCAGGCCCAGTTCTCCCCCCAATCCTCGTCAAAAGTTCCAACAAGATCGCTGAAGTAAATGCTGTCGTAAACTAAATATAAAGCAAGGTTGTAATTGTCATAGGTATCTCTCCCCCAGTAAGTGCTGCCCTGACTCCACGCTTCCACTGTAAATGGTCCTGCCATGGGAGTTATGATAGGACTGAGCAGATAGTCAACCTGAAAGTCTGAACTCCATCCGAAATTAGCTGCGTAACTTCCTTCATACGGGGAGCCTATCGTCTTTATTTCCCAAGTATTTTCATTAGGAAGCACCTGTTCTACTGTCCATCCGCTTGGCGGAACAACACCGGATTCAAAACCTTCGAACAAAGTTGCCGCATTGCCGTGAAACGGAATTGCAATAAAGATTCCAACAAGAAAAAGCAGAATTAACCTCTTCATAATCTTGAGCCCTCCTTTTTATTGATTAAAAATCAGAAAATTTATTACACATTAAGCACATTTCTTGCCAAGTTTATAAGTAATTGAATTTTATATCATTATTTGAATAGCTGAGTTGTAGATGGACGATAATTGTAAACTATTCCGACACTTACAAAAGGCAAAAACAGGGTTTATTTTCCAATGATATAATAATTACAAATATTTATGGTATATTAGGACTGTAAAGAATTCCGACAACTCTTTCAAATGGCAATAGTGATAGGTAATAGTCTATTTATTCTAATGCATTAGGTAGGTATAGCCACCACTCCATGGCATGCTTGCCTCCCATGCACCTAAGACGTAAAGCGCGCTACCTAACCGCCTCCTTCAACGCCTTCGCTGCCTTGAACTTTGGTATAACCCTGGCTGCTATACTGATGGCCTCTCCCATTTTTGGAAAAACCCGCCTTACGTTTATTCAATTGCAAGGCGGGTTTTTACTGTCAACTGAAAACGATTAAGCTTTCCGGATCAAATCATGACTTCAGAATTAAACCATCCACAGCTTTAAGAACGGCGTCAATATCTGTTTTGGTCCATGGTTTGTTTTTATCCGTGTACCTTAAATATTTGATTTTTTTATCTTTGCCAATCAATACAAATACCGATTTGCCTTTACAATTGCCCAGTCCCCAAGCTTTGGCAAGCGTAAGATCAGGATCGGTCAGGATGATACTTTTATATTTTTCGATCTTGCCCCGGACTGCTTTTCGAATAATGAAATCTGGAATTCCGCTGGAGTCCTTCATATTTGCAACTCCTACTCCCCTTAAGACATCCTTGCTGTATTTTTTTGCCATCATCGCGTCGGCCAAAGGGTCCCCTAAATCACCGGCACTTGAGTCGGCATAGGTTAGCACAACCACGTGAGTGCCAAAATCGGGAATGGTTGCGGGTTTATCATTTGCATCCTTGAGTTGAGGATTAGATACCTCTTGACCAACTGAAGCGGCAATTGAAGGTCCTGAACCTACCGCAAGGGCAGCTATTGCACATCCAACGACAATCAGACTTTTCCATAAAAATGATCGACTCATATATAAACCTCCCTTAAATTAGGACAAAAACTCTCTTTCGTGCAAACGCTATGCGGGTTCGAATCCCGACTCGTGCCGGCTCATCAGACGTTGAACCGGAAGTTGATGATGTCGCCGTCCTGAACGATGTATTCCTTGCCTTCCAGGCGCAGGCGGCCAGCTGATTTAACCTGTGCGTGTGATCCGTCATGAGCCATAAAATCATCAAAGGACATGACCTCTGCCTTAATAAAACCTCTTTCGAAATCGTTGTGAATGGCCCCCGCTGCTTTGGGCGCTTTGGTCTCGGCCGGAATCACCCAGGCTTTGACTTCGTCCTCGCCGACAGTGAAAAAGGACAGGCGGCCCAGAAGAGAAAAAGCGGCGCGGATGATGCGGCCAAAAGCCGGTTCGCCAATCCCCATCGAAGATAAAAATTCTTTCTGATCAGCGGCATCGAGTCCAGCCAGTTCCGCCTCAATTTTACAGCAGATACCCAGAACGGGTTCTGAAAGTTTTGCTTCTTGAGCAAAAGTTTCGGCAAAAAAAAGATTATCTTCGCCCACATTGACCACGACCAGTTCCGGTTTGATGGACCAGAAAGAAAAACTCCGTAACGTAAAAACTTCAGCAGAAGTCAAACCAGCCCTGCGCAAAGGTTTCCCCGCTTCCAGGCATTCTTTTAATTTTGGCAGAAGGTCGTTTTGCGCCGTCTCCTGCGGCGAAATCGCCTTCTTGGACATTTTAGTCAGACGCTCCAGCTTCTTTTCAATGATCAACAGGTCGGAGAGAACCAACTCATCTTCCAACTTACGGTAGGCGTCCAGACTCAGGGATATATCGGGCAGGGAAAAACCATCGACGACATGCAGGATGCCGTCCGTACCGCTTAGGTTCTGACGGATGGATTCCCAGGGATGTTCGCCCACGGCATGGACATCCACAAAAGGGACTTTGGCCGGCGAAACTTTTACTGGTTTGTAGATTTCGACCAGTTTGTCAAAACGCTCATCCGGGACGGACGCCTGACCACGCACAACCGTCTCGTTGTGCGATTGACCGCTTTTCACCCCGGTCATGATTTCAAACAAAGTACTCTTCCCGCTCTGGGGAAGACCCAAAATACCCATTTCCATTAGGTGAACTCTTTCTCGATTCTCGTCATCGCTTCCTTTAATCTATCATCCGGCACGGTGAGAGAGATGCGGACAAAACCTTCGCCGTATTGACCGTAAGCCGTTCCTGACGCAACCACAACAGCAGTTTTATCAAACAG
>Ga0116155_10000655_pt1 | contig 27030 bp, 20 predicted proteins | sample AD_UKC032_MetaG_FD_89890 | JGI IMG/M metagenome (GOLD analysis project Ga0116155, IMG submission 89890) | Active sludge microbial communities of municipal wastewater-treating anaerobic digesters from USA - AD_UKC032_MetaG | ecosystem: Engineered > Bioreactor > Anaerobic > Digestate | place: USA...
AGGAAACATACTGATACATCTGACTCTCGGACATCTAGTCGCTCATCATGTATTCTGAAAGTATACATGAAGGAGGAATGATTTAGCATTGCTCCTTTTGACTCACCTGTTGTTCCTGAGGTATATATTATTGTGACCAGGTCGTCAGTTTCAATATCTGCAGTACGCTTTCTGACCTCCGCCTCAAAAAATCTTCTGGTGTCGAGATCAATGAACGTTTCCCAGGATAAACAGTTTTCGTTAGCAGACTTGAAATCAGAATCGAATACGACTATATATCTGAGAGTTGCTGTATTTTCCAGTAGCCATACAGCCTTTTCATACTGTTCCTGGTTCCCAACAAATATCAGCTTCATCCTGGTCTCGTCAACAATATATTTAAGCTGCTGTTTTGAAGAAGTTGAATAAAATGGCACAGTCACTCCTCTGACTCCCATGATTCCAAGATCAGCAAATATCCATTCAGGTTTATTATCGCTGAATATGCCGATATTATCAAAAACCTCTGTTCCTAAGGAAAGAAGAGAACATGAAACTTTTCCTGAAATACTTTCAAGACTATCCCATGTTATCGTCCGGAATGATTTGGTCTGATTAATCCTTTGCCTGAAAACCTCACGCGACTTATATCGCAAAGAGCGGTCCAGAAACATTTTTAGAATATTGTCCTTCATTTATGAGAATTTCAGGTTTACTACACTGGTACAGTCCAAATATAGCAATCAAGCTTATAAAACACGGATTATATGATGAATATAATAAAAATGAGACCATTTGCCGGAATAGTCTCATTTAAACACCTTATAATGTGCCAGATACTAATTATAAATTCTCAGAATCGCCTACAGAATGTCTTTATAATATTCGGCTACCACTTCCCAGTCGACTGTTTCGTCATATTTTCTGCCAAGCCTTGTATACAGGTTCCTGCGTGATTTCTTATCATCGATTGCAATTTTGGCAGCAAAGTACAGGACATCTTCTGCAACTTCAAGTGGAACAACAATCACACCATCCCAGTCGCAGCCGACAATGTCTCCGGGCCGGACCATCACACCACCGCAGGAAACAGGAACCTCAACATCAACTAGCTCAACACGACCAGGAATTATAGGGCGACCAATCCCCTTGCAGGCAACAGGATTTTTCTGCATTATTATCTCATCTGTATCCCTTGCATTTCCCTCTGTAACAATGCCAACAACACCATCAGCCTGAGCGCCAAGTGCATTGTTCGAACCCCAGAAACCACATTCTTTTGCCCCTCCTGTTGAAGTTACAACAACGCAACCAGGTTTTGTTTTCAGCTCAGCGTGCATTCCTCCCGACCTGCTCCATAGCGCATGCTGGTTCAATGCATCTTTTTTATCAATTACAGGCATGCGTCGGTTTGTAGGGATGACACGCATTGTAACAGCCGGTCCCCAGAAACGCATACCAAACCATAAGGGCCGAATTGCAGGATCCATAAGAGTGAGGTCAGCCCTGCCTACTGCATCCAGTCCGTCAGTAACATCTGTAACCCTCAGGTATTTTGCAAATCGTGCGGCAAGGGCATAAGGATCTTTGCCCTGAACCTGCTGCGGCAAATCCGGATTTACAATGATGTCCGGTCCTGCTGCACTTAAAGGTCCCACTGCCCCCAGGCCTACAGCAGTTGCGGCAGAAAGCTTCAGGAAATCCCTTCTTGATGAAGTAGCATGTACTTTTGATCCGTTTTCAGGACTAACTGATTCATGATCCGTCTTAAGCTTGAGTTCTCTTTTCATAAGTTACTGATTAGGGGTTTATATTCTGTTCTGTTTCTGTTTACTACCTGAATTTACTGTTTGACAAGTTCAACTCTCCTGTTTTTTGCCCTGCCCTCTTCGCTGTCATTCGATGCAAGCGGGGCCAGTGAAGCTACTCCATAAGCATTTAAGCGATCAGCAGATATTCCGTAATTTGCTGTTAATGAATTAACAACAGCATCTGCCCTTTCTTTTGAAAGTTTAAGATTAGAATCTATTGAACCAACATTATCAGTATGACCAACAACATAGAGTTTCAATGAGGGATTGTTTTTAAGGAGTATTGAAATCTGGGAAATAGCTTCAGCTGATTTTTCATTTATATCCGACTTCCCGGTTTCAAAATAAATGCCATAAACAGCTACATGCCCTGTTGTGTTTATATCATTGCCCATTGCATTTGCATCGGCAACGATTTCCTGTTTCATCATCTGCCTCTCAACAATATTCAGACGGTATAAATTATTTAAGGATCTCACTTCAAGCCAGGTTTCCTTTCCGTCTTTCTGAACCAGAATTGTTGAGACCCTGTTGAAATTGTCATCAAACATCAACTTCCCCCCTATCTTTTTAAGGGCATCCTGAACATTCCTCCTGATTTTCAGCTCTCCGGGTTCAGGTTTTCCCGGAGTTATCTTGTACTCTATATAATATTTATGACCTTCAATATTTTCGTTCTTCTTATCAGCGCTTATAAACCTGTATGCTTCATATTCAGCCTCCTTATATCCCGAAATGAAGAAATCAGGCATTCGTGTAAGCAGGGGATGATCCTTGCTGCCTTTAATATCCTGCTGCGAAAAAGCGGGAGATACGATTAACAATAATATTGCGATTGCCGGAATTGAAAGAGTCTTTTTCATTTTATTGTAATTTAAAATAAATAATCGTACTAAGTTTAATCTACTCAGCCAACAGTCTGCTGACAAACTCATAAGCTTTTTTGGCCTCAGAATTAACAAATTGAAGGTCGCCTTTTGCAAGGCATTCCACAATCAGGGGGCCCTTACTGAAGCCTCCCTTCTTCAGGCCTGTCAGGACTCCCCTGAAATCAACAATACCTGTTCCCGGTGTTAGATCAACATCCTTTGGCATCCGGAAATCCTTGATTATCATCCCGGCAACAAGTCCGTCAACTGTGGCAGAATCAGTAACAGGGTTCAGGTTCCCATCGGAATAATAATAAATGTTTCCCGGGTCATACCATATACGGAAGTTCCTGTATCCTGTTTTCTCTACAAGCTTCCTGCAATCTGACCCAGTGGGGTTGAAAGGCCCGTGAGGCTTTATGCCCAGGCTGACTTTTTTGCTGAGAGCATAATCACAGCATTCTGATACTGCCTTGTAATAGTTATCCTCAACTTCCCTTGTTTCAGCACCAAGCAACAACAGGTTTGGACAGTCACAGATTGCCGTATTGTCAATCAGCTTTTTCAGTCCGCTTATGCCTTCCTGAACAGATTTACCTGCATCAAAATTTCCACCATAGACTGACAGAATACCCAGACCCCGTGATATTGCTTCATCATAAACCTTTCGGGCCTGTTCAGGAGTAGTATCCTTCGAAATGATGATTCCTGTTTTCGAGGACATAAGCCCGGCATATCGGAATCCCGCAGCGGATATCCCGTCAAATGCCTCCCTGTAATCGAACTGGGCCCATGGCCTTGTGAAGCAGCCTGTCTGCCATTGTGATTTTCTGGCTGCTGAAAGCATAGCAATGCCGCTTGCAGCAAGCACAGTTTTTTCGAAGAAGTGTCGCCGCGTAATACTGTTGTTTTGCATAATTATCTGTATTGTTTTTAAACGGATCCCCTTTGTAAGTTAAAAAAAGAATTACAATAATAAATACTGAAACATGAACCTCAGGCAGGCAGTGACTTTCTGGCTTCCCTGTCCGGATCGTTCTTCACTTCAGGAATATCATCCAGTACCATCACCTCTCCATTTTCAGGAGTATATTTTGACCATGGTGGCAAACCTCCTCCATCAGGGTTCCCTGTTCTCATGAACTGAAGAAGTGCTCCTGACATTTTATCTGAAAGCTTCCTGGGCCTTGCTCCTCCTCCTGAATGAGTAAGCATTAAATCAGTGTTATAATACCAGAATGAAATATCAACACAGTGGAAAGCCCTCATCCTGTTGTCAAAAAGCGGTGGCTGCCAGCAGAACCAGGCTACATAGACAGGAGCAGACTGCTTAGATTTGGCATTGGCAAGTGTTACAACGCCCTGCCTGTTACTGCTTACCATCGACCATATTTCCACAGGTTTCTTTCCTGGAAATGCCTTTACGTAAGCATCAACAACATCACCGGCTTTTTCTGCAAATCCTGCACCGAAACCAGCTCTCTGCTTAACCTTTTCCTTAACCTCTTCAATTGGAATATTTTCAAGAGCAGCATCAGTCCTGCTGGGTGACATCTCATTCAATGTGGAACAAATTATCATTGGCACGGCTGCTGCTTCCGGCGTTGGTTCAGGAAAATAGGGATGCTGAGGGATAAATGTTCCATCAGCACAGGGACTAAAACCTCTCCTCATGCCTGCCATTGAAGGTCCCATTTCCTCAGCCAGCTTTGCAGAAGCTTTGTTTGCCAGCTGAATATAATCAAGCCAGGGCATCTCCTGTAACTTATTGATTTCGCTTGCCTTCAAACCTGCTTCTTTTATAACATAAGCTCCAAGCTTCTCAGCATATTCCTTTTCTCCTGTCTTTACACCGGCACCGCTTAGGACAACAGCCTTATGAAACAGTCCTTTTGCTGAGGGCATTGCTGTCAGGGTTGTTACCTTGGCCCCGCCACCTGACTGCCCCATAATTGTCACGTTTCCGGGATCTCCGCCAAAGTTTTCAATATTATCCCTTACCCATTCGAGAGCCGCAACCAGATCGAGCATACCAACATTACCTGAAGCTGCAAACTTATCTCCTCCTGCACCTGCAAGGTTTGTAAAGCCCAAAGGACCAAGCCGGTGATTTACTGAAACAAAAACAACATCGCCTTTGCGGCTGAAATTCTCACCGTTGTATCCATCCTGTTCTATACCGTTGCCGTTTGTAAACCCTCCACCGTGGAGCCAGAACATCACCGGTCGCTTCTTCCCGTCAGCAAGAGCAGGGGTAAAAACATTAAGCCTCAGGCAGTCTTCACTTACGTCATCATAATTCCAGTGATCAATAAAGGATGAGTATGGATTTGCATACCTCTTCTCCATAATCTGCGGAGCAGTATTACCCCACCACAGGGCAGGGAAGATATCACTCCATGGCTCAGGTTTCTGTGGCGGCATGAACCTGTTTGTTCCTGATGTATCAGCGCCATAAGGTATCCCGAGAAAATAATGAATACCCCGCAGTATATAACCTCTTACCTTTCCATAAGCGGTATCCGCAACTGCAATTTTTTCACCTATAAGCAATACAGGTACGTCTTCCTTTTCATCATGTACCGTACCTGTAGAACAGGCGGCAGTGCTTCCTGCAAGTGCAAAACCAGTTGCACCGGCACCTAATGTTTTGATAAAATCGCGTCTTTGTGATTTCATATTGGTCTCTTTGATTAGTCGTTTTATGCAATTATGAAGATAATCCATAAAAATCATATTAGGAAAAAAATCCTGAAATCTGTCATGGAGTTCTTTAAGGGATGCTGACATTATGCCAAAGAATGTTAATTGATGCAGGAATTAGCTTACACTTGCTATCTTGGTCATGATTCAGATCAGTTATTATTATTGAATGATAAGAAGAATTCTTTCCACAGCGGCTATTCTCCTCATATCAACTGAGGTATTTTCTCAGGAAACAGCTTCATTTATCTCTTCCGGATCAGATGAAAATATAACAATTGACGGGAAGCTGGACGAAGCAGCCTGGGGCCGGACAAAGGCTATTACAGACTTCTTTCAGTATGAGCCGGAGGAAGGCAAACCCTCATCCCGGGAAACTGAGGTAAGGATACTCTTCGGCAAAGATGACCTGTTTGTCGGAGCCAGAATGCATGACACCAGGGAAAATATAGAGAACAATCTCGGAAGAAGGGATGAATATAACAGGGCGGACTGGTTCATGATCTCAATTGATTCATATTTTAACAGAAAAACCGCCTATACCTTCGGGGTTAATGCTGCAGGTGTTCAGCTTGACGGCCAGCAGGACGACAATAAAAAGCTTGCTGTAAATGATGCAAATCCGCTGCTGCCGGCTGGTCTCGACCCGTCATGGGATGCTATCTGGTTTTCTCATGTCAGTATCTCAGATGATGGCTGGACAGCTGAGCTCAGAATTCCTTACAGCATGCTCCGATATTCAAGGGATGAGATTCAGACCTGGGGAATTCATCTCAGGAGAAGAATACCTAATCTGGGCGAGGTTTCAGAATGGCCCTTCATCCCAAGAAACGCCAGAGTTAACCTGGTGTCAGGCTATGGACAGCTGGGCGGAATAGAAAATCTTCATCCACGACGCAACATTCAGGTAAAACCTTATGTTCTTGCAGGTCTCGATCTTTTCGAAGATGCAGCCCGGCCAGGTCATGCTGATCACAAGATGAAATATGATGCAGGTGGTGATATAAAGCTGGGAATAGGACCAAACATAATGCTCGATGCCACAATAAGTCCCGATTTCGGACAGGTAGAGGCCGACCCGGCTGTTCTTAACCTTACTGCATTTGAAACGTTTTTTGCAGAAAAACGGCCATTTTTCCTTGAAGGGGCTGATATATTCAAATTTGGCATCGGCAGCAGCAGGCTTTTCTATTCAAGGAGGCTTGGAGCAAATGAACCGATTATTGCAGCAACAAAACTCTCAGGCCATACAGAAAAAGGAATGTCATTCGGACTGCTTGGAACAACAGCCGGTTCCGACTTCAGACCAACAAATAATTACGGAGTATTAAGGGCAAGCCAGACAATTGGCCATTATTCCTCAGCCGGAGGAATGTTTACATATTATTATAGCCCGGCGGAATCGGGAACGGGCTGGCAGAGCATGACAGGAGGCTTTGACTGGGATCTGAGGTTTAATAATAACAAATACAGCTTTGAAGGTATAGCAGCTTTTACTGACAGAAATCCTCTTACCGACGACAAGAAGAGAGAAGATGGATTTATGAGCGGGCTCGTTCTCAGAAAAAGGCAGGGTCTTGTTGATGGACATTTCACTTTGTTACTTTTTACTGATAAGTATAATCCGAACGATTTAGGCTGGATAAGCTATGAACAGAACTGGTACCAGATATGGTCGAATTTCAATTATAAACTTAAGCAGGGTAAACCATTCGGCACCTTTCAGCGAGGCGACCTGAGTGTTTATTTCACAAAAAGATACTCATATCTCGAACTCTACAATATGGGTGGAAATACAAACCTTACAGCAACCCTGACAAGCAGAAATTTCAGGACCTTTAAGATTGGCACGAAGATGAATGATCTTTTCGGTGGCTATGACCTCTGGGAAACAAGGGGACTTGGCATCTGGGCAAAACCTGTCGGAATTGAGTTTTCAGGAGAGTTCAATACTGATGAGAGGAAAAACTGGAAACTCACACCAAAGCTGACTGCAAAGGTATATGACAATAAAGGCAGTGAGTATGCTATTGATTTCCAGAGCATTGTAAATGCCGGCACAAGGCTCTCCTTCCAGGCAAACCTGAAAGGCAACCTGGAGTCAGACAAAACTGCCTGGGCTTCGAATGAAACCTTCATGCAGGAGGTAAGCACATGGAAAATAGGAAATTCGTCAGTTTCACCGTCAAAACTTGGAGCAAACGACTACACGGAATTTGAAGACGGGGGTACACTGGGCGGCATTCTTTCGGAGGTAAAGGAGACAGAAGCCGGAAAATATTATGTTCCGGTTTTCGGCACACGCGACACACGGTCAATTGACCTGACATTAAGAGGCTCTCTTACTTTCACCAATAAATTTTCAACCCAGCTATATACGCAATTCTTTGTTGCAAAGGGAAGATATGACAGTTTCAGCATACTTGCCAATCCTGATTACATGGCTGATTTTGAAGCATATCCGAAAAGAAGGGATTTCAACTATAAAAATCTTCAGTCGAACTTTGTAGCCCGATGGGAATACAGGCCGGGATCAGCTGTATATTTTGTCTGGAGCCATTCCCGGAACAGGAGGGATGAGATGAACCCGCTTGCTCCCTGGGGAGAAGAATTGTATGAACAGGGTGTGGGAGGCCAGCTTGCCGATATGTTCAGGATCTTTCCCCGGAACAGCTTCATGGTCAAGATCGACTATGCCTTTCATTGAAACATTTCCCGTCTCAATTCTTCAAAATACACTTCTGATCTGCTGTCTTTAGTCAGATCCCATACGGAAGTATTCAATTGCCTCAATGCCAGAACAGAAGTTATCCAGCTCTGAGTCCATCCTGACTCAACAGACCAGGCACCCCAGCCGGCATCTCCGTTTGAAGCCCAGTACTCCCACCGCTTGAAGTCAAAGGCCCGGAACCATGCACCATCGAGCTCCGGATGCTTCTCACTTTTTATCTGGATACGACACAGAAAAGATGCAAGCCTGTTTTCAGCATCTTTATAATATTCATCACCCGTGGCGGCAGCAGCTTCATGCAAGCCCAGAAATGCAAAATTCACTGTATAAAGCATGTCACTTACCTTGTCGTCATTTGTTTGTATAAGAGGCGTTTCACTGGTCCCATAAGCTTCATTTGAAGCAGGAGGCGGAAAACCTCCCTTCCCTGAACCTCCCAGCTCTTCAGGGATGGCACCACATTCCGATTGTTCTGCAAGCAGGTCTCCGGCTATTTTGCGAAGCCATTCACGATGCTCGCCGGTATCTTCCAGGCGGACAAGCCATGCAAGGGGAAGCAGCATCTTAGCCCTCTCCTGCTGAATCCCGTTTGTCCAGATCCACTTGTCAGGATATGCTGCCATAGTCATTGATATGGCTTTCCTGGCTCTGTCGAGGAAAAGCTTATCTCCTGTCTGATTATATGCCCACAGGTAGCAGGCCCAGATATTAGCCTGGTAATGAGGTGAAAATGATACAGATTCACTATTGAAGAAATATTTCCACCCGGCTTTATTAAGCGGATCATGGTCTATGCGGTTTGGCTGAAAACCGTTTTTCCCGCTTATTCTCAGATTACCGAGTATTATACTTAGCAGGCGTTTATCGTACCTGTCAGTATTCTGTGCCGCTGCGGCAAGCATCATTCCCAGAACAACACGGGCATTATCATCACCGTAATAGACACCATAACCATCCATGGAACCAGGACCACAGTATTCCGGAACATCATTCCATCCCGAAAGTCCGTAATCAGGTTTTTCAGGATCTGACCTGTCGCCCAGTGATATCATTGATTTGAAAAACAACCAATCTGCCACATTTGAGCCTGTCTTCAGAAAAGCTGTATCGTTGAGAGCCATCCCTGCAAGGCTTAGTGCTCCTGCTATCTCACCGTTGCAATCGCCTCTCCTCCACCAGCGTGCAGGCTGTTTGCCATTGAAGAATATTTTTGCATCAAATCCTTCCAGCACTCCGAGTGACCCATCTCCGGGTGCCTGTCCGGGGTCAGGAGGAAAGCCCACCCTGTGTCCGAATGGCCAGTCAGCAGTGGTATCAGGATCAGCTTTTGCAGGTTCAGGAAGATTTGAAGGCAGAGAATATTTCTTCTGCATTTCATCATTTACAATCATGCCTGAGCTGAGGTACCACTCAATACCTTTATAGAGTGCCTCCTTTTCAAACTCCGACGGAAGAGGTTCATTCATGCTGTAAGCCGGCCTTACAGGAGGTTCCCAAATTAGTTCCGGGAACTCAGCGCCCGGCTGAACCCACCTGAGTATGTGAATCCAGATTGTCTGCCAGGCATCCGAAGGAGCATATCTCCCTGTAATAAACTGGCTTAATTTGGTGGTTGACACCAGGAGAGGAAGCCCTTCAGCTGTATTAATCTCAGTCAGAACAGGATATACCTTTTCAGGAAGCCCGTAAACCGCACTGTCGAAACCGGCTACCCTGGCAATGACAATATCAGAACCGACTGCTTCAATCGGTATGAAGTGACAATCATTTATTGCAAGTATCCTGAATTTGCTGAGTGAGGGTTCAAAGACAGATGAAGAAACAACTGCCCGCTCCCACTGTGTCCTGTGCACCTGTCCCGTTTCAATACCCGGGATATATGAAGGATATTCAACAAATAACCTGAGATTCTTCTCCCTGGCATGAGAATATATTTCACTGCTTACCAGGGTCTGTTCTCCAGGATATCCATCAGCAAGGATCAGAACTCCTGAACCTTTTCCGGCATTTCTTATTGCTTCAGCAGGAGAGTCAAAACGATCACAGCTTATATTATTGTTTTTCAGCGTAATATACAGATCATTATCCTCTCTGCAACTTATAATTAGGTCAGGATTAGAACAGGAACAAAAAACTAAAGGAATCAACAAGAATATAAAAACTATATTCAGATTAAACACCCCAGTCCTATCCCGGCAGCTATAGAGAGCCAATTGGCTCCCCCGGGGGGGCTTTAAGAAATCCTGAGAGCTTTTTATAGTTGTTAAGCCAAGGGGCTTTTTATGGTGAAACAGCCGGGATAAATTTTCCCCTCCTTTTGAAGGAGGGGTGGCCGCATTACTTTGTTTATCAGAATATTGCAAAACTTCATTGCGGCCGGGGTGGTTGATTATTAAGTCAAATAAATTCATTTTTAATAATTAAAATGTCCCTATTGCTATTTGAAAGAAAATTATAAAACGCAAAGCTGATTTCAAAATTTATTACATTAAGCTCCATAGTCAAATGATATTATTCTCATCCACAAACCTTTGTATTTAATAATATACACTTAAGATATATTTGCAACAATCAGTTTAATCAACCACCCCGGCCGGGAAACAAATCCTGTAAATATCAGATAATCAAATGTCCCGGCCACCCCTCCTTCAAAAGGAGGGGAAACTTTTGTAAGGCTATCCTCTATAAATTACAATCTTTGGCTTGACTGCTATGCCCCACGATGGTTTTGGGGATTAGTTATTGAGGGAATGTTTTGCAAATTTCAGATAAATATCAATAGCAAGCTATACTTTTTAATTCTGGGGTACCAGATGATTTGAGAACTTCAAGTTTAACTGCAGAATATGACTCCTTTTTTATAACTTCTATTCGCTTGTGGCCTATGCAGGTACCTGCAGCTATTTGTTTCCATTTTCCATTCTGCAATCCTGAAAGCCTGTATTCCCTGATATTTTCTCCCCTTGAAATATCTTCCATAAGCACTATGTATGAAATCTCTGCACTGCCTTTCAGGTTAAGCAATATTTCCTTACCTGACCCTGAGGTTGAAGCTATTGCCGCTCCAAAATTTCTGCTTATAACATCGCCGAATTCTTTCATTCGTTTTACGTCAGCGTCAGGAACAAGTCCTCTGTCATCAATAACAACCCCAAGCAGCATATTTGTGTTTCTGCCAACGCTTTTGCAGTATTTATCAAGTAATTCGTCTGTTGACCTCATCATGTTATCCTGATCCTTGTGCCAGAACCAGCCACCCTGGAAAGAAGAATTAAGACGCAGGGGAAAATCAGATTCACCCGGGCACCAGAACAAACCATCAGGATTACCATTAAGTCCCTTTATTTCAATTACTCCGGAAGATGAAGTTGTTGAATCGGCCCTCGACCAGCAGGGATAAGGAGCCACACCTTCTTCATTCCCAACCCAGCGGATATTGTTTGCATATCCGAAGGGACCCTGGAAAGCTATTGCATCGGGCTGGTATTTTTTCAGAAGTCCAAGGATATCAAATCCACCTTTTTCAACCGGCAGCACACCTCCGTCGAACCATACCTCAAAAAGATCGCCGTACTGTGACCACAACTCTGTCAGCTGCATTTTAACTATTTCGTTGTACTTTTTCTGCTCTATGGGATCTCCTGACACAACTTTACCGGGATTGTCAACTTTCAGGTATCCGTTTGCAGTTGTGCTGGCATATATCCCCGGCTTCAGGCCATATTTTTTACATGAGGCAATAAAATCTTTCACTATGTCACCCTGGCCGTTTTTCCATGGAACATTCTTTACACTGTAAGGATGAGCTTTTGTAGGCCACAGGCTGAAACCGCTGCAGTGTTTGGCAACAAGAACAGCATAAGTGGCTCCTGCAGCTTTTGCCGACCTTATCCACTGATCGGTATCAAGCTCCTCAGGATTGAAAATGCTCAGATCGGGATGATAGTTCCAGTTCTTCCTGAAATCATAGGAAGGTTCAAAGACCGGCATATCAAAATGGATCAGTACCCCGATTTCCGAATCAGACCATTTTATCTGAGCTTTCGTGGGAAGCACCTCCTGAGCTTTTACAACAGACAGATTAAAGGCTGTTGAAAACAAAAATGTTAAAAAAATATACTTCTTCATAAGCAGAGTTGAGCTATTGTACAAGCGTAAATTCCTTTATTCAGGCAATACAAAATTATATTTTTATAAATCAGTTATTACATTTACTTCACGCGCTTAACATTAAGAGCTATAGCACCCTTCGCGCCTTTTCCGAGTTCGTATGTAACAACGTCATTCTCCGATATTGGTTCTGTAAGATTATTTGCGTGAACAAAAATATTCCGTGTAGAATCAGATTCCCTTATAAAACCAAAACCTTTTGATTTATTGAAAGAAATTACCACGCCTTGCTTTTCCCTGCTGCTGACAGACTCTGATCTGTTCCTGGGTATTTTAATTTCTATGCTTTCCGGAGCAACAATTATTCTTTTTTCAAGATCAGGCGGAGTGGAAGAAAGCTTACCAAACTCATCAACATAAGCGATCATATCGTTGAAATCGGTTATTTTACCTTCACTCTTTCTCTTTGCTTTTTTTTCAGCCTTTTCTTTTCGCTTTTTTTCTTTCTTATTACGGATTTCCTTTTTATTGGATGTTTCCTGAGATCTGCCCATAGTGTTTCTTATCAAATTAGTTAACTCATCAATATCAGCAGGGAGAATGATGTTTTGCAGCAATTAACTAATCATGGTAACGATTAGAAGAGGAATGCTCAGATTCACAAGCTGAAGTCCTGACAAAAGTACAATAATATTATGATACTGGCTTCAATATTAGTATCTTTACTCTATGAAAGACAAAATAAACATTCCTCTGCCCAGGAAAGAAGACAAGGCACATCTTATTAAGAGGCGTGAAGATTATGCTCTTACAAGGGATCAGCAGGCTATTGAATTTAACGAAGCAATCAATAAGAGGCTCCGGACAGAGGCAATGAATATAAGGAAGTGCACAGGCTGTGGTAAGGAATTTTCATCTGAATCATCAGCTCCTTCTCAGGACCTCTGCCCCGACTGCTCCGTAAAGGCTGAATAACAGCCCCTTACATCCTTTACTGATACAACCTCACCCAGTCAACAGTCATGCTGATTGGCAATTCATAAGGACGTGAAATAGGTCCCGGCCAGTCATGCTCCATCTGCTGATCGATAATGAGGTAGAAAGGCTGATCAAAGGGCCATTGATAGGTTCCGGCACCCGGAACCTTCGGATATTCATAGGATTTGACGCCATTTACTGCGTAGACCAGCTTATCGGGATACCAGCTGACACTGTATACATTATATCCTGTTGTATCAATCTTTGCTGTTGTAGATTTTGGGGGTTCATCCTGTTTCAGTGTGATTGTATAATGGTTATGGGTTGTCTGATATCCAAAGTCATCATGATTCAGTTTCTCAAGGATATCCATTTCGCCGTTATGCTGATTGGGATAAATATCCTTCTCAGAAAGCATCCATATTGCAGGCCACATACCATAAGCCTGGTCAAGCTTTGCCCTGATCTCAATCCTGCCATACTGGAAGGCAAATTTGCCCCATGAATAAATTCCTCCAGTAAGATATGGCCTGGGGTCGCCGGTAAGTGAATCCGGATTTACTATTCCCATAAGCTTTATGTTGGTGTCATCAAAAAGAACAACCCCTGGATCAACAGCTGTAATATACCTGAAACAGTTCTTCACTTCGCGCCATTTTTCTGCAGGAACCTTCCATTTTGGAGTTTCAAAAAGACCTATCCTCGACCATACTGAAGTGTCAAGAGCACCCTTAGTGAAATCATCTTCCCACACAAGTTTCCATTCGGTATTTTCATTTCGGCGGTCTTCATTCTGAACGTACATATAGCCATCATTCAGTTTATATGGTTTACTGTTGCAGGCTATTGCCAGAATAGCCATTGATACAAATACCAACCTGATAATTGATCTTTTCATTTCCATAATCTTTTAGTATTTTTAAAGACGAAATCAGTTCAATTCAATCTTAAAAATAAGATATAATATCAATAAATTATAATAATACCAGGTTTTGAAAATTAAAATGTCACTAATATGAAAAAGATTCTTTCTTATATCACACTTTTTACTGCGGTATTACTTCTTGCAGTTTCATGCGAACCCACTGAAGAACAATCATTTGATCAATCATTACTGACCGGCAAATGGAAAACAGGCACCCTCTATTACAAATACCTGGCTGACGGCACCGGCGCTACCTGGGATACAGCTGATGATGTTACCGAAGCAGAAGCCCAGCCCTTTACATGGACTCTTGTAAAAGACCAGCTTACCCAGATACACATTATGCAGATTGGAGGATCTGTGCCCAAAGTATATACTGTTACAGAATTAACAGCAACATCGCTTAAATATCATGATGATTTTGATGTAAGTTATTCATTCACTAAAGTTTCCAAATAAACACAGGGAGATGAAAAAGGCCATAAAGATCACACTTGTTTCCGTACTGTCTCTTATCGGACTGGTTCTGATAATTGTCAGCATAGCCATCTGGCTTGTTTTCACTCCTGAACGCTTAACCCCGATTGTTAACAAACAGGCTGACAAACTCCTTGCCTGCCAGTCGGAACTGGGTGAGATAGAACTCACTTTCTTCAGCACTTTTCCTGACTTTGGTATAAAGATCAAAAATTTAATGCTCATTAATCCTGTAACCGGAGCACAATCAGATACACTTGTAAGTCTGAATGAGTTCACAGGCATTATTGATGTTAAAGCATGGTGGAAAAACAACGATATTGTGCTCGTGGGAATGGAACTGAACGGAGGCGCACTCAATCTGTGGGCAGACTCCCTGGGAAACACAAATTATGATATAGTTCCTGCTGATACAGTCGCTGAACCGGAGGTACCGGAAGAGGTATCTGCCACACCTGTGATAGATGTAAAAAACATATCCCTCAAGGATATTGATATCAGCTACACCGACCTCTCACTTAAAATGACTGCCGGAATTAAGAAACTTGATGCAACAATATCCGGCATATTACTTCCCGACAGCCTCAGCGGCAGGATAACAATGGAAACCCCATCCATCAGTTTTGATTATGACGGAGAAAAATATCTTCAGAATGCCGCTGTGAAACTGGATCTTCCGCTCGACTTCTCAATCTCAAAGGAACTTGCAAAGCTTAAGGATGCAGAGGCCACTGTAAATGAAATGAAGCTTGTAATTAACGGAACAGTTGAGAATGACACTCTTAACGGCGATATTGTGACCGACCTTGTATATAGTTTTGAAGCATGGCCTGTAAAGGGAATTACCGCACTTGTCCCGCCATCATATACCTCATACCTTGAAGGAATTGACATTGACGGGGAACTTTCCTCAAACGGAACTATTAAGGGAATCATGAACGATTCGCTTATGCCGCTTTTGGATATTAAACTTCTTCTGAAAAACGGAAATCTGAAATATTCTGATTTCCCGCTTCCGCTTCACGACATTGCCGGAAGTGTTGATATCTATACCGATCTTTCAGACGATAAGATCTCATTTTTGAAAATAAATGAATTCACCGCTAAAACACCACGGTCGTCATTTTCCGTTGAGGGTGTTGTAAAACAGTTGTTCTCTGATATTTACTGTGACCTCACAACAACAGCCGGAATAACTGTTGATGAGTTTGAATCAATGATTCCCGACAGTCTGGATATTGAAGTAAAAGGAAGGGTAAGCGGAAAGGTCAAATCTGTCTTTACACTGAGCCAGCTTGAAAAAATGAGGTTGTCAGGCAGCCTCAGGCTTACTGATTTTTTTGCAGACTATGACAGCATGATAGTCAGAACTGCCAGATCGGATGTTGACTTTTCAGTTCCCGCTTTAAAACCTTCATCAAAGGCTGTAAGGTTCGCTAAGGCAAAAATAAATATGAGTGACCTCACAGCTGAAGTCCCCGGAAGTTATAAGGCCTTTCTGAAAAATGCTGCACTGGCGCTTGAGACCTCTGATGCAAGGGACACAAGCAGAATTCCCGACCTGTTATGCGCCTTCAGTATGGATTCCCTGTCAGCCTCTATGGACACAATAAGCATTTCATTATCTGATCCTTCCGGAAAGCTTGAAGTTTCGCCGGGATCATTCGGACCTGACCAACCTCATGTAGTGCTTTCATATACCAGCAAAAACCTGGAAGCCACAGCAGGGAAAAATTCTGTTGCCACAGGAAGGATAAGGCTTGAGACAGACATCCTCAATGATAACGGTCAGAAGGATATTTTCCTGCAGTGGATGGCAAAAGGATCTTTCGAAATGGATGAAGGGAACATTAAAGTTGACGGTCTGGAATATCCTGTGGAGATCCCTGCAGTCAACATGAATTTTGATCCCCAGAACTTCAGGATACAGGAGAGCAGATTCAAAATCGACAAATCTGATTTCCAGCTAAGGGGAAACCTCAGCAATATCCTTTCTTATTACAGGGGAGATTCTATTCTGAGAGGTGATTTCAGCTTTCTTTCAAATATCACTGACGTAGGGCAGCTGATGGCCCTTACAAGCGGCATCGGGCAGACTGATTCCACTGCCTCAGAAAATGCTGCAAGCTCTGAATCTGACACTACATATACAGGCCCTTACATGGTTCCGAAAGGTATTGATCTGTTTCTCACTACTAATATCGGCAAGGCTATAATGGGGATCGACACAGCTACAAATATTATCGGCAACGTACAGGTTCACGACGGCACCCTGGTACTCGACGGTTTGCAGCTGAAAACACCGGCTGCAAAGATCCAGCTTACTGCAATGTATCAGACACCCCGCAGGAATCATCTTTACCTCGGCCTTGATTACCACATGCTTGACATTGAGATTGACAGGCTGCTTGCAATGATACCGGATATTGATACTATCATGCCCATGCTACGGTCATTTAAAGGAAAAGCGGAATTCCATATTGCCGTCGAGACTTATCTCGATTCCCTGTACAACCTAAAAAAATCAACTATCCGCGGAGCCTCATCAATCAAGGGCAATAACCTTGTGCTGATGGACGGTGAGACTTTCAGTGAAATAGCCAAAACCCTTAAATTCAGCAAACATGCCGAGAATAGAGTTGATTCGTTGTCTGCTGAATTCACAATATTCAGGAATGAAATTGACATATATCCTTTCCTGATAGTGATGGACAGGTATAAAGCTGTAATCTCAGGAAGGCATAATCTCGACATGAGCTTCGACTACCATATTTCGGTAGTTGACTGCCCGGTGCCGATAAAGCTGGGTGTTGATGTAAAAGGCACCGAGGAGGCAATGAAATACAACCTGGCAAAATGCAGGTATGCAGAGTTTTACAGGCCAAGTTCAAGAAGGTCAGTTGAAAACAAGCAGATTGAATTGAGGAAGCTTATACGCGATGCCCTGACCAGAAAAGTTTCAGGCTGATCGTTAAGACCAGTCTGAAAAAACATGTTATACAACAGGTTTCATCCAGACCAGTTGTTGTTCTATGTTTTCGTGGAGCTTGTATTTTCTTTTATGGTCGGCGATCCTTTCACCTACGATTTCTATCTTATTTAAATCTGCCTCACCCAGACCAGTCTGCGCACAATAATTCAGATAACCAACTAAACTGAAATCTATTCCCATAAGTTCAACTGCCACCCTGTCGGCTGCGAACCAGTCGGTACTTGCAACACAGATCCTGTGGTCAACAGGTGTTCCAAGACGCGGACCGTTACCTTCCATTCCCTGGAAACCGTCAATTACTGCCAGGTGTGGATGAAGCTGCGATGCAAGCGAATAAAGGTTAAAGTTAATTCCCCGTGCCCCGCTTCCGTGAATTGTAGACTTGTCACTCCTGGTTCCTGCTTTGGTGTTTTTGTCAAGCCTGAATCCCAGGTCCTTAACCGGAGCGCCAAACACTATATTTTTGAGAGAAAGGGTTGCCACTGCAAGATTGTGTGTTTTCATCCTTGCACAGGAGATAACGTAGGAATCAGGGCTGAGGATGATCTTTGAGAATCTCACCGGGTGTGGTCTGAAATCCTTTTCATCAAAAACATATAGTACTTCTGATCCTTCACTGTCAAGGTCAACAAATTTCACTGAAGGGTATTTCTTTTCAAGGCTGAAATAGCCGTAATTACTGAATCCCTCAAAGGTAGGCGCATTGGCTGCAGATTCGGCAATTATCACATTGTCAAGTTTCTTAATTGATTTAAGAAACTCAAGGATCCCTTCCATAGTTTCGGTATGGGTAGCACAGAGCGGAACTTCGGTGGATACATTGTTTGGCTTAAGGACAACCCTTTTTCTACCTATAGCTTCCTTAATCTCTTTTGAAAAAGGCTCAAGAGCCCTGAATGCAAGGTCTGCCCTGCTGTCACCGGTTGAAATAGCCACTTTCGGAGATGTGGGCATCACCTGGTATGAAGGAGAACTGATTATGTCAAAAGGACCTATGAAGGAGCTTGCAGCCCCGGCTATCACGGATGTCCTCAAGAAACTACGGCGGTCAATTGTTCGCATGGCGCTTATTTTTAAACAAACTTAAAAAAACAAGCGGATTGATCTGCACATTTAACCTTTTTTCACTCAAAATTCAGGAATCAGCAGTTGATCTGAAAATATGTTTACCTTTAATTATCTCTAATTAAATGCATTAAACCAATGGATCATTATGAATTTAATACAGCAGGTAAGCCTGAGACTTCACTTCCGGCAGATTTTGAAGAATTCAGCAAATCTGTATTTAAAATACTTTCAACTTATTCAAATGTTCATCGCGGAAGCGGATATTTTTCCCGCAAAACAACTGAATATTATGAAGAAGCCAGGGAAGCTCTTATTGAATATTCAGGTTTTGACAGCAAGAAATATACTATAGTATTCTGTACACCTGCAGGTGCCGGGAAACTTTCGAGCCTGATTGACTGTAAGGACTATACCTTGTTCTCAAGCAATGATTATGGCATACCACTGGGAATCAGGGCATTTGCAGTCAGAAAAAAAGTTCTGCCAAAGGGATGGCCTTTTTATTCAGGCGGAGGAACTGCAAGGCTTGTTTCAGCTGACTGGGTGATATGGGCTAAGGGAGCTGAGAAATTTGAAGCGGGGACTCCTCCGGTTGTCAATATTATTGCATTTGCATCCCTGTTAAAGCTCAGAGGTAAATTTGAAATCCGGAAAAACACTGGGCAGTCATCTGATAATTCTACAGGGAAATACCTTCTCCTTCACGATGATCTTGTTCATCTCAAAGGCCTTGATCTTTTGAATGAATTGCGGAGGAAAATGATTGGCAATCAGATGCATGTTAATACAAAAACCGGAGACAGAACTTTTATAAACTTTGATAATGCTGCCAGCACCCAGACATTCAGTCAGGTATGGGACACTGTTCTGAAGGTCTGGCAGCAAGCAAATGAAGTTCATAATGAAATAATAACTGAAACAAAGTCAGTATGCTCTGGTTTTTTCAATGCACCTCCGTCAGATTATGAAATAATTTTCACCTCAAATACTACAGAGGCCATTAATCTTGCAGCTGACTCAATTCATTCTGAAGCAACAGAGGACGTTGATAATATTGTACTTACAACATTACTTGAGCATACCTCAAATGATCTGCCATGGCGCAGGAAAAATAAGAATTCTGTTATCAGGCTTGATATCGACGACGAAGGATTTATTGACACTGTTGCTCTCGAAAGCATACTTGCAGACTATAATTTTAATAAGAGTCATGGCAATAAAAGAATCGGGCTCGTAGCAATTAGCGGGGGATCAAATGTTCTTGGCTGCTATAATGACCTTAAGAAGATCAGTGAAATTGCGCATAAATACAGCGCCAGAATTTTAGCAGATGCTGCGCAGCTGGCAGCCCACAGGAAAATTGACATGAAAGACTGGGATCTGGATTACCTGGCCTTTTCAGCACATAAGCTCTATGCACCTTTCGGAAGCGGAGCCCTTATTGTCAGGAAGGGCTTAATATCTTCCTCCTTCCCTGACAAGGAAAATGTCATAAGATCAGGAGAAGAGAATGTGACTGGCATTGCCGCTCTTGGCAAAGCTATCGTTCTTCTCAGCAGGATTGGCATGAACATTATAGAAGAAGAGGAAAAGAAACTTACTTCGAAGGCGCTTGACGGGCTTTCAGGAATTAAAGGTCTGGAAGTATACGGAGTAAAGGATTCCCGTTCTGAAAAATTTGAAAGAAAAGGAGGCGTTATTGTATTCAGCATGAAGAAGATATGGCCTGACAAACTTGCCTCAGCCCTGTCTGACAGGGGAATAGGAGTAAGATACGGGTGCCATTGCGCACATATCCTTGTTAAAAGACTGCTTAAGGTACCTCATGCCCTGGAACAATTCCAGGGGGTGATGCTCACCCTGCTTCCAAAAATCTCTCTGCCCGGAGTCGTCAGGATAAGTTTTGGGATCGGAAATACTGCTGAAGAGATTGACAGACTGATTGAAGCACTTAAGGATATTCAGGCCAAGCTGAAATAAACTGCTTATTAACCGGGATATCCGATTATTCAGCAAGAGAAATTAATGAATTGCTTTTCTCCTTCACCAGCTTCTCCATTGTCCGGTGATAATCCCTGACAAGCCGGCGGTGGAAATACGGATAAAGGAAGGTATCCCTCAGCCACGAATGACTTTTAAAGAAGCTTTTATGAACGACCATCGTTCTGCCATCGCCGTTATCAAAAAACTGAACCTGCTGCTTTCCCTGTGCTTTGTTACCTTCTATATAGCTAACTTCCAGAACCTTTTTCGTATCATCGATATTTATCACTTCAAAAGCCATCGGAACATTCACAAGTCCCTTCATGAGCCTGATATCGAAGAAGTAGAGCTGTCCGGTATCGATTACAGGAAGTGACATGGCATTTTTATAATATACGTCATTTGACTTTTTCATTATCATCATTTCAAGACGAAAGCTCCTGCTGTTGAATGCTTCTGCCGGATTGGCTTCCCTGTAGCCATTCCATACACTTGCCAGCCTCGACCTGAGATAAAAGATCTTTTCATTTACCTTAAGGCCTGTTTCCTTTTCATTTTTTTTGAAGCTCGGATGAATTGAAGAAAAATCCTGCATCTTATCAATATTCTTCCGCAGTATATATTTTCTCACTTTTTTCTGACTGATTTCTTTGAGATCTATGCTCTGATTACACTGTGCAGCTACTTCCGCAAGAAGTAAAGCGAACACGGCAGCACATACTATTCCTAACCGTAAAAAACTGCATGACAGTATTTTATGCAAAGTGTCCATATCTTAATATTATACTGAGGCCAGGTTTCCGGCTTAATCCCAAACTTATCCTAAAGATAATAACATTTGGTTCACTGCAGGTTGAAAAATGATAAATAAGAAATCCATCCACCACAATCTACTCAGAATATATGAACCAGCAAGTTAGCTGTTCGGGCAAATCTTTGATTGATCTGGATATATAGCATTTCAAACCACTTTAGATGTCATAGGTGGTTGAGCCTGGACAGGCAGTAATGCTCCTTACTCAAACCATTGCTGGTTTGTGAGCTTGTGCGGTTTGCGTAATGTGCCTTACAGCGAAGGGACGGTTTTACTTTTATTATCAGGAAATCACTCTTCAAAACTTAAGCGAAATGCCGTATCTAAGCTTAAAATTGTCGTTATTATAGAATTTACCATATGAGTACTCTGCATAAGCGCCAATATGCCTGAACAGATAAAAAGCTACACCTGTTCCTAAGGAGTACTCAGGATGATTCCCATGTCGTTTTATAGAAATGCCACCATATTTTCCTGATAAGTATAAATCAAACCTGAAATCATCTGCTTTTATTAAATGTGGAAGCAGGTGATAATTACAATTAATTCCATAAAAGGATGTATTACAAGTAGTGCCCACAAATGAACCTGGAGGCCCTGATATCCATGGATCATATATCATAAATCTTGAATAACCGGCATAAATACCTGTTTCAATTTTATTAAGAAGTCCATAATTTAATTCAAGCCTGTAATTATTGTTATCTACTGACTTACTACTGTACAAAAACTGAGTTTTGTAAACAGAGTACCCTGCTTTTATGTTCCATCTGCCTTTTATGTACGATTCCTGTCCATAAGAAGAGATAAATAGCATATTACTAATAATGAAAGCAGATAATAATCTTTTCATATATACTTAGTTATTCTGGTAGATCCAGTTACTGAACCTTTGTCTAAAAGGTATTTTGCTTTTATTCTTTGTTTTTATGTCAATGTTTTCATCAGGTTTGAAATCGAAAAAGACCTTATAGGAAATGGTCGGGACAATCGGAAACAGACTTAACTGATAAAGTGAAAGGGGCTTATATTCTCCTCCCCATTCAGGCATAAATATTTCACCGGTATTATTTGTATTGTAATAGTAGTATACAGGATTATGACGGTTGTAAACATTATATACAGAGAAATTCCAGATCGCTTTATTCTTCTTAACTTTTGTCAGTTTCGAGTAACTAATACCCATATCAAGCCTGTGATAATCTCTCATTTTTGAACTGTTCCTATCACCATAGATCAACGCTTCATAATAATAGCTGTTACCTCTATAATCGTTCTCCAACGAAGGCAGATAGTATCTGCCGATAGCCTGAGTGTAGGGTAAACCTGACTGGTAAACCCAAAGTAAGTTTAATGACAGTTTTTCACTGAATTTGTAACTGACATTCAAGGAGAGTGAATTCGGCCGGTTGTAATCAAAAAGAAATTCCCTTCCATTGTTAATATTCGGATACTGACGCGTTGTTCTGGTTCGCGCATAGCTGACAAAACCTGTCCATTTTCCTGTGTTCTTCCTAATGAGAAATTCAGCGCCTATTGATCTGCCTTTGCCTCCAGATTCAATTTTTGAAGTCCAATTCTCATCTCCCATTAAATTTGCATAACCTTCTCTGAATGCAGAGAGGTCATGCATATTCTTATAGTAAAGATTTATTTCTGAGCTAAACATGCTATTTCTGTATTCCCCGTTCCATCCTAAGGTATACTGATCAGACTGAGCCGGAGGAACTTTCCTTCCGGCAGGAATCCATACTTCATTATTCATAATGCTGCCTGTTGTAAAAGCAAGATGCGAGAACTGCGATATTCTCATGTAACTTGCATTCAGTATATGATCTTCAGAAACTCTGAGGTTCATATTCATTCTGGGCTCAAGCGAAAAACGGGCGTAATCAGTTGCAATATAGTTTACCAGTCTTAATCCCATAGTTGCCGTAATATTATTCAGAAATGTTATTTTATTATCGGCATACAAGGCAGTCTCGAGTGAATTTGTAATATCAGCTGATTTCTGATCCTTTTGTGAAGATATGTACGAATTATTTGGGACAAACTTAAACAGAGAAGTTTGTAGTCCGAAATCAATTATCCAGTTTTTAAATGCATTGTACTTCCAGTCAGAACTGTAAGAAAGATCCTGAACTGAAGATATATATCTGATTTTTAACTTCGATGTATCAGATGAACTCGTTAAGGAATACTTCATCAACTCCTTCAAACGGTAACGTGTAAAAGATATCCTGTTTGAAGCATATAGTTTTGAAGATATGAGTGAGTTTAGCCGGGCAGATACCAACCAGTTGCCCCATACATTATTAAGACGGTATTTTTCAGTGGAGTTAGCATTGTTGCGTGACCAGTAATTAAGGTAATCATCACCCTGGTATATGTTCACACTAAAAGTTTTCTTTTCATCAGGTTTCCATGTAAATTTCCCGTTGATGTCATGAAAACCGTATGAGAGAATATAGTTGCTTCCGTCCGACAGAGAACTTAACAAGGCCATTAACGGGTCAATCATTGTTTTTCGTCCTGTTAAGATGAAAGATGTGTTTTTCACCTTCAATGGACCCTCAAGAGTAAAAGAAGCATCCGTGATTCCTATTCCCAGTGAACCTTTCAGCCCAGAATTATCACCTTCTCTCTGAGTAATATCGACAACAGAAGAAAGTTTGCCTCCATACCTTGAAGGAAACCCTCCTTTGTAAACATCTATATTGTTAATAATATCCGGATTGAATACTGACAAAAATCCTCCGAGATGATTCACATAAATAAGAGGTACATTATCAAATAAATAAAGATTCTGGCCGGGATCGCCTCCGCGAACAAGCATCAGGCTTGATCCCTCATTCTGATTACTTATGCCTGGCATAAGCTGCAGGCTCTTAATTACGTCAGGCTTACCACCAATTGAGGGCATCTGGGTCATCTGCTGATAACTGATTGTCGCAATATTAAACCTGCGCGTGCGTGGAGCTGAAACTATAACCTCTTCCAGCTGTTCCGCTGCCGGATTAAGGAATATGTTAATAATTGTATCCTTTTTAATATCCAGTCCAACCAGGTCTTTTTTATAACCTAAATAAGAAATTTCCAGAGCTGAATTGCCTCTTACAACAATACTGAAATATCCATTGTAATCAGTAGTAATCCCATGTATTGTACCCTGTTCAACAATATTTGCACCGATCAGGATTTCCCCGTTATTTTTGTCTTTCACCGTCCCTGAGATCCTGACCTGCTGCTGTGCCATCACCTGAGGAGCCAGGATCAGGAAAACGAGTGACAATATTATTAATTGAGTACGCATGTGAACTTAATTACTACCAGGAAAAATAGTATCGGATTTAATTGAACTGTATCCTGCAAATATGCCGTAACCACCTTTAATATTTGAGTATAATGGAAAAGCAATTGTTGAAGCAGCCATAAATTCAGGATAGCGGCCTTTTTCGTAAAGATATTTTTGTTTTACAAACTGGTAATAACTGAAGCTGACAGAACGCAATTCAAGTATTACCGGAAACAGAGTAGTCCTCAAAGGTTCTCCATTAGAACTCCCTGCTGAACCGGTAAAGTAATTGATAGTCATGGTATAGCTTGAGCCTTTAATTGATTCATTGCTGAACAGTGCCAAAGGCAGTCCTTCATTCAACAGAACCGGATCAATAATTGTTTCAAGGGAAGCGACACTTTCGTATCTGTAACGAATAAGCCTGATTACTACTTCATAATATTGTTTTACAGTAGGATCATTTGAAAAAGTGAATTTAACTGCAGGATAAGTCATCGCCTCTTCATCCTTTCCAGCAATGTCAATATGAATTATTTCAGAAGGAACAACAGGTACAGGTATTGAATCGCTGCCTGAGGCCAATTCATAGCCTGGGATGTAAACTTCACATTTGTATGATTTAAGTGGTTCAACAACTACTGATGATGAATACAATCCTTTATCCCGGAGAGTCATAGTCTCCTTATATATTCCATCAACATAAAGTGAAACATCAGCGTTATCAATTAAAGCAAGCTTACTGGTATCAAGTTTCCCCGCAAGTGAAACCTGTACTTTTAAAGTACTGTCTTTAATCAGAATACTATTGATTGTTGGTTTTGCCGGGAATTCTGGAAATTTATCAGTAACAAGTTCCCTGCAGGAAGCCATAATTATCACAATCAGGTATAGAAATACAGAATGTTTCATTTTTCTGGTAGTTGAAATTTTAATGTCTGAAGAATCAGAAATTGAAATTGACTTTATATGAAAGAACTGATCTCTTGCCATTTAAAAACATGATGTTTGAGAATTTGTAGTACAGATCAAAACTAACTTTTTTACTCTTTGTGTAAAAGGTTAAACCTGGTGCAACATAGTAACCGAATTTGTCTTTCCGGTATGGAGTCATGCTTGATGTTGAAATTGTTTCCCTCCAGTAATGAGAGAAATAAGGAGAAGCTTCAGCAAATATCTGAAATCTGCTATGGGCCGGAAATAAATATCTGGAATACATTCCTGTTTTATATCCAAAATAATTGAAATAGCGAAAATCCTGACCTGAATTTGTACGAATGGGAAAATCACAGGAAATTTCAATCCCTGTGGTAATATTTTTAGTAATCCTGTACCCGTAGCGAAATGAAGAAACCATATTTATCACCCCAAGCCCTCTGGTCCTGAAGAAATGTTCATTTATGAATGGATTTAACTGAATACCAATCTGATTTCTCTTATAAGTCAAACTCTCTTTTTTTCCTATATCCTGTGATAAGAGTGGCTTTGGAAATAAAAAGATGATGATAATAATTAAACAGAATTGTGATTTGATGATATCATTCTTACATTCAGTAGCTGAAATTAATGTATGCAAGAGAAGTTTATATTTGAAGTATGTTTTCATCATAATATAATCTTGATTTTAATGGTATGATGGAACCCGCAAGTTATATTTATACGTGTTTGCGAATACAATACATGCGGGTTTCATCAGAAAGCAATTAGTAGCAGTATGTGATCTTTATTTAAGCTGTCTATCTATCCTGGTACGTTTTTCTGACATGGCTGAGGCTCTGAAAGTTTGAAGCAGCAGCTAGACATTGTGCACTTGCCTCAACTGTGCATTTACCAGGATGCACGGTATTAAAGTTAATGCTAAATAATTCTACATGCCGTAATTTGCAAGAGGCTTTGCAAATTAGGATTGCCTTACCTGACTAATTTTAAAAATGTAAATAGTATCACTTTTACTGACCTTTTGAAAACTATTTTATATACATGTCAAAAACGCCTCAAATGTGACACCATTATTATATATTTATTTCAATTACTCTGTAATTTATATTCATTCTAAATATAATATATTTATTGTCTGGAATTTACAACATTTAAACTTATTAACTTCTAAACATATTTAATTGATAAAATATCACTGGCTATCAAGGCAGAAGTGCGTAAACCCACACCCGACGAAACGCTCAAACGGGTATATGAGACTATAATGAGGTTCGGGGTGGTCTGAAGAAAAAGGCTCACAGGTCCAGTAGTCTTACTATTTGAAGTTCAGGGTATAAGTTATTGAAGGTATTATTG
>Ga0116155_10000666_pt1 | contig 26602 bp, 21 predicted proteins | sample AD_UKC032_MetaG_FD_89890 | JGI IMG/M metagenome (GOLD analysis project Ga0116155, IMG submission 89890) | Active sludge microbial communities of municipal wastewater-treating anaerobic digesters from USA - AD_UKC032_MetaG | ecosystem: Engineered > Bioreactor > Anaerobic > Digestate | place: USA...
AACGCAATTCCGGTTCGGTCGTTGTACCTTTGAATTCGAATTTTCCATCTTTAATTATGGCAGAATCAGTAGCTTTTAAACCCATTCCTGTTTCATCTTGTGTTTCAAGAATGGCTAATTTTCCGTTTTCAATTCCGTCTACGGTACCTTTGATGACGAATTCGTTTTCTCCTAAATTATTACAACTTATAAATGCAGCTGCAGCAAAAAGTAATACAACTATTTTTTTCATGATTATATTTTAATTATTTTGAGTGCAAAAGTATTTAAAAAAAGGGATTTATGCGACATGTGTTAACTTATTTTTGGGTTATTTTCCGATACAGAAATAAAGAGTTGTTGATTTTAAAGGGCGTAATAGATTTGAGGTACAAATAAGGTACAACATCTTAATTTTTTATAAATTATTAGCTTTTGTGTTATCAACTTTTCCCAACCGTAAAAGGTCTATTTTATTCTGCAATTATAAAGCATTAATTTCTAAATTGCGGTATTAGTATCTATAATAATTATTGTGGGTTTGTTTTGGTTTATGGAATTCTTCTCTGTCATTATCATTTAGTAATTCGTCTTTTCTATTTGTGAAAGGATCAAACCAATCAGCTTTTTCATTTGCCCATTTTATCCATTCTTTTAGTTCTTCTGTGAGGTTATTTTCTTCGATTGCTTTTTGCTCTGTTGTTGCTATAAAGTTTCTGTATATTGTTGCTTTATCGAATTTCTCAGCATCTAAAAAAAGCTTTTTAGTTTTGATTATTTCTTGTTCTTTTCTGGCTTTAAAATCTTCCTCAATTTTTCGCTGCCGTTCATATTCTGTATGCCAAATTTCTCTTTCAATAGCCCTTCTTTTTTCTATAACAGCTTGTAATTCTAATTTGGCAATTATATTAGGAATTTTATCTTCTAATTTGCTAGTATTTGTATCTGTCCATTCAGATGCTGGGTACGCATCTAATCTAAATGATAAAATATTAGAAGGATTTAATTCTGTTGAATCCCAGTGTGTACCTTTTATGATTGTTCTTTTTAATCTTTCTCTTAGACCAATACTTAATTGAACAGAATCTATTACTACTTTAGTCCCTCCTTTAGTTATTACATTATGCCCTCTTTTTTGTATTGCTTTTATAAAAATGTCCATAAATAACAATGCTCTTTTTACATTTTGTGGTGCAACTGTAATATTTAAAATGTCTGCCGAAGTGTTTAAAAGTCCTTTTATATTATGATAATATGATGGTTCTTGTGTTTTTAAATCATTTTTAGCATCACTAATTAGTTGAAGAGGTTTTGTTAATTTTTCGGGAAATATAATAGTTTCCTTTAATTCGTTTTTTATCTCTTTTGTTAGTTGATTTAATTCGTTTTCTACACCATTTATAATTGTTTCAGAATTGTCTCTAAATTTTAAAGTTATCGAGTTTTCTACTGTATTGTTTACAGGTAGTTTTTCTTTACTTACTTTTTTATTGTATTGAATTTTTTGCCAGTACCCATTTTTGGGTAATGGTATGTCAAGTTTCTTGCAAACTTTTCTTAAGCCATTATCAGAAAGGCTGTATTTCTTGGCTAATTTAGACAATGGATTTTCCCAAACTAAATCGTAAAGCTCTTTTCTTGTTAACTCAATATTTTCCATAAAAAACGTATTAAGAATTGCTTATAAAATTACAAATAGTTAGTATAAAAACTAGATTATGAAAACGAAATAAAGTATTAATACAGCATACAATTTATATTACCTTAATATCCCTAAAGTTCAATTGTGTAAGTGAAAGATTATTGGTAAGTTTGAGAAATATTATCCAAGAAAATGTCGGAACAAGTAAAATCTAAAGATAGAGTTACCAATCACGGTGAAGTTTTTACAAACAAACGTGAAGTAAACGCTATGCTTGACCTTGTACAACAAGAAACAGAAAGAATTGATTCTCGTTTTTTAGAACCTGCTTGCGGAACAGGTAACTTTTTAGTAGAAATTCTTGAAAGAAAACTTAAAGTTGTTGAAGCTCGTTATAAAAAAAGCCAATTAGAATATGAACGAAATGCCATAACAGTAATTTCAAGTATTTACGGTGTTGACATTTTAGAAGACAACGTAATTGCTTGTAGAGACCGATTGCTAGGTATTTTTACTAAATATTATATTCACCATTATAAAAAAGATTTTAACGAAGCTTTTTTACTTTCAGCAGAATTCATATTGTCAAAAAATATAATTTGGGGTGATGCCTTAACTATGAAAACTATTGAAGATACACCGATAACCTTTTCAGAATGGAGTGCAGTTAACGGAAGTATGCTAAAAAGAAGAGACTTTCAACTAGACAAATTATTAGAAAATGTAGAGTTTGACGATAGCGAGATGAATTTATTTTCAGACCATCAAGAACCTGTTTTTATTCCTCAACCAGTAGCCGAATTTCCATTAACGCATTTCCTTAAAATAGCCGAATATGATTGAAACCAGTTATAATCCTGATGTGCTTACTTGCCTAGCCAATTTGAGTAATGACGAGGTTTTTACACCGCCTAGTTTAGCAAATCAAATGTTAGAAACTTTGCCTCAAGAATTATTTAGTAATTCCAAAACAACGTTTCTTGATCCAGTAAGTAAATCAGGTGTGTTTCTGCGTGAAATTGCAAAGCGTTTGATGTTAGGTTTAGAAACTGAAATCCCTAACCAGCAAGAACGGTTAAACCACATTTTTACAAAACAATTATTTGGTATTGCCATTACAGAACTTACAGCCTTATTATCTCGCCGAAGTGTTTATTGTTCCAAAATTGCAAATGGTAAATACTCTATTTGTGAAACGTTTACCAATGAACAAGGAAATATACTATTCGACAAAACAGAACACAATTGGAAAAATGGAAAATGTACCTTCTGTAATGCCAGCCAAGAAGTATATGAGCGTGAAGATACTTTAGAAGCTTACGCTTATCAATTTATACATACCAACAACCCTGAAAAAATATTTAAGAATATGAAGTTTGATGTAATTATAGGAAACCCACCATATCAATTGAGTGATGGAGGACACGGAAGAAGTGCTGCACCTATTTATCATAAATTTATACAACAAGCCAAAAAACTAAACCCAAGGTTTTTATCAATGATTATTCCTGCTCGTTGGTATGCAGGTGGTAAAGGGTTAGATGAATTTAGAACAGAGATGTTAGCTGATAAAAGAATTAGAAAAATTGTAGATTTTGAAAATTCAAACGAAGTATTTCCGGGTGTAGATGTAGCAGGTGGTATTTGCTATTTCTTATGGGATAGAGATAATCAAGGATTATGCGAAGTAATTAATTTCAATGGCGGAACAAAAGTAAACTCTGAAAGAGCTTTAAATGAATTTCCAATTCTAATTCGTCAAAGTCAAGCTATACCTATTATTAGAAAGGTATTAGCGAATAAACCTAATAGATTAAGTGAAAGAGTTTCTTCAAGAAAACCTTTTGGTATGCCAACAAATTACAATCCTAAAAAGAAAGGAATACCGTGCTGGTTTACTCAAAAAATAGGTTTACAATTTGCAGATGAAGAAGATGTTACCGATACCTTTAATCTGTTAAATAAATGGAAGTTTTTAGTTCCGCCAGCACCAATAGCAGGGCAAACTGATTTCTCAAAACCTGTAGGTTTTTATTATGAAGGCAATACGTTAATTGCAAAACCTGGAGAATGTTGTACGGAATCATTTATTGTATTGGGAGCATTTGACACAGAAAAAGAAGCTCGTTCTTTTAAATCATATATTTTCACAAAAACAGTTCGTTTTCTTTTATTACAAACAGTAGTATCTCAACACGTAACAAAGAGTAATTTTCATTTTATACCTGATTTAGGGAAATATGAAGGAACCTATACAGATGATTTGTTAAAGAATAAATGGAATATTGATGAAGACGAATGGCATTACATTGATTCAAGAATAAAAGCAGTTGATTTGATGGGAAATAGAAAAAATGAAGAAAATGAGTAAAAATTAGCTTATGAAGACATTTGATAAAAACTTACCTTATAATGATTTGCCTAATTTACCTCCAAAGGTAAATTTAGAAACCACAGCTATTTTCAAAGCAACCATTCGCGCCAATAAATTGTTGGCAGAATTAAAGGGTTATTGTCAAACTTTGCCTTATCCACAACTATTGTTAAACACCATAGTATTACAAGAGAGTAAGGAATCGAATGCTATTGAAAATATTGTTACCACACAAGACGAGTTGTATAAAGCAACTTTGATGGGTGATGCGGTTAAAAATCAGGCTGCAAAAGAAGTGTTGCAATACCGTGAAGCCATGTATTGGAGTATTGAAGAGTTACATAGAACCAAAATAATCACCACCAATTTGATGGTTGGTATTATGCAACGGTTAAGAAATACATCCGAAAATATTAGAAAAAATCCAGGAACAAAATTAGCCAATCCTATAAATAACAATATTGTTTATACACCACCAGAAGGGGAAGATATTATTAGAGAAAAATTAGCCAAGCTTGAAGTTTTTATTAATGATGGTCAATTTTCAGATTTAGATCCGTTAATCAAAATGGCATTAATTCATTACCAGTTTGAAGCCATTCACCCTTTTAGTGATGGTAATGGAAGAACCGGAAGAATTCTTAATGTATTGTATCTTATTCAGCAGGAATTACTGGGTTTACCTGTGTTATACCTTAGTCATTATATTATTCAAAACAAACCCGATTATTATCGATTACTAAAATCTATCACTGAAGATGATAATTGGGAAGAATGGGTTTTGTTTGTAATAAACGGTGTTGCACAAACTTCTGAAATGACCTTAAGAAAAATTAATGCTATTTTAGAATTAAAACTTCAAACAGAAGTAAAAGCAAAAGAAGCTCTTAATTCTTCCTATTCTAAAGAACTTGTTGATTTATTATTTAGCTATCCTTACATAAAAATAAAGGTTTTAGAAGATAATAAAATTGCTAAAAGGCAAACAGCTAGTGAATATTTAAAAAAATTAGAAACAAAAAAGATACTTTCTTCTATTAAAATAGGTAATGAGATTTATTATATAAATAAAAATTTGATAGAAATTTTATCGAAATAGAATGTCGATTGAATAAACATATTTATAATCTATGTCGATTTTTTTTAATTTTTTCGACATTCTTTTAATTCGTGTCGATTCAATCGACATAAAGAATAAACGTATCGATTTTTTTAATTTTTTTCGACATCTCTTTGTTTTGTGTCGATTGAATCGACATTATAAATTAATAAAATATAAAATTCACTCATGAGTAAAAATTACTTTCCTGAAAAAAGCATTCCTAAAGTATATGGGTATACTGATACAAGATTTGCAAATTGTATAAAGGTTGGTTATACTACTAAATCAGCTGAAGAAAGAGTAGCAGCACAATACCCTGTAAAATTACCTAATATGAGTTACGAAATCATATTAGAGGAATTAGCAATGCGTAATGATGGTACATTATTTACTGATAAAGACATTCATAAATTATTGAATGCTAAAAAAGTGAAACACATCAATGGTGAATGGTTTGAATGCACACTCAAAGAAATAAAAGCATGTATTCTTGAAATAAAAACAGGAGTTGTTAATGAAGATAAGCGTACACTTGATTTTGGATTACGACCAGAGCAAACAGAAGCTATTAAAAAAACAGAAGCTTATTTTATTAGTTCTAAAAAAGAAAATAAAAATCAAGTTCCTCATTTTCTTTGGAATGCTAAAATGCGTTTTGGTAAAACCTTTACCACTTATCAATTAGCTAAAAAGATGGGTTGGACAAAGATATTGGTCTTAACCTTTAAACCAGCGGTTCAAAGTGCTTGGAAAGAAGATTTAGAATCGCATATCGATTTTGCAGGCTGGCAATTTGTTTCAAATAAAGAAGATGATTTGTCTTATGAAAACATTGATACCAAGAAACCTTTTGTTTTCTTTGGTTCATTTCAAGATTTATTAGGAACTAATTCTGCTGGAGGAATTAAATCTAAAAACGAATGGGTACACACAACCAATTGGGATTGTGTAGCTTTTGATGAATACCATTATGGAGCTTGGCGAGAAAATGCAAAAGAACTTTTTGAAGCAGAAAGTGCCAAAGAACAACAATTTGGTGAAGGAGTCGGAATTGAGTATTTTGATGAAAGTATAATGCCAATTACAACAGGGCATTATTTGTATTTATCAGGCACACCGTTTAGAGCCATTTCATCAGGAGAATTTATTGAAGAACAAATATTCAACTGGACGTATTCAGACGAACAAAGAGCCAAAACAGAATGGCAAGGCGATAAAAATCCTTATGCTTCATTGCCAAGAATGGTTATGCTTACTTACCAAATGCCCGACACTATTGTAGAAGTTGCAATGAAAGGGGAATATAACGAGTTTGACTTAAATGTATTCTTTTCTGCCGATGGTGATGGTGAGAATGCAAAATTCAAATATGAAGAATATGTTCAAAAGTGGCTAGATTTAATAAGAGGTAATTTAGCTGAAACAACGATTGATAATTTAAAAATGGGCGCGAAAAAGCCTCCAATGCCATTTTCAGACACACGTTTATTGAACGTCTTGCAACATACTTTTTGGTTTTTGCCGACGGTTGCCTCATGTCATGCGATGAAAAATTTAATTGATCAAAAACAAAATAAATTCTACCATGATTATGAAGTTGTGGTAAGTGCAGGAACTGGAGCTGGTATAGGTGTAGATGCATTGAAACCAGTAGAAAAGGCATTAGGCAATCCATTAATAACTAAAACAATTACTCTTTCATGTGGTAAATTAACTACTGGAGTTTCTGTAAAACCTTGGACAGGAATATTTATGTTACGAAATTCATCAAGTCCAGAAACCTATTTTCAAGCAGCTTTTAGAGTGCAAACACCTTGGACTGTTAAAAATCCAGATAAAAATGCTCCCAATCGTGAAGAGATTATAAAGCATGAGTGTTATGTATTTGATTTTGCACCCGATAGAGCGTTGAGACAAATAGCCGATTACAGTTGTAGGCTGAATGTAGGCGAAAGCAATCCCGAAAAGAAAGTGGAAGAATTTATCAATTTCTTACCTGTTTTAGCATATGATGGCAGTTCAATGAAAGAAATTGATGCAGCGGGAATTTTAGACATTGCAATGAGTGGAACAACGGCAACACTCTTAGCTAGACGATGGGAAAGCGCATTACTTGTAAATGTTGATAATTTCACATTGCAAAGATTGATGAATAATAAAGCAGCTATGGAAGCACTAAGCAACATAGAAGGCTTTAGAAACTTAAACCAAGACATTGAAACCATTATTAATAAATCGGAATCAATCAAAAAAGCAAAAGCAGAAGCCAACGAAAAAGAACTAAGTAAAAAAGAGAAAAAAGAACTTTCAGACGAAGAAAAAGAATATAAAAGCATTAGAAAACAAATACAAGAAAAGCTAATAAAATTTGCCACTCGTATTCCCGTTTTTATGTATTTAACTGATTATAGAGAACGCAGTTTAAAAGATGTTATCACACAATTAGAACCCAGTCTATTTAAAAAAGTAACAGGTTTAAATGTTCAAGACTTTGAATTATTAGTAAGTCTTGGTGTTTTTAATAGTGCATTAATGAACGATGCAGTTTATAAATTTAAACGCTATGAAGATGCCAGTTTATCATACACAGGAATAAGTAAACATCTTGAAAATAAAGTTGGTCTATATGATACAGTTTTAAGTAGAGAGGATTATAATGAGAGTTTTGTTAATGAGGATTAAAATATGGATAAGTGTGTAGACATTTGAGATAGTTGAGAGTTTCCCTATGGTTAAGTTTAAATAATATGGAAGATAAAGAATTAATTGAAATATGTAAAAAGGTTTTAGATCGATTGATTAAAATAGGTTGTGAAAAAGATAGTATGGTTTCAAGTGGGCAACTAATTTTTCCAACTAAAAATAATGTTAAGAGAATTTCAGAACAAGAATTAAGACAATTGTTTATTGAAGAGTTTAAATCACTACATATGGAGTTGTTTTTTTCGATTGAGACACCAACTGTAGGCAAATATAGCTTTACAAACAAAGCTAAAAAACTTAAGGTTGCTGATAAGGATGATGATGGTCAATCTGCTTTAATTGATATGTGTATTTTCAATAAAAATATTAGTTACTACGAAAGAGTATTAAACATTGAATTTAAACACAAAAATGCTACCCACAATAATATCTCAAAAGATATATTAAAATTAATGCATGAGAAACAGAGCGGAGTTTTTATTTTATTACTTAAGAATACCAATAGAGGAACACTAAAAAGTGTTTATAAAAAAATATCAGATTCATTTGTGGAGCATAAAGATAACTGGAAAGGGAATGAACATAAATATGTTGATATTGTTATTCTTACACTTGAAGAAAAAAAGAAAAATAATGGAAAACCATTTGTAAAACATATCAAAATATCGAAAAGCGATTTGCATTCTATAGAGACAAAAATTCTGAATGGTTAGACAATTGAACAGAAAATAAAATTAAAGACAAATAGATTATGAGTGGATTTAAGTTGATTGCAATCAGACCTTTGGATGGGTGTGATGGAAAGTTTTTGAAAAATCTTAAGGAAAGTCATATCTATAAATTTTATAATGACTTTAGTTTTGTTGAAAACAAAGAGGGGAAAGTCATTGAAATAAAAAATGATTCTACAATTCCAAGTAATCTTTTTGGTGAAAATATTAGTGTATCAGCTATTGTTGGAAAAAATGGTAGTGGTAAAAGTGCGTTGATAGAGTTATTTGTTGCAAGTGTTAATCAATTTAGTTATTATTTAGATACAGTAGATATTGAAGGTAAAAGACAAATTATTACAGATGCAGAATTAGAGTTGATAGAATTTACACAAAAAAGTAAAGGGATCAATTCTGAAATATTTTTTTTAAAAGACAACCAATATTTTGAATTAAAAATTTTAGATAATAAATTTAAGTCGCTCAGAAATATTTCGAAGAAAATTGAAATAGAAAAAGATAAATTAAAATCTTTTTTTTACACACTAATAATAAACTATTCTATCTATAGTTTTAATCCACATACTCTGGGCAATCCTGTTAGCTTTAAAAAATCAAATAATAATTGGATAGATGGACTTTTTCACAAAAATGATTCTTATCAAATACCGATAGTTATAAACCCCAAAAGAGAGAGTGCTAGAGGAGATTATGGTGGTGTCATTGATATAAATAATGAACAAGATTTATTGCAACAGCGATTATTATTCAATATTTTGAATTATTACGATAATGGTTACGACGCACATTTAAAAATTACTGAGACTAGAAAGGCTGTAAAAATCTTGAAAGAGGATAAGGTTTTCTTTAATTTATCTATTTATTCTTCTATTAATGAATATGATTTAAAAGAAGGGTCAATGAATATGATTCAAGCTAATATAAAATCTTTTTGGAAAAAAAGCATACATAATCCTTACAGCAATGGTATTCAAATTAAAAATTATACTATTGATAAAAAGCCAAAAACATATTGGGATTATGATCAAGTTTTATTGAAAACGCTTTTAAAGTACAGGATAAAGGAAAAACAAAATCCTTATATTGAAAAATGCTACGAATATATCGTATACAAAATATTTTCTATTTGTGAAAAATATCCGGATTATCAATTATTTTTAAAGAATGAGGAAAATAAGTACTTAAGAGTAAAAATTGACATTGAAGAGTTTCTTAATTATGTGAGTGAATTCAAAAACAGAAGTCATATTACTAATAAGCTATTTCAGGTAATAAACTTTGTCAAATTATATGATGAGATTTGGTTTAAATATATTGACAAAAATGAATTTGATATTTTAACGCTTTCAGAAGAACTCAATAAATTTGTTAAAAAAGATAGACCTCTTATCGAATTATTACCACCACCAATATTCTCAATTAAAATTGAAGTTGATGAGTTTATTGAAAACAAACCCCAAAATAATAAAATAACCATTGATAAATTAAGTTCAGGCGAACAGCAATTGATACATGCCACTAGCACAATCCAATATCATTTGAGTAATATTAAGTCTGTCAAAAATACACGTTTAATAAAAAAATATGACGCTGTAAATTTAATTTTTGATGAGATTGAATTATACTTTCATCCAGAATATCAAAGACAACTTCTAAAAAATATCATTCAGGGATTAAAAAACAATAAACTTGATACACTAAAAATCAATATATTGTTTGTTACTCACTCTCCTTTTGTTCTATCTGATATCCCAAACCAAAATATTTTAAAATTAGAAGATGGAAAAACGATGTTTAGTGAAGTTTCAGAAAATACTTTTGGTGCAAATATTCACGATTTACTAGCAAATGACTTTTTTTTAAAAAATGGTTTCATGGGGGAGTTTGCTAAAAGTGAAATAAACCAAGTGATTAATTTTTTAACAATGGAAAAACTTAAACATAGAGTTATAGAGTTACAAACATTAATAAAAAAATCGGACAATATAGGAGTTAAAAGTCAACATTTAAATGAATTAAGAGATAAGCAGAATAAGTTAATTCATTTCATAATCATAGACTCTAAAGTAGACAAAGAATATTGTCAAAAAATTATAGAATTAATAGGTGAGCCTATGTTATCATCTAGTTTAATGGAGCTATTCACTGAAGCTTATCCTTCAGAAAAAGATGAATTTATTAATTCTCAAATTGCGAGACTTGAAAAGTTAAGACAACAATGATAGCAATAGATAAAAATAGAGTTAATGTTGTACAGTCAACATTTAAAAGTGAAATTGTTAAGCAGAGATTGCTGGCTATTTCTAGACTTGATGTTCTAAACGCTAAAACTCCTCCTGGTCCTGATAAGGTGTATCTAGAAAGTATTATAGCTATTTTTGCAAATAACCCTGATTTTCTATTGTGGGATTCTCAAAAATTGACAGATGAGAAAGATTCATTAGGTAATGTACCACTTGTGACAAAAATTGTTAATGGTATTCCAAAACAAGTTAAAAGCGATATTAAAAATAAAATAATTATTGAACTTGGATATAAAGGTTTAAGAAATTCTTTTTATCCAAAATATTTTAAAGAAATTGGTATAAAAGCTTGTGTATATTGTAATTCTCAATTAACTATTTCAGCAATTAAAAATTCTAAAAAAGGATATTCAGCTAAATTTGATGTAGATCATTATCATTCTAAGGATAATTATCCATTTTTAAGTATTTCCTTGTTTAATTTATATCCTGCTTGTGCTTCTTGTAATAGATTAAAAAGCACAAATCCTATTGAACTAGAGTTATATTCTGATGACGTTTCTAAAGTAAAAAAATCTAATTATAAATTTAAATTAGACTCTAATGCTAAAGCAAAATATTTAACTACTAAAAATTCAAATGAGATAGAATTTAGTTTTATAGAACCCCCATATGCTTCTAGTGTGAGGAAATTTAATGACGTATTTCATATTGAGGGTATTTACCAAACTCAAGTTGATTTAATAGAAGAATTGATAATAAAAAGTCAAATATATAATGATTCATATTTGAAAACTCTTAATGATAATTTTAAAAAACTTAATTTACATCCAGAATTATTTAAGAGAACACTAGTTGGCAATTATACTGAGGATAAAGACATACATAAAAGACCAATGAGTAAATTAGTTATGGATATTGCTAAAGAACTAGAATTAATTAAATAAAACCTATGCAAAAATACTCCGTAAACCAACATTTAATAGAAACACTTTTAACTTGGGTAAAGTCAGGCGAAATTGCAATACCCGAAATTCAACGACCATTTGTTTGGGACAGTTCCAAAGTAAGAGACTTGATGGATAGTTTATATCAAGGCTTTCCTGTTGGCTATGTTATAGCTTGGCGTAATCCTAATGTACGTCTGAAAGACGGAAGTATGAGCGAAGGAAAAAAAATACTAATTGATGGTCAGCAAAGGGTTACAGCATTAACGGCAGCCATTTTGGGGGAATATGTAATTGATAAAACGTATAAAAGGGTCAAAATCAAAATTGCATTCAACCCTATTTTAGAAAAATTTGAAGTACAGAATCCTGCTATTTTAAAAGATGTTTCATGGTTGCCTAATATAGCTGATGCTATTAGTGGTGAAATCAGTATTTTGAAATTAGTGCGAGGTTATTTGTCCTTAAATCCAGATGCCGATGAGGATTTGGTGGAACGTGCTTTTAGTAACTTAATCAACATACCCAAAAAGCAAATTGGTATTATTGAATTAGCACACGATTTAGATATAGAAACCGTAACCGAAATATTTATTCGTATTAACTCCAAAGGTGTAGTACTGAGTCAAGCCGATTTTGCCATGAGTAAAATTGCTTCTAATACTGATTATAACGGAAATATTTTAAGAAAAGCAATTGATTATTTCTGTCATTTAGCCATTTCGCCAGAGTTTTATAAACACATAGTTGATAACGATTCCGAATTTGCGAAGTCGGAGTTCTTTAGTAAAATGCAATGGTTAAAATCGGAAAATGAAGATTTGTATGATCCGGAATACACCGATATGATCCGTGTAGCATTTACTTCACAATTTAACAGAGGGAAATTATCGGATTTAGTTAGTTTATTATCAGGAAGGAATTTTGAAACACGAACGTTTGAAGATGCTATTGCAGAACAATCATTTGAAAAGTTTAAAATTGGGATTCTAAACTTTATGAATGAAACCAACTTCAAGCGCTTTTTAATGATTATTAAATCGGCAGGTTTTATTTCGCCTAAACTAATTCGTTCCCGAAGTTCCTTAAATTTTGCTTATATACTTTATTTAAAATTAAAAGAACTGAATATTAACGCTGTACTTATTGAAAGCTACGTTAGAAGATGGTTTGTTTATTCTACTTTAACAGGAAGGTATTCGGGTTCGGCGGAATCATTTTTTGATTATGATATCAAACAAATACACAATCGTCCGTTTGATGAATACTTAAAAGAGAAAGAAGAAGGAGAATTATCAGATGCTTTTTGGAATGCTTCATTGATTCAGAGTTTAGATACTTCGGTTGCTAGTAGTCCCTATTTCAATGTGTTTTTAGCTTCACAAGTTAAAGCTAACGACAAAGGTTTTTTGTCCAAAGATGTACTTGTAGGCGATTTGATTTCACTACGTGGTGATATCCATCATTTATTTCCAAGAGATTTTTTAAAGAAAAATGGTTTGGATAGAAGCAAATACAACCAAATTGCGAATTATGTTTATATGCAATCTGAAATTAATATTAAAGTCGGTAATAAACCACCAAAGGACTATTTTGAACTTATAAATAAACAAATGGCGGATGATAATCGTTTGGTCAGTGGATTGTCTAATCAACAAGAATTATTAGATAATTTAAAAGCAAATGGAGTTCCTGCAAGTATTATGGACATGGGTATTGAGAACTATAGCGAATTTCTTGTTGAAAGAAGAAAGTTGATGGCTCAAAAAATTAAAGAGTATTATTTTTCATTGTAGAAAGGGATGGGAAAGCAACCTAAATTTTACGTAGTTTGGAAAGGTCGGGAAACAGGCGTTTTTACATCGTGGGAAGATTGCAAAGCACAAACCAATGGATTTGAAGGTGCAATCTATAAATCATTTGTATCAAAGGAATCAGCAGAAAAGGCTTTTCATAGTGAAAGCGATGAGTATATTGGTCAAGGTAAAAAATATGTCCCTGAATTATCCAAAGAAGAATTACTTTTGATAGGCGATCCCATCGAAGATAGTATAGCAGTTGATGGTGCTTGGAACAACAACACTGGCTTGGTGGAATATCAAGGGGTATATTTTAAAACCTCTGAAGTATTATTTCATGTAGGTCCTTTAGAAGATGGAACCATTAATATGGTTGAGTTTTTAGCGATTGTACATGCTTTAGCTTTGTGTAAGCAATGGCATTGGAAAATACCAATTTATTCGGATAGCAAAATTGCATTAGGTTGGATAAGAGATAAGAAAGCAAAAACCAATCATCCGCCAAGTGAAAAAAATAAAAAATTGTTTGAAATGTTGTCAAGAGCTGAGAAATGGCTTGAAAACAACACCTATGAAAATGAATTATTAAAATGGGAAACCAAAGCATGGGGTGAAAACCCAGCTGATTTTGGGCGTAAATAGAAATAAGATGTTAGAAGAATACAACAATATTTTAAGTGGATTGAATGACAAACAACGTGAAGCTGTTGTAAGTGATGCTAGACGCCTTTTGGTTTTGGCAGGAGCTGGTTCAGGAAAAACTAAAACTGTTATTTCGAAACTACTTCATTTAGTTAGCGAAAAGAACGTTAAGCCATCTTCAATTTTAGCTATCACTTTTACAAAAAATGCTGCTAATGAAATGATTGACCGCTTAATTGTTTCGAGTGATCCTACAAATACATATGAATCTTTTATCCAAAATAAAACTACAACTCCCACCCAAAAAGAAGTTGAGAGACGAAAAAGAATTCAGGAACAACCATGGATATCAAATCTAACGATTAGAACATTTCACTCGTTATGTTATAAAATACTGAGAGATAATGGCAATCCTGTTTTTGACAATAAATTTAAATTAATCACTGATAATAGTGCTGAGGATATTGATTCAATAGCAAAAGATATTCTATCAAGTGAGAAACCGAAAGATATTATTGGTAAATTATTAATTATCGCATGTAGCAACCGGGAATATATCTTAAAACTAAAGCGATATGTTTTAGATTATTACGTCGATAAGATTTCTATTGATAAGGAAATGAAATCCTATATTAATGAAGGGCAAAGGACTTATACGACTTTAAAAGGAGAAACTGTAAAATCAAAATCGGAACGTGATATTGCAGATTGGCTGTATCGTCATAACATTAAATATGTATATGAAAAAGTTACCAACTTTAAAGACTTTAATTTTAAACCAGATTTTTTTATTCCTCAAGCAAACCTTTTTCTGGAACACGTAACTGATAAAAGCTACAAGATGGAGGATAAAGAAAGGCAGTTTATCGAGAGCGGGAGAAATTGTGTCATTACTTATGAGTCAATAATGAGCAATTCAATGCTTTTTAATCTAACGATGGAAAGAATTGTAAAAAGCAAAATTTCTGAAGCAATTACTGAAGATATATCGTTAAGTTATGAAGAAGAGTTTAATCGTTATCATAATAAGGTAGATGAATTTCTAAAAACTTTGATGCGACTACAGTCTATGATTAAAGGTGAGGATATTGAGCCATCAAGTTTGCTAGAAAAGTCATTAAAAAGTGAACATGAAAGAATAAGAGTGTTTTATGAACTTGCAATCCCAATTATTGAAGAATACAAAAAATACTGTACAAATAAATCGTATGTAGATTTTGATGATTTGATAATATTGACCGTTAAATTACTTAAAGAAAATGAGGATGTTAGGGACTTATATAAAAATAAGTACAAATATTTGATGGTTGATGAATTCCAAGATGTAAATGGATTACAAGTCAAATTATTGGATTTATTACTCAAACCAGATAATCAATTGTTTTGTGTGGGTGATGATTGGCAAAGTATATATGGTTTCAGAGGTTCAAATGTTGATTATATTGTAAACTTCGAAACGCACTACAAAGATTCTGAAGTCCACAAATTAGACGTAAATTACAGAAGCACTCAAACAATTGTTGGTGCAAGTAATGAAGTTATTAGGCATAATAAAAATCAAATAAGCAAAGAGGTTAGAGCTTTTAAACAAGCTCCTAGTAAGATTCAAATTTATAGAGCAAAAAGTTTAGAGACTGATGGAGTTGAGTTTTTAGTTAATAAAGTAAAAGAGCTCTATGAAAATGGTTTAGGTAAAGATGATATTCTTGTTTTGTATAGGAGATCAAAAATGTTTACTCCTTATTTAGAAGCGTTGAAGGAAAATCGCCTTTTTGTTTCCTGCAAAACTATACATGCCTCAAAAGGATTAGAGGCAAAGGCAGTATTTATAATCGGATTAACAGAAGGTAATGGTGGATTTCCTGATATATGGTTAGATGATGCAATTTTTAGGATTGTTAAAGATGTAAAATATGATATTCTACTAGAAGAAGAAAGACGATTGTTTTATGTGGCAATAACAAGAGCAAAAGATGAATTATTTCTTGTTACAGAATTAGGTAATGAATCATCCTTTGTTGATGAAATACCTGATCATTTTTATAGTTTTAATAAGCCAGTATTTAAAAATAGCGTTGAACATTTAATAGTTTGCAGTAAATGCAAAATTAACGTAAATGAATCAGACCGATTCTGTAGAAATTGCGGTTGTGACTTGTCTAACAAAGATTCTATTAATTCCTCAGAAAAAAAACTTCCTGAATATATTGAAAATGCTAGGTTAGAACATAAAAATGCCTACATGCCTTGGGCAAAAGAAGATGATGCCAAACTTGAGGAACTTTATAGTCAAGGTAAAACAAGAAGTGAATTATGCGAATATTTTGGTAGAAACTTAGGAGCTATTAATGCGAGAATACAAAAACTTGATTTGGAACAAAAATATAATTTGAATTAGTTTCCATTTGTAAATAGATACTATTCTAAAAACTGCAATAAGCCAAAACTTTTATTATGCTCTCTCTTTTAACCAACTTGTGATTCAGAATACTGGCCTTTAATATTAGCATTAAAAAATTTTCCACAAGAACTTGAAGCTTTCATTTCATAATATAAACTTTCAGCAACGTCAAAATATTGCCAAACTGCACCATTGTTAAATTCAACTTCTAATATCGATGTTGAACTATCAAAACCATAACTTCTAATCATTTTAGATTCAACATAATCTCTTTCCATATTTTTTAAAATTTTTGTTGTCTTATTCTTGTGACTACTGTTTTATAGTTCTCATTGTTTTCAGGATGTTCTTCTAACCATTTTTTAACTAATTTTGGGTCGTCACTTGTTGGTCTAGGAACATTTAATTTTAGTCTAACTCTCGATGGAATTTTAATTGCTTCTCCTACAATTATTGCTTCTCCAGTTCTTAAAGATGGTAATAGGTCAATTAAACTATTAAGGTTGTCAGGTGCAGAATTTTTAACAATTGATTGGTCGCCAGAATTAGTTAACCTTAATGCAATAAAAGTACCAACTTGGGCTAAAATTGTTTCAGATATTTCAGATGGTCTTTGTGAAATTACTAATGCACCAAGACCAAATTTTCTTCCTTCTTTAAAAACTTTTTCAACAGCTTCTTTAGAATAACTATTATTGTCGTTCTTGTTTAGGTATGTATGTGCTTCTTCATAAGCAAGCAATAAAGGTCTATTTTTTCCTGTGTAAGTTTCGTGTCGCCCCCAAAACATGCTGTCATAAACAAACCGTGTAATAAGTCCAACCGTAATATCTAAAACCTCAAAAGGTACTCCGCTTAAGTCAAGAATTGCAAGCTTCTTTTCACTTCCAATCCATTCGTTTAAAAGATTATGCAGGTCTTTTGGTGAAGCAGAATCTTTATAATCACCAGGATTAAAAAGGAAATCAAATCTCGAATCTCTTAATCTTGAAAGTATCTTCCTTTCATAGGAATAAAACTCGGTGTGTTGAGATTTAAAAGGTTCGTTAACTGTTGCAGTAGATAAATGAGATGTGAATTTTGCACCTATTAAATTTTCCGCATCGCCATCATCTTCTTTCATTGCAGTAGATTCGTTCTGTTCATCTTTTTTGGTTGTTTTAAAACTAGCGTTTAACCACCAATTCATACGATACCAAAGTTGTCTTGCACTGAATGGAATAGGTGAATCAGCTGTCACAAAATCAGGGTTTACATCACCTGCTTTTAAAGTACAATTCTCTTTTTTTAAATTTGTAACTAGTTCTCTAAATAATCGATAGTCTGGTTTTTGGTCATCAGTTGGTTTTGCACCAACAAGAAAATATGCTAATTCGTCAAAGCTCATTAGCCAAAAAGGGATAAATAAAGGATTTGCAACTTCATTTATTTTTAGAATTTTCGCATCAGGGAATGCACTTGAATATTCTCCGTGTGGATCTACTAATATAACTCTTGAACCTTGATAATCCTCTAAAATTGCTTTAAGAATACTAACTGTTGTATTTGATTTTCCACTTCCTGTAGAACCTAAAATCGCACAATGTCTTAAAACAAGTTTATGCAAATCTGCATAGACACTTAAATTTTCAGATGATGAATGTTTTCCAATTTCTATTGACCCAGAATCTTTTTTCCCATAGATGTCAAATAGGTCTTTTTCAATTACAATATGAACTTCATCGTTTATTGTTGGATATGTTCCAATCCCTTTTTCAAATTCATCTTCGCCGATTTTTTCACCCACTAATTGCACAGTCAAGAATCTTGAACCAAAAGAGTATTTCAAGTTAATTTCGTCAGATTTACTAGGGGTATTACTCACAGAAGAAACAATCCCATAAATTGTTATGTTTCCTATTGGAATTTTAATAAACGTTCCAATTTGACCGATTTTGTATAATCTACCATTTATAATTGGCGCAGCAGATGGAATATCGTTTGACACTTCAACTTCAATAGTTCCTGAATCAACACGAATGATATGCCCTAAATATGTTATTTCGGTTTTCATTTAACTATTGATTCAATTGCTTCCTTTTTACCAGAATTTGTTATAAAGAAATTTACAAGTTCATTAAAATCTCCTAACTTAAATTTGTTGTCTGTAACATCCCAATACGAATCTGATTTTTCGTTTGGTTTTAAATCAGCGGTATATTCCCATTCACCAAGATTGCCATTAATTATTGCCTTTGTTGGTCCAAAAACATTGAGATTCATATACGAAGAAGTTTGTTTGTGAAGATTTTCTACTTCTGAATCTTGAAAGAAAAATACAAGAGCTGTTAATCTATTATTCTGTCTTAAACAATTAAAAATTATTTCATTAATATGTTGGTCAGAAAATGAATAACCAGTAAAAACAAATAATAATTCTCCACTTAAAAGATAATTTTTAAGTCTATCGAAATATGCAATGAATGGTTGCTTTTTTGAAGAATCATATTTCTCTTTTGATGGATATATAACTAGCTCGTTATCTTCATCTTTTATATTTTCTATTTTACCAATTCTTATGATTTTTTGTGATTTTGTTTTTACATCTTCTTTCCAAAACCAACTTAAAGAACCATGGATTTTCCATAATCTAATCCAATTTTGTGTCAAATCATTTTTTGAAACAAATTGGTCTATACTTTCTTGCCAAAAGAAAGGTTCATATGAACCAACAAATCCATCAAAATAGGGTATTTGACTAGCCTCTAATGATTTTTCAATTATCAAGTCGTAATTTGTTGTAAAAACTTCTTTTGAATAATCCCTATTTAATAAACTTAGCCATGCGAAGAATTTTTTTGTTTTTTCAATGTCTGCTACGGACTCTTTATCTACGATAATATTATAAATTATGGTGCAAATTTCCTTGTCAAGTAATTTTGCATTTTCCCCGCTTACCCCTTCATATACTTTTGTCGTTTCACCAGTGAGCTCTCGAATTCTTCGGATTTGATTTAGAATATCTTCAATGTTTACTTTTCTTGTAGTTATAATTGTTTCTAAATCATCTTTTACAAGTTTGAAATTGGCTGAAAAATTCCCTGTCAATTTACTTTCAATTCCAGTTGTTAGTTGTTCAACGTTTGGAATACCTAATGCACAAGACGTTCCAGCACCAAAAAAGAAACCAATGTTTTTTGAATATGACAAATGTGTTTTAAGTTCTCTTATTTCTCTAATTACGTTTATTTTATCCATTTTAAATGTTGTATGTTACCTTTAAGTTGAAGTCTAATAGAAGGCAAAACAGCATATAGTCTTCGCAGAGTAGCAGGTATGCTCATATTTGATTGGCGCTATTAATACCGTATTATCTTTCAAATATAGCTGTTTTTGACAAATTATCAAAAGAGTTTTATTTGTTAAATCCTTTAAGGAATATACTTATTGCAATTGTTCTTTGATATGAATACACTCTGTTTTTGAATGGATTACGAGACAATGCAATACTATTGCAATGATTATTAGGTTTTATTGCAATGGTTTTAAATCAAAATTTATTTAGATTTATTGAACAGAGAATATTTTTCTAAAAACATCTTCCAAATCATTATTATAAATCCCTTCAAGTTTTAATTGCTCGTCAGTTTTACATTCGGTCATATCCCATATTTTAGCATTTATCCCCAATGAATTAAGAAAAGGTATTTTATTTAAAATTATACTAACGGCATTTTCGCTCATATCTGGAACTATTAGTACATTATGACCAATTAAAGGACTTACTTTATTTTCTGTTAATCCGTTTATTCCACCATAAGCCACCCAAACATATTGAGGAAATAAAATGTAGCCTATAATAGCTGTTTTTTCACTTTCAGTCAGTATAATGGTTTTCTTCGCTTTAATTTTTTCGTAAACTAAATGTTCTCCAAATAAGCAGTTGAGATAACCATCTTCATTTTTATATGGTACTTTAAACTTATTAGTTCGTTTACCATTTGTATCATAGTAAGCTATTTTAGCTTTTTGGACATTTAGATTAGTGTTAATACTCCAAAATATAACCCCGCCATCATTACTTGTGCCCAAAGCATAAGTTTCTTTTGCATCTTCTGTTTTATTATCTCCATAAGTTTTGCGTAAATATTGTAGAAGATTATTTTCGGGATTTATTTTAAAATGCTCCCATATTATTGATTCATTTATGAATTTTTGTGTCGTTATTTTTGGAACACTTATTATGCTGTTTTTGGGAATTATTAAATCAGTTTGAAACTTACTTTCTAATTCATTCCAAATGTATTCGTTTCCATTTTCGTCAACATAGATAGTAGGAGGTAAGGAAGCTTTTCCGCAAGAATGACAATAACCGTATTCTTGAGTTAGATTTTTATAGTTGATAAATTTTCCGTCTGTATTTTTTCTACCACAACACGGAGTGATTAATTTATAATCTCTTTTTGAATTGAATATAAGTACTAATTTGGTTTTTTGGAGCATAATTGTATTGTTTTTACTTGCAACCTGCAACTTGAAATGTTTTAATTAATCTTTGTTAAGTATTAATTTTATTGGATGTTTGGCACTTTTTTGTTTAAATCTCAAGTTGCAAGTTGCATCAATTCGTTATTCCATTTTCTTGATATTGATGATTTATTCATTCCGGTAATGGCAACAACATCTTTTTGACTGGCATTGTTTTTTATTGCCAATCTGATAATTTCTTCAGTAGTTGGTAGTTTCTCTTTTTGATTGATATTTTCATCCAAAACAATTTTGAAGTTTATAAAATAAAATTCAAGAATTAGTATTGCAATTTCAATGGTTTCAATATTAATTTTGCTTTGATATGTTTGCCTTTTTGAATTTAAAATCAAGTGTGTTAAAAGACTCATTTTGTGAATGTTTATCATCATTTTTGAGATATACTCTTTGCTTAAATCAGTCACTTTGTGTTGCCGATTTATCAATTCTTGCGAATAATTAAAAAGCCTTTTATTGGCATTTAAATCAAGTTCTATCTGTAAATCATCCATTTCAAAAGTGTTTTCTATTTCGGTACGATAATTTAGAAGATTGATTAAGGATTTAGAATAATTTTCAGTTACTTCATTAGAAATATCATTTATTGATAATTGGTTATTCATTGTCAACTTGTTAGTAAAGAGAATTCTGTCTATTAATCCGCTTTCTAAATTTCCGTCTGCAAATAGTTTCGGAACAAATTGACTTTGGATTGAACCTAATAACGTTGGATATGATTTTTCAATTCTAAAACTTTCTGTTGTTTTACGTGATATATCAATGTGCTTATTAGTATTCCCTTGCAAAAAGAAAGTTCTCCATGCTGTGCCCTCCGTACTGCTTTTACTTGCCATTTTTTCAATAATGAAATAGAGTTCATCGATAAAAATTCCAATCGAATATTTGTTTTTATAATGCGTATAAATTGCCGATTCAATTGTAGCATCTTGTAGAAATAATTGCTTTCTGTCACTTTTTTCAGTTTCTTCTAATTCGATATTGTTTTTTTTGAATTCTTTATATTTTTCGTTGTCATATTTTACCAAAGGAAATGTTGCTAAATCCATTGCTGGAGATTTAATGTCTCCACGACTTCCAATTATAGAAAAATATAGATTGGCATAATTTATATATCCCATCGCTTTTATTGAAAAGGCAAGACCACCAGCATTGCTGTAAGCAAACAATATTGAACTTAGTAAATACTCCTTTGGAATCCTTTTTAAAGTAAACGCATCGTTAATTAGTGTTTTGATTTCAATTGGCATTTTGGAAATTATTTGTTCCAATTGATTAATTGCAATTTCTTTGTTTGTTTTAAAAGCGTTTCCAATTATAGTATCTATTTCTTTAATACTGTTTACTTCCATCTAAGTTCTGGTTTTAGGTAAACAATAGTTTTGGTCTCCATATCGTAATATGGCTTTGTGCCATCGATTGATTCAGGAGCATTTATAATGAGATGATACCTTTGTTTTAAATTATTTGCCAAGTTTTGTAAATCTTTCCTTGTCGCAGGCTTATTTTCTTCGCTTGTGAATAGGCTTGTTAATGCATTCACAGCTAATGTACCAGCTGCTGCATTGCCAACACCAGCTAAACTCATTTTTTCAACTTTTAGAGGTTCTTTTTTTTCGACTTCCTTTTTTGCAATGTTTAATCCAGTAGTATTTTTTGTTACAAATGCTCTAGTTCTGCAACTATTACTACAATACTTTTGTTTCTTGCGTCTATTGGGTTTATAATCTTTACCACAATACTGACATCGGTATAAATAATTGTCCATGTTCGTAAATGTTACGTTAGATTAACGATTAAATAGCTGTTTTTTCATCAAATACTCATCTGCTTTAGTTTCAATATCAGATTTTGTATTATGTTTTCCGTTGTTAATCCATTGCAAAATACTTTCCTTGGAGAAGTATAGTTTCTTTCCAACTTTATGGAATGGAATTTTTTTTCGGTGAACTAAACCATATATACTAGACTTAGCCAGATTGATAAGTTTAGCTGTTTCGTCAATACTCATATAGGCATCATCTGTAGAAGATTCAGATGGTGCAATTGCCTTTTTAATGTTTTCTGTAATTTGCTCTGCTAGTACTTTTATTCCTTCTTCTGAGAGCATGTAAAATTGTTGTTTTTGCATGCTCCAAAGTTTCAAAATCTAACAATGTAGAATTTTGTGTGGGTAAATGTGTGGGTCTATTTTTTTGTTTACGCCTTTAAAAATAAGTGCTGTAGAAAAAAAATAAAATCAAGTTTGCAGTTTTTGGAAACGGTAATTGTAGAATTAATTAAAGTGTGTGGAAAAATTATATTAATTGTTTAAGCTTTATTATGTTATTTTTTACTCAAAACAGCTAGACTTGCGGTTTTGTTTGCAATTTGTTTGATATATTTTGTTGTTTTAGTCAATTTATATTCTGCAATATTCTTAATTAAATTTTGTAGAAAAAGTAATCTATCTTCTTTCTTAAAATGATTTAAACCCTGCGATAATATTTGATAATGATTTGAATCCCTGTATTTTTCGCTAAATACTTTTTCATCGTAGAAATCAATTAAAGAAATGAGCCTCAATAGTTCGGTGTAAGGCAAATTAAACTCATCCTTTTTGTTGTCTTTTTTATCTTTCTCTTCACTAATAGCTTTACACATAATATAAAATAAAAAAGACTTTTCATCGGTTTTTAATTTATTTGAAGTTCCCTTTGTAGTCTTTATTATATTATCGATTTCTTGATTGTCTGTTTCAGTTTTTACTTCTTCAATATTAATATTTAAATGGCTATTCAGATAGTAATCAGGATAGAGTATTTTGTTAAGTTTAATAAATATCTCGCTTTGTTCTAGTCCAATCCCACGATAATCTCTTATCTCAAATTCATCAAACAATTTTGTTTTGTAGAACATCTCAAATAATCTGTTATGATTTTGCAATAGTCTCCTAATTTCATGACATACATTTAAAAATGCAATTTCTCTTATTAAATCATTAAAACTATATCTATCTGTAAGGGAAGTGTCAGTTAGAATTTCAAACTCTGGTTTAATTTGATTTTTAAGTATTTGTTCAATCATAATTTCTTGATCTAAATCTTCATCATAATAGGAGTATCTATTATTGAAAATCTTTTGAAATTTTTTTAAATTTTCATTTCCATTTATAACAGCTCTTACTGGGATTTCATTATCTAAGCATTTTAGTAGATTGTTTTGAACTAAGCCGAAGCTAGTGTGTCTAGCTTTGTTATCAATAAAAATATGCTTGATTTTTTCCTCAAACTTGTCATAGTATCTTGTGTAATATGACTTATATATTTGACTATAGTCCATCTAAATCTAAATTAATTCGGTTAGCAGCTTCAATTTTGTTTTTGTCCATTACTTTGGTATAAATCTGTGTTGTTGAAACGTTTTTATGACCTAATAATTTTGATACGGTATATATATCTGTTCCATTTGCAAGTTGTAAAGTTGCGTAGCTATGTCGGAAATTATGAAATGAAATTTTCTTTTTAATGCCGGACTTTGTTATCCAATCTTTTAAAGGTCTAGTTATTTGAGAATATTGAATACCTCCAAATATTAACCCTGTGTTTGTTTTTTGTGTTTTTAGAATATTGTATGCAGTGTCGGAAATAGGATGGTTTTTTATAGATTTTGTCTTTTCCTCTCTTAATGATATGTAATACCCTTGATGTTTGTCCTTAAATATGTTCTCCCAGTGAAGATTGTTTATATCTACAAAACGCAAACCACTCAAAGCTGAAAATATTGCCATATATTTTACTTTTTCGATTTTAATTTCGGTTTTCCATAACAAGGAAATTTCTTCTTCGGTTAAGTACTCTCTATGTGTTTCTTCTTCTTTTATGTATTCCGCATCTTCTGCCAAGTTTTTTTCAATCAAATTTTGTTTATATGCAATCTTTAAAACAGCAATAAAATTTTTAAAATAAGATGAAGCAGTATTTTTTGTTAGTTTTTTATCAATTTTTGAATTTCTAGTACTATTTGCGTTTAAAAGATAAGCTCTGTATTTTTTTATATAATCGAGAGTTATATTATTGGATAATATTACACCCCCGCTAAAATTTTCTAAATGATTTAAAGAAGCTTTCCATGAACTGTGATTGGATTTGCTTCCAGTATTAAAATAGTCGTCAACAACGCTTTTGTATAGAGTTATAAAATTCACATTTAGTACTACATTGTCTTTAAAACCAAATTCTTTGTTTTTAAGTTGAACATTTCTTTTGGATTTAATTATCTCTGCAAGGTCAAAGTTTTCTGTATTCTGCTTTTTTTCTTCTATTGTTTTCGGATTACTAAATAAATATAACTTTAGAAATTCTCTTCGAGTTTCCTTGCCAGTTTTTGGATTAATAATAGGAGGGTAGAAGTCTAGGTAGAGACTTATTTTACCAGTGGATAACATTTTTTTTCTTAAATTAACATTACTCATAATTATTGGAATATTGTATTCAAATCTTCTTTTTTTACTAGTGTATGTTTCCCAAGTTTTCTTTTTGGAATATTGAACCTTTTTATGATATTGTACAGAGCACCATTTGAAATGTTAAATTTTTGAATGGCTTCATTTATAGTGTAAGAATTATTGAGATTGATTTCGTCCTCTCTATTGGGGTTAATGTAATCAACACTTATCAAATTATTATCAAAATAGCTCTCAATATCCTTTCTCCTAATTAATGTTTTTCTAACCGAAAAATTGAAAGCATTTAATTCATTCTGTTCAATCAATCTATAAACTGTTTTGGAAGACATATTCAGTAGTTTAGATGCTTCATTAACAGTTAAAAAATCTTTTGAATTTACATCCATAACATAATTAGAAGCTTTTGATTTTGTTTCTGTATCGCTCGTTTCAATTTTTTTCAATTTTTGATTTAATTTATAACCTCTGCTGTTGCAAATATGTGAACAATATTTAGTCTTTGTTGTTTTAGCATCAAAGACATTTTTACAATAATCACATATTCTTTTTACTATAATATTTGAACTCATATTTAGTGGTGTTAAGACGATATAAAGTGAAATAAGTAGAATTAAGGGTAAATAAGGGACATAATCTCGCCATTTCATTTCAAAAATAGTAAAAATATGTTTATGAGGTACAAAAATGGTACAAAAAATAGAAAAAAATAACAAAACATAACAAAGTTTAGGTTTTGAATAAAATGAAAAATCCCTTTATTTAAAAGGGATTAATGTGTTTTTGTTTGTTTTGTTTTTTGATGTTTTGTATATGCTATTTGCCGATACAGAAATTAGCAAAAATATTCCCCAGCAATTCATCATTTGTAACTTCACCAGTAATTTCTCCAAAATGGTATAAGGCTTCTCTAATGTCTATTGCCATTAAGTCAGAAGATAGATTGGTTTCTAATCCCCATTTCACTTTTTGAATTTCTTCTAAAGCTTTTAAAAGAGAATCATAATGGCGTGTATTGGTAATGATGGTTTCATTATTGCGTAGAGCACCGGTGTTGACAAAAGAGAGTAG
>Ga0116155_10000672_pt1 | contig 26518 bp, 25 predicted proteins | sample AD_UKC032_MetaG_FD_89890 | JGI IMG/M metagenome (GOLD analysis project Ga0116155, IMG submission 89890) | Active sludge microbial communities of municipal wastewater-treating anaerobic digesters from USA - AD_UKC032_MetaG | ecosystem: Engineered > Bioreactor > Anaerobic > Digestate | place: USA...
CTGAGGGGGGGAATTGAACCCCCGAGGCACTTTCGCACCACAGGCTTTCCAGGCCTGCGCCCTACCGCTAGACTACCTCAGCAAAAAGTGTATCCTATTGGTATGCCGGGTATTTTTTTAATGTTATCCCTTCTTTCTGGGCTGGCTATTGGGTTTCCCAGCCCGTTTCCCGTACGGTTTCCAGGGGGCACTCCTTTCCCTGCGCTCTGCAGGATTCCGGGCCGGCTTCTTCTCCGGTTTTCTTTCAGATCTTTTCTTTTCTGGGAATACTTTGTCGGATTTGGTCCAGCCCCTGGGATAGGTTCCGGGCTGGAGGAAGACTGCTGTGGGGGCAATGACAAGGCCCGTATCACCCGGTTTGAAGGAGGCAGAGGGCACCAGCGCTTTGCCAAGGCAGACAAACTCGTTTTTCTGTGACAGGACAGCCACGGTTTCCCCCATTTTGAACTCTTTCATACCGATTATGCCAACGCCGGCGAGCTGTGCGCCCCGGCAGACCGCGTCGATCGCGGCGTCCCGGATAATTATCGTTGGCAGGTCAGGTACCGCAGCATCGACCGAGAGGATCATGGCATGCAGTACAGCAGGGTCACCGGCCCGTGCGGCAACCGCAGCATCCTGAACTTCGTAGAGTGTATGCACCTCCTCTTCACTGAATGAGCCGGAGCGGGTGCGGCGCAGCTCCTGCATGTGGGCACCGGCACCGGCTGCAAGTCCCATGTGGTGGCAGAGCGAGCGGATATACGTACCGGCATCGCACTGCACACGGAACAGGACAAGCCTTCCATTGATATCAAGGATCTCAAGTTTTTGGATCTCGCGGATGCGCAGGGCGCGCTTGACCGCGCTCTTCCGTGGCGGGCGCTGGTACAGTCTGCCGCTAAATTCTTCTGCCAGTTTCAGGATACGTTCCCGGTCCACGTCCTTGTGCAGCCGCATCAGGCAGATATATTCTTTATCGTGCTGGAGCAGCAGGGGGGCAAGGCGTACCGCGTTGCCGAGCATGATGAGGAGGACACCGGATACCTGCGGGTCGAGTGTGCCGGCATGACCCACCTGGCACCCAAGCATCTTCCCCACCCATGCTGCCACTTCGTGACTGGTTGGTCCTTTAGGCTTGTCGATAACGATAATGCCCGGCCGGTTCCAGAGGTGGACCATTCCGGTACCTGAAGATTCACCCGTCATATTCCCCCGGCCTCCCGAGCGCCGAGGTATGTGTTGAGTGCACCGAGCGTCCCTTCCAGTGAACCGTCCCCCACGACAACAGGATGCGTTCCGCTCCTACGCATGGCTTCGGCAGTGATCTCACCGATTGCTACAACCAGGAGATCTGGACGAGGCGTCCAGATCGCCTTCTTAAAGGACATGGCGCTGGTAAAAAGGACGGCACCGGCACCAGCAAGATCGAGTTCTTCACCTGTTGATTCAAGACTATAGCACCGGAACTCCGTGGGCAGACCCCCCGCTGCAGAAATCGCGTCAATAAGCCCGGGATTCGGTACATCCGCCCGGGGGATGCCAATCCTTTTACCCCGGATCCAGTCCCCGAGATATGGCACAAAATCCCGGGAATAGAAACTGGTCAGGACATCACAGTCGATGTCGTGCTGGCGGAGTTCCTTTGCGGTCTGCGGACCGATAGCAATCACGCGGGGGAACCTGCCCAGCCGGGGTGCTATGAGCTTTGCCGGTAGGGCGCTCGTGAAGAAAATACAGTCAAACTCCTCCCGCTCGACCGCGTTGACGAATTCCGTGATAGTTTCCTCGCGAATCGCTGACCGCAGGGGATGGACGCTGTAGCAGCAGTGCCCGGCCGCCGCGCATCGTGCTGCGTCGCTCTTTTCCTTGCCTGCCAGACGGGTGACTGCGATCTTCATAAGCGCTTCATTGCCTCATTATGTAATGATGGTTTGCATTTCGGTTGATTTATGTTCATTCTACCCTACCTCTTTTCCATGCTGGAGATCCTGCTGGGTACCCTTATCGGTGTTCTTCTTGGCACGATCAGCGGGATTATTCCCGGCGTGCACGCAAACACGCTTGCCGGCATGCTGCTCAGCCTTCAGGCAGTTCTTCTGTCCGTATTGGGACCGGTCGCCCTTGGGGGGGCACTGTTTGCTGCCCTGATCACGCACACTTTTGTTGATGCCGTTCCCAGCACGTTTCTCGGGATACCGGAATCTGATACCTCACTCGCTGTGCTGCCGGCGCATGCACTCTGCCTTGAAGGGAATGGCGAGGAAGCGGTGAGGATAGCCGCACTGGGGAGCGCCTGTGCCATGGTCATTGCTGTACCGGTCTCGGTGCTTTGTTTTCTCATTCTCCCTGCCCTCCAGCCGTACTTTGACTGGTGGATCGGGATCCTGCTTGTCGCAAGTATGGGATATATGATTGTCACGAGTGAGGCTGCAGGTTGGGCTCTTGCCATTTTTTCTGTATCGGGGCTTCTCGGAGCATTTGCCTTGCACTACACATTCCTCAGCTGGCATACCCTTGCCGGAGAAAGCGCTATTCTCATGCCGCTCCTGACCGGGTTGTTCGGCATCTCAGTTCTTCTCACCGCTTCGCAGGGAACCCTGCCGGTGCAGCGCTTCAGCGGGCTTCGCATCGAGAACAAGGCGGTACTCCAATATTCCCTGCTTGGGACGGGTGCCGGTATAGCAGTCGGGTGGCTCCCCGGTCTGTCAACAGCCTCAGCAAACGGGGTACTGGCTTCCATAATCGGGTACGAAAAAGACCGCCGGTCCTATATCCTTGCAACCAATGCGGCAAATACCGCAAACGCTTTTATCGGCCTTGCAGCTCTGTTCGCCCTGTCACGGATGCGTAACGGCGTCATGGCTGCCCTTGCGGAGTTCCCCTTGCCCTCCATGGGCGAGCTGATGATTGCCGGTGTACTTGCTGCCTGTGCAGCATATGCAGTCACGATCTTTCTTTCCAAATCGGCCAACCGGCTCAACGGGTTCGACAGCGGGGACCTGAACAATACAGTGATTGCTTTTGTGGTTCTGCTCAGTATAATCCTCACGGGTCCCTTTGGCCTTTTCATCCTGCTGCTCGCTACAGTGATCGGCCTCGTCCCTCATCTGGTCAATGTCCCGAGAATGTATTGTATGGGAGCGATCATGGTCCCGGTGATGCTCTACTCGTTCGGTTTCGCGTGGATCTAAGTTTTTTTTCCATCCGCTAACGGCAGATCTATGGTTTTATGCTGGCATACCTCCAACCTATCCTCTGATGCAGTCCTACTGGTTCGGGGATGTCAGTGAAGGGCGTTGTTCGCCTGTTGCCGTGGATATTGTTGCGATTGTCAACCGTGTATTGTCCCTTTCCACGCAGATGGATGCGTTTATCCCACCCGACTGGCAGCAGGCAGTATCCTGCGGGGTCTGCTCAGACCGGGCTGATTATCTTGTCCGCCTCCAGGAAGTCTGCATTGCAGCTGCCGAGCGTTCGGTTCGGGAGCACTATGCCGGCAAGGATGCAGAACTGCTCCAGATGGTACGGACGCTTGATGAGATGGACACTGTCATCAACCTGCTTTCAGAACGGGCGGCTGACTGGTATATGGTACGGCACCCTGCATTTTCGCGGAAGTATCGCAGGACACCCTCCCACATCCTTGTGAGAACCATAAGGGAAAAAAGCCGGGGGGCGCTCGGGAAGGTTGCCGGGGAGATCGAGCAGCTTGCCGAAACGCGGACCGCGCTTGCAAAGGAGGTATCGGCACGGGCAAATGATGTGATGCCCAATACCAGCGCCCTGATCGGTGGTCTCGTTGCTGCGCGGCTCATGGCCCATGCTGGGGGACTCCTGCCGCTCTCCCGCCTTCCGGCTAGTGCGATCCAGGTACTGGGAGCAAGAACCGCCCTGTTCTCTCATTTAAAAACCCATACCCCTTCACCCAAGCACGGTATCATCTTCCAGCACAGGCGCGTGCATAACGCCCCGCGGGACCTTCGCGGCAGGGTAGCCCGCGTTCTGGCGGGAAAACTCGCAATTGCCGCGCGCCTCGATTATTTCCGGGGAATTACAGCCCCGGAATTCCTGGAACAGGCGCAAAACAGTATAGACACAGCTGGGAAAGGAAACGGATTATGATCTGGATTGGTGACGTTCTGGTCTCGCTTGGTGAAGGAGGCGTCTACAATGAAAGGATGCTCGGGAGCGCTCGTATCTGGGAGCCGTACCGGAGCAAACTCGCTGCCTTTTATCATGTCGGGAAAGGAGTTGAGCTTGTACCATCCTTGCGGGTTCTTTACCTTGGTGCAGCCAACGGAACGACCGTGTCCCATGTTGCAGATTATTGCGAAGTTGTCTATGCGGTCGAGTTTGCCCCGCGCCCGATGCAGGATCTTATCGAGGTAGCACGCCGGCGCAGGAACGTCATCCCGATTATGGCAGATGCTACCCGCCCCGAGACGTATGCCCCGCTGGTTGAAGCCGTCGATCTGGTCTACCAGGATGTAGCCCAGCCTGACCAGGCATCTATTGCCATACGGAACTGCGTGTTCCTGAAACCCGGCGGATATCTCATCCTGATGCTCAAGACACGAAGTGTAGACGTGAGAAAAGATCCCTTGATTGTGTTTGATGAGACCCTTTTGGCACTGGAAGAGGCTGGTTTCACCGTGCAGGAAAGTGTGTGGCTTGCCCCTTACCACCAGGACCATGCGGCGATTATCTGTGTAAAACCCGAAAAGCCCGGGGAGTGAGGATTTCATGGCCGGCAATATCCGTCTCGTTTCGGCAGGACCGTTATCGGTTCTCGCCATCTTACTGCTCCTCGGGCTTGTCATCTTTCTGATCCCTCTGCTCACCCTCGGGATCATCGGTGCTGCGTTCACGCGGCTGGGGTTATCGTGGATTGCTGCCGTAGCCCTTGTCCTGCTGATACTGGCCGGCAGTTTTGTCAATATCCCTCTCCACCGTATCCGGCGCGACACGATACCGGCAATTTTACTGGATTCTGCAGGAAATGACGTGACCTACCCCTTTACGGCCCCTGCGGTCTGGGATACAGTGATCTCGATCAACCTTGGTGGCGGAATTCTGCCGGTGTGTATTGCAGTGTTCATGGTGTACCAGTTGGTCAAGGTGATGACGATATCCGTCCTCGTTCCCGTTGTCCTCTGCGCTTCGATTGTGCTGGCGGTATCCTTTATCTCCGCAAACGAAATTGCAGGAGTCGGGATCCGGGTCCCTTTTTTTATCCCTGCCCTTACAGCAATTCTTGCCGGATTGCTCCTTTCCGGCGGGACAGGCCTGACCGCTGCTGCAACAGCCCTTGTCGGGGGAACGTTCGGGACGATTGCAGGGGGGAACCTCGCACATCTCTTCCATGTGCGGGACCTCGGTATTCCTGAGGTGAGTATCGGGGGATCAGGAACCTTCGGTGCGGTCTTCCTTTGTTGTGTGATCCCGGCGATTATTGCCTGAACGGAATGTCACAATACTCCCTGAATATGCGGGAAATGCAATGAAAAGAAGTAGCCCGGAGCAGATTCGAACTGCTGTCGGGGGATCCAGAGTCCCCCATGATTGACCGCTACACTACCGGGCTGTGTGCTTCTTATTTTTTGCCGCTGTTGCTTAATTAAGGTGACGGACACCCGGCAGGTCAGGGTGATTTTGCCCTCTCGCATCCCCCGCAGGTCCTGCAGACTTCCCGAATCGGATGGATATATTTCCCTTTTCCACAGAAGGGCTCGATATCGTTCATGTCCCGGATGTAGTAAATGTGGGGAACAAGCGAGATGTGCGTGTAGGTGCCGCAGGGGAGATCCAGCTGGTCAGCAATGGATTTCTGGAGCTGCACAAGGGCGTACATATTTGCCCCGGCTGCGGTGAGCATGTCATTTGACCGGAATACGACCCGCATATGCAGTTTGCTGTCCCGTATTGTACCCTGGACAAGCTGGAGGCAGGGGCAGTCATCGAGTTTTTCATCAATGACCGGGTTCCACGTGATGGCAATCGCACGCCGCGTATCCGGTGCTTCCCTTAGTTTATTGACTATATATGCAATCTGGTCGATATGTACCATCTGCCCGTCTGCCATGATGCGTTCGCCCCATTCAAAGAGCCGACCGTGGTAATCGTATTCAAAGGAGGCATGGGAACCGTGCAGCAGATCTTTTGCGTACTGTTCCACAAACTTCTGCTGGAACCGGGAGTGCGGGCTTACCATAGGTATTGCGGAGGGGGTATCCACCTGCAGGGCGATCTCCTCGAATTCAACAGTAGCTTCGTTATCTTCAGTCCGGAGCGTCCAGCCTTTCTCCAGTATCATCTTGATAACGAGCTCATGTGCATGGCCGATGCTTGGTGCCCGGATTATCCTCATACTTAGTGCTGGGTAATAATACCTTGTATATTTGTTGAATATACTGCGGGAATTCCCGCTGGAGGCAGGATAATTATTATGACCGGCTCCTGCGCGATTCTCATTTTGGAAAGCTTGTGTAGGGATATGTTCGGATAATTCGCAATCAGGATATATGCGTGATTGTTAATTAGTAAAGTAAAGACGCATGCACTTCACGGTAATAACAGATATTTTTGAAAATGCATAATACAATAAAAACACTGTTTGTACATCTATAAATCATCAAAGACAGGAAAGATTTTCCTAATATAATTATGTACATTAATCTATGTTATGGTCATCATCTACATAATGAGGGACATGCGCGATGTATTGGTATTCCTCATAAACGGGAATCTGAAAACGTGATCCCGTGGGTTGCTGCGAAGATGGCGTAAAAACCCACAGATTTGTCGCAATCGGGAAAAGGACTTCAGGAAATGCCTGGAGCAGTCCTGAAAAACAACCACAAAGGATATATTAGCTCTTTTACTAATACTGTTTCATATTCCGTCTAAACGGAGTATGGGGCTCGTAGAATCGTTATTCGGCATTTGTCGAAAGCGGTTCGCGGCTTGAAATGTATGATGTAACTTTGGAGGAAAAGAACACATGACTAAGCGATTAACGATTGCACTCGTTGCGGTCGCTCTGTTTATCCTTATGGCAGTCATGCCGGTATCGGCATTGCCCACGTTTGTAAACGGAACGATCATCAACCAGGGTGCTACCATCTTCATCGGCGAGCAGGGACTCAATGTCACGCACGCCCTGAACGGTGCATACTATGGGGCAACCTGTGGCGGTCCCATGGACTGTGATACGTGGAATAATGTACCGGCACTCACCCAGATCGGCTGGTGGGCATCGGCAGCTAACATCTACAACACCGCACCGTCAAGAACACTCGACCTCAAGACCCGGTACAACAACCTGCTGGTGTCACCTTCAGACTTTGTAGGATACACCGGTAACTGGTACCTGCTCGAGAACGGTGCAGCGTACAAGAACCCTGTTGAGGGTTGCGGTTGCGATGCAAACGGCTGCTCGGCATCCCTGGTATTCACGGTTGCGGATCCGTCGCTTGACATCCGGATCTGGGATTACACCACCAACCAGGATGTGACCGGCAAGTCCGTTCCGCAGGGTGAGTTGCTCGGCTTCCGGATTGACACCAACATGTATTCGGCGGTTGACAGCCAATACCGTGGCGACGCCATTGAGTTGTGCCCCTACGACGGACAGAAATGGTTCAACGAAACAAAGGTTGAATGGATCTGCCAGTTGTGTGGAACCGGGCAGGAGTACGTTATTAACCAGACCTGGTTCGGAACGAATGGTATCGGATGGTCCACCTGGGGCGATGGCTGCTTCCGGAGTGTCTCCGATTACTACTACTGGAACCAGACGGTTGGAGCATATGTAGCCGACTGGCATACCAACGTGCCCCTTGTCGTCCAGCCCACACCGGCAACGGTTGTGTATCATGACGATCTAACCTGCACGGAAGGACTGAATCCGGCAACTGACGGCTTCATCGACATCAAGATCAAGGATGAATCCAACGCCCAGCTCAACAAACTCTACAACGCGAGTGTCAACGCAGGCTCACTCATTGCCGGCCCGCACTCCGTCAAGGGGAACTTTGTCCAGAGCCAGCCGTTCTTCTGGGGTGCAAAGGAAGGAGCCTTCCCGTACTATAACTGGAACACCGGTTCACTGACTGAATTCAACCAGTATGCATACCCGGTTGGAACCTACACCGTATCTGCTGAGTCGACCCTCAACAAGATGAAGGACAACTACAAGCAGGGCGGCGCAGACTACACTGGCAAGACCGTATCCCAGGTCTACACGATCACCCTTGTCTCTGACACGGTGAAGATTGAGGCAAACAAGGATTCAGTCGTCCGCAGTAAGACCTTCTCGGTGACCGTCACCGGCAGGCCACTCACAGAGTATTACCTCTGGGTCAAGGGCACCAGCACCCTGCTGGGAGGCTACGATGACCAGGCCCCGATGGTAGTCAAGAACCAGGAAGGGGTTACCTATCCGGAAACAAAACCCTCGATTGGCGACTACCAGTACGAGAACGGTGCACAGAACCCGATCCGTGCAGACACCTCCAGTGACAGACAGTATGTCAAGATCAAGACTACCGCTTCCGGTACCCGGACCGTTGAGTTCACCACAACCAACTGGACCAAGGCCCAGAAGTACACCATCCGTGTCGAGAACCAGTTCCCGATCACGACCCCTGAATTGGCATACAACACCGGAACCTACAAGAACGACGAGGTCGATGTGAAGGTCGAGAAGGGCGCAGTCACCATTGTGGCCGCCGGCGACCAGAGTTACTACCTTGGCGAGGAGATCAAGCTCTCCGGTACCAACACCGAGACCTACCAGACCTACCTGTTCATTGTCGGACCCAACCTGCCGGACAATGGTGCAGATATCAAGAAGGACGACCCGCGCCACTTCCCGGTAAGAGACGGTGATGCCAAGACCTTCAAGGTCGTTGACGTCAATGGTGACAACACCTGGTCCTGGAAGTGGGGCACCTCGAACTATGCCCTTGATGCAGGCACCTACACCATCTATGCAGTAAGCCAGCCAAACTGGAAGGAAAGCCTCGGTCAGGCAGCATACGGCACGGTTTCGATCATCATCAAGAAGCCGTTCGTATCAGCAACTGCATCCCAGTCAACTGTTGCCAAGGGTGACAGAATCTACATCACCGGTACCGCCGAAGGCCAGCCAAACTCAGTCCAGATCTGGATCCTCGGTAAGAACAAGTACCTCAAGGCAACAGAATCCGTGAACTCCGACGCTTCGTTCAAATACGAAGTCACCCAGGATACCACGGCAAACCTGTATGCAGGCCAGTATTTCGTTGTTGTCCAGCACCCGATGCAGAACGACAAGTTCGATGTGAACACCGTCGATGTCCTGAACACCGGTCTCAACGAACCCAACAAGATTAATGACCTCTGGGTCTACAACCTGCAGCTCAAGGAAGGCACAAGCACCTCCGCTGCCACGTGGACCAAGATCTTCAAGCTCGGCGGCGCCGGCAGCCTGCAGGGCTCTGACGCAGCTGAAGCCCTTGTCCAGGGAATCAACGACGCTAACGTCGATGATACCTACACCAAGCTCCAGTTCCTCGTTGAGGAAGCACTCATCCGTATCGACCCGATTGGCGACAAGCACGTTGGTGACAAGTTCACCATCACCGCCCAGACCAACCTCGCGGTAGATGACGAAGTCCTCATCCAGGTCTACTCATCATCATTCAAGCCGACTCAGAAGAGCCAGAGCGGCGAGTTCAGCGGTGCAACCGGCACTGTGAAAGTCACCAAGGGTGACAGCGGCATGAACAAACTCTCGTTCGATGTTGACTCCTCAACCTTCAAGCCGGACGAGTACATTGTTACCGCAGACGCAGTTATCCAGGAAGCAACCGGAACTGCACTGTTCAATGTCCTTGAACAGGCACCACCCACCCCGGTCCCGACCACCGTTATTACCACGGTAGCAACCCCGGTCTCGACCACCGTTGTCGCAACAACAATCCCACCCACGCCGACCCCGACCAAGTCGCCCGGCTACGGTGCGCTGATCGCTCTGATCGGCCTCGGTGCAGTTGCGTTCATCGTGGTGCGCAGGCACTGAACTAACATCTAAATCTACTTTTTTTTGCACGTCTTTGCAACAATTCTGTTACACCCTGTCGTTTCATTGGCTGCCGTTTTCAGAGACAAAAAAATCCGGTAAGTCGATCGTGTGTCACCTTTTTATGACGTCCCGGTCAACGTATTGTAAAAGGGATACGTTTTGTCCGTGAGCCCCGTGTCCCGTGGAGGATACTAGCATGAAATTTATCGCAAAAATACTTGATATTGCATCCCGGGGAATACTCCTCAACCGGGCGGATGCCCGCAGGATAGGTGTGCTTGACGGCGACCGTGTCCAGATAATCAGTCCAAATAATGGCATTACAGCCGCTGCATTTGTTGAGACCACGTCGACCATTGCACAGCAGGGTACGGTGGGGGTCTATAGCATCACCAACGAGAGACTCCATCTTGAAGACGGTACCGAGGTCGAAGTCCGCGAGGCAGGGAGGCCGAAATCGCTGGACTTTATAAAAAAGAAGATGGATGGCGGCAAGCTCTCCAAGGATGAGACGTTCACCATCATCAGGGATGTCGTGAACGACGATATATCCGCTGCCGAACTCACCGCGTTCATTACGGCGACCTATATCAACCCGCTCGACATGGACGAAGTAGAACACCTTACCCGGGCCATGGTCGAGACCGGTGAACAGATCAAGTTCACATCCCGCCCCATTGTTGACAAGCATTCTATTGGTGGTGTACCCGGCAATAAAATATCGCTCCTGGTTGTCCCGATCATTGCAGCAAGCGGTCTGAAAATTCCCAAGACCAGTTCACGGGCAATCACCGGTGCCGGCGGTACAGCTGATCTCATGGAAGTACTGGCGCCCGTAGAGTTCTCGAGCACCGAAGTTCAGCATATGACCGACAAAATCGGGGGCTGCATTGTCTGGGGCGGGGCAACCAATATTGCGCCGGCTGATGATCGCATCATCATCCAGGAATATCCCTTCAAGATCGATGCCCGCGGCCAGATGCTTGCAAGTGTCATGGCAAAAAAATATGCGGTCGGGGCCAACCTTGTCGTTATTGATATACCCGTCGGACAGTTTACCAAGGTCCCGAACATACAGGAGGGAAGGAAACTCGCCCGGGAATTCATCGAGCTGGGGGAACGTCTCAGCATGAAAGTTGAATGTGCCCTTACGTACGGGGATATCCCGGTTGGGCACAGTATAGGTGCAAAACTGGAAGTGATTGAAGCCCTCAAAGTGCTTGAAGGAGCAACGGAACCCAACTCGTTCATCCAGAAAAGTGTCTCCCTGGCCGGGATCGCTCTCGAGATGTCGGGAAAAGCGGCACGGGGTTCCGGGACAGCCATGGCATATGATATCCTCTCCAAAGGCAAGGCACTCGAGAAGTTCCGCCAGATTATCGGGATTCAGGGTGGCAATCCGGACGTAAAATCGACAGACATCATTCCCGGTGAGCACCAGTTTGTCGTGAATGCACCAGCATCAGGTTATGTGGTCGAAATGAATAACCGGTCCCTGATATCCCTTGCCCGTATTGCCGGTGCCCCGCATGACAGCGGAGCCGGTCTTCTTCTCCATGCAAAAAAAGGCAAACTCATCAAGGCGGGTGAACCGCTGTTCACTATTTATGCCGACAGGAACTGGCGGTTGCAGCAGGCAATTGAAGAAGGCCGGCGCCTGATGCCAATCCTGGTCGAAGGAATGCTTCTCGACCGCGTGCCTTCAACAGTCGAGCTATAGACCGATGTGCTGATATATAAGCAGGTGGCGATACTTTATCATGTATAGAGTTCGCTCCCGTATTCTTTTTGCTCTGCTGTGCCTGGCCCTCATCTGCAGCGCAGCTCAGGCAACGGACCTGCAGATCACGGTGCTGGACAGCATCGATAATGTAACCATTCCGCATGCAACGGTGTATGTCAACGGGCAGAATTACGCACTTACGAACAACAATGGGCAGTTCCTGCTCGTCCATAACGGTTTGAACGATCAGCGCATCCGCATCACCATGATCGGCTATGATGACTGGGAGAAGACCGTTCCGAAGAATGACACGGCAGTCCTGGTAAATCTCAGCCGGAAAGCCCTGACCCTGACCGTCAAGTTAATAGATTCCGATAACCTGGGGCCGGTTGCAGGGGCTCTTGTGAATATATCTGCACTCAACAATACCCAAAGCAAATACAGCGGAACCGCAGGTACAGCAACTTTCGGCGTGAATGCTTCCATGCTGTACTCAATTGCCATTGCTGCTCCCAATTACGAACCCCGCTCCGGCACTGTGGATGTCGGGAACGAGAACAAAGACGTTTCTTATTCTCTCCTGTCGGGAAGTCGTCTCTCCTTTGTGGTAACCGACAAGAAAACGAAAGTGCCGGTTATTGGGTCCGAAGTCTATCTCAATGCCGTGCTTGCAGGGAGGACCGATGATCGGGGTATCCTGAATGCACCGGTCATCCGTGGGAATCTGTATACGATTGAGATCAGGAAAGACGGGTATGAGACGTTTTCGGAATCAAGAACCATCAGCGGATCGGATGCCCTCCTGACCGCGGAGATTTCTAAAGCCTCACTCGGAGCATTTGTCTATGTCTATGATGAAAACCAGAATCCGATAAACGGGGCTGATATCTATATCAACGGAAGTCTTTCAGGAACAACCAACCAATACGGGCGTGGCACTTTCCCCGAACTGGTTTTTGGATCCTATCCTGTAGAGATCAGGAAGACCGGGTATGTTGCATCCAACCGCACAATTATAGTTTCGAATAAAAGCGAGGACTATACATTCACCCTCCCTCTCGTGAATGCTGATCTCACGGTATATATACAGGACAAAGAGCAGAAAATTATTCCCAATGCTACCATCTTCATCGATGGAACCAGGAGCGGTCAGGCTGATGATCACGGCCAGTATATGACGAAAGTTAAGTTCAACACACTCTATAACATAACCGCCTCAAAGGATGGCTACCTGCCTGCGTCTGTCCAAAAGCAGATCATACAGGGAAACGCGACCTCATCTGTAACCATCAGCCTTGAGAAAACCATGGACTGGGGGCTTATCGGAATAATTGCCATTATCGCTATCGGAGTGCTGATCCTGTTTGCGGCACTCAGAATGGCCGGAAGAAAGCCGGGCCACCATATCCTCAGAAAGAATGAAATTTGATCTTTCTGAAATTACAGAGATATCCTGAATATATAAAAACCACTTTTAAAAAAAAAATCCTTCAGCGAACATCCTGAACATCCACGAAAAACACGAGATGCCCCCTCTCCTTCGATAGGGAAGGGACGCATACATGATCTAATCCCCTGACCCCCTTTTCGGTCAGACGCCCGTATGAGAGACTACCATATGCCAGGGGAAATCGCGTCAGCAAGAGCGGTGACAAAGAAGATGGCGGAAAATCAAAGGAAGCTCTCCAGAGAAAAATGATGAGTTCTCAAGAGATAACGATTAAAAAACGGACCCAGCGGGAATCGAACCCGCGTCCTTGGGTTCGAAGCCCAAGAGGATATCCTCTACCCCATGGATCCTGCTCAACTTCTTTACATCAAAAGATATTAAGTATTCTCTACCGATAAACTAGTGAATGATTTTATCTGCCGCGGAGATTGCCCGCCGTCTTGATCCTGAGGATGTGGCGGAAAAGCTCGTGATTCGCCCGTACAACCGCGAAAGCCAGCAGCCGGCATCCTACGATCTTCGTGCAGCCGAGGAAACCAGCCTTCCCTGCGGGTTCTGCACCCTGCTGCCGACACTGGAATGGGTTGAACTGCCCAAGGACCTTGCCGGGACGCTCCGGTGCCGGTCGTCATTCGGGCGACGAGGTGTCCTTCTCGGGGGTGGTTTTGTGGATCCCGGGTTCCGCGGGCAGCTGACACTCTGCCTCAGTAATATGGGGAGAGAGGATATCCCTGTCAAAAAGAACGATCGCGTGGCCCAGATGGTACTCCATGAAGTGCTTAAACCGGGCACGTCCTATTCCGGCCGCTATCAGGACAGTCTCGGTGCGGTGGAGGCCAAATGACCATGATCCGAACAGAACGGAAGTATGTTGAAATACTACGAATCCTCCGGGAACACCAGGAACCAATGGGGGCCAAACGGCTCTCGGAGCTGATGGCAGAGCGCGGTTTCGTCCTCAGTGACCGGGCAGTCCAGTATTATCTCAGTTATCTCGATACCACGGGATTCACGGAGAAGATTGGCAACCAGGGCCGGATCCTGACTCCCGAAGGCCGGAAGGAGACTGATAACGCTCTCGTTGATGACCGGATCGGGTTTATCATATCAAAACTTGAACGTCTGGCGTACCGGAGCACCTTCGATCCCATCACCGGTACCGGGGATGTGGCCTATAACCTGTCCATAGTCCCGGAAGATTCATTCGAACCGGCAAAATCTGCATTCGATGCGGTTATAGAATCGGGATGCGGGTTTTTCTCATCTTACCGTGTCATTGACCGTGATCCCCGTGTTCCATCGGGCTCTGTTGGTTTCATCTCCATCTGCAGTATCTCCATGGACGGGGTGTTTCAGCGCAAAGGAATTCCGGTGAAAATGGCTTTTGGCGGCAGACTGGAAATCGAACAGGGAATTCCGAAACGGTTCAGCGACCTCATCGGCTACGGGGGAACAACCATTGATCCTCTCGAACTGTTCATCTCTTCCGGCCTGACATCGATTGCCAGCTTCACCCGGTCAAAATCGGGGATCGCCCTTGCAAATGTCCGGGAGGTACCCATTGCTGCGAAAGAACCGGTAGAGGAAACAATCCATCTGATGAATGCCAGCGGTTTTGTGTTCCCTGTTACAATGGGTAAACAGGTCTTCAACCTCCCAAATAATCAGTACCGGCTCTCCATTGTCGCGTACAGCGGTCTGAATCTTATCGGGAACTGTGTGGAGCACGGGATCGATATAAAAACTGAGATCGGTGCGGGGAATATCCCTTTCTCAAAAATAGTTGATGGTAACTGATCAGATTCAGGACCGGTCCAGGTTTTTCTCTTCTGATCTGGTCCTTTTCTTTGCAGATGTCTTATCTTTCCCTTCCTGCCCTGTCCGGGTATCTCCGTCATCGGCATCTTGCTGGTCAGGTGCTCTCTTCCTTGGCCTCAGTTCGGTATGGAGAAGTGTAGAATCCCGTGCCTGAGGCAGGGATGGTTTCCGGACTCCTTTCCCTTTAAAGATCTCATCCCTTGCCTGGAAGTCCTGCTCCCTGATCTCCACGTTCAGCCCGGTATCTTCGGACAATATCAAAGCCTCATCTGGATAAGCAGATCCGGTCTTCTCCTTTGCTGCCGAAGGATCAGGATCCTCTTCAAGCGGTTTGGTAATAATCTTTCGTTTTGCGATTATTACCGTCCGCTTCTTTTCGGATAACTCAGCGGGGTTGCTGCCCTGTACCAAAGCCTTGTTTTCAGCATCCGTCCTGTCCTTATGCGCACTTCGTTGGATAAGGGGAATCTCCCGCCCAGGTTGGTGGGTTTTCTCGGTGTGTGAGGGGACTTTCTGTGCGTTCCCCCCACCTACCGCAACCGCGCGCTGCCTGCGCAACTCCCTCTCGATTCTCTGTCGGTCCGTCTCTTTGGGGCGGGGAATCACCTCGTCAGGAAACCGGACAGGTGTTCCTGCAACAGAGCGACCGAATACATCTGTCTTATTCCTTTTACTCTGGCCTCCGTCTGTCGACAGGGTGTCAGAGGAAGGGTGACACGTATGATCTTTCTCCGCACGTGCAACAATAATACGACGTCGCGAGGGTGCCTGTGCTTCAGGCATTATACGCGGTTCACCCTCAGAACCAGATTCGACCATCACAACTGGTCTCCGTGGTGCAGCCTGCACGGGGTCTCTGTACGTGACAGGGGGAACCGGATCGTCATTTTCAGATGGTACCCCACCCTGTAAAAACGGCTGGTTTACCGGGATGAATGTACCGATAATCTCCGGTATATCATAATTGGATGGACTTTTTTCGGTGTCAGCATTTATGGACTTTCTTTTGGGAAGAGTGATCATGTCGTCCCTGATCATCCTTTGATCTTTTTCCGGCAGCCCCTCTGGTGAAACGTTCGAATCTGGCCGTTTTTTTGGTTTTGACTGTGACCGGATCTCGTTGAGTTCAGTAATCCGGGGAATATTCTCGAGCCCTGAGAGCATAACGATGATGGCCACGTTCTTCGTGCTGACGACCGGGTAATCACCTGACCGTGTTTCGAGACCCGCAATACTCCTGTCGATCCATTTCCTTACGGTCATGAATCCTCTCATCGATAGTTCCTGGGACGGACCAGCTATCAGAACCAGTGCTTTGTGAGCACTTGTCAGGTCACAGGGAGTAGATATTTCATGATATATCGCTTGTTTGGCGAGCTCGACAATACGGGAGGCTTTTTTCTTCTGCTCCTCATCGAAAATACCCGCAGGTTTGAACCATGAAAGGAAACTTAACGGATTATGCGGGAGTTTTTCAACAGCATATCCTATGGTAATAAAACCCATTCCTTTCATTGTGTTAAGCACTTCTCCGGAATCAAGAACAACTTCGGCAAGATCGATGCCCCCGTCAGCCTTGAACTCCCCGGCACGGAGGATAAGACCAATACGCCGAACAATTATCTCATTTAAATTATGATATGTTTCCTGAGCCGCGGTCAGGGGTTGTTCACTTTTTATCAGACCGATCCTCTCTGCAAATCCCCTCTCTTTTACCGGACGGTGAACCTTTTTTGCTTTGATTTTTTTGTGCCATGTCTCGTTATCAAAGACAATAATACCATCGAGCAGGGAAGAGAGCATTTCGACATCGTCCGCTGCTTTTGCCGATATTCGCTCTCCCTCAGCGAGACAGGGAAGCGTAACAAGACCGAAAATCGGTTCAACAACCGATGATCTCAGTCCTGCGATTACATGGGGAGCCACATCAACCATACTCCCGCCCAGGCCACAACAAAAAATGATCGCATCATTTTCACCGGATTCCATGTTCTGGACCCGGGAAACTATCTCGTTAATATCGATGGATGCCGTCTGCCTTTCGGTTCCCGTAGAATCCGGAATTCCTGTATCAAGAGCGGAGAAACACATGCGGGAATTGTCAGGAAGTTCAGTGAGTTGTTTTATTGTCTCCTCATCGACATCGATAGCCAGACCCTGTACGCACGCAACCTGGCTGCTTTTCCGGTCTATCGCATAAAGGCTGTTGACTATCCTACAACCCGCCCCGCCGATTCCTATGGCAATTATCCGCATATGAGGATCAATCTCTCTGGTTACATTCAACCTGAATGTTCAAGTATACTATGTTCGGTCAGTATTCAATATCTTATAGGATAATCGTCCCCGAAGAAAAAAAATATACCCCCCTGCCAAAAGCAGGTTTTTTTCCTGTCAGGAAGAATGGGAACCCGAATAAGGGACACATCGCCTGGAATCTCCTGCGTTCGCGTTCTCCTGAAATGAAATAACAGGGGTTATTATTAAAAATATAGCTGAAATGGCCTAAATTTTAGGTTATCCATCAAATGGCCCAACGTAAAATCATAATTTATTTAAACGCTGGGACGGTAATACTCAATGAGGTGAACAAGCCTTGACATATGGAATAGAATTCGTACCAGGAAATGTCAATGTAAAGCAAGTTGTTAACTTCTGTAAACTTGCTGAATCCAAGGACATTGATTTCGCATGGATCACAAACCACTACAATAACCGCCACTGCTACCCCACCCTCGCTGCTATTGCGCAGGCTACCACGACCCTGAAGATGGGCCCGGGTATCATGAACTCATTCACGGACACTCCCGCCGCGATGGCGTCGTTCTTCTGCACGCTGAACGAGATCTCCGATGGACGCGCAGTCCTCGGTATCGGGCCCGGCGACCTTTCAACGCTCCCGAAGCTTGCAATCCAGGCGGAAAAGCCGGTTGCACGGCTCGAGGAAGCTGTTACCCAGATCCGCAAGCTCTGTACCGGTGAACAGGTTAGCAAGTCCGGTATGCAGTTCTTCGACTATGACGGCGCAAAGCTGACCGGTGTCACCCTCCCCGGAAAGAAGGGTGTTCCGATCTACATTGGTGCGCAGGGTCCCAAGGTTCTTGACCTTGCCGGAAGAGTCGGCGACGGTGCGCTGATCAACGCATCCAATCCCAAGGACTTCGCCATTGCAATCCCGATCATCAAGGCAGCCTGCGACAAGGTGGGTAAGAAGAACTTTGATGTCGGTGCCTACACTGCGATGTCCATTGACCAGAGCGAGAAGAAGGCCCGCAATGCAGCGAAGATCGTTGCAGCATTCATTGCCGCCGGCTCCCCGCCCGACCTCCTGACCCGCCATGGCCTCGACCTGAACAATGTTGCCAAGATCAAGGCAGCGCTCGCAAAGTTCGACTTCAAGACCGTCGGGGAACTCGTAGGAGACAAGGAGATCGACGCATTCACCATTGCAGGAACCCCTGACATGGTCAAGCAGAAATGCGAAGCCCTCACCAAGGCCGGTGTGACCCAGATCATCTTTGGTTCACCGCTTGGTCCGGACATGACCAACTCGATCCGCCTCCTCGGCAAGTACGTCGTATAAGGCAGATCCTATACCTGCCGGGATCCGGCCCAGAACGGCCTTGCCTCTCCGGCAGATATTCCCCCTTTTTTAATTTTCTCTTAAATCACGTGCCCCATGGTGCCGGATCTTCGTGCAAACGACTATGAGGTCGTGCCGGAAATAGTACCGTGAGCCTCATGTTTTCTGTCAGGGAGGTTGTAACAAGCAGGGGAACCCTGCAGTATCGCTCAGAGCACCTCACCGGGCTCAGGTGCAGGATCAGCCCGGACCGGTTGAAGCGGCAGATAGACCAGTCATTACACCTCCCGTCAAATGTCGAGGGCTGCCCGTTCTGCAGCAATGCAGTAATGACAGTAACACCCACTTTTCCTGATGGCAACCGGATCCTCCGTGGTGAAAGTATCACGTTTCCCAACCTGTTTCCTTTCGGTGAAGGGCACGTCGTCACCGTTATTACCCGTGAACATGCGGTGATATCCTTCAGCCGGCAGCAAATCGTAGATGCGCTCATCGCGCAGATCGAGGCGCTCCATCGGATTGATGGGTATCATAGCATCAACTGGAACTTCCTGCCATCAGCAGGAGCAAGCCTTGTACATCCTCACATGCAGGGACTATCGGATTCACACCCTTCCCGTATTCTCGACACCTATTTTACCGCAAGCCGGGAATTCCGGGAAAAACAGGGCCGAAACTACTGGGATGCAGTGAAGGATCAGGAACGCTCATCTGACCGGTACCTGTTCGGTGATGAAATTTTCTGGTCTGCCCACGCGGTTCCGGTTGGTGAGCGCGAGGTACGGGGGATACTGCCGATATCAACGCTGGGCGAGCTGGAGAACTATGCAGATCTTCTGGCGCGGGGCATCCTTGAGATAATCTCATTGTACCGGGAACTGGGGACTTACGCGTTCAATATGTCTGTTTTCTTTGACAAGAATGGCAAGGATCACGGATTCAGGACGTTCTGCTCCATGATCTCACGGATCAATCCGAATCCTCAATCCACGAGCGATTCCGCATTCATGGAACGGCTCCATCTCGAACCGGTAATTATGACGCTTCCTGAGGACCTTGGAAAATTCTACAAAAAAGAGAAAAATTTGTAAGATTTCACTCGAATTTTGCAACGAGTTTCTTCTTTGCGACGAGCGTGCCGTCCTTCTTGTGGGCCTGGCGCAGGATGCTGTCGCCTGCCTTCTCAAGCTCGCGGGCCTCGTCACAGAGCACTGCTGCGCTCCTCATCATTTCGTGAGCACTTGCAACGATCGGGATGTACTTCTCCCATTCCTTGGTCATGAAGCAGCCCTTGACGTTCTGGCCTGCAACAGCCATGGCGATCTCATGGGCAGCGCGTGCCTTTGCGAGCGCGAAGGGGTTGGTGAACTCACCATCGACAGCCTTGTCGGTGGTCATTATGATCTTCGGGAGCTCGATTGCGTCGCCCTTCTTTCCGGCCTTGACCTGGTCGATGACCTTGTCGAGAGCAACCTGCAGCTTGCGGAATGCACCGGTCATTGCCAGTACTTTGACGAGGTTGCCGTTGTAGTCAGCCATCTCGACAGGGTCGAGGAACTCGCGGCGTGCACCGATCATGGAGTCTGCCTTCATGATGATGTACCCGAACTTGCTTGCCTTGACGCCTTCCCATTCCTTCTTGGTGGTTACATCGTCAGTGATGATGACAACCGGGAAACCTGCTGCCGCGAGCTTCTCTCGTGCACCAGTCGGGCCGGGGAGAACGCCGTTGGGGGATACGACAATACAGAAGTCCGGTTTGTATGCAATCAGGTTGGAAACGACACGGTCAACATCTGCCGGCTCGAGTTTCGTGCCGCTGGTCGCCATGAATGTCTGCATGTCTTCACGGTCTGCTCTCTCATCGAGGAGCAGCTCAGCCATTACACCGCTTGCGATGTTGCCGAGTTTTGCAACGCCTACTTTAACTACCATCTTTTATCACCTAAAATTTCTTTTGCACGTTAATATGACCCGGAGTTGATATAAACATTTTGAAATGTCTTTCCTCGCCGGAAAAATCTTTTAAAATCCCCCTGTTTTACTGGTATACCCCGGGAAAACGGTGACCTTATCCGTTTCGTTGTTGGAATGCAGAGTTAACGAAAAGTGTTTAAGTTCGTATATAAAACTGGATACTATGAAGGATGGATTGCTCACCGATCGCCAGATGGAAGTCCTCCGGTACCGCAAGCAGGGGCTGACACAGCAGCAGATTGCAGATATCATCTCCACCTCCAAGGCAAATGTCTGCACCATAGAAAAGAGTGCCATGGAAAATATCCGGCGGGCAAAAGAAACGCTTGAGTTCCTCTATACTCTCGATGCAACCCACCTCTGTATAATCCCGAACGGTACCGATCTGTTTGAGGTCCCGTCAATAATTTTTGGTGAAGCTGAGAAGATTAATATCAAGGTCAAATACGACACAATCTCCTTAATCAACCGTATCAGGGAGTCACGGCCACAGTGCTGTAAAGCCCGCTGCATCTGCGAAGACGTCCACGTTTATATCACCGATGCAGGCGAACTGTATTTCGGCTGATGCAGGATAATGCAGGGGTAATCCTATTCCATCCCTACACAGATCCCCCTTGAGATAGCATATATTTATATCTCTTTTTATTCAATACTAGAGGAAGCCGATATGAGGTTATCCTTTACCGGAACTCGGATGCCAACTACCATCCCGGAACCTGTATACGGCGCAACCGAATCTCCAGACACAGGATTGATGGTAGTGCCGTGGGTAAGCCTCGATTGGTGACCCCTCTTTGAGGAGGGTTAAACCGAGAAGGAGTTGTGATCCGTCACAACAGGCTGACAGAGTTGGATCTGACAAGGACGCAAGGGTCGACGTTCGTGCAACGAGCCCTTTCCACCTTCCAAAGCAGGTGGATGCGGCCAAATGTCAGGAACTTCTTTCGCGAGACAGGAAGGAATACTGGTGCACACCAGTCAGGCGATAATAACGCCCAATCGTGCATTACCAGATTCGGAAAACGGTAAGCCACGATCCGATGCTCCCAAAACTCCCATAGGGGTTTTTAAGCATACGGAGCTCCGTGACTGAACCATCCGTACCCGCGTGTTGGCTGAATCAGAAGCAAAGTAATCACACATCTCGGATTCATCTCACAATCGTGTCGCAATAAGAAAAACCTACACGCAAAAGGATTGATTCACACATGCCAAAAATCAACAGACCACGCCGGGGCTCTCTTGCATTCAGCCCGAGAAAGCGTGCAAAAAGCCCAATCCCGAAGTACCAATCGTGGCCAGTCTACGAGGGTGCACCGATCCTGCAGGGGTTTGCCGGATACAAAGTGGGTATGACGCATGTTATTATGGTGGACGACCACAAGAGCAGTCCCACCGAGGGCAAGGAAATCATGGTGCCTGTCACCGTGATTGAAGTTCCCTCGATGAAGGTCGCAGCCATCCGTACCTATTCGAGAGATACCTACGGCAAACATGCATTCACCGAAATCTGGGCAGATCAGCTGGATACGATCCTGGGTCGCCGGATCACTCTTCCCAAAGACTACAACGGGGAGGAAGCCAAAAAGAAGATCACCGATGCAGTTGCAGCCGGGACGGTTGCAGAAATCTATGCGATAACCTACACCCAGCCAGCAGCAATCTCCGGTGTTCCCAAGAAAGTCCCCGATCTCATGGAGATCAAGATCGGAGGATCAGATATCAAAAAACAGATGGATTTCGCCCTCGGGCTTCTTGGAAAGGAAGTGACCTTAAACAACGTTGTCCAGACCGGTGCCTATGCGGATATAACCGCTATCACAACCGGAAAGGGAACGCAGGGCGCTGTCAAGCGCTGGGGTATTGCCCTGCGTAAGCGCAAACACTCGGTTGGAGGTAAAGAACGCCATATCGGCACCCTCGGACCCTGGAACCCGCACCACATCCGCTGGCAGGTTCCCCAGATCGGCCAGATGGGATATCAGCAGCGTACCGAATTCAATAAGCGGATCCTGAAATTTTCCGAGAACGCCGGGGAGATCACTCCTGCGGGAGGTTTCCTCCACTACGGCGTTCTCAAGAACCCGTACGTGCTGATCAAAGGCTCCATTCCCGGCCCGGTAAAGCGGCTGATCCGTATCCGCCCGGCAATGCGCCAGGGAGAACATATCGTCAGGATGCCGGCGATCCAGTTTGTGAGCGTCCAGAGCAAGCAGGGATGATCAGCAGATGAAAGCACAGGTTAAATCACTGGATGGCGGTGTTGCCAAGAGTATCGATCTTCCGGAAATTTTCTCCGAAGAATACCGCCCCGATCTGATCAAGAAGGCAGTCATGGCACTGCAGAGTACCCGTCGGCAGCCCCACGGGACTGACCCGTTTGCGGGTATCCGCTCGTCCGCAGTAGGCTGGGGAAGCGGTCGCGGGTCCTCACATGTGCCCCGTATCAAGAATGGTTCCCGCGCTGCCAAGGTCCCGCAGGCCAAAGGTGGGCGTGAGGCACACCCCCCGAAAGTAGAGAAAATCCTGATAAAAGAGATCAACCAGAAAGAGAAGCAGAAGGCATTCCGCTCAGCGGTTGCTGCGAGCATCTCTGCAGAGCTCATCCGTGCCCGTGGCCACACCTTTGACGGTGCAGTCCCGCTGATCTTTGAGGACAAGTTTGAAACCCTTGCCCGCACCCAGGATGTCATTTCTGCACTCACTACTCTCGGTATCTATCATGATATCGAACGGGCAAAGGAGAGCAGGAAAGTCAAGGCCGGGAGAGGCAAGATGCGTGGCCGCAGGTTCAAGCAGAGAAAGAGCCTGCTGATCGTTACCGCAGAAAAACCGCTGGTTGCAGCACGCAACCTCTCCGGCGTCGATGCGGTAACCGTTGACCAGCTGAATGTCGAACACCTTGCACCAGGAATGCTGGCAGGAAGACTGACGGTCTGGACTGAAAGTGCACTCGTGCGCCTGGAGGGAAAGTAAATGACCCTGAAATTCCCGTTTGTTACGGAAAAAGCCATGGTCCTCCTCGAGAACCAGAGCAAACTCCAGTTCCTTGTCACCAACAGGGCAAGCAAGCACGACATCAAGCGTGAGATCGAAAAAGCATTCGGCCAGAAGGTCAGGAGTGTCCGTACTCTTATGACCATGCACGGCCAGAAAAAGGCAATCGTAAGCTTTGAGAACGAAAAAGCCGCTGAAGAGATCCTCAGCCGGCTCGGTATTATGTAGGTGGGGAAACATGGGACATCGAATCACAACACAAGCCCGCGGCAAGGGAGGCCCGACATACCGTGCACCATCCCACCGGTACAAGGCTGAGCTGAAGCACATAGGTGACGATACGCAGAAGATCACCGGAACCGTTATCGATATCGAACACGACCCGGCACGCAATGCACCAATTGCCCTCGTCAAGCTCGAGAAAGGGGAAAAAGTCTACATGCTGGTCACCGAAGGACTCGGCATCGGCGAATCAGTCCTCTGGGGCTCTGCCGGTGAAGTAAAAAACGGCAACACTCTCACGCTCCAGAACATCCCGACCGGTACCTACATCTGCAACATCGAAGCACGACCGAACGATGGCGGCAAGTTTGTCCGCTCATCAGGAGTGCAGGCCGTTGTTGTTGACAAGTCCGAAGACCGCGTCGGTATCCGGATGCCCAGCGGCAAGACGAAATGGTTCAACGCACGGTGCCGCGCAACCATTGGCATCGTTGCCGGTGGCGGCCGTGTCGAGAAACCGTTCGTGAAAGCCGGGAACAAGTACCACAAGATGGCAAATACTGCATCCAACTGGCCCCGTGTCCGTGGTGTTGCAATGAATGTCATCGACCATCCGTTCGGTGGCGGCGGGCACCAGCATACCGGTCGCCCGAAGACGGTTGCACGCGGGACATCCCCGGGAAGGACTGTTGGACATGTCGCTGCTCGCAAGACAGGTAAGAGCAGGAAGTGATGGGTATGGCAGCACCTAAAAAGACCCAGAAGAGAATGCCAAGACGGCGTGAGGAGTTCACCTATCGCGGCTATAAGATCGACGAGCTCAAGGCGATGGGGATCTCCGAACTCCTTCCTCTTATGCCAGCACGTCCGCGCCGCAAGATCGTTCGCGGGTTCTCCCGCGGTGAAGAAACATTACTCGAAAAGGTCCGTGAAGGCAACGAGAAGATCCGGACTCACCTGCGTGAAATGATCGTCATGCCTGAGATGATAGGCAGGACCATCGAGATTTACAATGGCAAGGAATTTGTCAAGGTCGAGTTCCAGCCGGAGTCGGTCTTCCATTACATTGGAGAGTTTGCACTGACACGAAAGAGAGTGTCTCACGGGAGCGCCGGTATCGGTGCGACAAGAGGCAGCAAGTATGTTCCGCTGAAGTGATGAACCATGGCAAGAACTGAGTATTCAACAAAAGTCAAGGGTGACACTGTTGCAAAAGCAAAGGCCAACGAGCTGAACATGTCCCCCAAGCATTCGATTGAGATTGCCACGTTCATCCGGCACCAGCGCGTGAATGATGCAATTGCATACCTGAATGACGTCGTCAAGCTGAAAAAGGCTATCCCGTTTAGGCGTTTCAACCGGAATGTCGCGCACAAGCGCGGCCTTCCCGGGAACTGGGATGCGGGAAGGTACCCGGTCAAGGCCTCAAAAGAGTACATACGCGTTCTTGAATCAGTCAAGAAAAACGCTGAGTATCTCGGTCTTGATGCAGAGAACCTCGAGATCATCCATGCATCGGCAAACCGTGGCCGGGCACAGAAGGCCTTTTTCCCCCGGGCAATGGGGCGGGCGACACCCAAGGTCCGTGAATCCGTGAATGTCGAAGTAGTGGTCCGCGAGGTGGCGTAAATGGCAGTCGAGAGAAAATTTATCACAGAAGGTGTCAGAAAAGCCCGCGTCGAGAAATATCTGTCGAAGGAACTGAAACGGGCAGGCTATGGCGGGATGGATATTGCCAGGACGCCGCTCGGAACCCAGGTCACCATCTTTGCCGAGAAACCCGGTATCGTAATCGGGAAGGGTGGCAAACTGGTTCACCAGCTCACCCTGGACCTTGCCCAGAAATATGGCGTTGAATCACCGCAGATTGAGGTTCAGCAGGTCACAAATCCCAGTTTCAACGCCCAGATTATGGCAGAGCGGCTGGCAAACGCCCTTGAGCGGGGCTGGTACTTCCGTAAGGCGGGGTCCAGCATCATGCGCCGTGTCATGGACTCGGGGGCACTCGGGTGCGAAGTCGTCATCGCCGGCAAACTGACCGGTGCACGGGCCCGTACCCAGAAGTTCACGGAAGGGTACATCAAGCACTGCGGCGAGCCGAGCAACACGATCGTCGAGAAAGGCTATGCCGTGGCAATCAAGAAGCTCGGCGTCATCGGGGTGCAGGTCAAACTGGTCCCAGCCGGTGCAAAACTGCCCGACCACTTCTCGGTCATTGAACCGGAGAAGAAGAAGCGCCCGTTGCCAGGACCAACCGTCACCGTTATTGAAGACACCAATCCCGATGAACCGGCACTCCCCGATGAGGAGCTCGCGGAGGAACTGTAATGGCAATATTCAGGGCAAAGGATGTCAGTCAGCTCTCGGATGTTGAGCTGCAGGAACAGATGGGAAAACTCCGGATGGAGCTTGTCCAGCACTACGGGAAAGTCAGCGCCGGCGGTGCAACCGAGAACCCCGGGCATATCGGGGAACTCCGGAAGACCATTGCCCGTATGATGACCGAGCAGAACCGCAGGAGAACTGCATGATCTCTTCCCAGAATGTCCTTGGCCATGAACTCATCGGCCTTGACATTCTGGTCTCAGGAGCTGCAAACCCCAAATACCGGGGAATCTCCGGAACCATCATCGATGAGACAAAAAACCTGCTGGTAATCGAGACACAGCGGGGGGTTAAGCGCATCCAGAAGATGCA